>Ga0134122_10002291_pt1 | contig 14057 bp, 12 predicted proteins | sample KB302_FD_96461 | JGI IMG/M metagenome (GOLD analysis project Ga0134122, IMG submission 96461) | Terrestrial soil microbial communities without Nitrogen fertilizer from Kellogg Biological Station, Michigan, USA - KB3-0-2 | ecosystem: Environmental > Terrestrial > Soil > Unclassified ... | reverse complement strand
GGCATCGGCCGGCAATGACGATAGGACACCCAAGCGGTCAAGGACGTGCTGTCCGTTCGGTTGGAGAATTTCTCCACGCAAACTGTTGGGCGGACTGACTGCCTGATCCACGACCACCGTGCGAATGTTTTGCTGTGCCAGTGCCAAAGCCAAGACGGCCCCGCCGCCGCCCGCACCGACAATCGCTACATCCGTTTCGATCGTTTCCTTGTTCATCGGAGCGTGTTGCTATTTACAATGAAACAAAACGCGTTCACTCAAACCGGTTTGTTGACAACTGAATGTCAGCTTGATGATGCCTCACCGACTGGAACTCCGTATCGTTCTCGCTTCTCATGGCAACAGGGTTTCGGGAACAGCTATCCAATAGCCCTCCTTCAATATCCTGCGCAGAGTCTGGCTAATATTCAAGACTGCCGCTCAAGACATACCGGTCGAACCGATCGGTCTCATAGGGAATCTGCTCCGCGTCCCCGAGGGCGAGTGCGAAGCCGTTCAAGTCCGGCTTGGCTTTCATCTTCTTATGCTGAGGTGGGCTTTGATGGCTTAGACGATTCAAAGCACAGCAGATCCCGCTGTCTTCCACTATGCCGGATTATTCTTTGCAATAGAGCGGACAGCGGGATGGATCAAGCAGCCCATCACCCATGATGTCATACCACCAACATGGTGTCGAGCCGATTTTGCCGCCTCAACCATATTGACCAGCGCCGTCTCCACTTTGGGCCATCCGCACGTCTTGAGTCCGCATTCGGATTCACTCAGTGAAGAGGACTTCTCCGGCACGAAGGAGAAAATGGCCATCTCCTATGTGGTCGGTACACGCGGCGAGTGAATATCGTAGACGTCAGGCCCGATGACATTCGGATAACGGAAGCGAGCGAAGTCGGCCAGCCGTTCCATCTTTGACCGCGAGATCTCAATAGAGATCACGTCGGCATCCATCGTCAGACGCAGATAGGTCTTCCACTTCTGGCGGCGGTGCCAATACCCTTCGCATTGACTTAGTAGCATTTCCGGGGCTAATCTACGCCTCTTTTCGCCTCTGTTGGCACATCAATAGAGTAGGGATGGGGTGTGCCCTAGGTTACTTGTGTCACTGTCTTTGTATTGTCCATAAATGATAATGAAATCACGGCAATTCGGACATTCGATATGATGAACATTTTGATACTGGCGATCGTTGCTCTCCTGGTCTTATTGCTGATTGGATTCGTGCTGTACTTGCTATTTCCCCGCAAATATCAGTCTGCCGATTCTGTCGCCAATTCTTATGATGACTGGACGAATGACGGTATTCTAGAGTTCTACTGGGGCGAACATATTCATCTGGGACACTATGGTTCTCCACCCCGCAAAAAGGATTTTCTCAAAGCCAAGTCAGACTTTGTGCATGAAATGGTGCATTGGGGTGGGTTAGACAAGCTTCCTTCCGGTATTACGGTTTTAGATGTGGGCTGTGGCATTGGCGGCAGCAGTCGCATCCTGGCGCGGGATTATGGCTTTGCTGTCACAGGAATCACCCTCAGCCCACAGCAAGTCAGACGTGCGCAAGAACTCACCCCCCCAGAGGTGAATGCCCACTTTCAGGTCGATGATGCGCTGGCACTTTCGTTCCCTGATGCCAGTTTTGATGTGGTCTGGTCGGTCGAGGCAGGACCACACATGCCGGATAAGGCCCAATTTGCTAGAGAACTATTGCGCGTTCTGAAACCGGGTGGAATTCTGATTGTTGCCGATTGGAATCAGCGGGACGATCGCCAGGTTCCACTCAATTTTTGGGAAAAGCCAGTGATGCGGCAACTGCTGGATCAGTGGTCTCATCCAGCGTTTTCCAGCATTGAAGGGTTTTCAGAATTACTGGAGGCCACTGGACTGGTGGCGGGTGAAGTCACCACAGCAGATTGGACTGCCGAAACCTTACCCTCCTGGCTCGATTCCATCTGGCAGGGAATTGTCCGTCCAGCCGGAATTGTTCGGTTTGGTGTGACTGGGGTGATTAAATCATTGCGAGAAGTGCCCACGTTCCTGTTAATGCGCCTGGCATTTGGGACAGGGCTGTGCCGCTTTGGCATGTTTCGGGCAGTGCATACCAATGTCCCTACGAGGATGTTGTCTACGCATACGGGTGACAGGCTTGTACGATCATAAGTGCCTATTGATACTGACTCCCACGAGCATCAGAAAGTTCCTCTACAACCCGGCGCCGTTGAACTCATTCATTGCCAAGGCCTGCCTCTCCCAATCCTCACAGGGGTCGGGGCCCTATGCCTGACCCCTCCATTCCAGACCCTCATTTCGATCCGAAAAGAATTCGGGCGAAAAGTCCGTGATAACCCCGGCATCCTAGATATTGCCCCAGCGCCCTCGTTGACGCCTTGCTTTCGAATTCAGAGCGGTGCTAGCATGAGCGTCCTTTACGCTGGGGAAGTGTGTCAACCGTTTGGAAATTTTGATAATTACTCTCGTTCGCCCTGGCCTGGAGAGCCTCTGGAGGAGATCATTCGATGTATAAGACGATCTATGTCCCGGTTGATAACTCCGACCATTCCAATACTGCCGTCGATGTCGGAGTGCATTTCGCAAAGGCCTTCGGCTCGAAGATCGTGGGGAGCCACGTCTATGCAGCCAAAATGCATGACAAGCGCTTCAAACAGATGGAAGCAGGCTTGCCGGAAGAATACCACGATGAAAAAGAACTCGACCGACAGCGCCAGATTCACGATTCGTTGATCACCCGAGGCCTCCAAATCATCACCGATTCCTATCTCGACTACGTTGATAAGAAATGCGCGGAAAACAACTTGCCGATTGAGCGTCGCTCACTCGAAGGCCGGAACTGGAAGGTGCTGGCAGAAGATATCAACACCAATGCCTACGACCTGGTCATCATGGGTGCTTTGGGTGTTGGCGCGGTGAAGGACAGCGTCATCGGCAGTAACACCGAGCGAGTGCTTCGGCGGGTTCGGAATTCTGACATGCTGATTATTAAACAAACCCAGCCCATGACCGGTGGGAAAATCGTGGTGGCGGTGGACGGCAGCCCCTACTCCTTCGGTGGACTCATGACGGGCCTGGCACTGGGAAAGGCCTTCAACATGCCGGTCGAGGCCATCTCGGCCTTCGATCCCTATTTCCATTATGCCGCCTTTCATAGTATTTCAGGTGTGCTCAACGAAGAGGCCGGCAAGGTTTTCCGCTTCAAAGAGCAGGAAAAGCTACATGAAGAAATCATCGACAGCGGCCTCGCGAAGATCTACCAATCGCACCTCGACATCTGCCGCGAGATCGCTCAGGCCGAACAAACCGACGTGAAGACCACTCTGTTGGATGGCAAGGCTTTCGAAAAGATCATTCAATATGTTCGCAAGGATATCCCGGCGCTACTGATCGTTGGACGGATCGGCGTACACAGCGACGAGGATATGGACATCGGCAGCAATACCGAAAACCTGTTGCGGTCGGCGCCCTGCAATATTTTGGTGTCGAACAGGAAATATGTCCCACCGATCGATACGCTGGCGGAATACACCATCGCCTGGACGGAAGAAGCCCTCCGTCGAATGGAAAAGATCCCGATGTTTGCCAGAGGGGTGGCCAAGACAGCCATCCATCGCTATGCCATCGAGAAGGGCCACACCATCATCAGCAACACGGTGGTGGATACGGCCATCGGACATATCCTGCCCAAGGGGGCGATGGACGCTATGCGCGCCCTTGGTGGGAACCTGGATGCCGCCGGAATCGACCGCAACAAGATGCAGGCTGACGAGTCGGTGGTGAAGGATCTTATGGGCTCCACGCTCAGCGAGATGATGACCGAGGTTGTGGAAGAAAAACCAGTGGTCAGCGCAAACACTCAAGCCTACCTGGATCGGATGACTCAGGATTATTACATCTGCGACGGTTGCGGCTATATCGGCAAGGGTGAGACGCCCGTAAAATGCCCCGTCTGTGCCGCTGGAGGTGAGCGCTTCAAATTGGTTGATAAGTCTCTTTTCGACGCGGCGGCGCACGTGGAAGGGGTCCTCGAAACCGATCTGGCCTACGACGATGTCCCCATGCAATGGACAAAGGACGCCAAAGAGGGAATCCGTGCAGTCCCGGCAGGTTTCCAACGCCGGCGAGCCAAAGCCAAGATTGAGAAGACCGCCCGTAAACTCGGCATGACCACGATCACGCTGGAATATGCTGCGCCGATGATTCAAGAAGCGGCGTCAGAGGATTACACACCCATCTTTGCGAATAAGGGAACTGGAGCCTCGACCGAGGCACAGGCTTCGGTAGCTGCTGCGACGAACGGGGGCAATAGCGCAACGGCACCTCACGAGAACGGTCATGGAAACGGCCACGCAGAAGAACAGGCTCCTGCCTCTCGCTATACTTGGACGCAGGAAGCAACAGTCCGGCTTGAACGGGCGCCGGAAGGATTTATGCGCGACTGTACCCGTGCCCTCATCGAAAAACATGCCGATAAGATCGGCGTCATGGTGATTACAGCCGAAGTCGCTCACGAGGGTATCGAGCAGGCTAAGGATTATATGGCAGAAGCCATGAAAACCGGCAATCTCAAGGACATGATTGCAAACCTGACTGGCAAAGCGAAATCGTAGCTTTGTACTTTGAATGATGAATGTGGAATGTGTAATTAACCGGACAGCCAGTTTCCCCGCATCACACATTCTCCATTCCTAATTTAGAACTCTACATTTCTCCAAGACTATGGGTAAATCCCTTCCGATCTTCAACGGCCCTTTGCTAAGCGGATTGATCGGGGCGTTTCAAAAGCAGGTCACGCAGTTCCGCACGCCCGCCCCTCAAGGCGAAGGGCCCTCTGACGGCCGAACCGTCGATGACTTCAAGCCTTACCTCATCGCACTGAACCTCACGAAACGCTGTAATCTCAAATGTGACCATTGCTATCTGGACGCGACGACGAAGTCGGCCGGTGGAACCGACGAGCTCTCCACCGAAGAATGCTACAGACTCATCGATCAGATTGCCGAGGTCAACAGGGGTTGTCTCCTTGTGATCACAGGCGGTGAACCGCTCGTCCGTCCCGATATTCTTGATATCGCGCGCCACGCTGTGAAGCTCGGCTTCATGGTGGTGTTTGGGACGAATGGGATGCTGATTAATGACCACATGGCCCGAACGCTTGTGGATATAGGCGTGATGGGCATGGGCATCAGTATCGATTCGCTCGATCCCCAGAAACACAATCGCTTCCGCGGTGTGCCTGGTGCATGGGAAGCCGCACTCGCCGGTATCGAGGCCTGTAAGCGGAACGGATTGGCTTTTCAAGTACATTTCAGCGCGCAGCCCATGAATTATCAGGAACTACCTGCAGTGATTGATTGGGCGCATCAGCTTGGCGCCAAGGTTCTCAATGTATTTTTTATGGTCTGCACCGGTCGCGGGGAAGAATTGACGGATATCACCCCGGCCCAGTATGAAGAGGTGCTTGGCTATCTGGTAAATTGCCAGGATAGTTACAAGGGTATGCTTATCCGGGCTCGTTGCGCGCCGCACTTCAAACGGCTCGCGTATGAGAAAGATCCAAACTCCCCTATTACCAAAGCGACTGGGTATATGGGAGGCGGTTGTCTCGCCGGCACCAACTATGCGCGCGTGACTCCCAATGGCGAACTCACCCCTTGCCCCTATATGCCGCTGTCCGCCGGGAACATCCGTGACCACAGCTTCGTCGATCTATGGGAAAAGTCCGACATCTTCAATTCCTTCCGCTACCCGCAACTAAAAGGGAAATGCGGTGATTGCGAGTATACGGATATCTGTGGAGGCTGCCGCGCACGTCCCTATGTGGATCACGGCGACTGGCTGGATGAAGATCAATGGTGCCTCTACACCCCGAAGGGTGGCGACAGGATCAAGATCGCTTTTAATACACCGGAAGACAGCCCCGTGGCATGGGATGAAGACTCAGAAACACGACTCAACCGGATTCCCTATTTTTTGCGCGCCATGGTCAAGAAAGGGGTCGAAAAACACGCCCGCGAGAACAACATCCCCTTGATCACCATTGAGTTGATGGAAGAGCTCCGCAAGAAACGATTCGGCAACGACGCGCCAGTCTTCAAGTCTTGACGTGAAGGATAAGACGTGAAGGATAAGACGTGGTAAGAAAGATTCTCTCGAATCGCGGTCGAGACGCCTTACGCCTTGCGTGTCACGCCTAACGGCCATTGGAATGGATCCTCGTCAAAGCCCCGGCATCGACTTTCATACGCTGATCCCAATCGTCAATCATTGGCTTCACCTGCTGTCGGCGGTCATCTGGATCGGGGGAATTGCCTTCCTCGTCATGGCCGTGACCCCCGGTCTGAAGAAGGCGGTTGCGAAGGAACAGATCAAGCCGATCACCGATGCCTTTTATCAACATTACAAGAAAATCGCGGGAATCCTGCTCGTAGTCCTGCTGTTTACCGGTGGCATCAATCTCCACTACGTCAATCAACTCATCACCTTGCAAACGGGGAGCGGGGTTCAGCACCATGCACAATATCTGACCGTCTTTTTTATCAAGTTGTTTCTCGTTCTCTGTCTCCTCACCCTTTTTCTCTACACTGTGGTCTTCAAGTCCGATGACGTAGAAGAAGGTGAAGAAGAATCCTACGAAGCGATCCCCTTCCAACGAGCCGCGCTCTGGATCGGCTTCCTCATCATCCTTTGTGCCTCCGCGATGAAACATCTCCATCAGTAGATTGTGCTAAATCCCTGGCGTTCCAAGCGGCCATTCAACGCATTTCCCCGTCCTGTATCTCCTAGGATTAGTTGCGTACCGAATAAGATACGCTCGATCTTACAATCTCCTCTTTGAAGCTTCCTGGCGAAACTGCGTTCACTCAATGACTTACAGTTTGGATCCGCAATGCTGTTACTGAGAATATTCTGGTACGGGGGTTGCTGTACTCCCATAGCCGGAAGATGCTTGGCAAAGCGAAACGCCGATGGGGCCCATCCGACAGGTAATGGTCTGTCACGCAGATGGGACTACCTCCGGATTGTGCCCATCCGGAGCCCTCCCACCGCCATAAGCTTCTGCCATCGGGGCCGCACCCTGTCTCTTTTACAGCGGTGCGGCCCTCCATTAGGGAGAAATGATAAGCATCGTGATCAAGCCAGAGTCCATGAGCTGGTTTCTTCCAACGTAACCATGAGAGGTGCACAATGTCACTGAGAGATCAGGCCACTCCCAGTCATTCGATTCGTAAAGCATGCCGTGATGTTTCTAGGCCGACTTCCAGACCCAGCAAGGTAGGACCACAACAACCTCGTGTGCGCTTAACGGTGAGTCTTCCCAGTGATCTCGTCGATCGTCTGCGCGATGCAGTGTATTGGAGTCCCAGTTTAACGCTGGCCTGGCTGATCACTCGGTCCTTACGGGTTTCTCTGACCGAGATGGAATCCTCCCGTCAGGGTCCCTTTCCAAAACGAACGAACGCACTTCGCGCGGGGAGGCCTCGATTGCTTGGCCAGACAATGAATCTGTCTGATCGTGCCAGATTTGCCGGTAGCGGAAGTGCCTGGCCGGCCGAGGGGATCACTCGGTCCACCCTTGTCTCCCAACCACCTATTGAGTGACGACACAGGAAAGGAAGATGACGATGACTGGAGCTACAAGCGAGATAGGCTACGGGGTGGTAGGGGGCTTTGTCAGGGCTCTCAATGCCGTCGAGACTTCTCTGAATGAATGAGCGAGCTTATCGAGTTGTGATCCCTTCGACATCACTTCGCCTGCGAGAGTTTTGAGTTGACTATCGTAGCTTCCGACCTCTGAGGCAACCTCGGAAACCTTCGCGAGGGTCTCTTTACAAGCAGCCAGTTCCCTCCGCAATTGCTGAGAGTTGGTTTGAAGGGATTTGATCTCTTCCATGGCTACTTGCACCTGTTGTGTCAGTCGACTGACATAGGCTTCTCGGTCGCGCATGTCGGACTCCAAATTGGTCCGCTTCTCTTCGCTCTCACGTCGTTGCTCCTCCAGATTACGGATGGTCTGAACCCAGAGAGCGGTATCTCCGCTGAGCTTTGGCGCATCAGCCAATGGTTGCCCGCGGTCTAATGCTTTTATCGCGGGCTGGAGCCATTCAATGAAGGCCATCACGTCGCCCAGCTTGAGGTCGGTCGTTGTCGCTGAGTTTGGCGAGGGCGCGCTTCCGTGATTCGACGAGGCCTGTGCCGGCTGTGGTCCTGAGGACGGAGTCGCCTTTTTCTGTTGGCCGTTCCTCGGTTGTGTCCACCGATGATATTCGAGCAGAGCTGCAATACAATGACGGCACATCGGCTCTTCGGGCAGCGCGCAGCTGCATTTTGAGACCAGATGTCCTTCTTTGAGTCGGATCGTCTGCTCGTAGAGGCCGGAATTCCCGATGACAGCGGAGGAAATCTGCGCGTCATCAGCCTCGACGATCCGAACCCGATTTTCTGAGAGGTACTGATTGCCGATATGAAAGGCGTTACGATCAACCACCGCCTGGATCATCGGAGGATCGAGGAGGCTTAGCCGCTCAGCGGAGCAGGGAATCTTATTTCTCATGCGCTGCGTTCCCAATCGAAAATGACTCCATCGGGTATTGCGGGCAGTCTGAAACAGACCCGTGAGACTGTCAAGGATTCATAGGTTTTCAGCGGTGGTTGATTCAGCGTCGGCCTTCTCTGTCGACGGGAGAAGGCAGAGGACCCCTCACAGCTTTGTCAGCATCGGCGTGGCGGTCCCTTCGCGCTGACGGGAGTCAGCCACAGATAGTCCGCAATCTTCTCACGGGTCATATCTTTGAACTCCTCGATGCGTCCCGCATCGTACGATGTCATGAAGATGCTGACTTGTCGGACCTGGCCACCCAGGCGGCGGGCCACTCGCTTCGGAACCGGGAGGTTGTATTGAATATGCCCGCCCCCCGTATAGCTGACCAGCGGCCCGGCCATCCTATCGCTCTCGGAGCGAATCTGATTGAGGCGATGGACCAATGTCTTGGCCATCCCTTCATCGCGAACCATGGATGCCTCGAACATGGTCTGATAGTCGCTTTCAGCTCCCCTACCATGACAGGCCTGGAGTTGTTCAAGAATACGAGCACGATAGATGGGATCCTCGGCGATGACTTCGTCCTTCATGCCCCATTGTTCCATCATAGGGTCAAGCCTTGCCTGAGCCAATCCATTTTTGGCGACGATCCTTACCAACGGCTTTGGAGGATTCATGGCATCGACCGTCCAATGATATTCTCGTGCCAACCGGATCAGCGGTTCATAATCGTCGTATGAACCACCCCAGTTCTGGTGCCACTTGACGGCTTGAAGGAATTCCTGGCGGGTCATTTCTGGATCGACAACATACTGATCCAATGCTGTCTGGCCGTCCCACCCGAACATTTCCATACCCAGGGCCGGCCTACGCCCTCCCGTCTTGAGCTTCTCCAGCACCATGCTAGCCGCCTCGATATGGAACCGATTGTGATGTTCTTCCCCGAGATAAATGATGTCTTGTTGGAGCAACCACGCACTCCATTGGGCAAGAGCGACCGGCTGCCCTGTCGCGGTATCGATGATCTGCCATTCCTTGAACAGCGCATGACGCTCGTCCTGCGAAGTTCCGGAAACTTTTGCACCCTCTCCGGTCGTGCAGGCTATGGGAAGCCATAACGCTGTGACGACCATCAATAGCCTGTATATGACGAAGATCACTTGTGGTGCCGGGGGCCTGGACCTGATGATCATAGCTCCTACCTAGCACAGGCTTCTCGGATTGAGCAAGACGATCCGAAACCTTGACCCTGACGAACCAGGCCGTTATGCTGCCATAAATTCAGCGCAGACAGCGCCGGATCATCCATCGGGTCCACGCACTGATCAATTCATGAGTTCTCTCGCCCAGGTGCTTGCAGACTTTCGGTCACAGGTTACCACGCTCTTGCAGGAACGCGACAAGGAGTGGGAGGCCTCACGCAAGCTTGTTGAGGCAAAGCAACTCGCTGCGACATTGAGACGGGTAATTGTAGAGGCTCATCGCGCTGATCTTCCCGTCATCGTCCGTGATGCGGTCACCCTCGCCTTGGGAAATTCAGAAGCCGAACGAATTCAGGACCTCCCAGGCCCACGCCTCAAAGAACTCACAGGACTCCCGCCTACAAAAGCCGTGCGGGCACTCTGTGTATGGTTCGGCGTCGACGAGAGACCGATCTTACAGTGGCCATTGACCTCCCTGCGGAGCGAAGAGATTGAAGCATTTGTCCTCTCACACGCCAATCCATTTGACCTGCTGCAAGAGGCAGATGTGGCTTCTCTGCTCGATCTGGGAGCCGGCGACCTCTCCTTCGCGACAGACCTTGTGGAACACTACATAGCGCGCCATCACCATCGACAGGAATTGATTCTTCATGCCATCGATCGTCTTACGCCAGGCTCAAAGTTGGGAGGTCCGCTTCATCCTGATCGAGAGCGACTCAACAGCCTCCGATCTCACATCGGCCTTTCGTTTCAATTCTACGGAGGCCAGGATATGTTTGACTTGGACACACTCGACCAGAAAGGACACCTTGCTCCTCGCTACACAATCGCGACCTGCTGGGCTCCGGCGACGCCCACGTTTGCCTATGAACCGACCAGATTGTCGGATCACACCATGGCCCAAGAGCTCACGCGAACCAAAGGCACGTTTCGGCAGACAAGCTTCTCAGGCGAACCGGCACTCGAAGTCCAGCATGGCGGCCGTGCACTCCTATTCCCTGTATGGAAATTTGAGATTCGAGGCCCCCTCGCCCTGCTTGACCTGCTGGCGCGTCGAGGTGTTCTCTGTATCCTCGGTGCTGTCGATACCCAGGTCTTCTGGGAGGTCCTGGCACAACTCCTTGACGACGATCGCTATCGACCGAATAATCTGCCGTTCACTCCGGATAATCTCCACATGATTTTTGGCGAGGTGTTCGACCGGCTCTCTGGTCTTGTCATCGGTGAGACTCTGAGCCTGTCAGACTGCGGCTTATTACGTGAGCGGATTCCGCGGGTTCTTCCTCTCCAATCGCCGCAGGCTCCCTCCTATCGTTTCCGCTCCGTTCAGGTTCGCCGCGGAGCGATCTTCCCGGGACTTCCCGCCAGCAGTACTGCAAGGCGGTTCTCCGACATGGCCGAAGAGAGCCCTCCGTGGATGCTGATTCTCGTACCGGAATAGCAAGAGGCTGGAAAAATTCGCCAGCTCTCGGGAAGGTTGAGGTTTGGGCTAAGGTTAAGGCGGCGATGCGAAGAGTCTGATCTTTACTCAACCTTGACCATACCCTCACCCTGCTTCAGATGCTGCGACCTTGCTGGAGGAAATTTTTGAGCCTCTTGGGGACGCTCCACTGTTGTTATGGCACACGAACGAGCCCCCAGCCTGATAAAACTGCGCGCGAGCAGCCTAGCCGGCGCAAAGTCCTGCGAATCGCCATATCCAGCCAGGTCGATGCAAAAACACGCGTGAAAATTGACCGTCTCCAGACCCTTTGTTAGACTTCGAGCGTGTCAAATCACCATGCATGCCTGAACGATCAGGACGACTAATCCCAACATGAATTCATCTCACAGTATCCGGGCCATCCAGGATAATATTGCGCTGGTCATCAAGGGCAAGGCCCATGTGATCGAGATGGTAGTGGTCTGTCTTCTAGCCCGCGGGCACCTTTTACTCGAAGATGTTCCCGGCGTTGGCAAGACCACGCTGGCACACAGTTTGGCCCGATCGCTGGACTGTTCATTCAAGCGCATTCAATTCACCAGCGATCTCTTGCCTTCCGACATTGTCGGCATCTCGATGTTTAACAGGCAAAAACAGGCCTTTGAATTTATTCCCGGCCCGATCTTCGCCAATGTCGTGCTGGCCGACGAGATCAATCGCACGACGCCGAAGACCCAGAGTAGTCTCTTGGAAGCGATGAGTGAAGCGCAGGTTTCTGTCGACAATCAGACGCATCCGCTTGAGCAGCCATTTATGGTCATTGCCACGCAGAATCCGGCTGAATATCACGGAACGTTTCCCCTTCCGGAATCCCAACTCGACCGGTTTCTGATGCGCCTCTGCATTGGATATCCTGCGGCCGAAGATGAACGCAAGGTGCTCGATCGCCCCCACTCGCTGCATCCTGCTGAAACGCTGGAAGCAGTATTGTCAGCCCGCGAAATATTGGCATTGCAGGCCCATGTGGATTTGGTTCACATGGAAGAGAGTTTGACGGACTACCTGCTCGCGATCGTGCAAGCGACCCGCCAGAGCGAGCTGTTATCCCTGGGAGTCAGCACGAGAGGTGCGTTGGGGCTCAGCAAAGCAGCGAAAGCCTTGGCAGTCGTCCGGGGGCGAGACTATTGCCTTCCGGATGACATCAAAGAGCTGGCGCCGATCGTACTGTCCCATCGTGTCATGCTGAACCGGACCCATGGCATGCGGACGCAGAGCTTCGAACAAGCGGAGCAGATGGTGCTCGACATCGTCGAGACCGTTCCCGTTCCTGTCTAGCAGGGTGTGAATAATCTGGCCACTGGGATGAGCGACGCTTGTGAAATATCCCCTCTTCAACCCGGATTTCTCCACAGTCCTTACCTCCTTACGAGGCCTGTCACGGCGGCGGTCGATTCGTTTCACATCTGAAGGGACGAGGTTTCTTCTCTTCACGTTCGGGATCGGGCTCGCAGCCATCAATACCGGCAACAATCTGTTTTATTTGCTCCTCGCGATGATGCTCAGCCTGATCGTCGTCTCCGGTTTGCTCTCCGAGTGCTGTCTCAGGCGATTGGAGTTCCATCGGCATGTGCCCGAGCTCATCATGGCCAATGAGCCGACCACTCTCACGATCTCTGTCACCAACCGAAACCGCCATCTGCCCAGCTTTTCTCTCCGACTGCTTGATGTCGTCGAGGGTCAAGAGGTCGAGCGGGGACTTGCGATTCACCTCCTGCCCGCGCAAAGTTCCATGCTCCTGTCCTATCCGTTTCTTGGTACAAAGAGGGGCTGGCTCCGGCTCGATGGCATCGTGGTGCAGACATTGTTTCCTTTTGGACTGTTTCTAAAAAAAGGACGTTATTCCACAGAAGCGCATCTGCTCGTCAGCCCCCCGATCAAACCGCTTACCCTGCGTTTCGTGGATGAACTGGTCAACGAAGGGCAAGGGGCGGCACTCACCAGGCGGGGAGACGGAGCCCAACTCTACAACCTTCGCCTGTATCAACCAGGAGATGACTCACGAGCCATCCACTGGGTCACCACGGCCCGCACGTCTCAGCTGACCGTGCGGGAAACCGAAGCAGAAGATCAACGACACATTACCGTTGTTTTCTCAGTCGTGGCCCCTGAAGTATGCGACGCTCTGTTCGAACGGAGCGTGACGTTCGTGGCGTCGCTTCTCTGGCAATTGACAGAAGGGGCCCACCCTATCCGGCTTATCGTAGGGGCTGAAGACTCGGGGCTTGGATCTGGATCCGCCCATCTCATGGCGATCCTGCGCTTGTTGGCATTGTGCAAGAGACAGCCACCTCAATCCGATCATACCAGCCAGCCCGGCCCATACTCTCCGCTCAGCCACGAAAGCGAACGAGGCTACATGCTGGCGATCGTGCCCTGGTCGGACCAGGCAACTGTCGCAACCATGGTGCAAGCGGATCGGGTACTTTATGCGGCGCAACTTGAAGAATTAACCCATGCCTTTTAATCAGGCCTTTGCCCTCAGTTCCGTCACCCTCGCTGCTACGGCGTTTAGCGGGCTGGTGTTGGCACAGAGCGTACCCTTCTGGCTCGCCCTCCCTACAGCCATCATCCTTGTTGTCTCGCTGTTTCACGCGGGAGGGGTATTGTTCCTTCGACGGGCGATGGCGCAGATCACCGACTCTCCAACTCTGTGGAATGCTCTGTTGATCGGCGCGTTCGCCATCCTGCTGATCGACCTTCTCGTGGTGTCAAGAGACCTTCTTCCGGCAGGTATCCATTTTTTGGTTGTGCTTCTGGGTATCAAGTTACTCACACTTCAACAGCGGCGTGACTATCGGCATCTCTATGTCATTAGTCTCATGGCAAT
>Ga0134122_10002290_pt1 | contig 14057 bp, 11 predicted proteins | sample KB302_FD_96461 | JGI IMG/M metagenome (GOLD analysis project Ga0134122, IMG submission 96461) | Terrestrial soil microbial communities without Nitrogen fertilizer from Kellogg Biological Station, Michigan, USA - KB3-0-2 | ecosystem: Environmental > Terrestrial > Soil > Unclassified ... | reverse complement strand
CTCTACCTCTTCATCGCCGTGGTGTACTTCGTGTGCACGTACTCGATGTCCTTGCTTGCGCGCCGCCTCGAACGACGTACCGCCTGACCGGACCCCAGGAGAACGCCATGCACATCGTCGTGCGCGCCGCCCTCGTCGGTGTATTGTTGCTCGCCGCCTCACCCGCGCGGGCCCACACTCCCAATCAGCCGCCGCACCAGCAGTACAAGCTCGGCGATCTCACGCTGGAGAGCGGAGAGGTCATCAAGGATTTCTCGATCTCTTACGTGACGCACGGGACACTGAACGCGCAGAAGTCGAACGCGATCCTGATGGTCACCGCCATCAGCGGCAACCATCACCGGCTCGACTTCCTGATCGGGCCCGGCAAGGCGCTCGATCCCGCGAAGTACTTCATCGTCGCGACCGATGCCATCGGCAACGGGCTCACCACGTCGCCGTCCAACAGTCAGGCACAGCCGCGGATGAAGTTCCCGAAGTTCGTCATGCGCGACATGGTCGCCTCGCAGGCAAAGCTGATGGAGCACCTCGGCATCAAGCGCGTGGTGGCGGTGGTGGGCCCCTCGATGGGCGGCATGCAAGCGCTGCAGTGGGGCGTGAGCCATCCGGACTTCATGGACAGCGTCGTGGCGCTGGTGCCGCTGGCGAAGACGCCGGCGTGGAGCGTGGTGGTCATGGAGGCCAGCCGCAAGGCGATCATGCTCGATCCGGCGTGGAACGGCGGCAACTACACCTCGCCGCCGGCCAACGGCATTCGTCTCTGGCGCGACATCCTCGGCTTCCTGGCCGCGCGCTCGCCCGAGATGTACCGCTACCAGTTCGCGAATCAGGCCGACGTGCTGCCATGGCTGAAGGCGCAAGAGGACGCGGCGATCCCCCTCTTCGACGCCAACGACTGGATCTACCAGACGTGGGCCTACGACGCCCACGACGTCGGCACCACACCGGGCATGAACGGCGACTACGTGAAGGCCCTGCGCGCCATCAAGGCCAAGACGCTCATCATGGTGGGCCAGAAGGACCTGCTGAATCCGGAGTGGGAGCCCATGGATGCCGCACGCTACATCCGCGACGTCCGCGTGATGACGATCCGCCCGGAGGCGATCACGGGCCATGCCTCGGCGGGCGGTCTCTTCCCCGCCGACGTGGACGTTCTCAACACGGAGATTGCCACATTCCTCGACGTCGTCACCAGCCACGGCGCCAAGCTGCGCCAGTGAGGAGCCCGTCATGGATCTCTCGCGTCGCGATTTCATCGTGTCCGGCAGCGTGGCGGCCGCGGCCGGCGCCGTGAGCCCCGCCCAGGCCCAGGGTCCCGTGCAGCTCGCGCAGGCCGGCGGCGGCCCGCCGTCGCCGCGGGGCTTCGATCCCAACGATCCGGCGCTGAAGTACGAGCTGGTGATCGCCAATGGCGACGTGCTCGATCCCAGCCAGAGGCTGCGCGGCAAGCGTGACATCGGCATCCGCTACGGCCAGATCGCCGCGATCGCGCCGAGCATTCCCGCGGATCGCGCCGTGCAGCGCATCGACGTCGCCGGCAAGCTCGTCACGCCGGGGCTCATCGACCTGCACACGCACCTCTGCCCGCACCTCGGGCTCGGGCTGCCGGCCGACGAGCTGGTGCCCATCACGTGCACGACCACGGCGGTCTCCGCGGGCGACGCCGGCTGGCACACCTGGGGCGTGTTCCGTCACTTGACGGTGCCGAGCTCGCGCACGCGCCTCTTCGCGTTCGTCCACATCTCGTCGATCGGCCTGGCCGGCGGCCTGGCGCCCGGCGAGATGCTGAACATCGCCTACGCCAACGTGGACGGCTGCGCCAAGGTGGTCGCCGAGAACCCCGACGTCGTCCTCGGCGTCAAGGTGCGGATCACCGACTCCGTCGTCGGCCAGAATGGGCTGGAGCCGCTGCGCCGCGCCATCCAGGCCGCCGAGATGGCGGGCAAGGGCATGCGCGTGATGTGCCACATCGGGGCGGCCCCGGGAAATCTCGCCGACCTGCTCGACCTGCTGCGCCCCGGCGACATCCTCACGCACGCCTACAGCGGCGCGGGCAACAACACGGTGCAGAACGGCCAGCTGCTGCCGGCCGCGCGCGCCGCCAAGCAGCGCGGCGTCATCATCGATGTCGGCCACGGCGGCGGCAGCTTCGACTTCACCGTGTGCGAGCCGGCCATGCAGCAGGGGATGGCGCCCGACACGATCTCGAGCGACATCCACTCGGTCAGCATCAACACGCCGGGCTATCCCACGCTGCCGTGGGTGATGTCGAAGTTCCTGGCGCTGGGGATGTCTCTGGAGGACGTCGTGGCCAGAGCGACCGTCGAGCCCGCGAAAGTCATCGGCCGGATGTCGGGGCTCGGCACGCTGCAGATGGGAGCACCCGCGGACCTGGCGATCATGGACCTGGTGGACGGGCCGGTGGAGTTCGTGGACACCCGCAACAACAAGCGGGCGGGGAAGCAGAAGCTGGTGCCGTACCTCACCGTCCGCGCCGGCCGCCCGTTCGGCCGTCCGCCGCTGCCGACGCCGTTTATCTACTGATCGGCCCAGAGCCTGCCGGGGACGAGGCCGAGACCGGTGAACGGCGGCAGGTCGACGGGCTCGCTGCCCGTGGCGGCAAGGGCGAGCGTGTACCGGGCGCCGTGCAGCTCGAATGCCTCGACCGTTCGAGCATCCGGGTCGACGAGCCAGAGAAACGGCACGTCGTAGCGTGCGTAGAGCCGGGCCTTGGTGACCCGGTCGATCCGGCGCGTGGACGGCGACAGGATCTCCACGGCGAGCGTCGGTCCGCCCTCGACGCCACGGCGGCTCGCCTGCGCCATTCGATCCGGCCCGATGTAGAGGATGTCGGGCTGAACGATCGACGTCGCGTCGGGCCGGTCGGACAGAATGACGTCGAGGGGGGCATACAGGAGGACGCCACCCGGGTGGGCCTCGACCCATTTGGCAACATGAAGGAAGAGACGGCCGCTGATGAGCTGATGATCGAACGACGGAGACGGCGTCACCGACAGCTCGCCGTCGTGGATCTCATAGCGGCGGCCATCGGCGGGCAGGGCTTCGTAATCGCGGTACGTCAGCGCTGTCTTGCTCATTGCCTGCCTCCCGCCCTTACTATTGGTCGGCCACGCGCGCGTGTCAACGCGGTGAATCCGATACACTGCGCCGTCAATGCCTGAGCGCGTCCTGCCCAACGGTGTGCGCCTGCACTGGCGCGAGGCCGGCAATGCGAGCAACCCCCCGGTCGTGTGGATCCACGGCGGCTCGATCGAGGACTCGTCGATGATGGTGGGCGACCTCGAGCCGTTCTTCGGCGCCTGGCGCGTGCTGTGTCCCGACACGCGCGGCCACGGGCTGTCCTCCAAGTTCGAGCGGCCCGAGGACTACACCTATCCTCGCAAAGGCGAGGACGTCCTGCTGTGGCTGGACGCGCTCGGCATCGAGCGCGCGGTGTGGGGTGGCGCCTCGATGGGTGCGGCGCTCTCGTTGTGGGCGGCCATCCACGCGCCACAGCGTGTCCGCGCCGTGATCTCCATCAGCGGCCCACCCTACACGCCGCTGCCCGAGGACAAGGCGTGGTGGCGCGCGCACCGGCCGCTGGTGGAGGCAGGGGAGTTCGCCGAGTACTTCGACGCCAACGTGCGTCTGCGCAGCGGCGACGAGGCGCTGGCGCGCTTCAAGGCGCGCCCGGAGCGCTACGACGAGACGATCGAGCGGCTGCGCACGCACTCGGTCGCCTCCCTGCTGGCCCTGCTGGACGAGACGTACGCGCGTGGCGACTGGCTGGCCGACTGCGCACGGATCCGGTGCCCGGTGCTGATCATCGCCGGCGGCGTGGATCACTTCCCGACCGTCGCGATGTCGCGGCAGGTGGCGGAGACGATCCCGGGCGCGCGGCTGGCCGTCATCGAGGGCGGCGGCCACTTTCCCAATCGCACGCATCGGGCCGCAGTGCAGGCGGAGATCGCGCGCTTCCTCGGCGAAATCGGCGTATAACATTCGGGCCTGACAAGGAGGCTCTCCATGAGACGCGGATCGCTCACGCTCCTCACACTCGCCGTGCTCGCCGCGCTGGCCGGCGCGCCGGCAGCCCAGCAGGCGCCGATCAAGCTCGGGCTCGCCGCCGCCGTGTCGGGCGGCTCGGCGGCCTCCGGCGAGGCGATCAAGCGCGGCCTGGCGATCGCCATCGACGAGGTCAACGGCAAGGGCGGGCTGCTGGGCGGCCGCAAGCTCGAGCTGGTCGTGCGCGACGACGAGGGCAACCCGCAGAAGGGCGTGACCATCGCGCGCGAGCTGGTGGAGCGCGAGAAGGTGGCCGCGGTCTTCGGCGGTCTGCACACCACGGTGGCGCTGGCCCAGGTCCCCGTGTGGCACGAGCTGGCCACGCCGTACGTCGGCACGTGGGCGGCCGGCACCAACATCACGCGCAACGGCAAGAAGCCGAACTTCGTCTTCCGCGTCTCGGCCAACGACGACGAGGTGGACAAGTTCCTCGTGCGCTACGCGGCCGAGCAGCTCAAGCGCGGCAAGCCGGGCCTGCTGCTGGAGAACACCGCGTGGGGCCAGTCCAACGAGGCCGGGCTCACCAAGTGGTTCGGCGAGCGCGGCGTCAAGGCGGTCGGCGTCGAGAAGTTCAACTGGAACGATCCCGACATGAGCCCACAGCTCCTGCGTCTCAAGCAGGGCGGGGCGGACGTGGTGATGCTGGTGGCCAACGCGCCCGAGGGCGCGCAGGTGGTGAAGTCCAAGGCCAAGGTCGGCTGGGAGGTGCCCATCGTCTCCCACTGGGGGATCTCGGGCGGCCGCTTCGCCGAGCTGACCGGCGAGCTCTCCGAGGGCGTGGTGTTCGTGCAGACCTACTCGTTCTTCGGCAAGCAGAACGCGCGCGGCGAGGCCGTGCTGAAGGCGCTGAAGGACAAGTACGGCGTGAAGGGGCCGGAGGACGTCACGGCGCCGGTCGGGACCGCCAACGCCTACGACGCGCTCCACCTGGTCGCCCTGGCCATCGAGCAGGCGAAATCGACCGACGGCGCGAAGGTGCGCGACGCGCTGGAGGAGCTGAAGGCCGATTACGCCGGCCTCATCAAGACGTACAAGCATCCGTTCACCGGCGAGCAGCACGACGCGCTCACCGAGCGCGACTACGTCATGGTCGTCTGGAAGGGCGGCAAGATCGTCCCGGTTCACTAGTGTCCGCTGACGGGTTCTGTGCCCGCCCGTCGGGCGCGAAGGCGCCCCGACGGCATCGATGATAATTCAGCTTCTCGTCAGCGGCCTCGCCCTCGGCAGCATGTACGGGCTGGTCGCCCTCGGGTATCACATGACGTGGGCGACCAGCCGCACGATGAACTTCTCGCAGGGCCACGTGGTCATGGTGGGCGCCGTCGTCGCCTACGGTGTGCACGTGGCGGCCGGCTGGCCGCTCGCGCCGGCCGCGCTCGCCGCCCTCGCGGTGTGCGGCGCGTTCGGGCTGCTCGTCGAGCGCGTCGCCGTGCGGCCGTTCTTCCGCGCCGGCTCGCCGGTGTGGCTGCTGTCCACCATCGCGCTCGGCATCATCGTCGAGAACGCGGTGATGCTGGCCTTCGGCAAGGACGCCCGCGCGTTTCCCTCGTCGCTCGCGCTGAAGCCCGTGTTCGTGCTCGGCGCCGGCGTCTATCCGCAAGAGCTGCTGCTGCCGGCCGTCGGGCTGCTGCTGATGGGGGGCACGCAGCTCTTCTATCACCGCACGACCTACGGCCGGCGGCTCAAGGCGGTGGCGTGGGACAGCGAGGCGGCCGGGCTCATGGGCATCCACGTGCCGCGCGCGGTCGCCGTCTCCTACGCGGTGTCGTCGGGCCTCGCGGGCGTGGCCGGCCTGCTGCTGGCGCCGCTGCTCAACGTCTCGCCGACGATGGGCACGCTGATCGGCCTCAAGGCATTTGCCGTGGCGATCCTCGGCGGCCTCACGTCCGCGACCGGCATCGTCGTCGCCGGCTTTCTCTACGGGCTCGTCGAGGCGCTGGTGGCCGGCTACATCTCGACGGGCGCCCGCGAGATCGTGGGGTTCGCGGTGGTCATCGCGATGCTCGTCGTCCGGCCGTGGGGCCTCGGCGGCGCACGGCCGGCGCGGCGCGTATGAGGACGCGCGCCGCGTGGCTCGCGGTCGCGCTGGCGGCGGTGGCCGTGCCGCTGCTCACCGCGAACACCTACTACCTCTACCTGGCGATGACGATCGGCATCTTCGTCGTCGTCTGTGCGGGGCTCAACGTGCTGGCCGGGCTCGCCGGCCAGATCTCGCTCGGCCACGCCGGCCTCTACGCGATCGGCGCCTACACGGCGGCGCTCGGCGCCACGCGCCTGGGGCTCGGCCTGTGGACGGCGCTGCCGCTGGCGGTGGTTGTCACGGCGGCGGTCGGCGCCGGGGTTGCGCTGGCCGCGCTGCGCCTGTCCGGACCGTACCTCGCCATGGTGACGATCGCCTTCGGGATCATCGTCGAGGGTGGGCTGGTCGAGTGGGTCGCGCTCACCGGCGGTCCCGGCGGCATCTTCGACATTCCGAAGCCCAGGCTGGCCGGCGCCCCGCTGTCGCTCGCGCGCTACTACTGGCTGGTGGCGGCCGCCGCCGCGCTTGCGCTGTGGCTGACGCGCGCGCTCGCGCGCTCGGCGTGGGGCCGCGCGCTGATCGCGGTGAAGACGTCCGAGCTGGCCGCCGAGTCGCTCGGGCTCTCCGCCTATCGCGTCCGGACGACTGCCTTCACGCTCTCGGCCGCGTTCGCCGGTGCGGGCGGCGCGCTGTTCGCGTTCCTGAACGGATACCTGAGCCCGGACTCCTTCTCACTGCAGACCTCGATCCTCTTCCTGCTGATCGTCCTTTTCGGAGGGCTCGGCACGGTCGCCGGGCCGCTCGTCGGCGCGACCGCTCTCGTGCTCCTCCCCGAGCTCATTCGCGGCTTCGTCGAGTACCGGCTCATTCTCTATGGCTCGCTGCTGCTTCTCTCCGTCTACTTCCTGCCGCGCGGCCTCGTCGGCGCGCTCGCTCGAACGCGCGGCGTCGCAGCGGCAGGGGCGGGCGCGGCGGGCGCGGCGGCAGCGGGGGGTGGCCCCGGACCCAGACCAGGAAGGGGTCCGGGGCCGCCCCCCGCTGCCGCCGCGTCCACCGCGCCCGCCCCTGCCGGTCCGCGTGGGCAGTTCGGCGATGCCGCCGCTGAGATCACACACAGGGAAGCAGGCGGCGAGGCCGAGGTTCTCCCATCGGTGGTGTTGCGGTTGACGGGGGTGACGAAGTCGTTTGGGGGGGTGCGGGCGGTTGATGGGGTTTCGTTCGCGGTGGGGGTGGGGACGGTGCATTCGTTGATTGGGCCGAATGGGGCGGGGAAGACGACGGTCCTGAATCTGGTGTCGGGGTTCGATCGGCCGGACGCGGGGAGGATCGAGTTGTTCGGCGAATCGGTCGTGGGACGGTCGGCGGTGGGGATTGCGCGACGGGGGTTGGCGCGGACGTTTCAGACGCCGCAGCTGTTCGAGGAGCTGTCGGTGCTGGACAACGTGCTCGTCGGCGCTGCGGGGCCGCGGCTGGGCTGGGTGGCGGCGGCGCTCGCGGGTGCGGGCGGCGATGCGCCGGGGGTGCGGGCGCGGGCGATCGAGGCGCTGGAGGCCGTGGGGCTGGCGGAGCTCTCGACGGCGCCGGCGGCCGACCTGCCGTTCGGCCATCGCCGGCGGCTGGAGATCGCGCGTGCGCTCGCGGCCGGCGCGCGCGTGCTCATGCTGGACGAGCCGGCGGCGGGCCTGGCGCCGGCCGAGGTCGAGGCGCTCGACGCGCTGCTGTCACGTCTGCGCGCGAGCGGACTCACCGTCGTGCTGATCGAGCATCACGTGGAGCTGGTCATGGCGATCTCCGACCGTGTGACGGTGCTCGACGAGGGGCGCGTGATCGCCGACGGCGCGCCGGCGGCCGTGCAGCGCGATCCCGCCGTGCTCGCCGCCTACCTGGGCGCGCCGGCATGAGTCTGCTCGAGGTCCGAGATCTGGTCGTCAGTCACGGCGAGATCGAGGTGCTGCACGACCTCTCGCTGACGGTCGGCGAGGGCGAGATCGTCACGGTCATCGGCCCGAACGGCAGCGGCAAGACGACGCTGCTGCGCACGCTGGCGGGCGTGCTGCGGCCGCGGCGCGGGACCATCACGCTGGCCGGCCGCGCGCTCGGCGGCGAGCCGGCGTGGCGCGTGGTCCGCCACGGCATCGCGCTGGTGCCGGAGGGGCGGCGCATCTTCGCCGACCAGTCCGTGCGCGCCAACCTGGAGCTGGGCGCCGCCGCCCACGGCCGCCTCGACGGTCTGCCGGCGGTGCTCGAGCGCTTTCCGGTGCTGCGCGAGCGGCTCGATCACGCCGCCGGCGCGCTCTCCGGCGGTCAGCAGCAGATGCTGGCCATCGCCCGCGGCCTCATGGCGCGCCCCCGGCTGCTGCTGCTCGACGAGCCCTCCCTGGGCCTGGCGCCGCGTCTGGTGCGGGAGACCTTCGAGGCCGTGCGGCGGATACGGGCCGAGGGCGTGGGCGTGTTGCTCGTCGAGCAGCTCGCGACGCTGGCGCTGGAGGTCGCCGACCGTGCCTACGTGCTGGACCGCGGCCGGCTCGTGGCCGAAGGCGCCGCCCGGGAGCTGGCCGCCGATCCCCGCATCGTCAGGGCCTATCTGGGCCGACGGGCCGCGCCTGGGGTATCATCGAGACCTTGATGTCAGCTCGAGTCGTGACCGTACTCGCCGTGCTCTCGCTCGCTCTCGCCGGTTGCCGCGGAGAGACCGTGGCGAGCGCCGACCAGCCCAAGTCCAAGAGCGCGGGGCCGCCGCCGCGCGAGGTGAAAGTGACGCCCGCCGCCGAGCGCACGCTGGCGCGCACGGTGACCGCCACCGGCACGCTGGCCGCCGACGAGCAGGTGGTCCTCGGCACCAAGATGGCCGGCCGGCTGGCTGAGGTCGCGGTGGACCTGGGCTCGCGCGTGAAGCGCGGGGAGGTGATCGCCCGCCTCGACCAGAGCGACTTCAAGCTCCGCGTGGATCAGGCCGACGCCGCGCTGCAGCAGGCGCGCGCGCGCCTCGGCCTCGCGCCGGCGGGCACCGACGAGAGGATCGATCCCGACCAGACGGCGATCGTGCGGCAGGCCCAGGCGGTGCTAGATGAGGCGCGCCTCACGCGCGACCGCAGTATCAAGCTGATGCAGCAGGACCTCATCGCGCGCGCCCAGCTCGACACCGCGGAGGCCAACCTGAAGGTGGCCGAGGGTCGCCACCAGGACGCGGTCGAGGAGGTGCGCAACCGCCAGGCGATCATCGCCCAGCGCCGCTCGGAGCTCGACCTCGCCCGCCAGCAGCTCGCCGATACCCTGCTCGTGTCGCCGACTGACGGCGCCGTCAGCCTCAAGCAGGCGTCCGTCGGCGAGTACCTGGCGGCCGGCGCGCCCGTGGCCACGCTGGTGCGGATGCACCCGCTCCGGCTGCGCGTGCCCGTTCCCGAGCGCGAGGGGGCCGGTGTCCGCGTCGGGCAGTCCGTCAAGCTGACCGTGGAGGTCGACGCCGCGGTGTACAGCGGGCGCGTCGTGCGGCTCTCGCCGATCGTGCAGGAGCAGAACCGCACGCTGCTGGTGGAAGCCGAGGTGCCCAACGAGCGGGCGGTGCTGCGGCCGGGGGCGTTCGCGCGCACGGAGATCGTCACCGACGCCGGCCGGACCGTGGTGACGGTGCCGGCCACCGCCATCATCGTCTTCGCCGGCGTGGAGAAGGTGCTGATCGTCCGCGAGGGCCGCACCACCGAGATGCGGGTGACGACCGGGCGCCGCCTGGGCGACGACGTGGAGATCCTCGACGGGCTCAAGAGCGGCGAGGCCGTGGTGGCCATGCCCGGTAACCTCACCGGCGGCCAGTCCGTCACCGTCCGCTAGCCCGTGCAGAAGCTCGCCGAAGTCTGCATCAAACGCCCGGTCTTCGCGACGATGATCGTGATGGCGCTGGTGGTGGTCGGCGCTGCCTCCTACTTCCGCCTCGGCGTCGATCGCTTCCCGGCCGTGGACCTGCCCACCGTGAACGTGCGCGTCGAGCTGCCCGGGGCCTCCACCGAGGAGATCGAGACCCAGCTCACGCAGCGGCTCGAGGAGCAAATCAACACCATCCAGGGCATCCAGGAGCTGCGGTCGATCTCCACACCGGGCAACTCGCTGGTCATCGTGACCTTCGTGCTGAGCCGGAACATCGACGTGGCCGCCCAGGACGTGCGCGACAAGGTCTCGATTGCCCAGCGCAACCTGCCGCGCGACGTCAAGCCGCCCATCATCTCCAAGTTCGACAACGACCAGGCGCCGGTGCTGACCGTCGCGCTGGCCAGCGACCGCTCGCTGCGCGAGTTGACGGAGATCGCCGACAAGATCGCACGGCCGCAGCTGGAGCGCTCCGCCGGCGTGGGTGAGGTGCGCATCGTGGGCGGCCTGCCGCGCTCCATCAACGTGTGGGTCGACGCCGACCGGCTCTCGGCCTACCAGCTGCCCATCACCAGCGTGCGCGACGCGCTGATCCGTCAGAACGCCGACCTGCCCGGCGGCAACGTGACCTCCGGGCTCACCGAGGCCTCGCTGCGCACGATGGGGCGGATGGCCGACCCCAAGGCCTTCAACGACCTCGTGGTGGCCAACCTGGCCGGCACGCCCGTCCGCGTCCGGGACATCGGCTACGCCGAGGACGGCACCAAGGAGCAGCGCTCGGCCGCGAGGCTCAACGGCGTGCCGACCGTCATCCTCGAGATCCGCCGGCAATCGGGCGAGAACACGGTGGCCGTCATCGAGGGCGTCAAGAAGGCGCTCACGCGGATCGCCGTCCAGGTGCCGCCCGACGTCAAGCTCGAGATCATCCGCGACCAGTCGAAGTACATCTACGCCGCCCTGCACGAGATCAACCTGCACCTGGTGCTGGGCTCGATCCTGGCCTCGCTGGTCGTGCTGGCCTTCATGCGCTCGTGGCGGTCCACGCTCATCGCCGCGGTGGCCATCCCGACCTCCGTGGTGTCCGCGTTCGGCATGATGTGGATGCTGAACTTCACGCTCAACAGCGTGACGATGCTGGCGCTGGTGCTGATGGTCGGCATCGTCATCGACGACGCCATCGTCGTGCTGGAGAACGTCTTCCGCTTCGTGGAAGAGAAGAAGATGCGGCCCTTCGAGGCGGCCCGCGAGGCCACCGCCGACATCGGCCTCGCCGTCATGGCCACCACGCTGTCGCTGGTGGTGATCTTCGTGCCGGTCTCGTTCATGTCGTCCATCTCGGGGCGCTTCCTCTACCAGTTCGGCCTCACCGCCGCGGTGTCGGTCATGGTGAGCTTGCTGGTGTCCTTCACGCTGACGCCCATGATGTGCGCCCGCCTGCTGCGCACGGAGGACGCGGGCGGGCACGGGGACGGCCACGACGCGGCGTCGCGCGGCGGTTTCTACCGTTACATCGACCGTTGGTACACGGCGATGCTGGCGTGGTCCATGCGCCACCGCTGGGTCATCGTGGTGGTGAGCGTGCTGGTGCTGGCCTCCACGATTCCCATCTACCGCTCGGTCAAGCAGGAGTACATCCCGAGCGACGTGGACGAGTCCGAGTTCGAGATGCTGGTGTTCGGCCCCGAGGGCATGAGTCTGGCCGCCATGGACGAGGGCATGCAGGCCCTGGCCAAGGAGGCGCGTGAGACCCGCGGCGTGGCGCTCACCCTGGCCTCGGCCGGCGGGGGGTTCCTCAGCCGCATCAATCAGGGCTACATGTACGTGCGCACGGTGCCGCATACCGAGCGGACGCTGAGCCCGGAGAAGGTCTGGGCGGGAATCAAGCGCGGCGAGCCCCTGGCCGGCTTCCGCAACAACTACTCGCAGCGCGAGATCATCGCCGACCTGCGCCAGAAGTACCGCAAGTTCTTCGCGAACGGTTACCGGCCGCAGATCCGCAACATCGCCGGCTTCAACATCGGGGGCGGCAGCTTCGACATCGATCTCGCGCTGCGCGGACCCGACCTCGAGCGGCTCGTCGAGTACGGCGACACGCTCAAGGCGCGTGCCCGGAAGCTCGGTGGCATCGCCGACCTCGATACCACGATGCAGCTCGACAAGCCGGAGCTGCGCGTCGTCATCGACCGCGCGCGCGCCGCGGATTTGAGAGTGGACACCGAGCAGATCGCCACCGCGCTCCGGCTCATGGTGGGCGGCGACGACCAGGTCTCGCGCTTCCACGACAACGACGTCAACGACGACTACGACGTGACGGTGCGGCTCCTCGACGCCAATCGCCGGGACCTGTCGGTGATCTCGCGGCTCTATGTCTCGCGGGACTCGACGTCCACCAACCCCGCCACCGGCGCCCCCGCCCAGGTGGGGCTGGCCCCGGGCGGCGGCCTCGTGCGGCTCGACAACCTCGTGCAGATCCAGCGCGTGCCCACGGCCTCCCGCATCGACCGCACGGATCGCCAGCGCGAGGTGCGCCTGCGCGCCGCGGTGACGACGGGCTTCGGCCAGGCCGACCGCCTCGACGCCCTCAAGGCCGAGGTGGCCGCGATGAACCTGCCGCTGGGCTATTCCGCCTTCGTCACCGGCAAGGCGAAGGAAATGGAGAAGACGTTCACCGAGTTCCTGTTCGTCTTCCTGCTCTCGTTCGCCTTCATGTACATGATCCTGGCCTCGCAGTTCGAGAGCCTGATCCATCCGCTGACGATCCTGCTCTCGCTGCCGCTTTCGGTGCCCTTCGCGCTGTTCTCGCTCTGGTATACCGGCAACACGCTCAACCTCTACTCGGCGCTGGGCATCCTCGTGCTCTTCGGCGTGGTGAAGAAGAACGCCATCTTACAGATCGATCACATGAACAACCTGCGCGCGCACGGCATGGAACGCGCCGCCGCCATCATGCAGGGTAACCGTGACCGGCTCCGGCCGATCTTGATGACGACGCTGGCGCTGGTGGCGGGCATGCTGCCGCTGTGGGTGGGCACCGGGCCCGGCGCTGAGGAGCGCCGCGCCATCGCCGTGGTCGTCATCGGCGGCCAGACGCTGTCGCTGCTGCTCACGCTGCTGGTGACGCCGGTGGCTTACGCGCTCTTCGAGGACGCCGCCCGCGCCCTCAAGCTCTCGGCGCCCTCGCTCGCCCCCTGGCGCCGCCTGGCCTCGCGCGAGGACCGGCGCGCCTGGCGCCACCGCCTGCGGCGCGCCTGGCGCCGCGCGCCTGCCCGGGAGATCTCGGGCGGCACCAGCGGCGACCACTAGGACGCCGACCGGCCCGCCCGCGCCCTCGACTCGTCGGCCGCAGCGGCGACGAGCCGATCGAGTGCCTCGACGTCGTACGGCTTGTGCAGCAGATGGAACGGCCGGCGCTCGGCGATCTGCGTGAGGATGCGGGGATCGAGCGTACCGGTCAGCACGATCACCGGCAGTCGTGGGTACACGCGGCCGAGCACGCCGAGCACCTCCGGTCCCGACATGCCGGGCAGCAACATGTCGAGCAGCACCACATCGGGCTGCCACGCCTCGACGACCTCCAGGCCTTCCTTGGCGGTGGTCGCCGTCATCACCTCGTAGTCCCGCCCCACCAGCTCGTCCAGCAGCGTGGCCGCCACGTCGATGTCGTCTTCGATGACCACGACACGTCCTCGCGACATTTCAGGGCTCTCCAGCAATGGGGATTGATGCTCACGGCAAGATGACCGCCCGCAGATATATCCGAACCCCACTCGCTCGCCTATCCCTGAAATCTTTTTCCCAAAACCTTCGCCACCCCCAATCCCTCCAATTCCGCCCACCGATTGGAAAGCCCAAACTCGAAGCGACGCACACCGCCGCGCGCTAAACGCAGCGATTGGTCAGACTGAGGCGTGAAGCTCAGATCAGATCACAACGGATGAGACGGTAAAACTCTCAGTCGCGGAAGTCACAGGAGCGCCAGGAATTGCGTGACTGTCTCGATGGCGTAAACGGTAGGGCGTCGGGGAGTCGCCGCGGGCGGCGGCGGGGGCTCGCCCTGCGAGTCCGTTGGCTTCGATCATCTAGTGACTCACCCAGGACCTCGCCGACCCGT
>Ga0134122_10002287_pt1 | contig 14059 bp, 14 predicted proteins | sample KB302_FD_96461 | JGI IMG/M metagenome (GOLD analysis project Ga0134122, IMG submission 96461) | Terrestrial soil microbial communities without Nitrogen fertilizer from Kellogg Biological Station, Michigan, USA - KB3-0-2 | ecosystem: Environmental > Terrestrial > Soil > Unclassified ... | reverse complement strand
TGTGTGGGAACCGTCTGGTTCAGTTAAAGGTGGGGGATACTCTGGTCCAACATGGCGTGTGGTGGTGAAGCGTGCATTGGAAACGGGTGATGCCAACGACACCCAGTTCAAGGCTGGAATGTCAGTGCCGATCGCGTTTGCAGTTTGGGACGGTAATAACATAGAACGTAACGGCATGAAGGCGCTCTCTACCTGGTTTACCCTAAAGCTTTAGCAGGAAACCAGTCGCGGATAGAAATCCTCGTACCTCATAGGGCGCGAGTGATAGCAGAGTGAGAAACCCCAGTTCGGCGTCATGCCGGGTTGGGGTTTTTCTTTTGTGAGGCGTAGAGCAGCATCCTTACGATCATTACGAAGTGCTATGTCCAATGGACGGCCCTGCCCAATCCGCACCTTGCCATCATATAGAGCCACATGCGTTGGATGATGGTCAGACCGATCCCGATGCAGGAGGTGGCCAGCGCAGCCCCCTGGCCAATCGAGCCCTCTGCCCTCTGTGTTTAGCTCTCCACTGAATTTCGTATTCATGCCTCCCTCTTCTCAGTCAGCATACCTACGGTTTACTGATTAAGAGGGCTTTCGATAGTTGCATTTGACAGTTGGCGGAGTGTATAAAAAAGCTTCTATTATATTGAGGAATCATCTTATTCGTTTCTCCAGGTTGGTCGGAGATTTAGCATGAATGTTTCACTGCTCTTTCCTCCAACGTGGCATCCGTCACAGCCCTATCTCAGCCTCCCATCATTGAAGGGGTTTTTAGCCCAGGGTGGAATCAGTAACGTTTCTCAGCGAGATCTTGGGATTGAGCTCTTAGATAGGTTGCTGACCCAGTCCTATGGGGCAGGGCTATACCAGGAGTTGATCGATAAACAGCGCGCGCTTGAGCGGGAACGAACAGGAGAAACCGGACCGGGAAGTGCCGAACATTTGGCCAGAGTGGTGGAGTCGCTGGATCGATTCTCCTACCTCATCGATCGAATTGAACCGGCCAAGGAGACCCTCCGCGGAGAAGGCTTTTACGACCTTGAATCCTACAAGGAAAGTCTCTTCCTTATTGATAAGTGGCTGGAAGTGCTGTCCACTCTCTATTTTCCGACCCGCCTGACGGTCGTTGATAATCAGTTTGGCAATTGTTCCATCTATGCATCCAAAGATCTGATGAAGATCATCAGGGATGAAGCTCAGAATCCCTACATCCAACTCTTCCGTCAATACTTTATTCAGTCGATCGTCGGCGACCAGCCGGACATGATTGGAGTGTCGATTACAGCGACCTCTCAGATTATTCCTGGCTTGACACTGTGCCGTCTAATCAAGGAAGCCGCCCCCAATATCCATCTCACCATCGGCGGCAGTATCTTCACCCGATTGGTCGATAATCTGCGTCGTTGCCCGAGCCTGTTCGATCTGACCGACGATATTATCGTGTTCGAGGGCGAAACTGCGTTGCTCGAGCTCGTCAATCAATTGGCTGGGAAGAAAGATTTCGGCAAAGTCCCGAACCTGATTTATCGCCAGAACGGGAAGATTACGGTCAACCAGCCGTTTTATTCTGAAAATATCAACCAGTTGCCGGCTCCCAACTATGACGGTTTTCCGCTCGGTCTTTATCTAGCTCCGGAGCCGGTATTGCCTGTGCAGTTTTCACGGGGGTGCTATTACAAGGATTGTGCCTTCTGCGCTCTGACTCTGGACCACCAAAACTTCAGGCAGAAAGAGCCGGGACGGACCATCGAGGAATTGGAATGGCTTAAACAGCGATACGGAGCGCAGCGATTCTTCTTCACAGATGAATGCTTCGCCTTATCACCGACCAAACGATTGTGCCAGCAGATTATTGACAAGAAATTGGACATCAAATGGACCTGTGAGATGCGCTTCGAGAAGCATCTCACCCGTGAACTTCTGGCGTTGATGCGCGATGCCGGCTGCCTGAAGATCGTGTTTGGACTGGAGTCCTTCAATCAGCGTGTGATGGACATGATGCAGAAGGGGATCAAGCAGGAATGGGTTCGTCGTATTGCCGATGATTGTGTTGATCTTGGGATTGCAGTGCATTGTTATATCATTGTGGGGTTCCCGACTGAGAAGGAAGAAGAAGCCCTGGAGACAATGAATTTTGTCGTGGAGAACCAGCGGCTTCACAGATCGTATGGATTTTCTTGCCAGCCCTGCCTCTTCGATTTGGAAAAAGAGGCCCCGATCATGAGCGATCCAGGCAGCTATGGAATCAGGCGCATTATGCGTCCGTCAGCAGAGGATTTGAGCCTGGGTTTTTTCTATGAAGTGTCGGAGGGCATGACACCGGACGAAGCGGAGCGCCTCTATCAGGTGGTTTACGAAAAAATCAGCGAAGTTGTCTGCGAACTCCCGTTCAATTATTCGATGGCGGATGGCCTCTTGTACATTGCACGAGCGAAGGCCCAGGAAGTGGGCGTGCCACAGCCAGCGGGGTCGTGATGAGCGTGTGTTGCAGAACCTTGATCCTATCTTTCTGCGGTCAGCAGCGGTTCCGGTTTCCTCACGGGTGAGCAACATGATTGCCACGAGCCAGACCATTGACCGGATTACGGGGAAGCTCTGCGATCAATCCCTTCTGTTTCAGTATACGGTAAAACTTGTCCTGATTGTTTCCTTCTCGGAATTGATCCTGTATCGGCTTGTGTCTCGCTTGGGCATGCATCTCAGCAAGTTGGCGCAGGAGCATGAGTGGATTGTCCCGACCTTCACGGCACTGACGCAGATCGGACAGTGGTTGCTCAATGTCGTCGCGATTCTGCTCTTTCTTGCTCTGGGTGTAGCAGGGATTAATCGCCTAGCCAGTCGTGGCTTTACGGGGTTGAACCTGATTATCATTCCCTGTGTTGCGCTTCTCCTCCTTCTCACGGTGGGTTTCTTGTTGATTCCGCCTGCATTTCTTGGGTCCGCAATCTACAATTTTGTGGCTTTAGTGGTGCTCGCCTGCCTGATGGTGGAATACCTCTCGGCGCACACCGAATGGTCGCATCGGGCCATGGGTATCACCTATCTTCTTGGAATTGGAGGCTGGTTGTATTACCAGATTGTCTCCACTATCTATAGCTTCATCGGAACCGTCGCGGCCCCGCCACTCGTCTATGAGGCCCATCGCGGGGGTGAAGCGCTGTTGGTCTTGTCGAGCATCCTGGTCATGTGGGCTTATGGACGTGGCGTCTCATTTCGGACAAAGAATCATCGGCAACGCCGGCGCGCTATCTGGTTTTGGGTGATCTCCATATCCACGTTTACGCTGATGTTGTTTTTGGACTATCTACTCCATCGGTATGATGCCGGAATGGCCGGTAACATTCGTAAAGCGGCAGACGGCATCGGCTGGATTTTTCAATTCGGTATGGGTTACACGTTTTTCATGCCTTTTGCGATCTACATGACAGGTTTGTTGTGCTGGTCCTACACGGTCATTAAGTTGCTCAATATGGGGCGACTCGCCGGCTATGGACTTGGATTGATGTTTATTGCAGGCTATGCGCTCCTGTATTCGAATTTGACGCTTATGGTCGTGCTCGGTGCCATGCTGTTGACGATGGACCGGTATCGTCGTGATGCGACGCATTCCGCACCTGCGGCTGATGCATCCATGGCAGGCCGACAGGATTCATTGGTAGGAGAGCATATTTAACAGATCTTTTGAGGATTGGGAATCACATGACTGAACCGACTGTTTCTCCCGCCGACCAAAGCCGTAGCATCGTCGATCCCGGCGATCAGCCGTTGAGCCCCGACGAAGAAATCACCGAGATCGAAAAACTCTTGGCCGCCGAGCCCGATGATTTCCAGGCCCGCTGCCGGTTAGGCGAACTGTATTTCAGCAAAGGCCGGATGGATGACGCACTGGTAGAAGTCAAGAAATCGATCGAAATGGCGGAGGGCCTCCGCACAGAAATGAATCGATCCCTTGCAATGTACTATTCGAATTTGGGGACGATCTATGCGACGAAGGCCATGACGGATGAAGCAGAGGCCGAGTTTAAGCATGCGCTCGAAGTATTCCCCCACGATGTCCTGGCGCTCTTCAATCTTGGACGGGTTTATGCCGACAAGAAAAAGTTCATGGAAGCCAAGGAGTATTACGAGCGCCTGGTGGAGATTACGCCGGACGATCCCATGACTTGGTATAATCTTGCAGGGGTATATGTGGAACTCGATAATCCAGAGGTGACCGATTACAACACGATCGACATGGCCATTCAGTGCTATCTTCGGAGCCTCGAACTGGACCCCAAACATCTCGAGGGTAGTTTCAAACTGATGGAGTTGGCTCTCAATCACAAGAAGACGGATCTCGCCATCAAGGTCATGGAAGAAGCCGTCGAACAGAATCCCGAGGAACCGCTTGCCTACTACAACCTAATTAGTGTGTACGATAAGGCGAAGATGTTCGAACAGGCCGAACAGGCCCGGAAGCGGTTGAAGGAACGGTTCTCCAAACGGGCTAAGGAAAGCAGTGCATCCTGATCGCCCACTCGTAGGGAGGGACATACCATGTTTGGAAGTCTTGGTTTTACAGAATTAATCCTGATCCTTGCCATTGTGCTTCTTATTTTCGGTGCGGGGAAGTTGCCGCAGCTGGGGGAAGGAGTCGGTAAGGCGATCAAGGGCTTCAAGAAGTCCGTCCATGAAGCGGATGCCATTGAAGCTGATGCTCAAGGGGCTCAGCAGCAGATGGCAGCCGTTCCACAGCAATCAGCTTCGACAGCCACAACGCAAGGACCGGGTCCTGTGGAGCAGCAGGCGGCGCCGGTTCAATCAGCTTCACGCGGCTAACCAGCCGGGATTGGGCCACAGACTGATGGAAACCGACCTGCAGCTCGCGACTGGTTATATCGAAACCTTTGCTGGAAATGGTAAGGCTAGGAGCACCGGTGATGGGAAACGGGCGGTCAAGTCCGGGATCCCTCTTCCCCATCATGCCGCACTCGATAAGGACGAGAGGTGGCTCTACTTTGCCGAGTCCGGTTCCGATCGTATCCGGCGCGTCAACCTCCTGGAAGGAACGCTCCACAATTTCGCCGGCATCGGTGAAACCTGCTATAGCGGAGACGAAGGCCCCTGTGCGGAAGCAGGGCTCTATTTGCCGCTCGACGTCGCGTTTGATTCCAATAATGACCTCTTTATTTGCGATTCAGGTAGCAACCGTATCCGAAAAGTGGACCAGAAGACCGGTATCGTCACCACAATCATCGGAACCGGGCAGCATGGGTTCAATGGGGATGGTCCGGGCCTTGAAATCAATCTCACCTGGCCTGCCGCTATCGCGTTTGATCCCGACGATGTCATGTACATCGCCGACACCCAGGCGCACAGAATCCGACGATATGATCCCAAGACCGGGATGGTGACGACTGTGGCCGGAACCTGGACGTCAGAAGACGAGGCCCGTGAGCAACCCCTCGTTGCGCGTAATTTGGTCGTCCTCTCAGGGGATGCCATCGGCATTGATTTCAGCGATGACCAGGGCTGGCTCATGCCGGTCTGTTCGGATGGGCTGGACATGTCCATGTATCTTGACGATGGAAAACCTGCACTCGAAGCTCGCCTCTATGATGTCGTCGGGCTCACGCTGAATGGGAAGGGCGATATTATTTTTGTCGACAAGGGCAGTAATCGGGTACGCAGTATCGATCGTCGTGCCGGTGTTATCTCCACAGTGGCAGGCGTGTGCCGGTATGGTTATGACGGGGATGACAAACCGGCGACCAGGGCCATGCTTCATGCTCCGGAAGCTGTAGTGGTCGATCAGCATGATAATCTCTATATCTCTGACACGATGAACCACAGGGTGCGTAAAGTTGATGCGTCGACGGGACTCATCACGACGGTGGCAGGCAATGGGGACAGCGGCTACGAAGACAGAAATATGGGGGGCTGCGGCGCCGCACGGTTCGTGGCGAAGGAATCGGCAGGGACCGTGAAACATGGAGATGGACTTCTTGGAGTGGAGGCTGTCGTCAATTCCCCGGTCGGCCTCGCACTGGACTCTCAGGGGTATCTCTACATATGCGAGCGGGGAGAAAACAAAATTCGTCGGGTTAAGCTCTGGTAGGCCCATAGTGCATACGAAGACGAAGACTTCTTCCCGCCTCCTGCTTCTCATGTTTCTATCCATTCTGGTCATGGCCGGGGTCTTCGTGGGCTTTGGAGTTCCTCTCGTGAGTTCAGAGGGGATGATTATCCGCGCGCCCCTTATCCAGGGGGAGTTGCCGCTTGGGCCAGAAGATGGTGCATGGTCCAAGGTATCACCGATGACCATTCCATTGAGTGGTCAAGTAATCACCAGGCCTGTTTGGCCTGAGCCGACGGTCAGAGCATTAACGGTTCGGTCGTTCCACAATGGTACGGACATCGCGTTCCTGCTTGAATGGCAAGACAACACGAAAAATGACCGTCTGACACCCGGAACCTTTCGTGACGGCGTCGCAATCGGGCTGCCGCTTGGCGATGCACCCGCATTCTTCTGCATGGGCCAGCTCGATCACTACATTAACATCTGGCACTGGAAGGCCGATTGGCAGAGCGATATTGATCGCCGAGCCGCCAAGACATCCGAGAAGGCTCAGGAAGGTGTGCGGACGTTTGAAGTCATTCCACGACGGGCTTCTTCGGTCGAGGACCTTATCGGCGGAGGCTTTAGTACTCTGACAACCAAAGAGAAACAGGGTCGTGTCCAGGGGACTGCTGTATGGAAAGACGGGGTGTGGCGTGTCGTCATGCGCCGCCCCCTGGTGAGTGAAGAGCAGGAGAATGAAGCAAAACTGATTCCAGGCCGCGTGCAGACCATATCGTTTGCCGTATGGAACGGTGAGAATAAGGAACGGAACGGACAGAAGGCTGTTGCGCCGTGGTTCCAGCTTGTAATCGACCCAGTTGCAAAACTCTAGCAGGCTGCTGAAAAAAGCCGCCAGTGGCGTTCTCGACTCATCGAAATCCTCAACGTACCCCTGAGGGTACGCCTCCGGTTTCGATTCGCCTGCGGCCTTGCTGGAAGGCCTTTTTGAGCAGTCTGCGGGAGTGTTGTTCTGATGAGAGGAAGAAGCGTTGGGAAATGTTCAGATCAGTTCAGGCAGTGTGCAGACAAAGGCCCTTCAGAGTGGAAGGGCCTTTGTCTTGTGTGGCAGCCTGTGCATAGGAGTTCTCGGCGGCCTCGCAGCAGCGACGCTATGTGCGGCAAATTCAGACCAGATGACTGTGGATGAAGCTGCGCGATTGGGTGAAGAATTCGGAGTGATCGTCGGAGATGTGGATGAGGACATCAAAAAAGAGTTGAAACTCGAACGGGCGGAGGGGGTTGCGGTCTTCGAAGTGATTGGGAGTTCGCGCGCAGACTATGCCGGAATCAAGGTCCGATCTATCATCAAGGAAATCGACAAGACCGAGATCAGGAATATGATCGATTTTGGGAAAGCGATTCAGCGAGGGATGAAAGCTTGTAACTTCACCGTCGGCACCTATGAGCCTGCTGATGCAGGCGATCCGGTTGGATGGGGTGTAAATTTTCATTTCGTTGGATGCAAGCGGGATTAATCATGTTACGACACAGATGGTCTGCACCACGAATCGCTGGCTTGGCCCTCGTGTTTGTCATGGCATCCATCAGCCTGACCTTCGGCCAGGTCGCTGGGCAGAAGACAGCGGTTCAGACTCCGGGTGACTGGGTGGAGGAAATTGAGGCAGTCTTTATTCGGTCGGAAAATTGTAAGCAGTGTCATGATCGACACTATGAAGAATGGAAAGGAGCGCGCGAGCAGACGACGGACCTCAAAACTTTTGGCCGGGTGGATGCTTCGCTGCTGCATGGGACATCGCTGGAGTCTCCGGTCTTCCGTACGGTACTGGGTGTTTGGCTCCAAACCAACCCGACTAGCGACGAGCGTGGTCGCTGTCTCTCTTGCCATGCGCCAGCAACAACCATCTTCCCTCAACATACCGACAAGATTGTGGCTCAGGTCCTGGCTGGCACACCGAAAGTGGAAGGTATCGGTTGCGCCTCCTGCCATCTGATCAAGCAGCTTGAGCAAACATCAAACTCTCCGCCCTCGTTCAAGATCGAGCCAGGCAAAATGCTCTATGGCCCCTATCCGGACCCTGAAGATAATCTTGTCCACCCTGCGACGCAATCCGCGCTATTCCGTGGCGCGAACTATTGCGCATCGTGCCACTTCGACAAGGTCAAGGATGTCACGCAGAAGGAACTGCCAGGCGAGATCTTACAGGGGACTGTGTGCCAGGACTGCCATATGGAGCCCTCAACCGGCAGTTCCACCTCAAAGCGCGGTGCGATGACGCGTGCAATTGGTCGTCACTGGTTCCGGGGCGTCGTCGTGTCCGGTACTATCCTCAAGAATCGAAACCTACAGGCTGAATGGATGCCTCGCGTGGATCTTGAGACCACGAAGTCTGCCTCGTCCGTGGAGGGCACGGCCCTGGTGAAAATAGGCAGCCTCCCTCACAGCTTCCCTGATGGCGACCCTGTGCTCAAGCAGTTTTTTCTAGTCATGACTGCCAAGGATGCGCAGGGCAAAGTGCTGAAGGAAGAGACGAAGCAGTTTGGCCTGCCCTATGACAAGATCCTCCGTGGCCCAATCCCCGATCCCTTTATCAAGGGAGGCTATACGCGAAAGGTTCCCTTCTTCCTTGCGATTCCATCTGGCGCGACGGCTACAGTGATCGAAGCGGTATTGAGCTATGCGCTGATTCCCACGCCAGAACCGGCGCTCAAGGAGAAATATCTTGCAACGTTGGCGACGGAGAAAGAGCGGGAGAGCGCGAAGAAGATTTTGGATGAGTATACGCAGCCGCGTCTCCTAACCTACCGGGCCAAAACTTTATAGCAGGATGCCGAAAAAATGGAGGGAGCGGCCAAGGCTGCCCTTCTTGCTCGCAGAACGCGCACGATCAGAATGTGCTCGTTCGATGCGTGCAGTAAAGGGCAGCCTTGGCCGTTCCCCTAAAGAAAGATAGAGGAATTGGAAGGGCTTGCTGGATAGCCTTTTTTGAGTATCCCGGGGCTAGTTTGACATCGGTCCCATCTAAGAAGTCGAAGCAGAAGGACAGCATGATGGTGCGACACTTGATCCGTATGCAGATATCAATCGGAGCGGTGGCCGTTGTGGTGGCGTTATTCCTTTCGCCTTGGTTCGGGGGCAGCCTGTTCGCGCAAGAATCGGCCAAACCTCAAAACAACCTCGAAAAGACCTTTCCGAGTTCCAGCAAGTGTAAACGTTGTCATGAGCGTGTATTTGAAGAGTGGGAAACCTCTCCGCTCGCTCGTTCGATCCATTCTCCGGCGTTTCGCGCTTCCCTCGATGCGTTCTTGACCTCTCCGGCAGGGAAAGACAAACCCCAATGCTTTCGCTGCCATGCTCCGCACGTGCGTGAATTCCCGGAGCAGGTTCAGCATTTTATCGATGAGGCCAAGTCTGGGGATCCATTGCTGGATGGGGTGGGCTGCGCGCAATGTCACTTGATTAAACAGGTCGATCGAACCAAACATCCGCCGGAGCCCAAGTACGATATTGAGAACAAGACGGTCTATGGCCCATATAAGGATTTTGCGCAGAACCTTGCACATCAATCGATGGAGCTGGCACTGTTTCAAGAGTCAGGCCTCTGCCTCAATTGCCACCAGTCCGTCCCCTCGGCTGCTGACTTGGGCAAAACCAATGATCTTTTGGGAAATTGGGATCAGAATAAGGCGATCAAGTCAGGCAAAATATGTCAGACTTGTCACATGCCGGAGCAGATTGGTGAGTCAGCAAACGGGGAGAAAAAGCGAAGAGTCGCAAACCATACGTTCCCCGGTCGTATCGGGAAACTTCGCCAGGAAGCGGCCAAGTTGGACGTCCAGACGAAAGTCGACGGCGAGAAGACCATGGTCACAGTGAAGGTGCAAAGCCTCGTTCCGCATAATCTTCCGGCCACCCATCCAGCCTGGGCGTCTCTCTTGTTGGACCTGGATATCAAAGGGAAAAATCTGAAAACCGTCTTTACTGATAAGCGGGTCTATGGGCGAGTCTATCAGGACGCCAAGGGCCAGAAGACAAACTTCGATTTTGATGCGGTCAAGGTCCTTGAAGATACGGTCTTAAAGGCGGAAGAAATGCGTGTCGAGACATTTATATTCCCCACGCCGAAGGATACCAAGACGTTTGATGTCGAGGTGACCCTCAGCTACGCGCCTCTGACGGGTCCTGCCTCATTTATCCAGCGGGTCGAAGTCGAATCCGCGAGAGGATCGATGGACCCGGCTTTTCAGCCGATCGAGATCATCAAGTACGTCGGAAATATTCCGGTCGGTAGATAACCTTGCGCGTGGTTCGAAAAGCGTATCTCGCCGAAGACCGCACGTCTTGCAGTTATGCGATACACGAATGACGCTTCACAAGCTACGTTTCACTCGAAGATCACGCTGGAGCCAGGCGACTTCATCTTAAATATCTGAACGGCGTTGTACATACCCTTGGCTGGATGGTTGAGAATGAGGCGGGAATTGGTAATGTGGGTGTCGAGCAGCTCGTATTGGCCACCGCTGAAATAGATATCACAGTCATCGATCGCACAGTTTTTGTAGACGTGGTTGTCGAGTGACAGCCTTGCGTTGCTGAATGTCTGTCCCTCCACTAAAATATAATCCGGCGCCACGCCCACGACGATTTCCTCCGACGCGCACTATAACAAAGTTGGGCATTGCCGTAAACCTTTCCATTCCGGAAACCGATGAGATAGGTGTAGTAACTTCGTATGGAACTTGGGATACAACTCAGCGTAATATCCGTACTGTAATAGGGTCAAAAATAGTCGGGATATGAGTCGGTGCGACAGGCTGAAGGGCATACGACCGGCAGATCCCTCTGCAAAGGGAGACAAGAATCGTGGCCATTCTGATTGTGGATGATTCGCGAGATGAGCAGGCACTCCTGTCAACCAGGCTTCGCACAGCGGGTTATGAGGCACTGATGGTTGCCGATTCTGCGGAAGCCGTCTTAGGGATGTTGACTCAAGAAAGTGCTGGACAGGGGATGGGAGATATTGATCTTATCCTTATGGATATCATGCTTCCTGGCGTGGATGGACTTGAAGCCTGCCGACGTATTAAAGCAATCGAAAGGCTTCGGGACATCCCCATCATCGTCATCACGGTAAAGACTGATGAACAGGCGCTCCTCGCAGCTTTTGCTGCAGGTGCGATGGATTATATCCGCAAACCGGTCAATCCAGCGGAACTCATTGCCCGTGTGGCTTCAGCCCTGACCTTGAAAAAAGAACGGGACACCCGGAAGGCGAGAGAAGAGGAATTACTAATGCGGACACAAGAACTCGAACAGGCCCTGCGGGAAGTCAAGGTGTTGCATGGGTTGATCCCAATCTGTGCCAAGTGCAAGCGGGTGCGAACAGACAATGGTGATTGGCAATATCTAGAGGAATACATCCAAGCTCATTCAGAAGCTGAATTTAGTCATGGCATATGCCAGGTATGCATGAAAGAGGTCTACCCCGGTGTGATCAAAGACTGATGGGCAAAACCGATTGTGACTGTGCCGGAAAAGATGAGGCAAGGAATGTGATGCTAGACGCCTCTCGATCCAGCGGGCAGCATAGATTGAGCAAGCAGCAGCACGGGAGTCCTCTTCTTTTAGCTTGATCCTCTTCTCCCACCTGTATAGAATGGCCCACCTTTTCAGGTAGTTAGCTGCACGGATCGAATCCGCAGTACCTCGCGTTTCGTCCTTCTGGCTCATATACTTTGGATGGGTTGAAGCCTCAGGGAGTTGTGTGACATACATTATGGGTTGGCTATTTTGCGAGGAGCTGAGATCAGCACTTTTGCATGATAGTCAGGTTCCCCAGCGCACCGCCTGTCTGGGTGCGGGACGGCCTGCCAAGGCTGCAGGCAGACAACGAAAGACAGGGGGTATGGGGCCTTATCGCTATCTTGATAACGGGAGGACTGTATTGTGAGTGATTCCGTGATAATTACGTTTGCCTTAATAGCAGCGGTGACCGGCATTGCATACGGCCTGTATTTGGCTATGTGGGTATTCAAACTAGACGCCGGAAACCAGAAGATGCAGGATATTGCAAAAGCCATCCAAGAAGGCGCGAGTGCCTATTTGAACCGCCAATACAAGACTGTCGGTATCGTTGCCGCAGGGCTATTCGCCATCTTGTGGGGAGCGGGGGCTGTCTCCGACAAGTTCGGCTTATTGACTGCAATCGGATTTTTGATCGGTGCAGGCGCATCGTCAGTAGCTGGGTATGTTGGCATGGTTATCGCCGTGCGGGCGAATGTCCGAACGGCTCAGGCCGCCCATAAGGGAATGAACTCCGCGCTGACTGTGGCATTCCGCGGCGGTGCAGTGACAGGGCTCTTGTTGATCGGACTGGGCTTGCTGGCCATCACCACCTTCTATGCGTTGGCTGTGCAGTTTTCTGGGCAGGAGCATGCGATCCATGCGTTGCTGAGCCTTGGGTTCGGCGGCAGTTTGATTTCGGTATTTGCCCGTGTAGGCGGTGGTATCTATACGAAAGCAGCGGATGTCGGCGCAGATCTCGTCGGGAAAGTCGAAGCAGGAATTCCGGAAGACGACCCTCGGAATCCAGCTGTCATTGCAGACAATGTGGGCGACAATGTCGGCGACTGTGCCGGTATGGCGGCAGACCTCTTTGAGACCTACGCGGTAACGACAGTGGCTGCGATGGTTTTGGCTTTCACGCTGTTCAAAGGTGTCAGCGCTCCGATTCTGTATCCTCTGGCTCTCGGAGGCGTCACGATTTTCGCGACGATCATCGGCATTTTCTTCGTGAAGGTGAGCCAGGGCGGCGAGATTATGACGGCGCTCTACAAGGGGTTGTTTGTGGCAGGTGGCATTGCCGCGATAGCATTCTATCCCGTGACAAGCTCCATCATGGATGGTGTAGGCGGTGTGAGCGGGGTGAGCTACTTTATCGCAGCATTGATCGGCTTAGCTGTGACTCTTGGCCTTGTCTTCATTACCGATTACTACACCTCGAAGAGTTACAAACCTGTGAAGGCGATTGCCAAGGCGAGTGAAACGGGCCATGCGACCAACATCATCGCCGGACTGGCAGTGGGGATGGAAGCGACCGCTTGGCCGGTGGTCGTCATCGGGGCGGCGATTCTTTCGAGCTACTGGATCTGCGGCGGCGCGGCATCGGGCGGCTTATACGGCGTGGCCGTTGCGGCGGTGTCGATGTTGTCGATGGCCGGTATCGTGGTGGCGATCGATGCGTTTGGCCCGATAACAGACAATGCCGGTGGTATCGCAGAGATGGCTCATCTCGGCAAAGAGGTCCGGGACATCACCGATCCATTGGATGCGGTCGGGAATACGACAAAGGCTGTGACCAAAGGCTATGCGATCGGCTCCGCCGGTCTTGCGGCCGTCGTCCTGTTCGCTGAATATGCTCGTGAGGTGGCAAAGGGCAGCGGGGCAAGCACATTCGACCTCTCCAACCCTTCCGTCCTGGTCGGCCTCTTTTTGGGCGGGATGCTGCCCTTTATCTTCGGCGCTCTCTGTATGAAAGCAGTAGGAGAAGCAGCCGGTATGGTGGTGGAAGAGGTGCGCAGGCAATTTCGGACGATCAAAGGGATCATGGAGGGAACCGGCAAGCCGGAATACGGGACTTGTGTGGACATCGTGACGCAATCGGCGATCAAGAAGATGATGGTGCCGGGGTTAATTCCTGTCATTTCGCCGATTATTGTCGGCGTGATCCTGGGACCGCAGGCGTTAGGCGGCATGCTTGTCGGCAGCATTGTGACGGGGCTGTTCGTCGCCATCTCCATGACGAGTGGCGGCGGTGCATGGGACAACGCCAAGAAGTTTATTGAAGAGCAGGGCAAGAAGGGGACGGATACCCACAAGGCCGCAGTGACTGGTGACACGGTCGGCGATCCCTACAAAGACACGGCTGGTCCGGCGATTAATCCGATGATCAAGGTCATCAACATTGTGGCCTTACTCATTGTGTCGCTGATCATCAAATAGTCATAGATAAGAAC
>Ga0134122_10002286_pt1 | contig 14066 bp, 7 predicted proteins | sample KB302_FD_96461 | JGI IMG/M metagenome (GOLD analysis project Ga0134122, IMG submission 96461) | Terrestrial soil microbial communities without Nitrogen fertilizer from Kellogg Biological Station, Michigan, USA - KB3-0-2 | ecosystem: Environmental > Terrestrial > Soil > Unclassified ... | reverse complement strand
GAAGTCCGCACCGTCAGATTGCGCGCCAAACTGGTTTCCTCCCAAGGGACCACCTTGTCCGCCCTGTCCCTGACCAGCCGGGCGTTGACCACCCTCAGCTTGCGCTCCTTGTGCTTGACCTTGCCCCTGACCGCCTCTTCGAAAGCCGCCGCCCACACCTATGCTTGCGATCGCGCCTTCCTGCTCGGTGGCATATCGCGCGCGGCCGCCGAGCGTGCGAAAGTATTGGCGGCCGTCCATTCCTTTTGGCGGCGTGCTCCCGATCCACACCACCGTCTTCCCTTTCACATTCCGGCCAGCGTAGTCGTTGTGACTGGCGAGCGGAGCGTTCAGCCCGTAGCCAACGAACTCGATCTGATCTGATGTGACCGAACGCTTGCCGCCGGAGTTCGACGGAAATGTGACGCCCTCTTTGTTTTTGAAGGTGCGTTTCTGTCCGTTAGCTTCAACGGTGACGGTCGATTTGTTATCGCTCTTGATGCCGAGCACCGGCACTCGCTGAAAGTAAGAGCCGTTTGGGCCTCCAGGTTTGACGCCCCACGCGCGCAAGTGTTCGGCGATGTATGCGGCCGCCAAACCCATGCCCTCGCTGAATGTCGCGCGTCCCTCGAGTTCATCGGACGCCAGATAGCCAAGCCATTCTTTGAGGTCGTGCTGAGTGATCGCATCCCGGCCGTTGCTCGCCAGAATATTCGAGAACGTGAAAGCGGCTATGAGAGCCAATTGCGTGACGACGGCGGTCAGCTTACGAAAACGAGGCATCGCGTTCCTCCCTGGTGTGTTCTCCGGATTTGCTATTACGTCAGGGATTGTACCGGGGCTACGTAATTATCGCGACGCTCGCCGGAGCTTGACCCCTTCAAAGAACCGGGGTCTTGGAGTATACTCCGTCCGGCCAGACCGGCTGTTCGTAACACCACGCGTATCGCTCGCGGCAACTTGCGCAATCTGACTTGACCTGAGCGAGGCGCGCCTTCTTTCTGTCACGTCCCTGTGTTATTTCAGCAGGTCCCATCGCGTGAAAGACATTCCACGAGGTTTGAAGTGAACAATACCAGGAATGGATTGCAGCTCAAGCTCATTGAAGGTGTTCCAATCGAAGAACGATCGGAGCCAATTGCGTCAGTGCCCGAGGTTAGACTTTCAGACAGCGAAACGGAAACCGTGTTAAGGCGTCTTCAACCGATCAAGATCGACGCTGACGACCAACAGGATTTCGCCCTTCGGGACCGCTCGCTGCCGCCACCTCGCGCGGGAACGACGATCCAGGCTTCGTTTCCGCCCCTGGAGACCGTTCCGTCAGAACCTGTATCGATGGGACCACTCGAGGTGCTTCGATATTCACCTGACGGGGACGTGCCGTTAGCTTCCCAGCTCAGCGCAACATTTTCACAGCCCATGGTTGCGGTCACCTCTCACGACGAAGCGATCGCGAAAGGTCTGCCCGTAACACTGAAACCGCAGCCTCCCGGCAAGTGGCGATGGGTTGGAACAAGAACGCTGCTCTTCGAGCCAGAGGGTCGCTTCCCGATGGCGACCGAGTACACTTGCGAAATTCCCGCCGGCACGAGATCGGCTTCCGGAGCCGTTCTGGGCGCAGCTACGGGTTGGAGATTCACCACTCCGCCTCCGGCTGTTAAGACTTCTTATCCCACCGGCGGGCCAACATTGCGCGACCCGTTGATGTTCGCCGAGTTCGATCAGCGCATCGATCCGATTGCGGTTGTCGAAATGATTCGCGTGAGTTCCGGCGATCGAGGTTGGAACGCGCGGCTTGCGGCGAGCGAGGAAGTGGAATCAGACGAACCCGTCCGACGACTTGCCACCGCCGCGACAAAGGATCGCTGGCTTGCTTTCCGAGTCGCTGATCCAAACAACGCAACGCCCGCCGAATCGCTGCCTGCCGGTTCTCAGATTACCGTAACGATTCTACCGGGCACGCCGTCAATGGAAGGCCCGCTCAAGAGCACCAACTCTCAGAGTTTCTCTTTTCGCACCTATGGCCCGCTGCGTGTAACCGAGCAACGCTGCGTCGGCCGCTTTGGCTGGCGCGCTGAATGTTCTCCCCTTGATCAGTGGTTCATCTACTTCACGAACCCGCTTGACCCTGAAAGCTTCGAGCAGGATTACGTTCGATCAGAAGAGATATTACCCGAAGTCCTTACAGGCCAGCCGATCAGTCTGAAGAGCGAAATTCGCGGCAACTCGATCATCATCGCCGGCACCAAACGCGGTCAAACGAGCTATCGCGTGACATTGGATCCCAGGATTCGGGATCAGTTTGGACAAACTCTGGGCGAGACGGCGCCGATCATTTTCAACGTTGGTTCAGAGCAACCGAGACTGGCTGGACCGCAAAAGCAATTCGTGGTTATGGACCCGATGGCGCAACCGCGGCTATCGGTCTACAGCATAAATCACGACAGCCTGCGAGTGCGTCTCTATTCTGTAGGTCCCGAGCATTGGCAAGAGTTCCGCAAGCTCCAGAGCAACAGAGACGACCAAATCGCCCGGTCGATGCCTGGCACACTGGTCCTGTCAGAAATTGTGAACGTCCCGGAAAGCCCCGATGAAATCGTCGAGACACGGATAGACCTCAGCCCGGCGCTCAACGATGGCTATGGACAAGTCGGAATCGTGGTCGAGCCTGCGGTGATAACTGAAAAGGGTTATCGCGATTCGGTCGTCGTGTGGGCACAGGTCACTCAGATTGGCCTTGATGCGTTCGTCGATAGTTCGGAGTTGATAGCCTGGGCCACCTCCCTCAAAGACGGCGCACGGCTTGAGGGGGTGGAAGTATCAATAGGGAGGGGCAAAGCTCGGAGCAATGGTGCCACGACCACACCGGACGGGATTGCTCATCTGACACTCGGCGACGCCGGTGGACGCCCGCGCCTTCTCGTGGCCAGCAAGGGCCGCGACATCGCGATCCTCCCAGAGGACACGTACTGGTGGAACGATCGCACGAACTGGATCAAGCGAGATCGGGGCGTGTCGCTGCGATGGTTTGTCTTCGACGATCGCAAGATTTATCGCCCCGGTGAAGAGGTTCACGTTAAGGGATGGATTCGCCGCGTTGGAGAAGGCAAGGGCGGAGATGTGAGCCTCCTCGACGCACAAGGGGCGACAGTCGAATATGTGGTATCTGACTCAGGCTATAACGAGATCCTCAAGGGCGAGGTCACAATCAACGCGCTTGGCGGATTTGACACGTCATTCGAACTGCCTGCGACGATGAATCTCGGTTTCGGCGGGTTATACTTGAAGGTTTCATCCAGTCTGGGCTTCTCGGACAGTGAGTATTCGCACTACTTCGACGTTCAAGAGTTTCGAAGGCCTGAGTTCGAAGTGACGGCGCAAACCACACAAGGCCCGCACTTCGTGGGCGGCAATGCCGCCGCTACCGTGAGCGCTGCATATTATTCAGGCGGCGCACTCGCCAATACTCCAGTGACCTGGGGCGTATCGACGTCGCCTGCGCATTTCACGCCGCCTAACCGCGGTGATTTTACTTTCGGCAAATGGATTCCCTGGTGGGATGAACCGGCTGGTTATTGCGTGAGATCTACTCGCTTGTCGCGCCATTACGTCGAGCCACACGAAACAGCGATCGAGACGTTCAACGGCCTGACCGACGCTTCCGGAAAACACACGCTGAGCATCGAATTCACTTCGGTCGATCCCCCTGAAGCATCAACCGTCACCGCCGAAGCGAGCGTGATGGATGTGAATCGCCAGGCGTGGACTGCAAGAACAAATATGCTTGTGCACCCGGCTGATCTCTATGTCGGAATTCGCAGTCCTCGAACATTTGTGCAAAAAGGCGAGCCGCTCATAGTGCAATCAATCATCGCGGACCTCGACGGGAAACTGATCGCGGGACGCGAGATAAAGATTCGCGCCGTCCTGATCGACTGGGTATTTGAAAAAGGCGAGATGAAGCAGCAGGAGAAGAACGCGCAGGAATGCACGGTGAGTTCGGCCACTGATCCAGTGCAATGCCGGTTCGAGACAAAAGAAGGCGGCCGGTATCAGGTGACCGCGATCATCGAAGACGACCTCGCCCGAAAGAATCAAAGCGAGCTTACGCTGTGGGTGGCGGGCGGCAAGCTTGTGCCGGCGCGTAACGTCGAGCAGGAAGTCGCGAGTCTTATCCCCGATCGCCGGGAGTATCGCGCCGGCGATACGGCGGAGGTGCTGGTTCAAACGCCCTTCGTGCCGGCTGAGGGCTTGTTGACGCTCAGGCGTTCGGGGATCATCAGCATCGAGCGCTTCAGCATGGACGGCCCGTCGCTCACATTGCAGATTCCAATTCTGGAAGACTACATACCTAACGTTCACGTTCAGGTCGACCTCGTAGGCGCCACTGTGCGTACCGGAGACGAGGGCCAGCCTCATGAACATCTGCCTGAACGTCCTGCATTCGCCAGGGGAACTCTGAATCTGACTGTCCCACCGCTTTCGCGCATGCTTGCGGTCGAGGCAACACCGCGCGACAAGTCCCTCGAGCCGGGCGGGAAAACGACAATCGACATTGAAGTGCGAGACGCAGAGGATAAGCCGGTCGAAAGAGGCGAGATTACGGTTGTCGTGGTCGATGAATCAGTGCTGGCTTTGACCGGCTATCGAATCGGCAATCCGATAAACACTTTTTACGCGCAACGCGGAGCCGATGCTAACGACTATCACTTGCGACAAGATGTTTTGCTCGCGAACCCTGAAGACCTGGATCCGCGGCAGGCAGATTCTGCTGAAGGTGGAATCCAATTCGATCTCGCCGAGTTCCCAGACGGATCGGCTATGTCGGAAAGAGCCATGGCAATGAGGGCTGGAGCGGGTGGCGATGACGGTCCGGGTATGATTCAAATGCGTGAGCACTTCAATGCGCTGGCGGTATTTGCGCCTGCAGTGCAGACCGATGCGATCGGCCGCGCAAGCGTCGAAGTGAAACTTCCCGACACCCTGACTCGCTATCGAGTGATGGCAGTCGCAGTCGCGGGCGGCAAACAATTCGGGGGCTGTGAATCAACCATCACCGCCCGGCTCCCGTTGATGGTGCGTCCATCCGCTCCGCGATTCCTGAACTTCGGCGATAGCTTCGAGCTGCCGATCGTCGTTCAAAACCAGACCGGCTCGCCGATGGATGTCGACGTCGCGGTCCGCGCGAGCAACGCCGGCCTCACTGAACCCGCGGGACGCAGATTGACCGTGCGCGCAAACGATCGCGTCGAGGTCCGCTTCCCAGTTTCAACCGCGCGCGCGGGAACCGCTCGGTTTCAAATCGCCGGAGTGTCGGGCAGGTGGACAGACGCAGCCGAGATCGAATTGCCCGTATGGACACCGGCGACTACCGAAGCGTTTGCGACCTATGGCGAGATCGATAATGGCGCAATCGCTCAGCCAGTCAAAGCGCCGAGCGATGCGATCAAACAATTCGGTGGACTCGAAATCACAACCTCCTCGACCGAGTTCCAGGCACTGACCGACGCGGTACTTTATCTGGTCGCGTATCCGTTCGAGTGTGCGGAGCAACTGTCGTCGAGAATACTCGCTGTTGCTGCGTTGCGCGATGTGCTGAGCGCGTTTCAAGCGAAGGGATTGCCTGACCCGCATTCGATGATTGCCGCGGTTTCGCGGGACTTTAAACGACTCGAAGCGATGCAGAACGCCGACGGGGGATTCCCGTTCTGGCGGCGAGGCGACGAGTCGCGGCCTTACGTGAGCATCCACGCCGCCCACGCGTTCGCGCGTGCTCTCGAGAAAGGCTTCGAGGTCCCCACCGGAATGCTTGAACGATCGAGCAACTTCCTGCGTGGAATCGAGGGCCACATTTCCAGTTCATACGATCACCTCTGTCGCCGGTCGCTCGTTGCGTATTCCCTGTATGTGCGAAATCTGTTCGGCGATAGAGACGGTCCGGTGGCGCGAGGCCTCATCTCGTCACCGGGTCTCGATGGACTGTCACTCGAAGCCCTGGCTTGGCTGCTGTCAGTCGTATCGGACGACCCCAGTTCGACAGCTCAGGCTGCCGCCATTCGCAGCCACCTGAACAACCGCGCCACGGAAGAGGCTTCCACAGCCCATTTCGTGACTTCGTACGGCGCCGGAGATTATCTATTGCTGCATTCCGATCGCCGCGCCGACGCCGTGATCCTGGAAGCGCTGATCAAAGATCAACCCGAGAGCGATTTGATTCCAAAGATCGTGCGGGGCTTGCTGGCGCATCGCAAACACGGCCGGTGGGAAAACACGCAGGAGAACGCCTTCGTGCTCCTCGCGTTGGACAAGTACTTTGCCGCTTACGAAAGAGTGACGCCCGATTTCGTAAGTCGCGCGTGGCTCGGCGATGCTTACGCCGGCGAGCACGAGTTCCGCGGGCGCTCAACCGATCGCCACAATGTGAATATCTCGATGCGAGTCCTTGCCGAGACCACAGACTTGCAAAATCTCATATTGAGCAAAGATGGGCCGGGCCGGTTGTACTATCGGATCGGAATGCAGTATGCACCGGCAAGCCTGAAGCTTGATCCGTCACAGCATGGGTTCACGGTCGAACGAATCTACGAGGCAGTGGATAAGAGTGACGACGTGACGCGCGATGCCGAAGGAACGTGGCACATCAAAGCCGGCGCGCGAGTACGAGTGAAGCTGACTATGCTTGTACCATCGCGCCGTTATCACGTTGCGCTGGTTGATCCGATACCTGCGGGGCTTGAAGCGTTGAACCCGGCCCTAGCTGTCACGGGCAGCATACCAACACACGCGATCAGCCAGACGACTGAGCACTCCTGGCGGTGGTGGGGAACGTGGTTTGAGCACCAGAACATGCGCGACGAGCGAGTCGAAGCGTTTGCCTCACTCGTTTGGGAAGGCGTTCACACATACTCGTACGTGGCTCGCGCGACGACTCCGGGAGTGTTCGGTGTTCCGCCAACGAAAGCCGAAGAGATGTACCATCCCGAGACCTTCGGCCGGAGCGGGACTGATCGGGTGATTGTTGAATAGCTGAGCAGTAGGTTCGCGCTATCCCTGCGCGCGCTCGAATTCCTTCATGAACGCAACCAGCGATTCGACTCCGGCTTTCGGAAACGCGTTGTAGATCGAAGCTCGGATGCCTCCCACTGAACGATGGCCCTTCAATCCGTCGAGTCCGGCTTTTGTCGCTTCGCTGACGAACTGCTTTTCGAGATCTTCGCTCGGAAGACGAAACGTCACGTTCATCAGCGAACGGCAATCCGCTTGAGCGTGCCCGCGATAAAAGCCGCTTCCATCGATCACGTCGTAAATCAGACCGGCCTTTTCTTTGTTGCGGCGCTCGGCTGCTTCGAGGCCCCCGTTTTCGAGAAGCCACTTCATAACCAAACGCATCACGTAAATCGTAAACACCGGAGGCGTGTTGTAGAGCGACTTGTTCTTCGCGTGAGTGTTGTAATCGAGCATCGTGTGCATGCCTTGCGGGCTGCGCGCCAACATATCATCGCTTATGAACACGAGCGTCACTCCCGCGGGCGCGAGGTTCTTCTGCGCTCCGGCGTAGATCAACGCGTACTTGCTCACGTTGATCGGGCGGCCGAATATGTCCGACGAAGCGTCCGCCACCAGAGGCACGCCGCCGGTTTCGGGATCGTACTTCCACTCGACGCCGTGAATCGTTTCGTTGGTGGTGATGTGAACGTACGCGGCTTCGGGATCGAGTTTGAGCTCGTCCTGTTTCGGGACGCGCGTGAAATTGTCTGATTCAGTCGAACCGGCGACGTTTACCTGTCCAACCCTCTGCGCTTCCTTGATGGCTTTCTTGGACCATGAGCCCGTGCTGATGTAATCGGCTTTTCCGCCCGCGGGCATCAGGTTCATCGGCACCATCGAGAACTGCATCGACGCGCCGCCCTGGAGAAAGAGCACGTGATAGTTGTCGGGGATAGCGGCGAGTTTTCGGATATCGGCTTCGCAGCCAAGGATGATTTCATCGAACGCTTTCGATCGATGGCTGATTTCGAGGATCGACATTCCGACGCCGGGCAGCGCTACGAGATCGCGTTGGGCTTCTTCGAGCACCGCGAGCGGCAACACGGCCGGCCCCGCCGAAAAGTTGTAGATTCGTTCTGTCATGATTCCTCCGGAATAGGGGTCAGGGGTTGGGGTTAGGGGTTGGACATTCCTCCCAGCCCCTAACCCCCAGCCCCCATCCCCTAAAGCTTGAGCAAGCTCAACTCGATTATGTCCTGCGAGTTCGTCTTGATCGCGTTGAGCACCTCTTCGGACGGCGCTGAATCCAAATGAATGCGCGCAACGGCCGCAGCCGCGCCATCGAAGACGATGTTCTCGGTTTCTTCGACGTTGATTCCCGCAGTCTTCAGTTGATCAAACACGCTCGCAAGCACGCCCACGCGATCGAAGTGCCGCACGACGAGCATGTGAGTCGCCGCCGTTTTCTTCGCGAGATTGACTACGTTCGGAGCGCGCCCCGTTTCTTTGTACTCGCGGATGATCCGAACCGTTTCCTCGGCGATCGCCTGCTGGGCCTGATCGGTCGAAGCTCCGATATGATGTGTTCCAATCACACCGTCGAGTTTGAAGATGTCGTCTTCGACCGCTCCGACCCCGGCCGCTGGCTCTCCGGCGAAAACGTCGAGTCCGACTCGCAAGCCTTTTTCCGTCACAGCGCTCGCGAGCGCCGCTTGATCGACGACTTCAGCACGCGAAGTGTTGATGAAGTATGAACCGGGCCGAATCGCGCCAAAGAATTTGTCGTCGATAAGATTGCGGGTTTCATTGTTCATTGCCACGTGAACGCTGACGATGTCTGCGGCCGAGGCGACTTCAAGCGGCGACTGCTTCATCTCGATGTCGAGCTGTTCTGCGCGTTCGAGAGTCAGCGAGCGGCTCCACGCAACGATCGGCATGCCGAACGCTTTTGCTCGCGTGATCATCTCGCGGCCGATCTTTCCGACACCTATCAGCCCAAGCGTGCGGCCGAAGACCCCTCGCGCCTTGCTGTACTCCTTCTTGTTCCAGCGGCCCTGTTTCAAATCGAGGGCCGCGTCGGGAATTCGCCGGTCAAGCGCGAGCATCAACCCGAATGCGAGTTCGGCGACGGCAATTGAATTCTTGCCCGGGCAGTTCGTAACATAGATGCCGCGCGCGGAAGCGGTCTTCACGTCGATGGTGTTATAGCCTGCGCCCGCTCGAATAACGAGAGACAGACGCCCAGCCTCGAGCATCTCGGCCGTAACTTTGGTGCTTCGGACGACGAGAACATCGGCGCCGCTCGACTTGATCGCGGTAGTCAGCGACTCATCCTTCGCGTCCGGATCGTAAACGACGTCGACGCCCAGTTGCTTCAAGTCGGCCTGCCCGCTCTCAGGAAACTTGTCCGCGATGAGTATCCTCATCTTTTCTCCTTAGAGGAAAAGCATCCACAGATAAACACAGATAGACACAGATAATATCAAACAAAGTCAGGCTTGCGTTCTCAAATCTGCGTTCATCTGCGCAATCTGTGGATTCCTCTTAGTACTTCTCTTAACTTCTCTTCTCATATCTGTGTTCATCTGTGTCCATCTGTGGTTGCTTCTCAGTATCTCTGCGGGGCGCCTCGAACCGAGCGAACGGTGTCGCGAGCGATCAGCAGTTCTTCATCCGTCGGAATCGTGTATGCGGCGAGCTTCGATCCATCGGCGCTGATCAAGCCTTCGCACCCGCTGGTGCAATTCGCGTTGCGATCCTTATCCAGTTCGAGTCCGGCGAAAGCAAGCCCTTCACAAATCGACGCGCGCACTTCGGGAGAGTTCTCGCCGATCCCTCCGGTGAATACAATCGCGTCCGCGCCGCCCATCGCAGCCAGGTACGCGCCGATGTACTTGCGAGCGCGATAGCAGAAAATCTCGACCGCCAGAAGCGCCCGGCGGTCTTTGTTCTCGTGAGCTTCTTCGAGCAGCTCGCGCATATCGTTGGTCAATCCGGAGATTCCTATCAGCCCCGACTGTTTGTTCAAAAGGCTTTCAATCTGATGGACGCTTAAGCCCTCCTTGATCGCGAGATAATCGATGATCGCCGGATCAAGATCGCCGGATCGCGTTCCCATCACCAGCCCTTCGAGCGGAGTCATCCCCATCGAGGTGTCTATCGAATTGCCTTCACGAATCGCCGCCGCCGAGCATCCGTTGCCCAGATGCAACGTGATGATGTTGGTCTGTTCGCGCGTGAGGCCGCGAATCTGGCGATAGCGATACGCGACGTAGCGATGCGACGTGCCGTGGAATCCATATCGCCGAATCTTGTATCGGCGATAAAACTGATACGGGATCGCGTACAGATATGCTCGCTCGGGTAGCGTCTGATGAAACGCCGTATCGAACACCGCGACCTGGGGGAGGCCCGGTCCGAAGAGTTCGCGGGCGGCTTGAATGCCTTTGATGTTAGCCGGATTGTGCAGCGGCGCAAGCTCGATGCAATCTTCGATGCCGCGCAGGACTTCGTCGTCGATCAAAACCGAATGAGTAAAACGCTCGCCGCCGTGAACCACGCGGTGTCCGACGGCGTGAATGTCGGCGATGCTGTGTATGCCGTTGATGCCGGCGGCGTCCGATGTCGCCCATCGAATAATGAAGTCAACGGCCGCTCGCATGTCTCGAAGTGACTCTGCGAGGCGTCGCTGCTCGCGGCCTTCCGCCTGAAGCGTAATGATAGCCTCGCCGCCGACGCGCTCGATCGAGCCTCGAGCGAGGCGCCTGTCCTGATTATCGGCGAAGGCGTCGAGATCGGTTGTTATGAGTTGAAACTTGACCGTCGAGCTTCCGCAGTTGAGGACTAGAACGTTCATAAGGTAGGTGACAGGGAACAGGTTACAGGTGACAGGTTACAGGTGACAGAGAGGTTACAGGTTGTTTGCCGTTTCGCTGCTGTCACCTGTTCCCTGTAACCTAAATCAAATGACTCAGCAGTCCGTCGCGCAGCTTTGGTTCAAACCACGTCGACTTCGGCGGCATGATCTCGTTCGCGTCGGCGATCGCCATCAACTGCTCGACGGTCACCGGATACATCGAAAACGCCACCGCCGCCTCGCCATCATTCACCATCTGCTCGAGCGCCGCCGTCCCGCGTATGCCTCCAACGAAGTCAATTCGTTTGTCGGTGCGAACGTCCGTGATTCCAAGCAGCGGATCAAGCAAGCGTTCGCCGAGAATGCTCACGTCAAGCGAGGAGATAGGATCGATCGGGTTCGTCGTCCCTGCGGGAAGTGTAAGGCTGTGCCATCGCCCGGCGATATACATGCAAATCTCCGCTTTCTGCAGAGGCGAAGGCGACGCCGCTTCTTTGACTTCGAATTGTGAAGAAACCGTGCTGAGAAATTGTTCCGGCGTTTTCCCGTTCAGGTCCTTGACCACGCGATTGTAAGGAAGGATTCGCAACTGCTCAGCCGGAAAAAGCACGGTGAGGAAGAAGTTGTATTCCTCTTCTCCGGTGTGATTGGGATTTGAAGATTGCAACTCAGCGCGCGCGCGGCTGGCGCTTGCGGCGCGATGATGCCCGTCCGCGATGTAAACAAGTGGAACCGCCGCGAACTCTTCGATGACCCGCGTTGCTTCGACGTCGCCGACTCGCCAGATCGCGTGGCCCACACCATCGGGCGCGGTGAAATCATAAAGCGGTTCTTCGGTTTGCGCGCGCGAGACTATTTCGTCGATCTGTCTGCGCCCCCGATAGGTCAGAAACACCGGACCCGTCTGCGCTCGAAGCGAAATCATGTGACGCGTCCGGTCGTCCTCTTTGTCTTTGCGAGTCCGTTCGTGTTTGCGAATGATGTCCGAGTCATACTCATCGATCGAGCAACACGCGGCGATGCCGGTCTGCTGCTGCTCGCCCATGCGCAGGCGATACACGTACAGGCTTGGCGAGTCTTCGGTAAACAACGGCGCTTCGGCTTTCAGCTTTTCGAAATTCGCTGCTGCTTTCTCATAGACCTCGTCGGAATGAATATCGGTCCCCTCGGGCAGATCCATCTCCGGGCGGGAGACGTGTAGAAAGCTCAACGGATTGCCCGAGGCAAGCTCACGCGCTTCAGTGGTGTTGACTACGTCGTAAGGAACCGCGGAGACCGCCGCCGCTTTCTCCGGTGTTGGCCGCAGCGCTCGAAAGGCGCGAATGGTTGCCATCTCATCTCCGTTTGGACGTACAGTCGCTCGTGTTAATTCGTCGAGTCGCGTCGAAATAAGAATGCTAGGATGCGAAGTTGGGCGTGTCAACACAGCACAAGATCACGTGCTGTCCTAGTCTATGTTGCTACCAATAAGTCTTGTTGTGGTTTCACTCGCCAAACTCCATAAGGCACGACAAAACCGCGTAGCGGTGTCCTCTCGATAGTTTGGGTGTTGCCGGACCTCGTGGACCGCGTAGCGGTTACCTCTTGACGCGTAAGCTTATGAACGCAACAAGGTAGCCGCTACGCGGCCCGCGTGATCCCTAACTACGCGAGCTATCGAGATGACACCGCTACGCGGTTGGAACTTTAGGAGCGTCCCGGAGCTTCAATCACGGCAACACACCTTAGCACCGCGCCCAGGATCATGCCTGGAGCGCGGCGGCTAGCAGATCGATTTATCGGGATGTACGATAGCGTGCTTGCGATAGACAACAATAAGGAGCCAGAAAATAAATGACCACATCAATGCCCGAACCACTCGTGCTAACCGAACGTGAAGGCGCGATACTGACACTCACTCTCAATCGGCCGCACAAGAGCAATACGCTTCATCCGGATTTGGTGAAGGAACTGTCGAGCGCTTTGAACGCCGCCGAAGCGGACGCGGGCATCAGCGCCGTTGTACTCACGGGCAGCGGTTCGACATTTTGCGCGGGTCTGGATTTGGAATTGCTGCTTCAGTGGTCAGTCGAAGAGAAGCTGGCGTATCTCGGAACGGTGGTGAAAATCTTCCGTGGTATCTGGTCGATGCCTCAGCCGGTGATCGCGGCAGTCAACGGACCGGCGATCGCCGGAGGATTCGACCTCGCCGCGTTTTGTGATATCCGTCTCGCGGCTACCGAAGCGATATTCGGGCAGGCTGAAATCAATATCGGGCTAACGCAGATCATTCATCCGCTTTACAAATCGATCGGGCTTGCGCGCGCGAAAGAGATGGCGCTCACCGGGCAAAACATTTCCGCCGACGAAGCCTTTCGCATCGGGCTGGTCAATCACGTTTACCCGCGCGAAGAGTTGATGCCGCGGGCGATGGACATGGCCCGCGTGTTCGCCTCGAAGCCGCGCACTGCTTTGTTTGAAACCAAGAGACTCACGCGTGTGCTTATCGATATGGGAACCGAAGAGGCTCTGGAAGAAATCGGCGAGACATTCAAGCGCTGTCTCGCCTCCGAAGAACATACTAAGCGAGTCGCCGAAGTGTTTGAGAGATTGAAGAAGCGATAGTTGCTGACCTAAAACATCGCGGCGGTGTCCGGCCCGATGACCGGACACTCGCCGGCGATTTGTCTTCTTATCGTCTCGACTGATACCTGGTGATTAGCAAGTCGCGTCCTGCGACGACGTGTGTAACACGCCAGCCGTAATCGCCCGGAACGTTCCAGCCTTCGAGGACCGGAGTACTCAGCGATGATGATTCATCGGTGTCCAGCAGAATGCGAGTCTTCTGCGGATAGCGATTTCCAACGTAGTAGATCGGCGCCGTTTGGATCATCGCAATCGGCGGATGCGTCATGTCTTCGCTATAAAGCGCGAACAGATTGCGATCGTTCTGCAGGATGCGAAACAGCACGTAGTTGGCCGCCGGTATCACAACATCCGTCCCCTTCAACTCGAGCGGAGTGGTTGTCGTGAAGTTGATCCTTGTTTGAAGCGGCCCCTGTGCGAGTGCGGGCGCGATTGCCGCGCTCACGAGAAATGCTGCCGCAAGCGCGATTCGTTTGAGTGTCATTGTGTCGTCACCTCCTATTTAGAAATGCGGTCTCCGCGAAATTCGAATTCCGCGTGGGACTCGTTTTACTCATGCTAAGACCGCGCCACTCGCGGGCGACGATCGATGCGTCACACCCAGGGTGCAAGCAAAAGG
>Ga0134122_10002285_pt1 | contig 14072 bp, 10 predicted proteins | sample KB302_FD_96461 | JGI IMG/M metagenome (GOLD analysis project Ga0134122, IMG submission 96461) | Terrestrial soil microbial communities without Nitrogen fertilizer from Kellogg Biological Station, Michigan, USA - KB3-0-2 | ecosystem: Environmental > Terrestrial > Soil > Unclassified ... | reverse complement strand
CGATCGCCATTTGAAATGTCGTCGAGTTCTTCTTCCAAAAGGGCCGTGAAACCGTAGTCGACATAGTGATTGAAATGTGAAGTCAGGAAGCCATTTACGAGCCGGCCGATGTCTGTGGGCATGAACCGCTTTTTGTCGAGCAATGCGTACCCGCGGTCTTGCAATGTTGAAATAATGCTGGCATAGGTGGACGGTCTGCCGATCCCAAATTCCTCAAGCGTCTTTACCAGGCTTGCTTCCGTGTAACGCGGCGGCGGCTGTGTGAAATGCTGCTCGCCAAATATGCGGTCAATTGGCACAGATTCTTTTTCTTCCAGCAGCGGCAGCTTTGATTCCTGTTCCTGCTCGGCATCGTCGTCATCTTCGAGGTAGACAGCCATGAAGCCCGCGAAAACGAGTATTTGCCCTGTCGCACGGAACACTGTATCGGTACGGCCTGCCGTCAAATCGACGGAGGTCGTATCATATTTGGCCGGCGTCATTTGGCATGACAGCGTGCGCTTCCAGATCATTTCATACAGAGCGGCTTGATCGGGCGTTAGATATTTGCGCACTGCGTCCGGGGTTCGTTCTATTGAAGTGGGGCGAATTGCTTCATGCGCTTCCTGCGCGTTCTTGGATTTGTTGCGGTACTCGACCGCCGACTGCGGAAGGTAGGCGGGCTCGAATTTTTTCTTGACGTAATTCCGGATTTCGACGAGCGCCTCCTTGGCCAGAGCCAGCGAATCGGTTCGCATGTAGGTAATCAGTCCAACCGTTCCGCCATCGATTTCCACGCCCTCATACAACTGCTGGGCGGTACTCATTGCCCCTCGCGTGGTCATGCCAAGCTTTCGCACTGCCTCCTGCTGAAGCGTCGATGTGGTAAATGGCGCTGCCGGTTGCCTGCTCTTGGGCTTGCGCTCGACCTTGACGACCTGCGCGGTTCCTTTGGCTGCCTTTTCGATTTCAGAAACGATTGCGCGCTGTTCACTGTCAGTTCCAATGGAGAACTGTTCGATCTTTGTTCCCTTATGCTGAATCAAACGCGCGCTGAACGTCTGTTTGCCCTTGTGGCTGTCGAGATGCAGCGACCAATATTCGCGGCTTTTGAAAGTCTCGATTTCGTGCTCGCGTTCTACGATCAGTCGCAGAGCAGGACTTTGGACTCGACCCGCAGACAGGCTGGGACCAATCTTTTTCCAGAGCAATGGCGAGAGATTGAAACCGACCAAGTGATCGAGTGCCCTGCGCGCTTGCTGCGCGTTTACCAGCGACATGGAGATCGCGCGAGGATGCGCAACCGCCGACTTGACTGCCGATTCGGTAATCTCATAAAACACAACCCGTCCCAATTTTTTGTTCTTCAGCAATTTCTTGCTTTTCAGAATTTCCGCGAGATGCCAGGCAATCGCCTCACCCTCGCGGTCCGGGTCTGTCGCGAGATAGATGTTGGTCGCTTTTGCTACGGCCCTGGTAATAGCATCGACGTGTTTTTTGTTCTTCTCCACCAGCGCATAACGCATGCTGAAATCGTTGGCCGGGTCAACAGCGCCCTCCTTTGCTTCCAGATCGCGCACGTGACCATATGACGCAACTATCTCGAAGCCGCGGCCAAGATATTTCTTAAGAGTCTTGGCCTTGGAGGGCGACTCTACGATTAGAAGACTTTGAGACATTGAACTTCCGGCCTGAAAAGGAGGCGGAATGATAAGAACTTGATGGCGCTGGAGCAAGCGCCATGATCAAGCGTCTAGTGTAAGTGGTGTTCCTGGTTGGGCGAAATCAGCTCTTCCAGAACCAACGTATCGAGCGTTTCGTTTTGATTCCACAACACCATCAAAACGATCAACTTGACCTTGTCGAGATCTACGGACGGCTCGTCCAGCGCTACGACACGTTCTATTATGAGTTCGCGTTGCAAAACGCTTATTACGCCGGCACTTTCAAGGAACATCAAAAATCCTCGCGCTTCGGTCGGCAGCGTGTTTATTTCCGGTTCCGTGTAGAAACGAAAGCCTTTGCTCGGGATGGATGGCGAGCGCGAACTATTCTTGCCGACGCGCTCGAGTCCGCTTAACCAGGTGAGCGCCTGAGAAATGTCGCGACTATCGAACCCTGCGTCTGATAGGCGTTTTGAAAGAATGTCTTGATCGGGGTAGGTACCGGCATGAAAGTAATTTTCGAACAGGAATATCAGTATGTCGAACATGAGTCCTGTCTGGACGGGTTAACGCTCGTCACGCTAGCGCACGCGCTGGAACTTTCCGCCGGGAAGGCGATTGACGACGCCTTCAAGTTCCAGTGTCAACAGCATCGCCGATGCCGTTTCCGGCGTCAAGCCGCAGCGTTGACACAGCACGTCCAAGTCCAACGGGTCGAAGCCTAGTTGTGCCAGCACCATGTTCCCGGCGGCGGGCGCCCCCTCCTTGCTGACCTCCCTGGACTTGTAACTTGCTACACCGAGTTCCTCAAGTATGTCGCGGCTGTTTTCTACTAGCTTCGCGCCTTGCTTGAGCAGCAAATGACAACCTTTCGATAGCGGCGAGTGTATCGAACCCGGGACGGCAAATACATCGCGGCCCTGCTCAAGCGCATAACGTGCGGTAATCAGCGAGCCGCTTTTGAGCGCTGCTTCCACCACCAGGCAACCCCGCGACAGTCCGCTGATCAGGCGGTTCCGGCGTGGAAAATTCGAGGCAAGTGCGGGCGTTCCCAAGGCAAACTCGGATACCAGAGCACCTTCGAGCGCAAGCCGGTGTGCCAGTTCCCGGTTTCGGGCGGGATATACGATGTCGAGTCCGGTACCGACGACGGCAACTGAGGAAGAGGCTCCTGAAAGACCGCCCAGGTGTGCGGCACCGTCAATACCAAGTGCCATGCCACTTACAATGGTGAACCCGCCGTCCGATAACTCGTGAGCAAACGCCTGCGCGTTTGCGTTGCCTTGTGGCGTGGCATTGCGGCTTCCTACCACCGCGAGAGAAGCATGATCCAGCCAATCTGCGTTGCCTTTAACGTACAACAACGGTGGCGGATCGCTAATTTCAAGCAGCAGTCGGGGATAAGATTTATCTGCAAAAGTTACGACATTATTGGCCGGGTCCTCCAGCCAGTGCAGCGTAACATCCAGGCATTCCGCACCGGGACCGCGCACGATTGCGGCGGCCGTTGCATCCGGGACATTGCGCGCCAGCGTCCCAAAATCGAGTGCGCAGATGGCTTCAGGAGTGCCATATGCAGCCAGAAGCTTCCGAAAAATCGTTGGCGTTAGCTCAGCAACCAGCGCGAGTTTGAGCCAAGCGAGCGTTTCGGAATCCGGCGACATGCGCCGAGTACTTATTTAAGGCGCCTGAACTACGTCAAGTACGTTGACGGGCTGTGTGGAATTCATGACTAGCGCATAAGAGAGTTTTTCAAAGACGCGGAATACAAAGACCATTCCATAGCGTTCGGGAGGGAGGCGTATCTTTTCCTTCTGATCAGATACGTAGGCCGGCGTAACTGAGGGCCGATCACGATAGAGTGCCAGCACGTGTCCGACCTCTATGCCTTCCCGACGGCCGCGATTGATGACTACGACCTGAAGCGACGCGATCTCCGAGAAGCGGCCTTCCGGGCCTGCCATCACGCGTCCCTTCAACTGTGGCGCTGGGGCATGCGGGACATACGCCAGCGCAGGGGCGGGGGGCGTCCTGGCAAGTCGGTCGCCCGGCGCGATTTCCCGAGTGGCCTTGGTTACCAAAACCGTACTGACTTCCCCAAATTCGCTGACTTGAGCATCTCCCAGGTAAACCGCCTCGCGACCAAGTACTTCGTTGGTGTCCGGATCCGTAAATGTGCGGCCAGGCCTGAAAATGCTCCAACCCGGATCGCTTTCCCACACCAGGCCTTTCGCAAAAGCAGTGTCGCCAGCGGACAATACAACCCGATTTTCAGGCCCGGCCACCAGCGTTGGAGCAGCACTCAGTTCCTGATCCCCTACTACCAGTGGCTTTACCAAAAAGGCCTGGATGGCGGAGGCCGGTATGCTTGAAATGGCCCCCGCCCCCAATGGTTGTTTGCGAATAGCAGGACTTAGTTTTGCCTCCATCAGACGCCAGTCAGCACCATCGCTGCCCTCGCCATCCCGCCCTCCTTCTTTGCGCAGACGAGGTGTCCTTCCGGTGAAATCAAGCACCACTACGTCGCCTGGATAGATCCAGTGTGGGTTTTTGATTTCTTCTTTATTAAGACCCCAGATATCTGGCCATCTCCAGGGATCTTTTAAAAATTTGGTCGAGATTCCCCACAACGTATCGCCCTTGATCACGATATACCGGTCAGGTGCACTTTCAGCGAGCTTGATCTCGTCGGCGACAGCGCCGCCAAAGCTCCAGGCAGCAACGACCACCAGCAGAGATATAATTGATTTGCCCATTCGAGGCCCCCATCTCCGGTCAATCCAACAAACGATTCGCGAGCGCCGACTATTCAGCGGCGGATTGGATACTTTGCATTAAATTCTGCCTCTAGTTAGTTAAATTAGCAAGCATTTATGGCAATACTCCCTATCATCCATTACCCTGACCCGAGACTGCACAAATTTGCTGCGCCGGTGCATGAAGTCGACGAAAGCATTCGTCGCTTGGCGAAAGACATGGCCGAGACCATGTATGCGGCCCCCGGCGTCGGTCTCGCGGCGACACAAGTCGATGTACATAAGCAGGTTATTGTGATTGATATCTCGGAAACACTGGATCAGCCACTGTTCTTCATCAATCCAAAGATCATTGAGGCCCGGGGCAGGGCAGATTGCGAGGAAGGATGCCTTTCTGTGCCCGGCATTTTTGAAAAGGTTTCCCGCGCGGAATGGGTAAAGGTCCAGGCGCTCGGAATCGACGGCCAGCCATTCGAGATGCAGAGCGACGGCCTTCTGGCAGTGTGCATTCAGCACGAGATAGATCATCTGAAGGGTAAGGTGTTTGTCGAATACCTTTCGCAGCTTAAGCAGAAACGTATCGCCGACAAGCTGAAGAAGCAACAACGGCGAGCGCTCTGATGCGTGTCGTATTCGCCGGCACGCCGGCGTTTGCAGCTACTGCGCTGCAAGCGCTGATTGATGCTGGTTTCGATGTCGTACTCGTGTTGACTCAGCCCGACCGCCCTGCCGGCCGCGGGCTGCGGCCTTCATTCAGCGCAGTAAAGCAACAGGCTATCAAGCACCGACTCGCCATCGATCAGCCGTCGTCTCTACGGGGCGAAGAGTTGCTCGCGCGGCTCGGTGCCTTGGCAGCACCGGTCATGGTGGTCGCTGCTTATGGACTTATACTCCCTGCTGCCGTAATCAATCTTTTTCCCATCGGCTGCATCAACATACATGCCTCGCTGCTGCCGCGCTGGCGTGGAGCTGCCCCTATTCAGCGTGCGATACTCGCCTCTGATCGCGAGACCGGGATCTCTATCATGCGAATGGATCAAGGATTGGATACCGGCCCTGTTTATCTGACTGAGGCGCTTCCGATGTTGCCAGACGACACCGCTGGTTCATTGCATGATCGGCTGGCCGGCTTGGGGGCTCGCTGCATTGTGGAAGCATTGCCGAGAATTGAATGCGGCCGGCTGGTTCCTGCGCCTCAACCGTCCATCGGCATTACATATGCGCAAAAAATCACCAAACAGGAAGCAGCAATTGATTGGAGTCATGCGGCTTTCGCCATTGATCGCCAGGTTCGCGCATTCAACCCTGTCCCTGGCGCTTACAGCGCGCTCGGGCGCGTAATGATCAAGATCTGGCGCGTGCAACCGAGCAATGAAGGACAGGGGGATCCTGGCCAAATCACGCACGCGGGGGAAGATGGAATCGACGTAGCGTGCGGCCAGGGCATGCTCAAAATACTGGAATTGCAACAGGCCGGTGGGAAGCGGCTATTGGCGGCGGACTTCGTGCGCGGCGCTCCCACGTTGGTGGGCCGGCGATTCGAGTCCTGATCAAAACTCAGTGCACCGTATCCAGCGGATAGCCGCGCAAACTGTAACAATTGTGCTGGCCGGCACCGGGCTGAACACGGCGCTTGAAACAGCGTGGCGTAGCTACCCGCAGCTCACTGCCTCCGAACGCGGCGCCATTCAGGATATTTGCTACGGAACGCTGCGGCATTTGGGAAAGCTGCAGGCCGTATTGGGATTACTCGCGCCGAAACCGATTGTAATTGCAGAGCTGCGAACGTTGCTCCTTACGGCGCTTTATCGATTGGAATATAGCAAAGCCGCGCCTTACGCTGTAGTTAATCAGGCAGTGGAGTGCGCAGTGCAGTTTGGCGGCGGACACGTCAGGTCTTTTGCCAATGCGGTTTTACGCAATTATTTACGCCGGCGTGAAGATCTGCTGGCACGAGTCTCTGCATGCGACGAAGGGCGTCTCTCTTATCCGAATTGGTGGATAAAGAAAATGCGCATCGCTTTCGGTCCCGAGGCAGATGACATCCTTGAGATGGGCAACCACCAACCACCGATGACGCTGCGTGCAAATGTGCGCCAAGGTGGCGCCGCGGAATATATGCAGCGCCTTAACAACGCCGGACTCGAGGCCCGTCAGCTGGAGAATGGCGCACTGGTGCTTGCCAAACCGGTGGCGATAGGGCGCCTGCCCGGATTTGGCGACGGCGCCGTTTCAGTTCAGGATGCGGGCGCGCAATTCGCCGGACCTTTGCTGGATGCAAAAGACGGAATGCGGGTACTTGACGCATGCGCCGCGCCCGGCGGGAAAACGGCGCATATCCTCGAAATTGCAGATGTTGCGATGACGGCGCTCGATGCCGATGCGGTACGACTGCAGCGCGTGGCATCAAACCTGGAGCGCATCGGTCTGCGGGCGCGCTTGCAGGTAGCGGACGCGGGTGCCCCGGAAACATGGTGGGATGGAAAGCCGTTTCAGCGCGTGTTGCTCGACGCTCCGTGTTCCGCTTCAGGAGTGGTTAGACGACATCCCGATATCAAATGGTTAAGAAGATTATCGGACATCGCCGGCTTTGCCATAAAGCAACGCCGGCTGCTTGACGCATTGTGGAAGGTAGTCGCGCGTGGTGGTAAATTACTTTACGTGACCTGTTCCATCTTCGAAGAAGAAGATCAGCAAATAATAGCGGCGTTCGCGACCTGCCACGCTAATGCGCACATTCTGGGAGGAATGCCAGGACGCAACGGCTTGCTACTCCCGGCCAACGATCACGATGGTTTTTTTTACGCCCTCCTCCAGAAGAGTTGATTTGCTGCACAAGCTTATTTCGCTGTGTCTGTTGTGGTGCAGTGTGACCGCTGCAGCAAGCGAAGGCATCCACGTCAAGTCAGCCGAGGTTTCGCAAAATGCCGGCGAGTACTATCTGGAGGCGAATTTCGAGGTTGAACTCACTCATACGCTCGAAGACGCGCTAAACAAGGGGCTGCCACTGCATTTCATAGTGGAATTCGAGTTGATTCATCCACGCTGGTATACGCTCTATCTCTGGAACAAATCAATACTGGAATTCGAGCAGGACTATCGTCTTTCGTACAACGCGCTTACGCGCCAATACCGCTTGTCTTTGGGAGCGCTTCATCAAAATTTTGACTCGCTATATGATGCGCTGGCATTGATGGGCCGCCTGCGGCCCCGGTTGCTGGCCGATTCCGACCTGCTGGACGAAGGCAAGGTTTATGAAGCAGCCATACGCATGCGCCTCGACATTACGCAGTTACCCAAGCCGTTCCAGATTAACGCCCTGGCTTCGCGTGACTGGAATCTTGTCTCGGAATGGTTTCGCTGGACTCTCACGCGATGAAACTTCCCCGCAGCGTTAGACGCTCGCTCCTTAGCCGGGGAATGCAGTTCCTGATTGTGCTGGTGCTCACGCTCGGCGCGGTGATGTTGTATCTGCTGTCCGGGGCGAGTGCCAATACACCCTGGTTTTCCACCGACCTTCCGCTGCTGCTTGCACTCGGGGTTGGTGCCGTACTGATACTCATGCTGGTCGTCGGATATCAATTGCTGCTGCTACGCAGGCGACTCAATGCCCGCGTATTCGGTTCGAAGCTTACCTTGCGCCTTGTGCTTTTGTTCGCACTGGTGGCGGTGCTGCCGGGAGTACTGGTATACGCGGTATCCGTCCAGTTTCTTTCACGATCCATCGAATCCTGGTTTGACGTGCGCGTTGAAAAGGCGCTCGAAGGGGGGTTGAGCCTCGGACGAGCGAATCTCGACAATATGCTGAAAGAGCTTCGCCGCAAGGCAGAGTCGATGGCGTTTTCTCTCAGCGAACGTAGCACGCCGCGTAAGCTCGCCACGCTCAACACGCTGCGCGAGCAGGCGTCCGTGAATGAAGCTACGTTGCTGCGGACCGATGGCTCCCTCATCTCCTTCTCCAGCGCGGATTCGACCAGTCTGGTTCCGGACCTGCCAACGCCATCCGTCGTTCGCAAGGTAAGAATGCAGGAGCCCTACAGCACTATTGAAGCGTTGGGTGATGGCGGGTTGCAGCTACGCGTGCTAGTCCCCGTCAATGACTTCACCGGAGCGACCTTGCTCCTCCAGTTGGTCCAGCCAGTACCAGCGGCACTGGCTCGCGACGCGCAGACCGTCCAGGAAATCTACCGGGACTACCAGGAGTTGTCCCTGTCGCGACTTGGATTGCAGCGTCTGTACGGGCTTACCTTGACGCTATCCCTGCTACTTGCTTTGCTGTCTGCGCTCCTTCTCGCAATCGTTTTCAGCGAACGATTGTCCGCACCGCTGGGAGTATTGGCGGCCGGAACGCGAGCCGTTGCGCAGGGCGATTTCAGCCAGCGTCATCTGGTCAAGTCGAACGACGAACTTGGCTCGCTCACCGAATCCTTCAATATCATGACAATGCAATTGGCGGATGCGCAGGCCGACGCGCAGCGTAATCAGCAGCAACTGACCGCCGCGAAGGCTTACCTTGAAAGCGTGCTAGGCAACTTGTCTGCGGGCGTAATGTCGTTCGACGCTGAATTTCGTCTGCACTCGGCCAACCGTAGTGCAGAGCAAATTCTCGGCGTTAGCGTTGGTGAATTGATTGGCAGCCATCCGGATGAATGGGCCAATCGTGAGCCGAGTTTAGCGGCGGTAGGCAACGCGCTGCGCGAGGCACTGGTAAAAAGTCGAGATGAGACCTGGGAGGCACAAGTGGAGTTATCCGGCCCAACTGGACAACAGGTGCTCCTGTTGCGTGGCTCGAAACTGTCTGCCGATACCGAGCCCGGGATGGTCATGATTTTTGATGACATTACACGAATGCGTCAGGCCCAACGCTTGGCCGCATGGGGTGAAGTTGCCCAGCGTCTCGCGCACGAAATCAAAAACCCGCTGACACCGATCCAGCTGTCGGCCGAGCGCTTGCAGCATCGTCTGGCTGACAAGCTATCCAGTCAGGAAGCGGAGATCTTGCAACGGTCGACGCAAACCATTGTGAACCAGGTGGCAGCATTGAAGGCAATGGTGGATGCCTTCAGTGTGTATGCGCGCTCGCCGGTGCCCGACTTGCAGCCGCTCGATCTCAATGTGCTGACCCGCGAAGTATTGGGCCTGTACGAGTCTTCCCGTCCGGCATTGCAATTCGAGTTTGCTCCCTCGCTTCCTCTCGTATCTGGCGACACCGCCAAGCTGAGGCAGGTCATTCATAATCTGCTTCAGAATGCAGAGCAGGCGGTCTCTGAGGTGCCGGTGCCGCGCATTGTCGTGCGAACCGAAGCGACCGATGCCGGCGTACAACTCACCATGAGAGACAATGGACCGGGATTTCCGGAAAACGTAATCGGGCGTGTATTTGAACCTTACGTCACCACCAAATCAAAGGGAACGGGCCTGGGGTTGGCCATCGTCAAGAAGATTGTGGAGGAGCACAATGGCAGAATTGTCGTCGCTAATAACCTTTCGGGCGGGGCCAGTGTGACGATCCTGCTGCCGGCTGCACCGGGGAAAAGTACTGGAATGCGCCTCATCAGGCAGGTTGGGATATGAGCCAGATTCTCGTCGTCGACGACGAAGTTGGAATACGGGAACTGTTATCGGAAATCCTGCGCGATGAAGGCCATCAGGTAAGACTCGCTCAGAATGCGGGCGAGGCGCGCATGATTCGGGGTCGTTTGCGACCGGACCTGGTTTTGTTGGACATCTGGATGCCGGATACCGACGGCATTACCCTGCTGAAGGAGTGGGCCAGCACCGGACAACTTACCATGCCGGTCGTCATGATGTCGGGTCACGGCACTATCGATACCGCCGTAGAAGCAGCCCGTATCGGCGCATATGCTTTTCTGGAAAAACCGATTCCCCTTCAGAAGCTGTTGAACACCGTCGGCACTGCACTTAAGCAAGGTTCTATTCCGGTCAATGCCACAGCCGTGCCGGTTACTGTAGGCAAATCGAAGGCAGTCGACCAATTGCGCACGCAGCTGGAACGGCTCCGTACATTGAAGTCATCCGCATTGTTCGTCGGTGAACCGGGGGCGGGGATGGAAGAATGTGCGCGGTTGCTGCACCAAAACAACACGCCCTGGGTCGCCCCGGAAGATTTTTTGGCGCTGGATCACTTGGAGACAAACCTCGTGGGTCAGGCGGCCGAGGGGGTACTGTTCCTGCGTGAAATCGGACAGCTCACGCGCCTCCAGCAAAAGAACCTGCTCAACCAAATGCTGAAGCTCGACCGCTACCAGACCCGGCTACTGTCTTCCAGCTCAGTAGACGTTGCCGAGCTTGTGGCGGCCGGTTCATTCGAGCCGAGGCTATACACGTTGTTGGCCGGGGTGGTTCTTCGCGTGCCGAGTTTGCGCGAGCGTGCTGAAGATGTTCCGGAACTCGCCAGCCTGGTCCTGTCGCGCGCGATCGAGGCGCGTGAGGTTCCTGCCCGCAGTTTCAATACCGCCGCATTGAACACGTTGCGTAATTACCATTGGCCCGGCAATCTCCTGCAGCTGGAAAGCGTGGTAAAGACAGTAGGGCAACTTGCGTCGGGGCCGGAGATTGGCGTGGCTGACGTAACGGGTGCACTTGCAAAATCGGATGGGCCCCTTCCAAGCCCGGTGCAGGATTTGCCACTTGACGTGGAACTTCGTCAGGCGCGCGATGCTTTCGAGCGCGTTTATTTCGAATATCACCTGACCCGGGAACGCGGCAACATGAGCCGCATTGCAGAACGGGTCGGGCTGGAACGCACGCACCTATACCGAAAATTGAAGCAACTCGGCATCAAGCTGCCACGTCGTGCCGATGAATGATCTGATCATCCTCGGCTAAACTAGCGTCGCAATTTTTTCCCCCGCGGGATATTTCAGTTCTTCAAAGGAAGATATGGCAACCAGGAACGAACTTGCCAACGCTATCCGTGCGCTAGCAATGGATGCGGTGCAAAAGGCAAATTCCGGCCATCCCGGCATGCCGATGGGCATGGCCGACATCGCCGAAGTGCTATGGAACAGCTATCTGCGCCACAATCCGGCTAACCCTGGTTGGGCAGATCGCGACCGTTTTGTACTGTCCAACGGCCACGGATCAATGTTGCTGTATGCCCTGCTGCACCTGACCGGCTATGCCTTGCCAATGGACCAGATCAGGCGTTTCCGGCAATTACATTCGATGACGCCCGGACATCCTGAGCTAGGGATAACCCCCGGCGTGGAAACGACGACCGGTCCACTCGGACAGGGTCTCGGCAATGCTATCGGCATGGCGCTCGCCGAGCGACTGCTGGCCGCAGAATTCAACCGTCCCGGATTCGCGATCGTAGATCATCGTACTTATGTCTTCCTTGGAGACGGCTGTCTGATGGAAGGGATATCGCACGAGGCATGCTCCCTGGCTGGCACGCTTGGACTGGGCAAATTGATCGCTTTCTATGACGATAATGGAATCTCGATCGATGGCCATGTCGACGGGTGGTTCACGGACGAAACGCCGAAGCGTTTCGAGGCCTACGGCTGGCATGTCGTGCGCAATGTCGATGGCCATAATGCGGCTGCGATTCAGGCCGCCATTGAAGCGGGCAAGAAGATACTCGACAAGCCCACTCTGCTTTGCTGCAAGACAGTGATCGGCAAAGGCGCACCGAACAAGGCGGGTAGTCACGATAGTCACGGCGCTGCGCTCGGAGAAAAAGAAGTTGCGGCGACCCGCGCGAATATCGGCTGGAGTTATCCAGCATTTGAAATTCCGGCAGACATATACGCCGGCTGGGACGCGCGGACAAAAGGTGCTGCCAGTGAAGCCGCCTGGAATGCCGGATTCGATTCGTATGCAAAAACGTTCCCGCACGAGGCGGCGGAATTCAAGCGCCGCATGTCAGGCGAGTTGCCAGAAAGCTGGCGCGAACATGCAGATCGCTTTGTCGCCAACGTTCAAGCGAAAGCTGAAACCATCGCCAGCCGCAAAGCGTCGCAGAATGCGATCGAGGCGCTCGCACCCGCTCTGCCGGAATTAATCGGCGGTTCGGCCGATCTGACCGGCTCAAATCTAACGCTCTGGTCTGGGGCCAAGGCTGTGACGAGAAGTACCGGCGGAAACTACGTTTACTACGGCGTGCGCGAGTTTGGCATGTCCGCAATCATGAACGGCCTGACACTGCACGGCGGATTAATCCCATACGGAGGCACATTTCTCACATTCTCGGACTATTCGCGAAATGCGTTGCGCATGGCGGCGTTGATGAAAGTCCGGACCTTGTTCGTGTTTACCCACGACTCCATCGGCCTCGGGGAAGATGGACCAACTCACCAATCGGTCGAGCACGCGGCAAGCCTGCGGCTGATTCCAAACATGGACGTCTGGCGCCCTTGCGATTCCGTGGAATCCGCGGTGGCCTGGATCGCGGCCATAGAGCGAAAGGATGGCCCGTCCTGTTTACTGTTCTCGCGACAGAATCTGCCTTTTCAGATGCGCGACGCCCGCGCCATCAACCAGATTGCGCGAGGCGGCTACGTGCTGTCCGATTCAGCCAACGCCAAGGCGATCATTATTGCGACCGGATCAGAGGTGGCCCTTGCAGTGGCTGCTCAGAAGCTTCTGGCAACGGATGGCATCGGGGTAAAAGTGGTATCAATGCCGAACACGAACGTGTTCGATCGCCAGGGTGCAAGTTACCGCGAGTCCGTATTGCCAAAGAACCTCAGGCGCGTCGCGGTCGAGGCCGGCGTGACGGACTATTGGCATAAATACGTCGGGCTCGACGGAGAAGTCGTCGGGCTGGATCGATTCGGCGAATCAGCGCCAGCTGGTGAATTGTTCAGGTTTTTCGGCATCACGGCGGAAGCTGTGGCCGATGCGGTGAAACGGGTGATTTGAACAGCGCTTCATCGCCCTTGAGCGCCAAAGGTAAAGGACCAGATGGACAAGGCGATGCGGTTGGTTGTTGATATCGGAGGCACTAATGCGCGACTGGCCCTGGTGCCCCCGGATTCCTTACTGCCACAGCAGGAAAAACGCGTGCGCTGCGCCGATTTCGATAGCCTGGAACACGCCGTGCGGCACTATCTTCAGGAGTGCGGCGACCCGGCGGTGCGCGAAGCGGCGCTCGATGTGGCTACCGGGATCACCGGCGATTTTGTGCATTTGACCAACGGTCCGTGGGGATTTTCCATTGATCAGACCCGTCGCGCCCTGCGCCTGGATACCCTGCATGTGGTCAACGATTTTACGGCGCTCGCTCTGGCCATTCCTCTATTGCTTCCGCATGAACTTCAGCAAATCGGTGGCGGCTCCGCGGTTCCCGAAACGGCGATCGCAGTTATTGGACCCGGTACCGGGCTGGGTGTGTCCGGACTGATTCCGGTGGGCGGTCGCTGGATTCCGCTACAGGGAGAAGGTGGTCATACCGCGTTCAGTCCCATTGGCGACGAAGAAATCGGTGTCCTGCGCTGGCTGCAACAGCGATACAACCATGTATCCACAGAACGCGTAGTGAGCGGCATGGGACTGGAAAATTTGTACCAGGCGTTGTGCGCGATGGCCGGCGTTCAGGCGAAACCTCTGAGTCCCGACAAGATTACCGCATCGGCCTTGTCGAATACCGATGTCCAGTGCAAGGCAGCGCTCCAGATGTTCTGTGCCATTCTGGGCACTGCGGCTG
>Ga0134122_10002284_pt1 | contig 14074 bp, 14 predicted proteins | sample KB302_FD_96461 | JGI IMG/M metagenome (GOLD analysis project Ga0134122, IMG submission 96461) | Terrestrial soil microbial communities without Nitrogen fertilizer from Kellogg Biological Station, Michigan, USA - KB3-0-2 | ecosystem: Environmental > Terrestrial > Soil > Unclassified ... | reverse complement strand
GTGCCACGTCGGCAAGCCTTCCATGGCGGCGGCAACCTCCGGCTCGATCCGCTTGTTGGCTCCGGCCTTTGTGTACTGGCAGAGCCTTGTGTGCGTGAGGCGGAAGCGGGCCAATTCCGCCAGCTCGGATAGGTGCTGTTGCACCTGCCGCACTCCCCATCCCTTGGCCACAAACAGCAAGCGGGCGTCTTCGTAAGTCTCCAGCAAGGGCGGCAAGGTGCCCATGGTCTCTTCCTCTGGGGCGGAGGTGATGGGGCCGGAGGCTAGCAAGGCTCCCCACCCGCGGGCCGCGAAAGCAGAGCCGCTTCAGGAACGGGCGCGGGAACGGCCCTGGCGCCGGAGCAATGGCAGAGCAATGACGATGCAGGCGTGGAAGCAGGGCATCTGTCACCCTCGGCGCGCGCGTGCGGGGCGCCTTGGCGCTCTCCCTCCGCCGGGCTGGCGGAATCCGTGGGTGCATGTACGCTTGCTGTGAAGGCACGAGCAATGGACGTGGCGACCTGGACAGCGCGGCAACCCTGGAGGCCGGGTGCTGAAAGACCGGAGGCGGGTGCGGGAGTTGGCACGCGAGCATACGGGGCCGGCGATCAACACGTTGGCGGAGACCTGCGAGAAGGGGCACGAAGGAGGCGGCGCGCGCGTCCACCCCTCCACCCGAGGCGCCGTCCGAGTCGGTCCGGATCGTTCCGAAGGGACCGGGGAGCGCCTTCAACCCTTACTCACTAATTTGGGAGGCCAGACAGAGTGTCCAAGTATTCCACGCTCGTTCGAATCCTTGATCAGATTCGTCAAGAGGCAGCAGGCAGCGACTTCGTAGAGATGTACTGTCCCGCTCCGAACGATTTTACCAAGATCAACCAGGCCCGCTCGCGTGCGTTTATCCATTTGTATCTCAAAGTGGGCTTTGGCCTACTTGATTTCAAAGAACGAGAGCATTACGTCACCGACGGAACGGCAGATGGAGGGATTGACGGATACTACATCAATTCAGACGACAGGGTCGTCACGTTCATTCAATCCAAATTTAGAACAACCGAGAACAATTTCGAGGCCAAGCGAATAGAGCTCGAAGAAATCCTTGCGATGGAGATAGATCGAATCATCCAAGGTGAGGAGGCCAGCGGGGCAGGTCTCGAATATAATGGCAAAATCAAGAGATTGATGCGCGAACTCTCGCAGATCAAGGACATAGGCAGATACACATACGAGGTCGTGCTCATTGCCAATGTGGCAGGGATAGGCGACGCAAAGTTGCGCCAACTAGTCGGCGGCCTCCCGGTAGACGTCATCGACCACGAGCGCTGCTACGACAGGCTAGTGTTTCCCGTTCTCGCCGGAACGTTCTTCAATGCGTCTGACCTGAGCATCCACATTGACCTAAGCAACAAGAGCGCGGGCAGCAGCAAGATTGGATACTCTGTCACGACGGCTCATGGCGAATGCGAGATTACGGTCCTGTTTGTCCCGACGATCGAGATCGCGCGGATCATGGGCAGATACAAGAATTCGATCCTGCGCTTTAACCCTCGGAGCTATCTTGAGCTTGAGGGGCATAGCGTGAACGATGCGATTCAGGCCACCGTGCAAAACAGGGAGACAAACGAATTCGCGCTCTTCAATAACGGAATTACAATGCTCTCGGACGAAACACACATAAACGAGAAGATCGGCCAGAAGAACAAGGCGCAACTCGTTGTAACGAATCCTCAGATCATTAACGGCGGACAAACCGCATACGCCTTGAGTCGCTTGCTTGAAGATCTTCCTGCGGCCGAGGCAGACAAGCTCTTCGAAGGCAAAGAGGTGCTGCTAAAGGTGATCACGGTGGCATCCAGCACAGCAGGCCGTGAGGACCAAAAGCTCACGCTCATCGAGGATATTTCGACCGCGACGAACAGGCAGACGCCAGTGATAGGCGCTGATCGACTTTCGAATGCGCCGGCACATCTCTCGATACAGCGCGCGCTGTTTGATCGCTACGGCCTGCTTTACGAAAGAAAGCGTGGCGAATTCGCAGATGGTGTCTACCAGGGGTATATCGACTCGAACCTTGTTGTTGAGCGAAACTGGTTCTTCAGGATCTACTTGGCGAGCAATGGCGAGTTCCGGCGCGCCGCTGAGCGAAAACTATTTGTTCGATACGAAAACGCGGATGATGTGGTCCAAAGCGAGGCGGCCTTAGATCGATTCTACTTTGGCTATCTTGCTGCCCAGCAGCTAGATGTAAAGAGGATGCCGCACGAGAGGCGTCCCGTCGACTTCTACGCGAAGATCTTCGCTGTCGTGCTTCGATACATGCCTTCAAAGGTCTCTGAGTTTGAAGCGGCGGCCCGTGCAATGGCAGGACGCTTTCCTGGCGAGTGGCAGGAGTTCACGCGGCGAGCTCGCGACGGGCGAAAGTGGATCATTAAAAAGGTGGACCGAGTGAGCGGTGAGGTTCGGGAGGGGTTCGATCAGAGGGGGTGGATGCAGAGCGAGGAGATCCTTCGCGACCTAGTGAACTTCTTCTCCGGAAGAACGGCGAGTCCCGGCGCGTGAGTGTGCGACCCGCAGAAGATGCTCGTCCCAGAGGTGAAGGGTTGAATTCAGGACCGCGCGGCGGAGAAAGACCGGCGCGGGCCGCGGAGCTTGTCTTTACGGCTTGGCTAAGCTGCCCTCCAACAAATTGACCGCGACTCCAGTATATTGTCTGCCGTGCAGTCGACCTCGCCAGGCTTGACGAACGGGCCACCGTCGCCCGTTGTCCCAGAACGCCCCGCAACGCCCCGCTCGCCCGGCCTCAAGCGGACCGAGGAACGGGTCATCGCAGCCATGCTGGAGCACAAGACCGTCACGGACGCGGCGAAGGCGGTAGGGCTCCACCGCCGGACGGTCCACCGCATCCTGGCCCGGCCGCAGGTGGTGGACGAGTACAAAGCGCGGCGGCGGGAGCTGATCGACACGGCCGCTCTGCGCCTGCGCGCGCTCGCTGGCGAGGCGGTGGAGACGCTCGGGCGCATCATGCGGGACACCTCCTCCCCGAGCGCCAGCGTCAGCGCTGCCCGGACAGTGCTGCAAGTGGCCTTCGAGATCGTTGACCGGGACGACCTTGCCGAGCGCGTCGACGCGCTGGTGCGCGCCCGCGGACTGGCGAGGTAGGTCGCAGCTCTTGCTGCGAGGAACTGCGAGGAGGGCCTCGCACCTCGTGGCGCTGGTGCGGGGCTGGCGCCAGAAGATGTCCGGCAAATCCGTCTGGAACGCCTACTCGTCTCTCTCGGCGTTCTTCCGCGACGCGGCCCTTGCGGATCTTCTCTCCACGTCGCCGTGCATCCTGACCAAGCGTCAGCTCGGGTCGAAAGAGCCCAGGGATCCCGAGTTCCGGGCCTCCGCGGTGTTCACGCGCGTGGAGTTGGAGCAACTCATCTCAGACGAGCGGATCCCCATGGATCGCCGCGTGCTCTACGCGCTGGGCGGGCTCGCGGGCCTGCGGCACGGCGAGTCCGCTGGCCTGCGGTTCCGGAACTGCGCCATGCCGGCGGATCCGCTGGCGATGATCTACGTCGCCTTCAGCAATGGCCGCGCCTACCCGAAGGGCGGACGGTGCCGACCCGTTCCCGTTCACCCTACCCTTGCCGCGATCCTCGCCGAGTGGAGGCTGGCCGGGTGGCCCAAGATGATGGGCAGGGAGCCCACGGCGGATGACTTGGTGCTACCCGTCCCGGCCGACGCGGAGGCCCGTCCCGGCGAGATGCGGACTCGCCAGTACTCCGGCGACCGCTTCGAGCGCGACCTGGCCACGCTCGGCCTGCGCCACCGCCGCGGGCACGACCTGCGCCGGACGTTCATCAGCCTGACCCGCTCGGACGGCGCGCGGGCGGACGTGCTCCGCCGCGTGACGCACAAGCCGCCCCCCGAGGTCTTCGAGGGCTACACCACCTTCGAGTGGCCGGTCGTCTGCGCCGAGGTCGCGAAGCTCAACGTCCACCGCCGCCGCACGGCGGACGTGATCGCTCTCCCGAAGGCCGCCGCGGGTGGCTTGCTACATTCTTGCTACAATGTAAATCCAACCGCCCGCAACGATTGGAAAAGCAGAGTGGCCCTCCCCGGACTCGAACCGGGGACGCGGGGTCAGCCGCAGCGGTGCGCGTGATCATCCTTTCCGCAACGACCCCGACCAGCACCTCACGGACGGCGCGCGGCGGCGGTGAGGTACGGCTCTCCCCGGTGCGCGAGCGCGATCTGCCGCTTCAGCCCCGGCGGCGCGATGGGAATTGCGTCGAACCGCCGCTTCGGCCCCGCCATCACCGCCGGGATCACCGCCCCCCCACCCTGCTCTAGCCGGCCCTTTACCCGGCGGCCCGCGAGCGCACGACGCGGAGCTGAGGCTCGAGGGCGGAGTGGAGCAGAAGGAGGAGCAGTGGCCAGCCCCCGAAAAGACCTCCTGAATAGCCCTGCGCCCCGCCGGCACCCCGTGACGCCCACGGCATGCCGCCGTGGGCGTGATGTGTGTCAATGGAGGCAAGCTGATGCGCAAGGCAATGCGAGTCCTGGGGTTCGGGTTGTTCGTGATGGCCGGCCTGCTGACGGCCTGTGGCCCGGTGGAGGCGCCTTCCCTGGAGGGCCAGTCGGAGACGGGGCTCGTCGAACCCGCTTCCTCGAAGGATGCCGCGGGGGCCCCGGTGCTCCAGGGCGCGACCTGCCAGAACGCGGTGTGCCAGCCCGGACCTGCGGGGGATGCGAAGTGCACCTCGATCTGCGGCGACTACGCCAAGTGCTTCCCGGCGTGGTCGGGTTGGTGCGGCGGTCTCCCGTGCTGCATCATGATGTGATCCTGAATAGCTCCCGGCCCGGGAGGAACTCCCCTGGCGAACCAGAACCGCGGACACGCCGCGGGGTTCCAGGAGGGTACGGATGAAGAGCATCGCGAGGTTGGTGGGCATCTCTGCATTGGCCATCTGGGCGCTTGCCGCTTGCGGGGGCCCCGCAGCCGAGCTCGAACAGGAAGAGCAAGGTGTGCAGGTCCTCACGCGCGCGCAGGCCGCCAAGCGCAAGGAGACCCTGCAGCAGCAGAGCGTGACGTGCACCGAGTCCTACGGCGTCTGCAAGGTGGGTCGGTGCGAGCTCCCGGTCGATGACTACCAGCAGGTGAGGGAGACCTGTTGCGACGGCCTGGGCAACTGCACGGTCCAGACCTGGAAGGTCTGCGGCTGCGTCTCGCCGTAGAGGTCCGGCTGGTGGCGTCACTCATCCTTTCCGCAGTGACGCCACCAGCACCTCCCGCACGGCGCGCGCGGCGGCGGTGAGGTACGGCTCCCCGCGGTGGGCCAGCGCGATCTGCCGCTTCAACCCCGGCGGCGCGATGGAGAGGACGTCGAACCGCCGCTCCGGGCCCGCCATCACCCCCGGAACCACCGCCACGCCCACGCCCTGCTCCACCAGCCTCGCCAGCGCCTCCGACGAGTCCGTCTCCACCACGAACTCCGGCCGCTCCCCGCGCGCCTCGAACGCCACCTCCACCGCCCGCTTTGCCGCGCCCGCGCGCGTGGACAGCAGCGGCACTCCCGCCAGCTCCCCCAGCTCCACCGGCCGCTTCAGCTTCCCCAGCGGGTGCCCCTTCGGCGCCGCCACCACCAGGTCCTCCTGCCACAGCCGCTGCGCCACCAGGTCCAGGTGCTTCATCGGCAGCGTCAGCACCGCCAGGTCCAGCGCTCCTGACGCCAGCTCCCGCTCCAGCGCGTCCGCCTCCCCGTGCAGCAGCGTCAACCGCACCTCCGGGTACCTGGCGCGGATCTGCTTCACCGCCTGCGGCATCAGCGCCGCCCCCACCGTGAAGATCGCCCCCACCGCCACCGCCCCTCTCGGCTCGTCCCGCAGCGCATCCAGCGCCGCCTTCCCCGCGCGCAGGTCATCCAGCGCCCGCCGCGCGTACGCCGAGAACCGCTCCCCCGCCTCCGTCGGCTTCACCCCCCTCGGCGTCCGCACCAGGAGCCGCGCCCCCAGCTCCCGCTCCAGCGACTGGAGCTGCCTCGTCAGCCCCGGCTGGGACATCCGCAGGGCGCGCGCCGCGCGGGTGAGGTTCTTCCGCTCGACCACGGCCAGGAACGCGCGGAGCTGGTCGGAGGTCATGGCTTGGGCGCGACGCTGGCGGCGAAGCGGAGCGGCGCCAGGTCGCGCACCTCCTCGGCGTCCGGCACGGACGGGGCCCGGCCCAGCTTGAGGTAGAGGGCGCCCGCGCTGGTGAACAGCTCGTCGAAGGTGACCGGCGGCTCGCCGTGCACCCCGAAGAAGGCGAGGTTCTCGTCCAGCGTGGCCGGCGGCGCCAGCTGGATGGCGACGGTGGGGTCGCCCAGGTAGGGCGCCACCTCGCCCAGCCGCCGCGCGCCCTCCTGCGAGTCCTTGCCCACCAACCGGCCCGCCTCCAGCAGCCCCCGCACCAACCGGCGAATGGCGTCCGGGTAGCGCGCCGAGAACTCCCCGCGCGTCACCAGCACGGTCGCCACCAGGTGCGGCGCGTCCGCGGTGCTGGCGAGCATGGTCCCGCCCCGATCGCGGATCGCCAGATCCAGATCTCCGGCAAAGCCCACCGCCGCGTCCACCCGCCCCTCGCGGAGCCACTTGCCGGCGTCCGCCACCGTAGTCACCTCCACCCATTGCAGGTCATCCACCGCCAGGCCGGCGCGCGCGGTGAGCCAGAGCGCGAAGTACTCGCAGGCGGTGTGGCGGGCCACCGCGACCTTCTTGCCGCGCAGCTCCTGGAGCGTCTTCGGCCCCACGGAGGCCATCGCCTCCAGGCCGTGGCTGCGTCCCAGCAGGAGGATGGCGCGAGGCGCGGCGTCGCGGAGGGCGGCCGCCCACTCTGCCAGCCGGTCCACCGTCATCGCCGCCACGTCCACCCCGCCCTCGTCCCCGCCCTTGCGCAACGCCGCCATCAGCTCCTCGTCGCGCGGGTAGGCCACCGCGAGGCCGTCGAGGAAGAACGACGTCCTGAGAACGCCGTCGAGCGGCTTCTCCGGCTCCGGCCGGTCCGAGAGCACCGCGCCGCCCGCGGCCACCTGCAGCGCCGCGGACGAGCCTCGCGGCACGAACCCCACCCGCACCGGGCGCAGCGGGACCGCGGCGCCGCCGATGGGCGCGGCGACCCCCGCCGGGAAGTCACCGGAGGAGAGCTTGAGCTTCCGGGGAAGGAACCGCGCCTGGAGCCGGTCCAGAAAGCCCAGGCGCGACGCGCCGAAGTACGCGCCGGTGAGCAGGCACGCGGACACGAACAGCCACAGCCCTCCGCGCCGCACCCGCCCCCCTCGCGCCTACTTCACCTCGACCTTCTTGCCGATGGTCTTCTCCCCGCCGGCGCTCACGTCCGCCACCGGCGCCGGGGAGCTCAGGCCCATCTCCATCTTGAACTGCTTCACCAGCTCCTGCGCCTGGATCTTCTCCGCGTCCTCTTCGATCTTCAGCGCCTGGTGGTCGACGGACTCGAGCGCCATCTGCATCCGCGCCTCGTTGACCGCCGTCTGCTCCTCCACCTTGCGGAGCATCTCGTCGTGGGTGGCGCTGACCCCCGCCACCTCGAACGACTCCATGGCGTCCGCCACCTTCGACTGCCACTTGGCGCGGCGCGCGTCGCGGATGGCGTTCATCGCCTCCTGCGTCTTCCGCTCCTTCTCGCGCATGAACATCTTCTTGACGTTCAGCGCCTTCTCGTAGGCGGACCTGGCGGTGGCCAGCTGCTGCTCGTTCCGCTCCAGCGCGCTCTTCTCCATCTGCAGCCGGGTGGCGTACTGGGCGGCCAGGTCGTCACGGCCGGCCTGGATGGCCGCCTTGATCTTCGCGGTGAGGGAGGAGACCTCCTGCACGTACTTGGAGTTCTCCTTCTCGAGCAGGGTCTGGTTCGCCCGCACCATGGCGATCGACTCGTTCATCTTCGGGACCTGGTCGTTCATGTCCCGGATGTTCTGCTCGAGGATCAGCTCGGGGTCCTCGATGGAGCTCACGAAGAACCCGACGAAGCTCCTCATCGCCCGCTTGAACCGTTGCCACATGGCGTCTCACTCCGCTTGGGGCCGCAGGTGTTCGACCCGGAGGGTCTTGACATCCCGTTTAACACGATTGGACTGCCGCTGCTCCGGATACGGTTCCAACCGTTGGCCGATTGCGGCTGGCGCCGCTATCCCACCCGCGAGGCGATCCGCTCGGACTCCCGGTTGGCGGCGTCCAGGACGCTCCGCTCGTCCAGCGTGAGCAGCTCCCGGTCGCGCATCACCACCTGGCCGTCGATCAGCACGTCCCGGACGCACTGCGCGCTCCCGGAGTAGACGATCTGCCCCGCCAGCTCCGCGCCCGCCGGAGTGCTGGCCGGGCGGTCGAGGTCGAGGACGCACACGTCCGCGCGCTTGTCCGCCTCCAGGGAGCCGATCTCGTCCTCCAGCCCCATGGCGCGGGCGCCGCCGCGGGTGGCCAGCTCCAGCACCGTCCACGCGTCCATCCCCAGCGGCCCCACCCGCGGCTTGTGGATGAGGGCCGCCAGCCGCATCTCCATGAACATGTCGAGCGTGTTGTTGCAGGGCGCGCCGTCCGCCCCCAGCGCCACGTGCACGCCCTCCGCCAACAGCTCCGGGATCTTCGCCACCCCGGAGGCGAGCTTGAGGTTCGAGCTGGGGCAGTGGCAGAGCACGGTGCGGGTGGCGCGGAGCAGCCGGTGCTCCTCGGCGGTGAGCCACACCCCGTGCGCCAGGGTGACGTGCGGCCCGGTGATGCCCAGGTGGTGGAAGTAGGCCACGTTGTCCATCCCGGTCCGCTGCCGGACCAGGTCGCACTCGGTGGCGTTCTCCGAGGCGTGGCTGTGGATGCGGACGTCCTTGGCGCGCGCCAGCTCCGCCACCTGGGCCAAGAGCCGCTCGGAGCAGGAGAGCGCGAACCGGGGCGCGAAGGCGTAGCGGAGGCGGCCGCCGGCCTGCCGGTGCCAGGCGTCGCAGAGGCGCAGGGATTCGGCGATGGAGTCGTCGGTGGTCTCGCGCAGGCCGGCGGGCAGCCCCTGGCCCTGGTCCATCATCGCCTTGCCGGAGGTGAGCCGGAACCCGGCGTCGCGGGCGGATTCGAAGATGGCGTCCTGGTGGCGGACGGTGCCCATGTCCAGCGCGGCCGTGGACCCGGACCGGATCAGCTCCGCCCAGGTGAGGTCCGCGGAGGCGCGCAGGCTCTGGGAGTCGTGGGCGGCCTCGAAGGGCCAGATGCGCTCGCGCAGCCAGTCCAGCAGCTCCAGCCCGTCCGCGCGGCCGCGGAACAAGGTCTGGCAGGCGTGGATGTGCCCGTGGATGAAGCCGGGCATCACCACGCAGCCGGACGCGTCGATCACCCGGCGCCCGCGGCGGGCCTGGCGGACGCGGCCGATCTTCGCGATGCGTCCGTCCTGGACGAGCACGTCCGCGTTCGGCAGCACCCGGTGGTCGCGATCCATCGTGACCACGGTGCCGTTCTGGATGAGCAGCTCCACCCGGGAAGCGGAGCTCTTAACATTGGATTAGGAAGGAGCAATGGGAATCGAGCGAGCGCTCCTGCTCATCGCCGACATCGGCGGGTACACCCGCTTCATGAAGGTCCACCGGATCAACCTGGCGCACGCCCAGACGGTGGTCACGGAGCTGCTGGAGGCGGTGATCGACGGGGCGCCCTCCCCGCTCAAGCTCTCCAAGCTGGAAGGGGACGCGGCCTTCTTCTACGCGCCCATCTCCCGCAGCGAGTCCGACCTGACGAGGTTCGCCCAGCTGGTCACCTCCATCCGGCTCTCCTTCCTCCGCAAGCAGAAGGAGATGACCATCGACCAGGTCTGCACCTGCGACGGGTGCACCCAGGTGGGCCAGCTCAAGCTGAAGTTCGTGGCCCACGACGGCGAGGTGGCCGTCCACAAGGTGAAGCGGATGCAGGAGCTGGCGGGGGTGGACGTCATCACCGTGCACCGGATGCTGAAGAACTCCGTGCCGCTCACGGAGTACGTGCTGATGACGGACAAGGTGGCGGAGGCGCTGGCCGCGCCGCTGCAGCCCTTCCTCCAGAAGGGCGAGGAGGACCTGGAGGGGCTGGGGAAGGTGACGACCTACTTCGTGGACCTGAACGAGATCGCCAAGGCGCCGCCGCCGGAGGTGATGCCGGGGCCGGTGCGCCGGTGGATGAATTACTTCCGGCTCACCGCGCGCGCGCTGCCCTACATGCTGGGGTTCAAGAAGGCGTGCGACGACTTCAAGAACATGGGCCCGGCTACAGGAAGTCCTTCGTGAAGGCGTGCGGCAGGAGCTCCTGGAGCGTGTACTTCTCCTCCTGGCCGGAGGCGGCGGAGTGGAACCCCACCATCGCGTCCGGCTTGCCGAACTCGGCCATCACCTGGCGGCAGCTCCCGCAGGGCGGGCAGGGGAGGTCGGCGTCCGCCACCACCGCCATCGCCACCAGCTTGCGCCGGCCCTCCACCACCGCGCGGAAGATGGCGGCGCGCTCGGCGCAGACGGTCAGGCTGTACGAGGAGTTCTCGGTGTTGCAGCCGGGGTAGATGACGCCGTCGTCGAACAGCGCCGCCGCGCCCACCATGAACTTCGAGTAGGGCGCGTAGGCGTGCTCGCGGGCCTTGGCGGCGGCCTCGAACAGCCGGTCCCACGGGATGTTCTCCACCCCGGGGAGCCTAGCAGCCGCCTTCCCCGTCTAGAAATTCCAGCCGATCAGCCCGCCCAATCCGACGCCGGGCTGGATGCCGCCGTTCTGCTTGTCGGGAGCGAAGAGCACGCCGCCCAGCACGCCGAGCGTCAGCCCGGAGTCCAGCGTCCACTGGTAGCCCCCCTCCATGCCCAGCCCCGGGCCCAGGTCGTACGGCAGGAGGCCCAGCTCGCCACCCAGCCAGAAGCCGGACGGGGCCTGGCCGAAGAGGTAGTACCTCCCGCCCACCGTGATGCCCCAGTAGGCAATGAAGCCGAACGGGTCGTTCCAGAAGCTCGGCGAGAGGGTGGCGAAGAGGCTGACGTTGGGGAGCAGGGCCCGTTCGTAGAGGAAGGTGAACCCGATGATGGTCAGGCCCGGGTCCTGCGCCTGCAGCCCGGCGGCGATCAGGAAGCCGCTGACGGTGGAGAAGAGGTTGTAGCTGACGACGTTCTTCCGGGAGCCATCCCAGCCCTGCTCGGAGCCCGGAGACACCGGGCGGGGGCGCGGCGCGGGGCGCACCGGCGGCGGGGTCGGGTTCGGCGGCGGCGGCGGCGCGACGTATTCGGGCTGGGGCGGCGGCTGCGAGCGCTCGCTGGGCGAGACGCAGGCGCCGCGTTCGCAGATGCGGTCGCCCTTGCAGTCGGTGTCCTTGGTGCAGTCGGCGTACGCCGCCGGGGCCGCGAGGGCCGAGGTGGCGAGGAGCACTCGGAGGAGGTGGCGCTGGCTCATAGGGCCCGCCGCTTATCACGGCGTGGCGGGAGCGAGATCCACGAAGAACAGGGCCTGCTCGCCGGGGGTCACGGTGACCGTCTTCGTCTGCGGGACCTGGCCCTCCGCCTCGAAGCGGACGGTGTAGCGGCCGGCCGGGACGTGGAGCTGGAAGCCGCCGCGCTCGTCGGTGCGCTCGGTGACGTGGGCCTCCACCACCCGGACGGTGGCGCCGGGCAGGGGCGCGCCGCCCGGTCCGCGCACCTGGCCGCGCACGTTGGCGGGGTCCGGGTCCGGGAGTGGCGGCGCGGGAGGGGGAGCCACGGCGGTGGCCGGGCCGACCTGGGCGGTGGTCATGGCCGGCGCGGGCACGGGCTCCGGCCTGGGCGCTTCGCCGGGGGCGCCGAAGCCGATGGTGACGGAGGCGCCCCAGTAGGCCCAGGTGGCGTTGGAGCCCTGGTCGACGGGGATGGCGGTGTCCTGGGTGATGCCCGGCCGGGCGGCGGCGGGGGTCATGGTGGGCATGGTGCCGGCGGCGACCACGCCGGCGACGCGGGCGAAGTGGAAGAAGCTGTGCTGCGGGCGGAGCACGTCCGCGGCGAGGCCGCCGTAGCCGCTCACGAAGACGCCCATCGCCGGGCCGGTGACGTCGAGGACGGGCGTTCCGTTGGTGGGGCACATCACGGCCACGCCGGTCCCGGGGTCGGCGCACCAGTTGCCGACGGCGGAGAGCGCGGTCGCGGAGCCGCCGCCCATGAGCCGGAGCTCGATCCACCACGGCGGGGTGACGCGGAATTCGGCGCCGGCCTCGAGCGTGCCGCGGCCCGCGCGATAGCCCAGCGGCGGGTGGTCGGGGTCCCGGTACGAGACATAGGTGCCGCTGAGCGAGGTCCCGACGGAGAGCAGGTCGTGGTCGAAGAAGCTGCGGCGCCAGCGGACCTGCGGCTCGAGGTAGCCGTCGGAGGCGCTGAGGACGCGGAAGCCGGCGGAGAGGCCGGTGTCGCCCAGCAGCGTGGAGGGGTCGATCAGCAGCGAGACCTGCAGCATCGGGTTGCCGTACTTCGGCTGGGTGGCCGTGGGCTGGGTGACGGCGCTGCTGAGCATGTACCCGGGGACGATGGACGCGGAGAGCTCGGCGCCGGGCCGCGAGGCGGGGACGGCGGAGCTGAAGGTGAGGCCGGGCGTGGGCCCCAGCGAGACGCAGCCCGCTCCCGTCACGGCGACCAGCAAGAGCAACCCGTTCGTGGCGCGACGCATTGGACACCTCCGCAGCGAGTGGTGCGGGGCCCGGAGCAACCGGTGTGCCTGGTGGCTGGGCCCGAGATTCTGGCGCCTTCGCGAGAGGCGCTGCGAACGAGGCTTCGCGCCGCGGGGCGTCAGCCGTCGCGCTCGCGACACTCCGGAGACGCGCCGAGATTGCGCGGAGGTCGGCCGCGTGCCAGGACATGGGGCGTGAAGGGGTGGAGGTATCTCAAGGCGGCGTTCCTGATGCCGGCCAACTTGATCGCCCTGGGGGCTTCGGGCGTGGCCGCCCTGCTCACCGGCGAGCCTTCGGTGCTCCTGGTGGCGCTGGGCGCGGAGAGCCTCTACCTGGGCGCGCTCTCCAGCGCCTCCACCTTCCAGCGCGCCGTCCGTGCGGGCGCCCTGGCGGAGGAGGAGGTGGATCCGGAGAAGGAGGTCGGCGCGCTGTTCGGCGATCTCTCCCCGTCGCAGAAGGAGCACTACGGCGCGCTGAAGGCCGTCCGCGACCGGATCCTCGAGAACTACCGCAAGCTCCCCGGCGGCGGCGTGCTCGCGGCGACGTCGGAGCAGCAGGTGGACCAGCTGCTGGTCGCCTTCATCCGGCTGGTCGCCACCCTCAACCACTACCGGAAGTTCCTCGGCACCTCGGACCGGCGGCAGGTGGAGCAGGAGCTGCGCGAGCTGGAGGCGGACGCCGCGGCGGAGAGCAACGCGCGGTTGAAGGACGTGAAGCAGCGGCGGGTGGAGATCCTGCGCAAGCGGGTGGAGCGCTTCCAGAAGGCGGAGGAGAGCCGCGAGCTGGTCTCGCACCAGCTGGCCGGCATCGAGGACCTCCTCAAGCTCACCCACGAACAGTCCATCGCCATCCGCGACCCGGAGTCCGTCGGCCGGCAGCTGGAGCGCCTCACCGCGGAGGCCCAGTCCACCGAGGCCACCGTCCGCGAGATGGAGCAGTTCCTGGACATCACCGGCGACGCGGAGCCCTCCGGCCCCCCGCTCCCCGCCGAACGCGTGCGCTGAGCCGGCGGAGTGCGGGCGCGCAGGGTCGCGCCGGATTCTTGGCAGCGGTGCGCGCTGGTGATCCACGCCGCGCTCGCGCGTTGACGAAAACGCGGTGAACGGGAAACCGCGAGGCGCAGAGAACTCTCTCGCAGGTTCCCCATCCATCTTCGGCGGAGGTTCGTTCCATGGGTATCCAGGGAGTGCAGAGGACTGCCATCAGTCCGGCACAAGCGGGTCAGGGCAACGCGCAGGCGTCAGGCGTGGACGTGCAGGCTGGAGGCGCGGGTGGGGCCGGCGGCCCGGGAGGAGCTGGCGGGGACGTGTTCGAGGCCAAGGGGAAGCACGGCCACCACCATCACAAGCATCACCATCACCACCATCATCACAAGCACAAGCACGGTGGGGCGGGGGGCGCCGGCGGTGATGGAGGGGCAGGGGGGGCGGGCGGCGCGGGGGCACCGCC
>Ga0134122_10002283_pt1 | contig 14075 bp, 13 predicted proteins | sample KB302_FD_96461 | JGI IMG/M metagenome (GOLD analysis project Ga0134122, IMG submission 96461) | Terrestrial soil microbial communities without Nitrogen fertilizer from Kellogg Biological Station, Michigan, USA - KB3-0-2 | ecosystem: Environmental > Terrestrial > Soil > Unclassified ... | reverse complement strand
TCCTTGTCGTCTCCGAACGCGGTGGACCGGAACCAGAGCGCGCCGTCCAGCTCGTAGGTGTGGCCCGCCGCGGTGAGCGCGTCGATCACCGCCCGGGGCCGATCCGCGTCGCGCACGTCGCGCTGCTCGTGGGCCCACTGATCGAAGCGGGTGCCGTAGGCCTCGAGCACGCGCCGCTGGCTCTCCACCATCGCGTCCACCGCGAGGCGCCCGAGGCGCTCGATCCGCTCCGCCTCCGGCCGCGCGGCGAGCGCGCGCATGCCCTGCGGGTCCCGGACGAGCCACTCCGCCACCATCTCGATCAGGTACTCGCCCGGATAGGCGCTCTCGGGCAGCACCGCGGCCTCGCCTAGCGCCTGCCGCAGCCGCACGTCCACCGAGCGCGCCAGCGCCATGAACTGGTTCCCCGCGTCGTTGACGTAGTACTGCGTCGCCACCCGGTAGCCCTGGCTCCGGAAGATGCGCGCGAGGGCGTCGCCCACCGCGGCCGCGCGCGCGTTGACGATCACGAGCGGGCCGGTCGGATTGGCCGAGACGAACTCGAGGAGGATGCCGATGCCCTTCCCCGCGTCGGACCGGCCGTAGTCCGCGCCCGCGGCCAGTACGCGGTGGAGGCCGTCGGCGCACCACCGTGGCGAGAGGAAGACGTTCAGGAAGCCGGGGCCCGCGATCTCGACCCGGTCCACCGCCTCGACCTTCGGGAAGTTGGCCACCATCGCCTCCGCGATCGTGCGGGGCGGGCGGCGGGCCGCGCGCGCCAGCGCCATCGCGGCGTTGGTCGCGTAGTCGCCGTGCCGCGCTTCGCGCGGGATCTCCCATTGCACCTCGGAGGGTGCGGGCAACCCGGCGGCGTCGAGCGCGTGCCTCAATGCGTCCGTCAGATGATCGGTGATGTTCAAAGACACAGAACGCCGCCGTGCCGGCGGCGATAGAGAATGATACCTCCCGGCCTTCGGACGAGCGAAGAATTTTCGCGCGCTTACGAGACGCCGAGGGCCCGCAGAACGCTCGGATCGAGCGCGGCGGCGAGCGCGTCCGCGAGGCGGTCGTAGGCGGCCTCGCGCCGCGCGCGATGATCGAGCGGCGCGGGCGCCTCCGCGAGGGCGGGCGCCCCGCGCGCCCACTCGAGCACGTGCCGGCGCGCCGGGCCGGACTCGAAGAGCCCGTGCAGGTGCGTGCCCCACACGCGCCCGTCGGCAGAGGCGCAGCCCTCGGCTTCGCCCTCCACGTCGAGGAGCGGCCGCGCGGGCGCGTCTCCCGCGATCACCCCGGCGTGGATCTCGTAGCCCTCGAAGTCGGGCCCGTCCGGCCGCCAGCGGGCGCGCACGCGCCGGGTGATCTTCTCGCGCGCGAGGGTGGTCCAGACCGGCAGCCACCCGAGCGCGGTCTCCTCGCCCCCGCTCTCGACACCGTACGGGTCGGCAACCACGCGGCCGAGCATCTGGTAGCCGCCGCAGACGCCCAGCACGAAGCCGCCCCGCGCGCGATGCGCCGCGAGGGCCGCCGCGAAGCCTCGCGCCTTGAGCGCGCGGAGATCCCCGATCGTGTCCTTGGAGCCCGGCAGGACCACCAGCGCCGCGCCCGGCAGCGCGCCCGGCTCCTCGGCGTAGACCAGGTCGACGCCCGGCTCGGCCTCGAGCGGCGCGAAGTCGGTGAAGTTGGCGATGTGCGGCAGGCGAACCACCACTACGCGCATCCCCCCGCGGGCGGCCGGGGAAGCGGTCTCGAGCGCGACCGAGTCCTCCTCGGGCAAACCGAGGCGCGGCAGGAACGGCATCACCCCGACGACGGGAGTCCGGGTGCGGCGGACGAGGTCGCGCACGGCGGGCGCGAGGAGCGAGGCGTCGCCCCGGAACTTGTTGATGACGAAGCCGCGCACGCGCCGCCGGTCCGCGGGCGGCAGCAGCATCATGGTGCCGAGCAGGCTCGCGAAGACACCCCCGCGGTCGATGTCGCCGACCACCAGGACGGGCGCGCGGGCCAGGCGCGCGACGCGCATGTTCGCCAGGTCGCGGCGCATCAGGTTGGGCTCGGCGGGGCTTCCCGCCCCCTCGATCACCACCACGTCGGCCTCGCGGGCCAGCGTCTCGTAGCTCCGCCGCACCGCCGGCCAGAGCCGGGGCGTGAGCCGGTAGTAGCCGGCGGCCTCGGTCTCCTTGAGCGCCCGTCCGAGCAGGATCACCTGGCTCCGCGCCTCCGCGCGCGGCTTGAGCAGGATCGGGTTCATCTCGACGCGGGCGGGAACGCCCGCGGCCTCGGCCTGCATCACCTGCGCCCAGCCCATCTCTCCGCCGTCGGCCGCGACGTGGGCGTTGAGCGACATGTTCTGCGACTTGAACGGCCGCACGCGGAGGCCGCGACGGGCCAGGAGCCGGCAGAGGCCCGCGACCAGCACGGTCTTGCCGGCGTGCGAGCCGGTGCCCTGTAGCATGATGGCCCGAGCGCGCCCGCGGCTCACCGGCACGCCACCAGCGCGAGCGCGGCCACGCCCACGCAGAGCGCGCTCGCCCAGCGAGCCACCCGCATCGCGCGATCGATCGCGGCCACATCGGGCGGTGGCCCATCGCCCAGGCGATAGTGGCCGCGCTTCTCGAGGGTGACGCCCAGCGCGCCGGCCATCGCGGCCATGGTCAGGCCCGCGTTCGGGCTCTCGGTGCGGCGCCCATCACGGCGCAGCACCCGCGCGGCCCCCGCGGCCGATTCCCGCGCGAGCGCGGCGCCCGCGACCAGGGCCGCGCCGGCCAACCGCGCGGGCACGTAGTTGGCCACGTCGTCGGTGCGGGCGGTGGCGCGGCCGAGGTACTCGAGCTCGTCGCGGCGGTAGCCGATCATGGCGTCGGCGGTGTTCACCGCGCGGTAGGCCCACGCCAGCGCCAGTCCGCCCGCCACGCCACCCATCAGCGCGCCCGCCACGTAGAAGCAGAGTGGCGCCACGACCCCGTCGGTGAGGTTCTCGGCGAGCGACTCGACCGCGGCGGAGGCGACCGCACCCTCGTCGAGCCCGGTCGTGTCGCGACTCACGAGATGCCAGGCGACCTGGCGACGGGCCCCGTCGAGATCGCCGGCCACCAGGTGTCCGCGCACGATCTCCACCGCGGTGAAGAGCGCGCTCAGCGAGAAGCTGCACTTGAGCAGCCAGGCCTGGGCGAGCGCCGCGGCCGGGCCGGGCAGCTCACCCAGCAGGGCCTGCGCGGTCAGCGCGCCGCCCGCGGCGAGGCCGGCCACGATCAGGACCAGGAAGGTGCCGTGGAGCGCGAGATCCTCGGGCGAGCGCGGTGCCCGCGCGCGGGCGAACGCGATGAGCCGGCCGATCCACGCCACCGGGTGCCAGCGATTCGGCGGATCCCCGACGAGGAGATCCAGCGCCACCGCCAGCGCCAGCAGCGTCATCGATGGCCGAATCGGCTCATCGCAGCTCGTAAACGAGCGGGATCCGGACCAGCAGCGGCCGGCGCGGGAGCGATTCGGGGAACGGGACGGGCCCGAGGCGGCGGATGGTCTCGACCGCGGCGTCGTCCAGCACGGAGTGGGAGGAGGAGCGCGCGACCTGGACGTCGCGCACCCGCCCGGTGGCCTCGAGCCACACGTGCAGCTCCACCGTGCCCCCGAGTCCCTGGCGGCGGGCCGCGAGCGGATAGATCAGGCGCTCCTGCACGCGCTGGCGGAACTGCCGAAGGTACGGGCCGTACTCGGGCGCCGCGCCGGGCCCGCCAGTCCCCGGCGTCGCGAGCGCGAGGGGCGCGCCCGGACCGCCTCCCGATCCGCGGTCGGCATCGCCGCGCGTCGGCGGACCGGTCCCGCCGCCCGGGCCCGCCGCGACCGCGCCCTCGGAGGCCTGGCCGCGGCCATCCGCCGGGGCAGAGGTCATCGATGAGCCGGGGGGCGGCGCCGGTGTTGCCGCGGGCGCCGGCTGGGGGACGATGACGAGGGCCGGCGGAACGGCGGGCTCCGCCGGCGATGGGGCGGGAACGGGCGGCGAGACCGGCGAAGCCGCGGGCGCGACCGGCTGGGGCCTGGGCGCCGCGGGAGCAGCGGCCCGCGAGGCCCCGGCCACTCGGGCCGCCGGGCGCGCCGACCGCCCGGGGGACGAAGGCCCGGCGGGCGAGCCGGGAGCGGTGGCCTCCTCCACCAGGTCCACGAAGAGCGGGCGCGTCCAGTCGAAGGCGGACCAAGTCAGCAGCAGGGCGATGAGGCCCGCGTGCAGCACCACCGACAGGATGACTCCTCCGAGGCGCGCGATCACCGGTGGCGCTCCTGCCAGTCCGTGATGGCCCGACCGAGGGCCACGCGCACCGCCCGTGCGACCACCCAGCCCATCTCGCTCGCCGGCCCCCCGAAGCGCGCCGCAGGCCCGCGTCCGGTCGCCGCGATCACCACCGCGTCGGTCGAGGTCCCGGTCGCCGCGTGGCCGCCCTCGGCCCGCAGGCCGGCCTCCCGCAGCAGGAGCCCCTTCACCTCCGTCGCGGTGATCACCGCGTTGACGAGCGCGGCTGGCTCCGGATCCGCGTCCACGACCACGATGGTGTTGATGGTGGACGCGACCCACGTCGCCACCGGTGAGAGACCCGCGGCCACCGGATTGCTCAGCCCCACCGTGACGACGGCCAGCGCGTGAACCCCGCCGGCGGACTCCTCGGCCTGCACCGCGCGCTCCGTGAGGGCGCCGGTGAGCAGACCCACCCACGGCGCCGGCACCCCGGCCCGCCGGGCGAAGGCCTCGATCATGCCTGCGGGATCCGCGCAGGCATCGTGCTTGCGCACGTGCAGGTTCACGACCGCGCGGGCACTGGCCAGGCCGCCGTGGTGCACCGCCGAGGACAGGACCCGGAGCGGCACCCGGCTTCGCACCACCACCGCCTCGCTCCCGACCTCGACGGACACCCCGGCGATCATGGGCGTGATCCTAGAACGACGCCCGCAGTCCCACCAGGGCGTTGATCCCGAGCGCGGGGAACCCGCGCACCTCCGCGTAGCCTTCGTTGAGCAGGTTGCTGATCCTCGCGGTGAGCTCGAGCTTCTGGAGCCAGCCCATGCGCTCGATGATGCGCCAGGTGCCGCCGATGTCCACCCGCGTGTAGCCGCTGTTGTACACCTCCCCGAACTGCTCGAACTGCTCGCTGACCACGTGGACCTGGGTGAAGAGCGACAGCTTGCTGATCGGCTCCCAGGTGAGCCCGATGTTCCAGCGGTGCCGCGGCTCCCGCGGCAGGCGCCGGTCGGTGGCCAGGGTCTCCGAGTCCGTGTAGGTGTAGTTGAGCGAGGCGACCAGGTTCGGCAGCACGTCCACCTCGCTGGTGAACTCGATACCCGCGCTGCGGGCGCGCCCCACGTTGAACGGTCCGCCAAACGGCGCGGTGGGGAGCGGGGTGCAGCAGGCGATCAGGTTCTTGAAGTTGTTCTGGAAGTAGGTGAGCCCGAGGCGGATCCGGTTGTTCCAGAGCTTCTGGTCGAGCCCGAAGTCGTAGGAGAGGCTCTCCTCCGGCTGCAGGTCCGGGTTGCCGAAGCCCGGGAAGAAGAGGTCGTTGAACGTGGGCGCCCGGAAGCCGGTGCCCGCGCTGCCCCGCAGCCGGGTGCCCGTCTCCTTGATCACGAAGGACAGCGAGCCGCGCTCGGTCGTGGTGGTGCCGAAGACGCTATTGTCCTCGATCCGGAAGCCGCCGGTCAGGAACAGCCGATCGAAGAAGCGGAGCTGCTGCTCGAAGAAGACGGACTGGGTCTCGGTGGCCGCGCGGAAGGTCGCCTTGTTCTCCCCGATCTCCCGGCGGTGCTCCAGCCCCACGCTGCTCGTGCTCCACTTGCCGATGAAGAACGAGTTCACCCACTCCGCCTCCCGCCGCTCCACGTTGACCTGGGAGAAGGTCGCGAAGTCGAAGTCCACGCCGGGGTCCACCGGATCCTGAAAGCCCGCGCTGTTCTCGTACCGGGCGAGGCGGCCCCGGGTCTCCCACCACTCCACCGGGCGACTCTTGCCTTCGAGGCTGAAGATGGTCGTCTCCGACTGCGAGCGGGCGTTGCGGTTGATGATGGGCACGATCGGCTGCGGACCGGGAAACACCCCCTTCACCGGCACCCCGATGTCGTTCTTGTTGTAGCGGAAGACGAAGTCGAGGGTCGAGTCCCAGGGCAGCGTGGCGCCCACCCGGGCGCTCAGCGCGTTGGTGTCGGTCTCGTCGTTCTGGAACTGGCCGTTGCTCTCGAAGTGTGAGGCGGACAGGGCGTAGTTCAGGATCTTCCACGCCCCGGAGACGGTCGCGCGGGAAACCAGGGTGTCGTAGTTGCCCACCTCCTGCTGGATGGTGGCCTGGAACGGCCCGCCCTTGCCCTTGCGGGTGATGATGTTGATGACGCCGCCAATGGCGTCGGCCCCGTAGAGGGTGGACTGGGCGCCCCGGATCACCTCGATGCGCTCGATGAGGTCAGGCGAGATGTCGGACAGGTCCACCTGGCCGAGCGTCGGGCTCTTCACCCGCAGGCCGTCCACCAGCACCTGCACCTGGTTGGCGTTGGCGCCCCGGATGGTCACGCTCGACGTCTTGCCGGAGGCGCCGGACCGCCGGATCTCGACGCCGGGCACGTTACGTAGAGCCTCGTCCAGCGTCGGGTAGTGATAGGTCTGGAAGTCCTGACCGTTGATCACGCTGACCGAGGCGCCGAGCTGCTCGGACGGGGTCTCGACCGGGGTCGCCGTCACCAGCACCGGATCCACACGTTTCGGCTCCTGCGCATGCGCCGCCACGGGCGCCATCAGGGCCAGGACCAGAAGCCACACGAATTGCTGTCGCATCGACCACTCCTTTAGCCTCGAAAGGGTTGGCGTCGGTGATCGCAGCCAGGTCTCCTGACTCGTGGATCGGCGTCGTGGCCCGGCCTTCCCAGGCGCCCTCTCGGGCACCCAGTGGCTCCCATCACGGGATCGGGCGAGACTCCCCACTTACAGTGGCGGGACCGTGCCGGCTTCGGCCGTGACATCGGCCGGGACCGGCTTCCCTTGACCTGCGATCGAGTTGCTGTCTTTTCCTGCGCTTGGCTGTTATCACCTCCCGTTTTGGTTTGAACTTCGGGGGGACCGCAAATGACGGTCTAACTCTTCAAGGCGCATGGCATCACGCGGTTGGGTAGACGAGGTGGACGGTGGGGCGGCCGCTGATCGGGTGCTTGTCGACGAGGACGCGGCAGCCGTAGGCGGACTCCAGCACCGCCTCGTCGATGACCGACTCCGGGGGCCCCACCCGCACGGCGGCGCCGCCGGCCATCAGCAGCAGACGGTCGCAGAGCTCGGCCGCGAAGCCCAGATCGTGCGAGACGAGCACGATGGTCAGGCCCGCCTCGCGCCCGAGCCGCCGCAGCAACCCCGCGCATTCGGCCTGGTAACGCAGATCGAGGTGCGCGGTGGGTTCGTCGAGCACGAGCAGGCGCGGCTCCTGGGCCAGGGCGCGCGCCAGCATCACGCGCTGGCGCTCGCCTCCGCTCAGGCGGTCGAGCAGGGTGGCGCGGAGCGCCAGCACGCCCGCCGCGTCCATGGCGCGTCGGGCGGCGGCCCGGTCCTCGGGACTCTCGAAGAAGCGGCGCGGGGCGCGCGGGTAGCGGCCCATGAGCACCAGCTCCTCGACCGTGTGCGGGAATCCGCGCGGCACGTCCTGCGGCACCACCGCCACCTGCCGAGCCACCTCCGCCCCGGAGAGGCCCGCCACGTCCGCCCCGTCCAGACGGATCCGGCCCGCCGCGGGGCCCACGACCTTGGAGAGGAGGCGGACAAGCGTCGTCTTGCCTGACGCGTTCGGCCCGATCACCCCGAATGTCTCGCCCGGCCTCACCTCGAACGACAGATCCCGAATGGCGAACGCCCCCGCGGCGGCGGACGCGTAGGCGAAGCCCACCCGCTCGCACTCGACCAGCGCGGCCGTCACAGGCCGGCCTCGGGCGCTCGCGCGCGCAGGAGGTAGATGAAGAACGGCGCGCCGCAGAATGCGGTGATGACCCCGACCGAGAGCTCGGCGGGTGCGACCACGTTGCGCGCGATGGTATCGGCCAGGAGCAGGAAGGCGCCGCCGCCCAGCACCGCCGCCGGGATCACCACGCGGTTGTCGGGCCCGAGAAGCATCCGAATGACCTGCGGCACGATCAGCCCCACGAAGCCGATGGGCCCGACGAACGCCACCACCGCGGAGGTCAGCAGCGCGGCGCCCGCGAAGACGCGACGCTTGAGACGCTCGGCATCCACTCCAAGCTGCTGGGCGCTTTCTTCTCCGAGCGCGAGCAGGTTGAGGGGGCGCGCCTGGCCCACGACCAGCCAGAGCCCGACCACGGTCAAGGCCGCGAAGACGGCGAGGCTGGCAGGCGCGATCGGCCCGAGGTTGCCGAGCAGCCAGTGCACGACGCCGCCCAGGCGATCGAAATCCAGCACCGAGATCAGCACGGTGATGGCCGAGGAGAAGAAGATGCCGACGATCACTCCGGCCAGCAGCAACGTGTGCACCGGCAGTCCGCCACCCCGCGAGGCGATCGCGTAGACGGCCACGCCGGCGACCAGCGCGCCCGCGAAGGCGCACGCCGCGATGCCGACCGCCTCCACGAGGCCACCACCCAGCCCGAACACCTGCGCGACGATGACCCCGAATGCGGCGCCACTCGAGACCCCGAGGACGGAGGGCTCGGCCAGCGGGTTACGCGTGAGGGCCTGGAACCCCGCGCCCGCCACCGCCAGCGCGCCCCCCGCGAGCAGGGCCGCCAGGATGCGCGGCAGGCGCAGGCTCAGCACCACCACCTGGTCCACGCCCCTGACCCGCCCGGTGAGCACCGCCAGCACGTCGCCGGGCGGCACGCGCGCGCTGCCCAGAAAAAGCGCGCCGACCGCGACGACGGCCACCACGAGGCCGAGCGCGGCCAGCAGCACCGCGAGGCGGGCGCCAGAAGCGGAGGGGGACCCGCTCATCGCACCGCCGCCTTGTCGAAGGCCTCGGGGTGGATCAGCCGCGCCAGCACCTCGAGACCATCCACGATCCGTGGGCCGTAGCGGTGCATCAGGTTGCCGTCCACCGTGTGGAGCCGCCCCGCGCTGACCGCCGGGACCTGGGTGAAGCGCTCCCACTTCGACCGCACCAGGGGGCTCCCGGTCGCGTCGTGGCTGGCGATCAGGATGACCTCGGGGTTGCGGGCCAGGGCGGCCTCCATGCTGTAGCGGGGGTAGCCCTGCCCTCCGTCCGCGGTCACCGAGTCGCCGCCGGCCAGGGTGATCAGCTCCGAGACGAGGGCGCCGCGCGCGGGCACGATGAGCGGATCGGGCCAGAGCACGTAGAGCACGCGGGGCCGCGGTCGGCCCGCCACGCGCGCGGAGACCGCCTGGATACGCTCACGCAGCGCTGCCGCCACGCGGTCCGCCGCCTCCGCGCGATCGGTCAGGCGGCCGACCCGCCCGATCAGGTCGAGGACATCCTGAACGGACACTGGATTCACGAGGTAAACCGGTATCTTGAGCCGTCCCAGCTGATCAAATGTTTCATGTCGGTTGCCTGCGGGGGTGGCGACCACGAGGTCGGGTCGGAGCGTCACAATGCCCTCGAGGCTCGGCGAGATCATGCCGCCGATGCTGAGCTTCTGCCGTGCGGCCGGCGGGTAGTCGCAGAAGTCGGTGACCCCGACCAGGCGGTCCTGGGCCCCGATCGTGAATACGGTCTCGGTCACGCTGGGGACGAGCGAGACGATGCGTGCGGGCAGCCCCGGCAGGACGACTCGCCGTCCGGTCTGGTCGGTGACCGTGAGCGCGGTGGCCGCCTGCGGCAGCAGCAGACCCGCCAGGGTAAGTACGGCGGCGAGGCGGATCACGCGCCCGCTCCCGGGACGTCGGGGCGATCCGAGACCCCGGCCGACTTGAAGGTCGCCATGTCGGTCATCACGGCGACCGCCGCGCGAGCCAGGCCGATGCAGAGCGCCGCGCCCGTCCCCTCGCCCAGGCGGAGACCCAGGTCGAGGTAAGGCTCGAGACCGAGGGCCTCGAGCACGCGGGCGTGGCCCGGCTCGGCCGAGCGGTGCGAGGCCAGGAGCGGCCCGCGCGCTTCGGGCCGGAGCCGGACCGCCACGAGCGCGGCGGCGCCCGTGATGAAGCCGTCGAGCACCACGGGCAGACGGGAGGCGGCGCCGGCCAGGATGACCCCCACGAGCCCGGCGATCTCGAGCCCGCCGACCTTGGCCAGCGTGCCGAGTGCGTCGGCCGGGTCGAGCTGGTTCACGGACAGGGCCCGGCGGATGGCCTCGACCTTGCGGCGCCGGCCGGCGGCGTCCACGCCCGTCCCAGGACCCGTGACGCTCTCCGGCGATGCCCCGGTGAGAGCGGCCACGATCGCGCTGGCCGCCGTGGTGTTGCCGATCCCCATCTCCCCGGTGCCGATCAGGTCCGCGCCGCGGGCGCGCTCGGCCTCTACCAGCGCAATGCCGGCGTCGATCGCCCGCGCGCACTGCTCGGGCGTCATCGCGGGTCCAAGGGTCATGTCCGCGGTGCCGGCCGCCACCTTGCGGTCGCGCAGATCGGGATGCCGCGGCAGCGCACCGGCCACCCCCAGGTCGGCCACCACGACCCGCGCGCCCGCGTGGCGCGCAAGCACGTTGACCGCCGCGCCGCCGCGCAGGAAGTTCTCCACCATCTGCGCGGTGACGACCTGGGGATAGGCGCTCACACCCTGGGCGACCACCCCGTGGTCGCCCGCCAGCGTGAAGATCACCGGGTCGCGCAGCGGCGGCGGACAGAAGCCCGTGATGCCGCAGAGCCGCACCACGAGCTCCTCGAGCCGCCCCAGGCTCCCGGGCGGCTTGGTGAGCTGATCGAGGCGGCGACGCGCCTCGATCTCGGCGCCGGGATCCGGGAGCGGGATGAGGCTAGGGAGCTTCATGAGTCGGGACCCGGGGGGCCGGAAGTGGCGCCGCATCCTTGACGGTCATGGGAAGGCCGGCCACCATCAGGGTCACGCGATCGGCCGCGGCGGCCAGGCGCTGGTTGACGGAGCCCAGGAGGTCGCGATAGCGGCGGCCGAGCACGGTGGAAGGATGCACGCCCTCGCCGACCTCGTTGGACACGATGAGCAAGGAGACCACGCGCTCCCGCTGGAGCTTGGCCAGGTCGTCGGCGGACGCCAGGATTGCGGCGGCGTCGTCGCCGCGCTCCATGAGGTTGGCGACCCATACGGTGGCGCAGTCCACCAGGATCAGGTCATGGGCGGCCGCCGCGCGACGGCAGGCGGCCACAACCTCCTGCGGCTCCTCGACGGTGGTGAAGCGAGCGGGGCGGTCGGCCCGGTGGCGCGCGATGCGCGCGGCCATGTCGCCGTCCAGCGCGCGCGCAGTCGCCAGGAACGCCACACGAGAGCCGGACTGCGCCGCCTGCTCGACCGCGTAACGGCTCTTGCCGCTGCGGGCGCCGCCCAGCACGAGATGCGAGGAGTGCACGACCGTCACCTCGGTCCTCCCTCGAGGACCGGCGTGGGTGGCAGCGTCGGGGCAGGTCTCCTGGCTCTCGGATCGTCCTACTCCCCGCGCCTTCCCGATCCGGCTGGGGCCGGAGCAGTGGCCGATCGCGGGTTTCGTTCCCGATTACAGTGACGGGGTCGCGGCGGATTCGCACCGCCTTCCCTGGGGCCCGCACCCGGCGGGCCGCCCGGACACCATTGACGGTCCGACCGTAGCAGAGGGGTCGGGGCAGCGCAACCCACCCCGGCGCGCGGGCTACAAGCCGGCCAGGCGGTCGATGCGACGGCGCTCGCGCTTGGTGGGACGTCCCGCGCCGGGCGGGCGGTAGGCGGGCGGCCCCGGACGGGCCTCGCGCGGTGGCGGAGGCGGCGTGAGGTCCTCGTAGAGGATCGCCGCATCGGCGGCGCCACCCCGCCGGTCCGCCAGCGCGGTCACGCGCACGATCCGGCGGATCCGCGGAAGGGTCACGCGCAGCATGTCGCCGGGCCGCACGGCCTTGGACGGCTTGGCCGCGTCGCCATTGACGTGCACCTTGCCGCCGTTGCAGGCGACGGCCGCGAGTGTGCGGCTCTTGAAGAAGCGCGCCGCCCACAGCCACTTGTCGACCCGCACGTCCGACATCTGGTTTTTACCGTAGCACATGGCCCCGTGAGACACTGAACCCGCCATGTTTCGCGCCGCGATCGGCCTCCTAGCCGGGTTGACGCTGTTGACCATGGCCCTCATAGGGACCGGGCCGCTCTCTGCGGCCGATCCCGGCAGCGTGCTCATCGAGGACTGGGCCCAGCAGCCGGAAGGCAAGACCGGCATCCCCGAGGGCTGGAAGGGGCAGAGCTGGGGCAGCCCCAAATACGAGTTTCGCATCGTCACCCAGGGCGGCCGCAAGGTGCTCCATCTGAAGAGCAACAACGACAGCTCGACGATCTCCAAGGAGGTCAAGGTCGACGTCAAGAGCCACCCGGTCCTGACGTGGAGCTGGCAGGCGGTCACGCTCCCCAAGGGCGCCGACGCCCGCAAGTCGGCGACCGACGATCAGGCCGCGCAGCTCTACGTCACCTTCCCGCGATTCCCCTCGCAGGTCCGCTCGCGGATCATCTCCTACATCTGGGATACCACCGCGCCCGCGGGGGCGGTGTTCAAGAGCGAGAAGACGGGCCTCGTGACCTACGTGGTGGTCCGCTCAGGACCGGCGGATCTCGGCAAGTGGATGACCGAGAGCCGCAACGTGCTCGAGGACTACAAGAAGATCTACGGGGAGGCGCCCGCGGAAGAGGCGGGGGCCGTCTCGATCTCGATCGATTCCAACGACACGCGCTCCTCCGCCGAGTCCCACTTCGGCGAGATCCTGTTCCGGAAGCCCTGAGCGCCGGGGAAGGAGGCGGAGCCACGCCGCTCCGGCTGACCCGCCGTGCTCATGACCTCCCGACTTAGGTTCCTCTCCCTCCAGTTCTAGTGCGGCCGTTCGTCGTCGTCGTCGCGCTCATGCTCGGCCTGGTGGCGATGGTCAACGGCCTCGCGGTCTGGGACCGGGCGCGCCACGAGGCGCGGATCGAGCTGGCCGCCGCCGGTTTCGCGCCCGGCCAGGCGTTGCTCGGATATCGCGACACCGACGAGCGCCGGTTCCAGAAGGCTCGGCTGGCCGTGATCCCGCGGCCCCGCGTCGTCGTGTTCGGCTCGAGCCGCGTCATGACGATCTCCGCGGCCATGGTGGGGGCGGCACCCGGGGAGTTCTACAACGCCGGGCTCTCCGGCGGCACCGTCGAGGATTTCATCGTGATGTGGTCGACCCTGAAAGCCGGGGGCAAGATCCCGGAGGTCGCGATCTTCGGCATCGACAACTGGGAGTTCAATGCCTCGCATCCTCAGGTGCGGTGGCTGGTCTGGGCCGACGACGTGGCCCGCTTCCTGGAAACGACCGAGGGCGCGGGCGGCTGGCGCTACGCGGACGGCGTGCTCTACCGCTGGTACCAGCTCAAGGATCTCCTGTCCTTCTCGGTGCTCCGGCGCTCGCTCGGCGACCTGCGACGTCTGCGCCTCGACCGCGAGCCGCGCGGGGCCGAGCTGGTGCGCTCGCTCGCCGAGCAGGTCGTCGACGAGCGCCGCATCGACGGCCGGCGGGCGTTGCGCGCGGACGGCAGCCTCGTCTACGACACCGCCTACGAGGCGCGGGGCCCCGACGAGGTGCGCGCCGACGCGCTGGACTTCGTGCGGCAGCACCACGCCAACCTCCGCGGGTTCACCTGGGACGCCGAGCGCGCGCGGCGACTGGACTCCCTCTGGCGAGACATGCGGACGCACGGGGTGCGGATCATCGCGTACCTGCCTCCGTATCATCCGCTCGTGTGGGAGAGCGTCCGCCGCGACGCCGGCGCGATGGCCGGTCTGGCGCGAACACGCGCGGCCCTCGCCACCCTCGCGGGCCCGCGGGCCGGCGCATACGATCTGTCGGACCCGGCCTCGGTGCCGTGCGTCGAGAGCGACTTCATCGATGGCACGCACGCCCGCGCCGGCTGCATGGCGCGCGTGCTCGCGCGCGCCCGTGTCGGCGCGCCTTGATCGGGTCCGGGCAGCTCTCCCCGTCCCGGCTCGCCACCGCTCACTACAATCGCGGGCTCGCC
>Ga0134122_10002281_pt1 | contig 14077 bp, 7 predicted proteins | sample KB302_FD_96461 | JGI IMG/M metagenome (GOLD analysis project Ga0134122, IMG submission 96461) | Terrestrial soil microbial communities without Nitrogen fertilizer from Kellogg Biological Station, Michigan, USA - KB3-0-2 | ecosystem: Environmental > Terrestrial > Soil > Unclassified ... | reverse complement strand
TCAGGACGTATTTGTGGGGATTCAGTGTTGCAAGTTTCTCAAGCATGTGCAGTTTTTTTCGATCCGCTTCCTCGTCGCCGAAATGGTGGTCGAAGTGTTGAATGGCGACAACCGGCTCTTTAATGCTCGCGTATTCGACGGAAGCCCCAGCCGAGATATCGTCATAATCGATGACAAACACGTCCGGCCGGCGCCGCAGGACGTCGGCTGTAAATGCATCGTCAAATCCCAGGAGGATCATGTTCCCGGATATTGCCGTCAATTCGTTCAGCGAGATTTCGGGCAAAGCCGCCCGCGGCCTGATCTTGAGAAGAAACATCTGAGAAAGCGTGGGCTTGATCCAATGGGTGGTAACTACAAATCCAATTACAAACGCGAGGCCAGCCAGGAGCCAATTCCAGGGTCGAAGGATCGGAAGCTCGGAAACGAGATCCGTATAGAGAAAACTCGAATCGTCTTTCACGGACTTGAGCAGCGCACGAGTCAGAGGCAAGCTGTAGGCAATTCGGTCGCTGGCTGCAATTTCGCTGCGCTGCTGGAGGCGCAGCCGGTTGCTTGCTTCCCGGCACCAGTCCCACATGGAGTTCTCGGTGATGGGTTCGCTCAGTCTACGTGTGAGAGTCCCGCCACTGGAAGGAACGATCGATGCCAGTAAAACCAGCTTTTCCGGCAACGTATCCTCGCAGTCGGTTCGCAAATTCCTGGCGTTTGCCTTCGTGAAGATCTGACCGGAAGCAAGGTTGAGGAATTCCGTGTCGTATCGATCCGTCAAATCCTCCAGACGGCGGCGGATAAAGAGCCATTTCCCCACGTCGGTCCTGGACGTATCCGCTTCGGGCATCAGTTTGAGACCGGCGTATCGCGCTTTCACGCGATCCTCTCTCACCTTCAATGCCGCAATGGTCTGGATTTGCTCACGCCGCGTCGCCAACTCTTCGTGAAAGTCGTATGCCACTTTGAAAAACGCCACGCAAGGGAGAATCCCTGTCAACACCAACATCAAAGCACACAGCGCGGCAAAACTGTTCTCCAGGGAGGGCTTCTGGAATGTATTGATGAATCGCGACAACCGGGGCAGCGACATCAGGAATATGGCAATGGCAATCCACAGGATGCAAAGCAGGCTGATGAAGGGCCGGGGATCCTGATTTGTCAGATACAAATGCAGCAAACCGACAATGAGGATCAGCAGTGCCAGAGCCTTGATGATATTTTCCTTCGATTTCAATTTCAGAATGCCGATGCCAATACTGAGGATGGGAATGAGAAATCCAGCCAGAAGAATCGCGCCTGGAGTGCCGGCCTGAAATATCAGGAAATAGAACGCCGGAGCGATCAGAAACAAACCGATTGTCACTACCACGTAGTCGCCGCGTTTGTTTACGCGGGGCCAGACCCATGTGGGAGGGCGGCCGGCATGAGGCAAAAGCATCAGAAGAACCACCAGCAGTGCAAAGTAAAACAACGTGAGCCAGGCGAACAATTCAATCCGCTCGAGATTCAGCTGGGAGTCTTCGGTGGAATTGTGAAAGACGATCAGGGACCACGGGCAATCCTGGATGCTCAACAGTGGTTTGATGAACAGCCGGTAATCGCCGCCTTCATATTGAGCGCTCAGATTCGTTCCCTGACGGGCAAGTAACGCCACCCGAACACTGGCCGCATCCGTAAGCTCATTCAGAAAATTTTCGTGGCCGTTCTTTGTCGAATCAGAGTGGAATTGAACCAGGCCGTTTGCGTCCACCACAGCGATTCCGTAATCCGAAGGCATCACGGGATCGATGAGGCTGAGCAAAGGTGTGACCATGGATACGACTGCGAGATTCAAGCCGGCGCAATTTGCATTATCCGTGACCTGCTGCGAAATGACCGCGCGGTACTCGCCCGTGTTTCGAGAGACGACCGGGTCGACGCGGAAACGATCGTTCGGCGCAGACAGGTCTGAAAACCGCCACAGCCGGCCGGCGAGAGTTTCCTGAAAATAGATCCGGTCTCGAATCGGGGTTGCCGGCGTCGGTTCGCTGGCGACTTCCCACTTGATTTTTTGATTGCCCGAGCTGTTGGACCAGAAGATGCGATCGAAGTATGGATAGTCGCCGAACTGCGGGCTGCTCCACTTGAGAATTCCAGTCTGTGAATCGACAAGTTTGTCCTCGGAAGCCGTCACTGGGGCATTGCAATTCCTGCTGTCTTTTATTCTTGTAAAGGCACTCGCGAACTTCTCGCTGCGGCCTACGGACGACAGCACTCGAAGCGACTGGCGAAGTTCTCCGTTGAAATTGCGCTCGACCGCCGCGGCAAGATTGTTCAAATTGGAATCGACGCCCCGGAGGTCAAAGAGATATCGCAGATGAATGCCCAGGATGCAGATCAGAATGATTGTCGCAAGCGTGGAAAGGAAGAAGTAAACGGCACTGCGGCGCGGAATGCGGTCTGTCGTCCTCATGTACTTGAACTTGAGCAGCGGCCAGGTTGCAACGGCGATAGTAAGGAAGAGAAGGATCAGGGAGACAAGCGCGGTACCGGGAATACGCATGCTCTCGGCGTGGAATCGGCTCTCGCGAAGCAGACCGCCGAGAACCAGGCGCGTGGTGGAACCGGAATCCGTCGCGAGTTTTACCGTAACGGGAACCGCATATAGCTTGTAAGCAGCGCCGGCCACGGAGATCGGCCACAGGCTGCTGAATCCGCCGGAAGCCGCCGAAGCCGTCGAACCTGCAGCGGAAGGTGCTGGACTTTTGGGATCTGAGGAAGCAGCCGGGACGTTTGACGCGGCCGTGGGCGATGGCAGAATGCTGATGCGGCTTCCGGTTTTGAGCGACTGATACAGGACGACACCCTGAGCGTCCGCCAATACGATCTCATCAAATATCTGGTCCGGGGCGCCGCGAAGATACGGCGCAAGTATTCGTTCAAAGGAGATTTCGGCAAAGGAACTGCCGCAGCGAAACTGCAGCAGATAGGCTCCATCCTTATCCAGTTTCGGCTTGACGCTTGACCCGCCGTCAACGCATTTGACGGACCCGTCGGGTTTTCCCGCGGTCAAATCCGGAACCTGCTCGGTCAGGTATCTCGCAAATGCTGTGGCGTCTTCTTTCTTTGCGGCCTGATCGAGGACGCGTTCATAGGCACCAATTCGCCCCTGCAGGCTGTCGCTGACCGCAGCAAGACTATGAAAGGCCCGGCTGTTGAGAGACGCTTCCTGCCTCGCCGTGATCGGGAAGTAGTAGATCAGGAAAACGACCAGGAGTATCCCGATCGTAACCATCGGGAAAGTAAACATCGGCTGGAATAATTTATTTTTTTCGCCGGACGACATGCTGTGGACTCTACCGCCAAAAAAATGGGCACCGCTCAGTTTTTTAAATTTAATAGATTGCCGTCAGCTTTGTAGCCGCTGAAGTCAGGCAGTTTCGGAATAGTGGCAGGAAGCGCCATGCACAAGGAAGCGAAAATTTCCTGAATGCTCCCTTTAAGGTCATCCGCCGAAAAATGATATTTGGACTCGTATTCCGTTCGGTGCAAGGACTCGACAAACATCTTCACAACGTCGGCGCTGCATTCACTGGTTTGCGCCGCATTCCACTCCTTGAGATAAGGCTCGAAGTTATCACGTGCAAAATTGCCGAGCGCCTGGTCGCCATACCCCAGGTACTGAAGCACTGTCGGAGCCGGATCCACAATGGTCGGGAAAACGTCACGGCCTGCGTCGCTGGAAATCACACGCGATTCAGGTTTTGTCGAATCCGCGACGGCGTAGTGAGAAATGGCATAGAGGTTATTTGCGGCCTTGATCCCGGGACCGGAGACCATCATCAACGTTTGCTTTTCTTCCTGATGAAGTCCCCCGTGTCCTCCGGAATTGTCGCCGAAATTCCATCCCTGACGGTGCATGACCGTAATGTCGCCAATCGATGGATTTCTGGAATAAAGGTAAGAACCCATGCCCGCGACGGCGTTGCGGTAATAGTCGTGTTGCATCACGCTCCGGTCGGTCCATTCGCTGTAGGTCCCCGAATGCCAGTTGCGATCGCCAGTATTCAATCCCAGCGGATCTTCGGCGCTTTCCTTCTCGACCCGGTAGCTGTAAACGAACTGTCCCGTCGGGATATCCTTGCGGACGCGGATGGTTCCCTTATTATCGAACGGGTCCGTCACCAGAATATCCATGGTTTCCGGTAGAGGCCTGCCTGGCGTGGAACTGATGGATTCGTTCGCTTGCCGAATAAAAATGAGCCCCACTCCGGGGTTCCCTTTCAGTGTTTCCAGAAGGGTTGGTTTCGTGGCGCCACCGGGACGATACGCGAGAATCTGCGCGGTGCTGGGGCGCCGGCTCCAATCCGGTTTGCTACCTGGAGCCGCCGCAATGTAGGGAAGGAACAGTTCCGCGTTGTTTTTCGCACCTCCGCCATAAACCAATCGGACATGGGAATCGTAGAACTCTTTCTTTTTTTGGAGTTCAGCCTCCATATATTGCTTGTCGCTGAGAAGCTTGAGTGGTGTGAGGATGTCGATAATCCTGTCGTGATAGGTCTGGAAGTGCTCATTCACCGTCTGATCGATCTTGTGCGAGACCAGGTGAATGCCGAAGAATTCCAGTACCCTCGAGATAATAATTTTCTGCTTTATGCTTTCTGCGAAGTCCGCCGCCAAATGAGCGGAAACCCGTTCCGACCAGTTGCGAGCTGCCTTGATTCCTGGCGCCACGGCAGACTTCTCGTCGAAGAAGCGGGCATAGGGCCGGGCCAATTCTGCAGGAAGGAGGGCGTCATCGATTCCAATGAGATCTCTCTCTCCGGTGGCCATCACTTTCCTGGCGGGCTTCAGGCCCAGATCCGTGTTCAACAACGTGATGAAGTCGCCCGGAAGTTTGTCGATATGGTCCTTGTCCCTGCTTTCGGAATTCAGCATTTTGTATCGGCTGTCCATCATGCCGTGATCCGAATAGAAGAAAAACATGGTCTTTTCGAACAGCGAGTTTTCCCGTTGTCCTTTCCTGATGTAGGCCGAAAGCCCTTGCGGCGTGTCCTTGGAGTAGGAGACCGCGCTGGGTGAGTCGAACCTCACGCTTCTCATGGCGTCGATCAAACGGCCTACCTGAAAATCCACCATCATCATGCCCAGCACATAATACGGCTGGGCGAATTGTTTCCTGCCGGGTTTGATGGTGGTTGGCCCGCCGGGAAAGTACTCGGAATGAGCTTCGATCTGCGGCAGCCAGATGCAAAGCTTGACAGCCCTTTCCAATCCAAGCGGGTGTCGAATCGATCGTTGGGTTTCCCTGTCGATGCGTGTGAAATAGGAATGACCACTTGCGGAGAGACCTTGAAAGACGTCCCAGTAGCCATCCACCCATTCAAAGACTTTCTCGATGGGATCGCTATGTCTGGATTCGATGTCCTTGTTTCGCTCAAAGCAGAACTCCGGCTCCCCCGTTTCTTCCTTCGGGTTGCGAACCACGCCTTTCCAGTGCGCCAATTCGTCCGCTGACGCGAGCAGTGACGTCGACAACCGGGGAATAGTCGCGGGATCTCTGGACTCGGCGGATTCTTCAAGAATCCGGACCGTGTCTTTCACCGTTGCATCAAGCTGGTTGAAATATGTGAAATCGAAGGCAGCCCTGGCACCTTCGACATATGCCCTGGCGTAGCGATCGAAGGGGACTCCACGGCGATGGAGCGCAAACCCAGACATGACGGACTGTCGAAGAGGCGGGCCGGAGACGACATCCAATACGGTGGGGTAAACGGGAAATTCCAAACCCAGACCGTAATTCGCGATCTGAACGGGGTTGAGCCAGAAATTCTTGAAGTCATAAACATCGCGGCTGAACTGCCACCACGCCGTGACGTACGTGTCTCTGTGGGATGTCAGATACGCTTCCACAACTTTCATCGTCTCGGATTTGTCCACTGTTGTGGCTTCTGTGGTGTACTTCCCGCGCTCGGCGAGAAATTGAAAGTGTGGAAGCTTATTCGCGTCGAGCAATGCCTTGAAAAGATCCGGCCGGAATCCATCCAGGTGCATCATGTGGACATACTTGCGATCGGCGTCTTCGGGAATCGTCCGGAAGAATTCGAGCGACGCAGACGTCCACGGCGCTGACGCGACTTCGTTGTCCTGTTTCCGGGAACAAGCAGGGATGGTTGTCAGAGCGAAGCAGGAAAGGGCTGCAATCCATTTCCGCAGCGATTGATTCATCGCGCTATTCTCGATGACGGATCTCTAATGGGTCAATTTGATACTGTAGGCGCGGTCTAAGACGTGTGAATTAATTGGAATAGGGGGCCCGATTTCCCCGCCTAGATTAGGCGGGGTGGCCGCGACCTCAAGAAAATGCTGCGAAGCTTCCTTGGCTGGAGCGGACGGGGCGGTAGATCAAATACAAACAAAGAAATCTTGTTGGAACTTGATCTACCGCCCCGTCTGCGCCGATTCAAGGTGCTGCGCGATATTTACTTGATGGCGCAGCCACCCCGCCTAATCTAGGCGGGGAGTTCGGCGCCTGCACCGGAAGCATCGTTGAACGCGGGAACCGGTTCGGCTTATCATGATTTTTCGTTTCCACAAGGAGAGGGAGCGCCCGATGAAACAATGGGACTTCGACCTCGTTGCCCTTCATGGTTCGCAGGGAATGACCGACGAGGACCGCGCCTACCGTGGTTCGCGATATTCGGAGGTGCGGAAGGCCCTGTACGCGAACCCCTACCGCGATGGTGTGGCCGGCCAGGTTGCGGGACCTCTTCCAATGTTTCGAGCCACCATCGGGAACGCGTGGAAGGGCACATTCCACGGTACCAACTATTTCAAGCAGGCTTCCGCACGAACGGTGGATTCGAGAGCCGACCTGCGCTGGGGCCCCGACGGCAAGGGTTTCCGGAAGATACTGGGTCCGAATGGCATCTGTCTTTTCGGGACATGGGAGATCACGTCGGATAGCCCCTACACGGGATATTTCAAAAAAGGCGCAAAAGGTTTAACCATCGCCCGGTTCTCGACGGACGGCAACGAAACGCTGCGTGGCCAGAGACGCTCATTGAGCCTCGGGATGAAAATCTATCCCACGGCGGACACCAATCATCCAGCTCCGCTGGTTCCGGCAAGCGTCATTGCGCAGGAAGATATCGGCGGAATGCACACGCCCTATATAAATGATGCGGAACTCCGAAACCAACCGAATGTGACGGCGCTGCGGCGCGGGATCTACGCGCTCATCCTGATTCGCGCCGGGCTTCTTTTCCGGCCGATCGACAAGATGCCCGATATTCGTCAGCTCCATGAGATCTCGGAGCTCGGCAAACCTGCTGGCGAGCCGACAAAGACGCCCGAGCACATGCTGCTCAAGATGACCGCCGGTCAACTCCGCGTCGATGGCAACAAACTGGATTTCAGAGACGAATTCTATTCACACATCTTCAAGCCGGGGTCGACAGAGCCCACTGGCACTATCGAATTCGAAATCTCTGTTTCGAACACCGGCCGACGGAGCGGTTTCCCCGGATTCCGCCGCGTCACCGTCACCGACTGGCAGCGCATCGGCTTTTTGAGATTTACCGAGGTGGTGTGTTCTTATAACGCCGATCACGTCATCCAGTTTCACCACCCCGGCTGGCGTGATGACAAGAACGACCCGGCCACTGCGATTCGCGCTCACGAACAACGAGTGCGCAAGTAACGGAACTTCCGGAATGAACAGACAGCTTGATGTCATCGTCATTGGCAGTGGCTTTGGCGGAGCAATCACAGCTTGCCGGCTTGCGGAAAAGGGAATGAAAGTTCTCATCCTGGAGCGCGGACGGCGATGGGACGTTCAACAGTATCCCAGGAAGGCGGGTGACGCATGGATCTTCAACCCGAGCGAGCCGGCGCGTCATAACGGCTGGCTGGACATGCGCTTTTTCAATCACATGACCGTGGCGCAGGCTGCCGGTGTGGGCGGCGGATCGCTTGCATACAGCAGCGTGGCGCTGGAGGCGAACCCTGAAATCTTCAAGCAGGGTTGGCCCGCCGAAGTCAGCTATGCGGAGTTGAAACCGTACTACGACAAGGTTGCACGCGTCATGGATCTTCAGGTGGTTCCCGACGGACAGCTGACGCAGCGCTTCAAACTCGCCCGCGAGGGCGCAAACAAACTTGGCTATGGCGATCGATTCGCGAAGGCTTCATTGGCGGTGAGCTTTTCCGAAGACTGGAACTACGAGCTCGATGACCCCTTCAATCCGAAACACTCGAAACAATTCATTAACGCTCACGGCCAGCGACAGGGAACCTGCATCCATCTGGGTAATTGTGATCTCGGCTGCGATGTGCGCGCGAAGAACGGGCTGGACCTCAATTACATCCCTCGAGCCGAACAGCACGGCGCCGAAGTGCGGCCGCTGCATCTGGTGCGATTCATCGAGCCACATAGCGGCAAGTATCGTGTTGTCTTCGACCGCCTCGATAATGGAAGGATGATCCCCGGAGAAGAGATGGCGCCCCGCGTCATCGTTGCCGCCGGAAGTCTTGGCACGACGGAGTTGCTGCTGCGTTGCCGCGATCAGTATCGGACGCTTCCCGCACTCAGTCCCCTGCTCGGCCTGCACTGGAGCGCCAACGCAAATTTCATCTCCATGGGAACGTATTCGGGAAAGGGACGAGTCAACCAGTCCACCGGCCCGTCGATATCCAGCACGCTGGATTTCACCGACGGCAGTATCAAAGGCCAACGATTCCTGGTGGAAGACGACGGTTTTCCAAACCTTATTCTCAATGCGATCAAGGCCTGCCTCGACACCCGCATCAAGACTGCGTTCGGCAAACATCTTCTCAAGGAATTCGAAGAGCATCTGCGGGACGACAATCTTCTCCGCAACGTCATGCTATGGCTCGGCGCCGGCATGGATGCCGCGGATGGTCAACTCCGCCTGAAGCGGAAATGGTTCATGCCGTGGAAACGAGTTCTCGATCTGGCCTGGGAAACTCAAAATTCCGAAGGCGTGATCGATGCCATGAAACAAATGCATCGAGACCTGACAGAGGCGACGGGAGGGCATTCGCGTGTTCCGGCAACATGGACCCTCTTCAAGAGCCTTCTAACATTGCACCCGCTCGGAGGCTGCAAGATGGGCGTTTCTCCCGAAACCGGCGTGGTGAATCATCTCGGTCACGTCATGGGCTACCCCAACCTGATCGTCGCCGACGGCTCGATCCTGCCAACATCCACCGGCCGCAATCCATCCCACACCATTGCCGCGCTTGCCGAACGCATCGCCGAGCACGTTTCCTAAAGCAAGTGTTAACAAATCTGGGGATCATCCGGTTTATACGCTGAGAACTGAGAAACGTATGTCGACCGCAACGGTGTCCAAATTGATCAGCGAGCCATTAACGCAGGACTTCGAGGAGCTTTTCCGGGAGCACCACCAATTGGTGTACCGCACCGCCTACAGCATCACCGGTCGTGCGGAAGATGCCGAAGATGTGCTGCAGACGCTCTTCTTAAGGCTCCTTCGCAGGGAGACTCCTCCCGACCTCCAGAAGAATCCGAAGGGATATCTCTACCGGGCCGCAGTCAATCTGTCGTTGAACACGATTGAATCCAGGCAACGGCACGTTCTCACGGACCACGCGGATTGCTTTGAATCACAGGGCCGCGCTGCCGAGTCCGCCGAGCCTCTGGTGAAGACCCGGCGGTTTCTCGACGCGCTCGCGAAGCTCAAGCCGGGAGCTGTCGAGATCCTGATTCTCCGCTACGAACACGGCTACACCGATGCGGAGATCGCGAAAATGCTGGGCAAGTCCAGGGGTGTCATTGCCGTCACTCTCTACCGGTCGCGTGCACGCCTGAAGAAACTCCTGCGCCCATCAACGGAGAAGGAATCATGAATCGACACGAAGAGAATATCGACAAAGCTTTTGAATCGCTTTTGCCCTCGGCCCAACCGCAACAGGTACAAGATGCTGCAGCGCGAGTTCTACAGCAGCTGCGTTCGGCCCGCGAAGGGGCTGCTGAGGCGGTTGTGCCGAAGCGCACTCCGGCGCGGCGGAACTGGCGATTCCTTGCAGCAGCTGTGGTCGTCCTTGCAGTGTTGGGATCCGCCGTGATGGTTCGCGAATTCTACACTCCCCGCTCCGCGTTCGTAGAGACGGCTGGTGGCGGCTTGTATCGGATTGTCGGAAAAAATGCCAAGGCCTTGCCCGTCGGTCACGTCGTCGAATACGGCGAAGTTCTGCGTGCCGGTGTTGGCGCCAGCGCGGTGCTCGCTCTGGCCGACGGATCGCGAGTGGAGATGCGCGAACAGACTGAACTCTCGCTGGAACCTGCAGCCGATGGGGTACGGATTCGATTGAACAAGGGCGGCGTGATTGTAAATGCCGCGAAGCAACGCGCGGGGCATCTTTACGTGCAGACCAGGGAAGTCACGGTATCCGTCGTTGGCACGGTGTTCCTTGTCAATGCGGAAGAAGAAGGTTCGCGCGTGGCAGTGATCGAGGGAGAAGTTCGAGTGCTGCAGGGTGCAATGACGAAGAATCTGCTGCCGGGCGAACAGCTGACGACAAATCCCAGGATGGAGCAGATGCAGGTTCAGGATGAACTCTCCTGGAGTCGCCATGCCGAAGGGCACGTGGCATTGTTGCAACAGGGGACTGCACCTGCAATAACGCCTGCACTCCCCGCGAGACTGGATTTTGGGGCTGTATCGATCCGGCCTTTGAGTACTGGTGAACCGGCCGGATCCGGGTTTGCCTGCCGCGGCGTAGACGGCATTCGGCGAGCGGACGCCGGTGAAAAGGGGAATCTCAGTTTGCAGGCGCCACAAGGACGTTGTACGGGCACCGTCGCGTTGGCGAGATTGATTGAATTCGCGTATGGGGTCCCGCACGCGTACGGCCCGGACACGCCTGAATGGACTCGCCCATACACCAATCCTAGCGGGCCTCCGAGACAACCGGATCCGTTTCAGATCGACGCCGTGGCTGAGGACCCCACAACGGTCACGACGGAACAGTTGAGACAGATGGTTCAGACCATGCTGACCGAACGTTTCAAACTCAAGTCACACCGGGAAATGCGGGACGTTCCGGGTTATTCGCTGGTTGTTGCGAAAAATGGGACAAAACTCAAGCCGGTTTCCGGCGAGGAAGAACTCCCGTTTGTGGACTACTCCACGATTCCAAGCCTGGGTGGTCCCACGCTGAGAGGCAAGACCAAGGTGGATAAACTGATTCAGTTCGTCAACGGATTCATTAATCCTACGGGATTCGTTACCTCTCAGCTCCCCTCCTACGTTACGGACAAGACCGGCCTCACGGGGATTTATGAGTACCAGATGATCATGCCAGTGCCTGGCGGCGCAGCAGGACGCAGCACCAATCCTGTGCCTCAAGGGATACCTGGTGACCGCGCGTCGGGGAGCTTTGCATGGAGAGGCCCCGCTTTTGCGGAGGCGATGAAAGATCAGCTGGGACTTGAAATGAAAGAGGAAAAGGGTCCCATCGAAATCCTTGTCGTGGACCACGTCGAGAAACCATCTGAGAACTGATCCTTGTAGATACGTTCGTCATGGCGACGAAAAGAATGTTCTGAAGCCGCCTTGTGAAATTGGCAATCGGACCGATGCTATACTCGCGCGCAAGTCGTTCAAGTTCATTCAGGGGCAATTCATGCGCTTTTGGGAACGCCGCGTTTTCATGAGGCTGGCTTTGGTTTTCTCCGTCGCCGCTGGGACCATGGGGCTGGTGGAGGCGCCGACATTTCGGGCCGCGGAGTCTCTTTCCGCACGGATTTCCGATGAGACGTTCTGGAATATGGTCGACGACATGTCGGAACCGGACGGCCATTTCCAGTTCGAGAACTTTTTGTCAAACGAGCTCAAGTACCAGACCGTAATTCCGCGGCTCTTGCAGAACGTCAGGCCTGGCGGCGTTTACATGGGGGTCGCACCGGAACAAAACTTCACTTACATCGCGGAACTCAAGCCGCGAATGGCCTTCATTATCGACATCCGCCGGCAAAACATGATCGAACTCCTGATGTACAAAGCGATCTTCGAGATGTGTGACACCCGCGCCGACTTCATTTCGAAGCTGTTCGCACGAAAACGGCCGGATGGATTGGGCGAAAAGTCCAGCTCGCGCCAATTGTTTGATGCCTATGCAAAGGTCAAGCCGGATCAGGCAGTATTCAGAAAGAACCTGCAGGAGATGAGGGATCTTCTGGTCAAGACGCACAAGTTCGGGCTGCGTCCTCAGGACATCGAAGGTGACGTCAGCATCGAGTATCTCTATTCCGTCTTTGTCGAGGGTGGACCGAAGATGGATTTCACGACTGCAGGAAGAAAAAGAGCCGGCGGCGACAATCCCTCGTATGAGGACCTCATGAATATCGATGATGGAACCGGACGGAACCGAAGCTATCTGGCCAGCGAAGAGAACTACCGCGTTATGCGCGACCTCGAAAGGAAAAACCTGATCGTTCCACTCGTCGGAGACTTTGGAGGACCGAAGACTATCAGAGCCGTGGGCCAGTACCTCCGGGATCATGATGCGACCGTGACCGCATTCTACCTGTCCAACGTCGAGCAGTATCTCTTTGAAGACAACAAGGCGGCGAACTTTTACGATAATGTCGCGACCCTTCCCCTCGATTCAACCAGCACGTTCATTCGGACGTTCAGCCACAGCAAAGGTGGCGGCGGATTCGCGGGCGGGGGATATGAATTCGTGACGACGTTGTCTTCGATGACGGAGCTACTGAAGGAATTCAAGGCCGCACGGGTTGGCCAGTATGCAGACGTTCGAAACCTGTCGCAGTAACTCCGGAACATCGGTATCAGAATGGAGTCTCCTTGACGGTTGTTACCGTTCGCTTCATTGCAGGAATGGGGACCCCTTTATCCATGCGAAGCCTCCGACCCCGGGATTGTTGAACAATCTTACACGACAGCGCGCGGTTGAGATCCGTAAGGTCCGTCATTATCGGGAAAGCCCGCCCAGTACTACAGGATCCTTCGTCTCGCGAACGATCTCCTGGAAAGTTGGCCGGCGTCCGGACTTAATCTGGCTAATGAACTCGCTCATGGGTGCGACGGTGCTGACATTGCTCATTCCCGGCATCCACCACGGCAAGCCTCGCGCCGGGTTGCCCAGAATGTGGCGGATAAACATGCTGGAAGAGTCGACGGGAAGCGTGGTGACGTTGGCGTAGAACGCCTGTTTCTGCGTTTCATCGAGATAGGTTTCGACGTTGGAGATGTAAAACACCGCCACCGTTGCTTTGCGCTCCGTGAGGTAGCGGCCAATATTGGGGATCACTGCCGGCCCGGCGAAATCGCCCACTAACGGAACGATCAGGTTCTTCCGCTGCATTTCACGTACGTAAAGATAGTTTTCTTCCGTTGCCAGGAAAGACGAGTTGCGGCCTGTAATATCGGTGGTGTTCATCAGCCGGGAGTAGGTTGCCTCTGCGGGAGGGCCGACCGCGGGAGTTGGGCTCGCAAAATTGTAGTTGATGCCCGGGCCACCACGAGAAAAAACCGCATGGACCTTCTCGATGTTGCTGAGGTCCTCGCTGCTGAGTTCATAACCATGCCTGGTCATGTACGCTTTGATGGCCTGCAGGTTCTTTGCCAGGAGATCGGAATCCACTTTGGCGTTCTCGTAGGCGGCAAACAGCGCGGCCGATGTCGTTTTCGTGTCGAGGCCCGCGGGCCGAACACGTGAGAACAGATTGCTCACGAAGTCTGCGCGATTGGGAGACATGTCGAAGAGCGCTTTGTACATCAGCAGCTCCACCATGTTCTGCCGCCGGATGTCGACGACGAACGCGAGCTTCGACTGCAACACCGCCGCATACGTAAAATTCTGCTCGGGCCCAACGCCGATATAGACACCGCCCGGCTTCGTGGTCGCCTTGAGTGCCGGAACGACGTCCTGATATTGAAGCTCATTCGAGACGAAGTTTTCGTAGGGATACGCGCCTCCCGGCTCGGAGAGGTCCACAATCATCCGCCAGAAATCCTTGTCGCTGATTTCGGAAGGTAACGCGGGGGGCTGTGCAGCCAATGCTCCCACTGCCGGGAGAAGGCTTGCAACT
>Ga0134122_10002278_pt1 | contig 14084 bp, 19 predicted proteins | sample KB302_FD_96461 | JGI IMG/M metagenome (GOLD analysis project Ga0134122, IMG submission 96461) | Terrestrial soil microbial communities without Nitrogen fertilizer from Kellogg Biological Station, Michigan, USA - KB3-0-2 | ecosystem: Environmental > Terrestrial > Soil > Unclassified ... | reverse complement strand
ATAGCGGCAGGGAAACGCCCGGACCCATCCCGAACCCGGAAGCTAAGCCTGCCAGCGCCGATGATACTACCCAACCCGGGTGGAAAAGTAGGACACCGCCGAACACAATTTAAAGTCCTCTGCCCTCCAATTTCGATTGGAGGGCAGAGGCATTTTTATTGCATTGTTCGATCGAATAATCCGGGCATGCTCCGGCTTTTCTCCAATTCGAGCAAGGCCCTTTTTCGATCGAGCCCACCGCCGTACCCGGTGAGGCTGCCGTTCGATCCGATCACGCGATGGCACGGCACGATGATGCCGATCGGATTGTGACCGTTCGCCAAACCGACCGCGCGAAAGGCCCCAGGAGACCCGATCTGCTGCGCGATTTCGCCGTATGACCGAGTCTCGCCGTACGGAATCGTCAGTAGCGCCTCCCAGACACGGCGCTGGAAGGCCGTGCCGACCAGGTCCAGGTCAAGTTCGAATTCGGTCTTGTCGCCGGCGAAGTACGCCTCGAGTTGTTCGACGGCTTCGGGAAACGCCGCCTCGTCGGGTTCCCAGCTGTCATGGCTCGGCTCGTATGTCTGGTCGACCATTCGCAGATGCATCAGTCGCTTGTCCTTGCCTGCCAGCGTCAACTGCCCTACCGGACTGTCCATTGACCGAAATTGCAGTTTTCCCATCACTTCTCCTTCGGCGGCCATTCATTGACCGCATGATCGAGGGCTGTCCACAGATGCTGGGTGGCGTACGAGCGCCAGGGCCGCCATCGTCCACTGCGCCCGGTCAGCGGGCGAGCATCGGCGGGCAGGCCCAGCTGAGTGGCCGCGAACCGAACACCGAGATCGCTGACCGGGAAGGCGTCGGGGTCCCCGAGACCGCGCATCGCGATCACCTCGGCGGTCCATGGACCGATGCCCGGCAGCGCCAGCAGCTGTTCTCGTGCGCGGTTCCAGTCGCAGCCGGCGTCGAGCACCAGATCCCCGTCCGCGATCGCGCCGATGAGGGTGGTCAGTGAGCGTTGCCTGGACTTCGGAAATGCCAGATGCGCCGGATCGATCTCAGCGAGGTGCTCGATCGCCGGAAACACATGGGACAGACCGCCATTGAAGTCGGCGACCGGTTGGCCATATGCGGTCACGATGCGCCGGGCGTGGGTACGTGCTGCCTTCAACGAGATCTGCTGGCCGAGAACCACTCTCACCGCGAGCTCGTGCTCGTCGACCGTCCGGGGAATCCGTTGTCCGGGTGCCTTGGCCACCAGGGCGGTCAACTCCGGGTCGGCGCTCAGTGCGTCGACGACGGCTTCCGGATCCGCGTCGAGGTCGAGCAATCGCCGACACCGCGCGATCGCCGTGGACAGATCACGGAAGTCGTCCAACACGAGCTGGCACCGCACATGATCGGGTTGCGGTGTGAGGCTTACGATTCCGTTGCCGTTCGGAAGCCGCAGCGTCCGTCGGTACGCGCCGTCACGCACTTCCTCGACTCCGGGCACCGCACTCGCCGCAAGGTGGCCGAACAGTCCCTCGTAGGCGAATGGGGTGCGCACCGGGAGCCGCAGCAACACCGCGTTTGTGGCGCCGCCGTCGCCACGTCCGAAGCGTGAACGCGCCCGTTGGCGCAGGGCGGTAGGCGTGAAATCGCAGACCGTCCGGATCGTGTCGTTGAACTGGCGGATACTCGAGAAACCCGCGGCGAACGCGACGTCGCCGAACGGCAGCTCGGTGGTTTCGATGAGCACCCGGGCGGTCTGGCTGCGCTGTGCTCTGGCCAACGCCAGCGGATTCGCGCCGACCTCGGCCTGCAGCAGCCGTTCGAGCTGTCGGGTCGTGTAGCCGACCCGCGCCGCCAGCCCGGTGACGCCCTCGCGGTCGACCGTGCCGTCGGCGATCAGCCGCATGGCTCTGGCGACCACGTCGCCGCGCACGTTCCACTCCGGGGAACCCGGTGAGGCGTCGGGCCTGCAGCGCTTGCATGCCCGGAAGCCGGCGCGTTGTGCAGCCGCCGCTGTCCGATAGAACCGCATGTTGCGGGCGAACGGCGGCCGGACGGGGCAGCTCGGCCTGCAGTAGATCTTCGTGGTCAGCACGGCGGTGACGAACCACCCGTCAAACCGGGCGTCCTTGGACTGGACGGCCCGATAGCAGCGGTCGAAATCTTCGTGCATGCATCGACAATTACACGTGCCCACCGACATCACTGGCGGAAAACAGACATCGTCGTGCTGCTCATCTGCGGTGCCATGTCGATGGCCGGCAGACTTCCGTCCGCTATCGAAGAAGTTCTGCGCCATCGGACCCCGTTCGGGAGGGCTGTGCGGGTCACCGCCGGCGGGTCACCGTCGCCCCAACACCATTCCGCGTGACGGCACGACGGCCGTTAGCACCCTGGACGACCAGTACAGATACGGTCATGCGATCCGGGTTGGCTCTGAACAGGGACTCCGTCGGCGCTAACCTTGTCCCAGAACTGCGCGCGGGGACAACGCCGCCTCGTTGCCGATCGCGAGCAGGTCGTTGATCTCGGGTTCCAGGCGCAGAGCGAGGCGCGCGCCGAGTCTTCGATGAAGAAGGTCAGCAACCGGCCCGTCGTGCAGGGATCGGCTTTGGCGCGGCGTTATGTGTCATGAGTGAACCGGTCACGGTGGTACTTCGTGGCAGTTGTAGGGTCCGGGGCTATGCCAGCTGCCAGTGTTTAGCTGCGGGAGCGTGCGATGGACGGTCCGGATTTCGGAGAGTTGCGCGAGACTCTCGACGAGCACGCGCCCGCATTACAGCGTTATGCCTTGCTGGTCACCGGTGACACCGCTCGCGCGGCAGATGTCGTGGGGGAGACCATGCTGCGTGCCCGGCGCGATCCACAACTCGTCGGTGCTCCTGCGCCTTCGGTACGGGCGTCCCTGTTCATCACCGCCCGCAACATGATGGTCGACCAGCGGCGCAGCGCGGGCTTGTCGACCCAATTCGAGCTTCGCGGTTCGTTCTGGCCTGATGACGCTGGGCACGAGGAAGTCAACGCCACCGTAGACCGGCTGCTGCTCGGCGACGCGTTGGCGCAGTTGCCCGCCGACCATCGCGCGGTGGTTCGCTACGCCTATTACCAAGGCCGCACAACAGCACAGATAGCGGCGGAGCTCCACATCGCCGAGACGGCGGTGACGGCGAAACTGCACTATGCCCTGCGGGCGTTGTCATTGCAGCTGCGCGAAATGAGGGTGGCGTCGTGATGACCCGGTTGCGGTGTTGTGCACAAATCGAGAGTTCGCGCGCGGTTGATTCACACGGCGCGCCGCAGCAGCACGTTTCCGGTGTCGGCGGAAACGATTTCCACGGCGGCGATTTGGTCCATCGGCATTGCGGTACGTCCAGCGGGAGTTGCGTGGGCACCGTCGACTGCCGTCCAGGTGGCCAAACGATCCTGGCTGCCATCGCGGCCGACGACCACCATGGCCAGCTTGCCGGGTTCGTCCTCGTCGTGGCTGGCGGTGCCCGGTTCCGCCGGGTAGGCGCAATCCATGTAGATTTCTGTGCCCCAGCCATACCCAGTCAGCTTGACCGTGGCCGTCAGCTCGGTAGTCGCCACTGGTGTCATCGTCACCGCGGACGCGGCGGCGTGGGTTGGCACCGAAGTCGGTGCACCCCAATGGAATTGCACGCCGACCAGAGTAATCGACACCATCACCGCTGCAGCCGCGGCGACCGGCACCCAAGTCGCAAAGCGCGTACTGCGGCGCCCGAGGCTCACCGTGGCTGGCTGGGACGTCAAAGCTGACGGGCTCAGCAGACGCGGCGCTTTCGATGAGCGGTCATCGATCGCAGCGACGTCTTCGAGGGTCAGCTGCCCGAGAAGGTCCGGGATACCGCTGAGCTGATCGACGGATTGGCGGCAGGATTGGCAGCCGCGCAGATGCGCCTCGTACTCGCGCCGGTCGGCGTCGGAGCACGACCCCAACACATACGCCGCATCCCACAGTGCGTATTTGTCGTTGTCGTCCACGAGCGACGGTGTGTGGGGTGGACCCTCCATTGCGACCTCCCACCCGATAGCACGAGGGAGAACCGAATCTAGTTCACCGCAGCCGAGCCAAAACCCCTAGTCGCTCCAATGTTAGCTGAGTGGTGCCTCCGCGACCAGTGTGGTTGAAGCAATCGGCCACAGGGCCTACAACGCGATTGGACGTCCCGCCGCCAAGGGCCGCCCCGGGTGGCACGTGCGATCCATGACGGCATCATCGACATCGATGACCTCTAGCCGGAGGGGACCGGCGGCCGAGTGAGGCGCGCACTGACGTTCAAGGTCGCCCAGCGGCGAGGCGCGACGGAGGAAACGATGCCGGCTTCAATCTTGCTGGGGCGAGTGCAAGTTTCGTGCTGTCCGGCTCAGACGACCGCAGCCCACCTACGAAGCGCCGAGGATCTTGATCGCGAAGATGAGCGTGTCACCCTTTTCGATCCCAGCGCTGGGCTGACCGTCGGGGTAGCCGTCAGCAGAGGTCATTGCGACAGCGACGGTGGACCCGACCTTCTGTCCTGCAATGGCTTTCTGAAAACCTGCCACGACACCGCCGAGCGGGAACTGAGCCGGAGCGCCCCGACCGTAGCTGCTGTCGAATACAGTGCCGTCACGCCCATTGACTCCCATATAACAGACTGAAACCGTCGCCGTCGGTGCGACGACAGGCCCGTCACCAGCGCGCAACGTGTCGACCTGGGTCTGAGCCACGCTGAACGGTGCGTCCACCTTGACCCGCGGTGCCGTCGTATCCGTCGATCCGGTGACCGCGACGCTGCCAGTACTCCCGGACAGCGTCCAATCGGGCGCGACGCCGTTGTCTGGCATCGCCGTTGGGCACGTGCCGGCTGCGGACGCCGTCTCGGTGGTGGAGCATGCTGCGAGCGTCATGACGAACGACGCGGTACAGGCCACCAGCGCGACGATAGAAGACACACGAGAGGAGTTCACGGACGTCACGCTACAGGCGCATCGTGCGCTACCTTCACCGCGGCTGGTATCCAAGCGTCAACGTGCAGGCACTGTTTGATCTCGCCGCACTCGCGTCGGGACAGACGGTCTTGGTCAACGGTGCCGGAGGAGCCGTCGGCGGCTACGTGGTCCAGCTCGCCAAACAGCTCGGTGCCGTTGTCACCGCGACCGCCAGCCCGCGCAGCGCCGACGCCGGTCGGCTGCGCGCCAAGACGATTGTCATTCGCGCCTGATCGGAGCGCCGCAGCTGAAGTCAAAATCCTTGCCGTGCAACGTGTTTGTGATTGCTGCAGCTACAACTCGTCATAGATGGCGGCCAGCCGGTCCAGCGCGACCGCCGCGGAGTCGAGTGCTGCGGCGTCATAGTCGGCGAAGATCTGTTGCAGTGTTTCGGTCAGTTGTTGTTGGCGTTGCATATGCTTTTGCCGCCCCGCATCGGTCAGTGCCACGAGAACGGATCGCTTGTCGCCGGGTTGGCGTGTGCGTGTCACATAGCCGGCGGCCACGAGACCGTTGACCAGCTGGGTGGTCGCCGGACCCGTGGTTTCGGTGCCTGCGGCAAGTTGGTTGATCGACAGCGGGCCCTGTTCGGCGAGGACACGCATTGCTCGTGCATGGGGCAGCGATACCGCGCCGGGGATGCGCGTTGCACGGCCGCGTAACCGTGCGTCCGCTGCACTGAGCCGATAGGCGGAGCGCGAGAGCCGGTCAAGGGCAGCCGCCTGCTCGGCGCCTTTTCGACGATGCGGCAAGTCGGTGCCTCCGTCCTGAAGTAGGGGGTTGACAACATCATAACCTAAGTACTTAATAGATAAGTACTTAGATAAATCTTCCGAAAGGGTTTCGCGATGACAATCCGCTCAACTGGCCAGAATTGGGCGCTGGACATCGCCCTGGCGCAGGGCGGCTTCGACGCCCTGCATCCGCAAGCCAAGGGCACCATGGAGCAACTCGGCCACGATCACACAGATTTCGACAAGGTCTTCGCTCTTGTCCGTAGTGGGGCGATGCTGACGAAGGCGTGGGCGACGATCGCCGCTCAGGCGGAGGAGCGGGCGATGCACCACGAGGCGCACGGGTTCGCGCGCACTGCTTCTGATCTTTACGAGCGGGCCGCAGTGATGTGGGGACGCGCGCAGTACTCGATCTTTGATGCCGCCGACGCGCGCAAGACCGCCTTCCTTGAGCGGACCAATCACTGCGTGGAGCGCCTGGCGAAGCTGCGCGACAACCGGGTTCGGCGCATCGTGCTCGACTTCGAGGGCGCGCAGATCTACGGCCTGCTGCATCTGCCGGCGGGGCCGGTCGTCAAGGCCTCTGCAGTCATCCTCGGGCCCGGTATGGACATGATCAAGGAGGACTACATCCACGTCGCCGAGCGCTACTACACGGACAGAGGGATGGTGGCGCTGTCGATCGAAGGCCCCGGCCAAGGCGAAACCCGCGCCAACGGCCTGACGGTGGACCTGACCAACTACGAACGCGCGATCAGCCGCTACGTCGACTACTTGATGGATTTGCCCGAGGTCGACCCGCAACGCATTGGCATGTTCGGCATCAGCATGAGCGGTTACTGGGGATCACGCGCCGCCGCGACCGATCATCGCCTGGCGGCGCTGGCCGCCTTCGAGGCCGTCACCGGCGATTTCCACACCATCTTCGAACGCGCGCAGCCCACCTTCAAGAACAACTACATGTTCATGACGGGTTACACCGACGAGGGCGCCTTCGATCGGGACATGGCCTCCCAGATGCCGCTGGGCGATCTGGTCGAACGGATCGGGTGCCCGGTCCTATACGGCATCGGCGAATTCGACGAACTCACTCCGCTCGGCCAAGCGTTGATTAGCTTCGAAAAGATCAGTGCGCCAAAGGAACTGCGCGTCTACGAGGACGAGTTCCACCCGCTGGGAGGCGTCGCTGCCGAGATGTTTCGCTTTGCCGCCGAATGGCTCGAACGCGCGCTCAACGGCGAACTCGCCGCACCTGCCCGCGACGTTCGCTGCTACGTCCACCGTGATGGCCGCACCACCGATGGCACCGTCCATCCCACGTGGTGGCTAGACACCGCGCTGACTCAGTAGATCAAGGAACTTACCGGTGAGATCCTCGACGAGATCGGGGGCTTCGTCGAGGGCAAAATGGCCGGCGCCGACGACGTGCACTTCGGCGTTTGGCACGTCCCGCCGGTAGGCCTCGGCTCCTGCTACCTCGAAGGACGGGTCGTAGCGGCCCCACACCACCAGTAGCGGTGGTTGTGTCTCGCGTAACCACTGTTGCCAGACCGGATAGCTCGCCACATTGGTGCGGTAGTCGTAAACAGGTCGGTCTGGATATCGCGCTGGCCCGGCCGGTTGAGGAACGCGAGCTCATCGGTCCACAGGTCGGGGTCATAGCGGTCGGGATCTGGACTGTGGCCGACGTGCCGCACACGTGTGGCGGTCGGGGAGAAGAAGTTCTCCCGCAGCGCTTGCTCGTGGCGGGCTCGGTCGGACCAGAATGCTCTGCGGGTCTCCCACAGCGGGCCAAGGCCGTCTTCATGGCACACCGCGTTGTGCACGATGAGTGCGCTGATCCGTTCGGGTCGACGGACTGCCAGGCGCATGCCGACGGGTCCGCCGTAGTCCTGCATGACCAGCGAGTAGTGCGTGAGGCCGATCTCGTCGGTGAGCCGTTCGACGTAGTCGGCGATGTGGTCGAACGTATAGCTGAAGCTGTCGGGAGGCGGCGCGTCGCTATGTCCGAAGCCGGGGTAGTCAGGGGCGACCATCCGGTAGCGGTCGCCCAGCCGGTCGATGAGCGGCTGCCACATCCTCGACGACGACGGAAAGCCGTGCAGCAGCAGGACCGCCGGAGCGTCGGAGGGACCGGTGTCGCGGTAGAACACATTCAGGTCGTCGATGGCGACGTACCGGTAGCGGGTCGGGCTCATGCCGGCCAAAACTTGCCCACGCAACTACCACCACCTCGAGTTTCGCAGCAGATTCCCAGGAAACCTCCAGCACGAGGCAGTCCAAGCCACAACACAATCGATCATCAGGCGCCAAACAGACTGCGATCAAGTGCGGCTACGACACGAGCCGACGAAGGCGTTTCCGAGTTAGGAGTTGCAGATGGATTCACGTTGCATTGATCGTCGTCGCATGGCGGTGGCAGGTGGGGCGGTGCTGATCGTCGTAGGTGCATTTACCGCGGGCTGCGGCACCAGCGGTAACCAAGCGCCGACGACCACGACTACGACGACCACGACGACCACCACGACACCACCACCACCACCGAGCGCCCCGGCACCCACGGAAAAGAGCATCAACCCGACGGCAGGCAACCTCTTCACGCCGGACGTAAAGGCGCCTCCGGCGCCCACCGAGCCGCCGGGGGTTCACCGAAACAAGTGACGGCGTCCCGAATAATCAACTCGCTCATACGGATTAGCTAGGAGTAGTAATGGACTCACGTTGGGTTGGCCGCCGCCGAATCACGGTGGCGGGTGGGGCGGTACTGATTGCGGTGGGTGCAGTAACTGCGGCGTGTGGCACCAGCGGTAACCAAGCGCCCACGACCACGACCACGACTACGACGACGACGACAACGACGACGACCACCCCGGCGCCGCCAGCCACCAGCGAACCGGCGCCCACCGAAAAGAGCATCAACCCCACTGGTGGCAACCTGTTCACACCGCCGGTGGTAGCGCCCCCGGCGCCGAATGTTCCTCCCGGCCAACATCCCGGGATCAACGGCGTCAGTTGAGCCCGCGGTGCGACTTGAACAGCGCTAGGGCCAGCAGTACCGACGTAGTGACGTTGTAGGCGCACAGCGCGCCGTATAGGAAGCTGTCGCGCGGATCAAACCCCAGCATGCCCGGCGCGTGATGGGCGACGTTGAGTGCGCAGACGATGGTCAGTCCCGCCCATCCGATTGCTGTGAGTGTGCTGAAAATCAGGGCTGTCCGCCGCCCGAGACATGCCAGCAGAGTCAGCGTCCCCGCGACCAGCAGAAGCCCGGCATGCTGCGGCGTCACCCTGAGGCCCAGCATCGGCATGCCATCTGCGCCAAAGCGGGTGTGTCCCATCGACCAGGCCAAGGCGACGCCGCCGAGTACGCCGATCGCCAGTCCCTCGACCACCAACAATCCCCGACCTGCCCGGGATGGCCGTTCCCCCTCTCGCCACCCCGTGGTATCGCTCGCCGCAGTCGGCACGAGCTCGGTGTGAGTTCTCACCGCCGCGCACCGGCCGTAGCCGTCCGGCGAGCCGTGCCTCCAAACTCGTCCACGTACCCTAGCCTGCCGTCAAGCGACGGATTATGGGCACAACACAAGCTAATTCGCAGCGGATGCGGCGAATCTCCACAACAACGACATGCGGGCCGGAATCCAGGTAGTTGGCTGGGAGCGGGTATGGTCAGGACCGATGCGCGGCCGATTGAACCAAACGGTGGTCGCCGGGATCTTGTTGGCGGTCTCGGCGAGCGGCTGCACCTCGCAGCCTCATTCGACGACGTCCATCACCGTGTATGCGTCGTCGGCGATGATCAAGAGCCTGACCGCAATCGGTAAGCAGTTCGAGGCCGAGAACCCCGGGACTTCAGTGGAGTTCATCTTCGCAAGCTCGTCGGAGCTGTCGGCGCAACTGGCAGGTGGCAACGACGCGGATGTGTTCGTGTCCGGTGACCGCGTCAACATGGCAGCCGTCGCAAACGCGGGCCTGGCCGATTCGCCCCCTGTGCCGATAGCCGCCGACGAATTGGTCATCGCCACAGCCCCTGGCAACCACGACGATGTCGCCTCATTCGCGGACCTGGCCCGACCAGGTGTACGCGTGGCGGTGTGTGGAGCGCCTGGCGCCTGTGGGTGGGCGACACGGCAGCTACAAGACCGCACCGGAGTCCGGCTCAATCCGCAGAACCTCGACACAACAGGTGCCGACGTCCTCAAGGACGTTGAGAGCGGGAAGGTCGATGCCGGCCTGGTATTCAAGACCGATGCGCTGAACGTCGGGGACAACGTCTCCTGGTTCGAATTCCCCGAGTCCGCCAATGCGACTGTGACGTCGTGGATCGCAACGATGAAGGGTTCAGACGAGGCTGAGCTCGCGACGAAGTTCGTAGAAGACGTCACCGGTCCGATCGGGCGAAAGATATTCACCGACGACGGCTTTGCCGAACCAAACAGGAAGAATGCGGGATAACAAACCGCGAACCCCTCGAGGCGGGCCACCAAAGCAGTGACCCGCCTCGAATTATGTTGACTTACAGCGGAATCCACCTGTTGAGGAACCAAAATCCCCATCCGTGCCCGTCGCCCGCGGGCATCGGCGTCACCTGCTGGCCGTTCCAGTTGAAGGGCTGGTGGTCAAAACGGCCCTGGTCGATGCCGCGACCATGCCAGTCCACAGGGCCGGGACCACGATCATCCCGGTGGTCACCGCAAGCGGGGGTGCCTGGACGGTCACATCCCCACGGATCTGCACTGGCCGTTCCTAGGCCAACACCAAATAGTCCGGCAACTCCGATTCCTGCTGCCAGTGCCGATGCAGACAACGCATGCTTGAAAGACATTCTCTCACTCCATTTCTCGCAGTTGCGGCAGTTCTTGCCACGCGAAGTGACGTTAAGGTGTGGACTTTGTACAGCTCTGTGCTAGCCATGTGCGCACGCTGTGCAAGCGGTAACAGATGGACAACCGTTTGCTCTCAACGGGATTGAGGAAGCTCCGGCTATGCCCGTCGGCGGTAGTCGATGACTGATGTGTGATCGCACACACTCATCAGCTTCATTTCCTCTAAATGTTGAGGCAGCGCGTCGATCCACTGCGCAAGCACATCGCGTACGCCTTCTTCGTTTGGCACTCCGCCGTCGTCGAGATCGATCCGTATCAGCCCCTGGCCGACCACGTTCAACAATCCCTCGAGCAGGGCGTGGCTATTGCGGCGCCCGTCCAGTAGCGGAAGGAGGTAACGGTCCACTGGCGCCAGAGGTAGCAATTCGTGCCAGTGGTTGAACACAAACGCATCGACATCCTCACGGGTCAGTTCGGCCATGCGCCGCGCCGGCTCACTGAGGCGGATCGGCGCGCATGTCGGCTCCGGCGACACCGGGTCCATTCGGTATCGCGCTTGCCCGTGAATGATCAGGCGCTCGAGGAGTACGTCGATCCGAGCCTCGAGGTCAGGCGTTGCCAGTCGTCCCACGCGGCCTAGGCGCGCACGCGCGGCATCCACAAGCTCCTGCCACGACAGCGTCCACGGCCAGCGGTCGGCAAGAGCCTCGAGCGCTGCCTTCTGCCCGGCGTCACGCGCGACGAGCATATTTCCGTCAGGATCACGGTACTGCTGATCGGAATCATCGAGCAGCGTGTGCCCACCGACAGGCGACAGCTGTGCCGCGAAACTCATTCGGCGAGAACGGATTCAGTCCATCCTGCGATCGATCCGGCGGGCGCAGCGAGCGTGCACCAGCAGCGTTTGGCGGAAGTGTCGATTGACGACGAAATCCAAGTGCTGTTCGAGGAGTACCTGATCATGTACGTATTCGAGCAGGTGACCAACGACCGCCGGTCCATGGTTTTGGGCGAACGTGTACTCGGGCCGGGCCTCGGAGAGATAGTCGAGGCCGTGCGCTCGAGCGCGCGCAACGAAGTCGCGGAAGTAGCAGGGTGCGTTGAATAGCTCCAGCTCTTCGTGCAGGAGATAGTAATCGCCGGCTTTGGCGGCCATCCGCTGATAGTCGTCGAGTGCCTGGCCCAACACGCTGCCGGGCTGAGCCACCTTCTGCAGGAAGTCGACCATGCCGCGCGCCCGGCGGACCTTCGCGCGTATCGTCGCGCTGTCGCCGACGCTGAGGAGCATCGCGTCGCGCACAATCTCCTTGGACTTCCAGCCCGGATACGTGTTGTAACCGACGTAGGCCACACCGGTCGGTGATAGCGATCGGCCGCAGGCACCGAGGATCGCCTCCTGCACCTCGTCTGGCACCCAGCTGTACACACCGTGACAGATGATGAAGTCGAACTCGCCCATCGCCGCGAGGTCGAGGCGTGCGATATCACCGTGCAGCAACTCGACGTTTTCCAGCCCAGCGTCCGAACCCGCCGGCGGCCCAGGTCCATATGGGCCTGCGACAGGACGATCCCCACCGTGCGCGCGCGTGGATGCGTCGCCGCAAACGGGATCAGGTTGCCCGCAGCAGCACAACCGATCTCGAGCACCCGAGCGTCGGCCACCTCGGGTGGGTTCAATCCGAACGCCCATGCGATCGCCGCCAGTTGCCCCGGTGCCGACTGGGGGTGCGCGTACGGGTCATACGGCGCTTCGTCATAGGCGGCGCGCACGTCATCGACCGAATTCCGCCAATCCCTGGATTGTGCGCTCGCCATTCGCATCGCCTTACCGTTGTGGGTCGGACGGGTAAGCGTTTGATGCTGGCGAACGCAAGTTGTGGCCAACACCTTCGCACCCTGTGCGTTAGCAGTGACGACAGTGAAAGACCGAGCAGTGTAGCCGCTTCAGCCCGCGGCGGTCACGGGCATTGCCCGTTGTTCACACATTCGGCCGGTGGAGGCGCTTTGAAGGTGGGTGAGGCGAACGATGTCGCGAGCGTCTCCGCGGGGGCTATGGCAGTCGCCGTGGCGCCCATCTTCATCGCCGTCGGATCGACCGACATCGTCGGGACAACCGGAGAGACGTATGCCGTTCCGGTCGCCGAATCCCCGGACCCTCCAGCAACATTGCGCGGGCTCGGGGCGTCGGGATGGGTAACGACGAGTCCTACCGCCACAATGATCGCTCCACCACCGAGTGCCGCCGATATCCGTGTAAGTCGTTGTGTGCGCATTGATTACCTCCACCAGCAGCCGAAACACTCACATGGGATTGGCCGCTGGTTGCCAGCGGAAATTCAGAAACCGCATAAGAGCACTCCTTCGAACTCCGAATCTCTTCTACGTCGTAAAACGCCTGTGTTCAATCGATCAGCGCACCGCTAAGTGGACTTGAAGTCGATTGCCAGTAGGTCAACAGCACTGAGCCACAAAGTCCCTGAACGCGAGGGCCATTCTCAACCGTCGACCAGCCAATCTCATGGGAGTCACAGCTGCAGGTAACCGGGCTTTACATTTAGCGAGGCAGGATTGTCTTATGTGTCAACAGGCGCCGGTTTCTACTGAGGTCGTAGTGAAATGAATAAGGCTGTTCAGTTCAGCGCGAGCATTGTACTCACAAGTGTGGCAGCGATTGCTCTCGGAAGTGTTGTGGCTCAGGCTGCTTCGCAGCCCGATGTCGTGGGCCAAAAGTACAGCGATGCGACATCGCAGCTCTCCGGAGCCGGGGTGTCGGTCGTGGTGTCCACCACGGTCGGCGATAGGGTCGACCGAGCGGACTGCATCGTCACCCGGCAGCAAGCCAGGACCGAAGCGGCGCCCGAGAACACGAGCGCCTCGCCGGTGACCCAAGTGCTTCTCTCACTCAACTGCGGAGCACCGGTGGCGTCGGCGACGTCCTCGGGCAACTCGCTGGCCAGTCCCGAGGGCAGGGCCGCCGCCGCGGCGGCCGCTTCACCGACTCCAGCTCCGAGCAAGTAGCCGCTAAACGGGGAGGGCGAGCCGGATAGGCTCGTCGTGGCCGCGCAACGTGACTGTGTCGCCGAAAGTCCAATGGCCACGCTCGCTTTCGCCGGCATTCTGGACCGCTTCCGATGAGGCCAGCAGGTGCGTGGGCGTGGACTTGGCCAACTCGCAGAGCCGGGCGGCCTCATTGACGGGTTCACCGATGACGGTGTACTCGAAACGCTCCTTGGCGCCTACGTTTCCGGCGACTGCCTCTCCCGACGCTACGCCGATTCCCGCGTCGCACTCCGGCACCTCCTCGCGGATCCGCCGCGCGATGGTACGGCCGGCCGCGAGCGCGTCGTCTTCGGGGTGGTCGAGGTGATTCGGAGCGCCGAACACTGCCAATGCCGCATCTCCCTCGAACTTGTTGACAAGCCCGTGGTGTCGATCGACCTCTTCGACGATCACCGCGAAGAATCGGTTCAGCAGGTCGACCACCTCGGTTGCAGGCCGGCCGGTAACCAGCTGCGTGGAGCCGATGATGTCGACGAAGATGACTGCGACGTGGCGT
>Ga0134122_10002276_pt1 | contig 14092 bp, 7 predicted proteins | sample KB302_FD_96461 | JGI IMG/M metagenome (GOLD analysis project Ga0134122, IMG submission 96461) | Terrestrial soil microbial communities without Nitrogen fertilizer from Kellogg Biological Station, Michigan, USA - KB3-0-2 | ecosystem: Environmental > Terrestrial > Soil > Unclassified ... | reverse complement strand
TATGGTGTGACGGCGACGGACCCGTTGACCTTTGCGATTATTCCGGTGGTCCTGACAGGAGCGGCTCTGGCAGCCAGTTTCATCCCGGCACGCCGCGCGATGAAAGTGGATCCGATGGTCGCACTGCGATACGAATAGGGTTCAGAGTTCCGGGTTCGGGGTTCCGGGTTCAGCGTTGAATGTCGAACCATGAACTCTAAACCCTAAACCCTAAACCCTGAACTCTGAACTCTGAACTCTGAACTCTGAACCCTGTAGCCGTTGGAGGATTGATGAACAGACTTTGGCTCGACTTGCGCTACGGCGCGCGAATGCTTCTTAAGAAACCCGCCTTTACGTTTATCGCCGTCCTTACGCTCGCGCTTGGCATCGGAGCGAATACCGCGATCTTCAGCGTGATCTATGCAGTGTTGCTAAGGCCACTGCCGTACGCGGAGCCCGACCGGCTCGCGCTTTTGTGGACGCGCCTGGAAAAGATCGGGCTCGAGCAGAACTGGGTTTCCGAACCCGAGGTCCTCGACTTTCGCGAGCAGTCGCAACTCTTCGAAAGCTTTGGGGTCGTCACTAACTCTAATTTCATCCTGACAGGCAATGGCGAGCCTCAGCAGTTGGTTGGCGCCGCGGTCTCGAGCAATTTCTTTTCGGTTCTGGGTGCGACGATGAGAGTCGGCCGCGACTTCTCGCCCGAAGAGGAGATGCCCGGTGCGGCGCGAGTTGCCGTCCTGAGCCACGGGTTCTGGAAACGCGCGTTCGGCGGCGAAGAGTCAGTGATCGGAAGCACGATCCTTCTAAGCGGCCGCGCGACGACGATCGTTGGAGTGCTGCCGGAATCATTCGCACTGATGCTGCCCCAGGAAGCTCACGTGTCCACGAACATCGATGTGTGGATTCCCTATGCGGTTGATTACGCCAGGCAGGAGCGCGACAGCCACGGGTTGACTGTGATCGGGCGAATGAAACCCGGCGTGACGCTTACGCAGGCACAAGCCGAGATGAACGGCATCGCCGAGCGTCTCTACGAATTGCACTACGCTCATACCGGTTTTGAGGTAAAGGTAGTTTCGATGCAGGGCGACATCGTCAAAAAGATGCGCCCGGCCTTGCTGGTGCTTCTGGCCGCGGTTGGATTTGTATTATTGATCGCGTGCGCGAACGTGGCCAACCTGCTGCTCGCGCGCGCCGCGGCGCGTGAAAGAGAGATGGCGATTCGAGCGGCGATGGGAGCGGGCCGTGCACGGCTGTTGAGGCAGTTGCTTACCGAGAGCCTGTTACTCGCGATGCTTGGCGGAGTGGCCGGCGCTGGACTCGCGTCGTGGGGCGTCGATGCTTTGCTGGCGCTCAGCCCCGCCGATCTGCCGCGCATCGATGAAGTCAAAATCGATGCCCGCGTGCTGGCGTTCACTTTTGCGATTGCCGCAGTGACGGGGATTCTGTTTGGTCTGATTCCAGCGCTGAAGGCTTCGAGGATAAACCTTACACAGACGCTCAAGGAAGGAAGCCGAAGCGTGGCCGGCGGTGGAGCGCATCGCCTGCGTGGCCTGATCGTAGTGGCTGAGATTGCCTTGGCGCTGGTCCTGCTGGCCGGTGCGGGATTGTTGTTGCGCAGTTTCATAGCGTTGATGCGAGTTGATCCCGGATTCGATCCGCACAATGTTCTGACGATGAAGATGGCGGTCCCGCGAACGAAGTACAAAGACGGGCCGGCGGTGGCGAATTTCTATAAGCAGCTTGTTGAGAAGATTCAAGGGTTGCCGGGTGTCGAATCCGCAGGCGCGGTTTCGCACCTTCCGCTGAGCGGCGACTATTGGGGCGGGACGCTGACCTTCGAAGGTGTGACCGCAAACGCCGAGCGCGGCAATCTGGCGAGCTTTGAGGTCGATCAGCGCGTCATCACGCCCGATTACTTCACGACGATGAGGACCCCGCTGATCGAGGGCCGCTTCTTTACTTCGCAGGATGTGCCGGGAAAACCGTTGGTGGCAATTGTCGATGAGACGCTGGCGCGTCGGTTGTGGCCAAACGCAAGTCCAGTCGGGCGGCGGCTGACCTTTGGGCGCTTTCCCGAAAAGCCGGAGCAGTGGGCCGAGATCGTCGGCGTCGTTCGGCACATTCGCCATCATCGGCTTGAGGCTGAAGTGCGGGAGCAGGTGTATTACCCGCACGCCCGGCTTTCATTTTCAGGATTGACGCTGGCGATTCGCACGACTTCTGATCCGTTGAGTATGGTGGGGGCGGTTCGCGAAGCGGTGCGATCGCTCGACAAGGATCAGCCGGTCTATCGCATTCGCACGATGGATTCGTTGGTCGCGGGCGCGCTCGCGCCGGCGCGATTCACGTTGATGCTGCTCGGGATCTTTGCAGGGGTCGCGGCGGTGCTTGCGATGGTGGGAATCTACGGCGTGATGTCGAATGCGGTCACTGAACGCACACACGAAATCGGCGTGCGCATGGCGCTGGGAGCTGATGCCGGCGACGTACTGAAACTCGTTGTCGGGCGAGGGCTGATGCTGACGCTTGCGGGCGTGGGCGTGGGATTGGCGGGCGCGTTCGCGGCGACGCGTGTGATGACCAGCTTGTTGTACGGAGTCAGCGCAACGGACGCGGCGACCTTCGCAGCCATTCCGGTGATTCTGACGGGAGTGGCTCTGGCAGCCAGTTTCATACCCGCGCGCCGCGCGATGAAAGTCGATCCGATGGTTGCGCTTCGTTATGAATAAGATGTTCTGAGCTCATGGCCGCGGGTTCCGAGTTCAGAATTCGCCGGAGCTTCAGCCGGCGATTCGAGATCGGAACTCGGAACCCGGAACGAATGAAGAAGAGGCAACACGTCTCAACGCGCCGCGTGTTAAAATACGCGGGATACTTTCATCATCACGCTGGATTAAGGAGGAGTGTATGATGGGGGTTATCTTTCAAGACCTGCGCTACGCACTTCGCACGCTGAGCCGCAATCCGGCATTCAGCTTCATTGTTGTTCTCATAATTGCTCTTGGCATCGGCGCCAATACAGCGATATTCAGTTTCGTCAACGGAGTCTTGCTCAGCAGGCTGCCCTTCCCGGAGCCGGACCGAATCATTGTGCTCGGCGAGCGCAATCCGGAGAAGAGCAGAAGCGGAGTGGTCTCGCCACGCAACCTCGAGGACTGGGAGAAACAGAGCGGCACCATCGAGCAATTCGGCGCGTGGAGAGACTGGCGCTTCGATATCCGGACGCCCGAAGGTCCAAGCCTGGTGTCAGCCGGAATCGCATCTCCCGGCTTGTTTGCGGCACTGGGCGTGAAGCCAGTCGCGGGCCGCTTGTTTCTAGCCGAAGATAATCAACCTGGGCGCGATCATGTCGTGCTCATCACCTACCGCTATTGGCAAGCTAATCTCGAGGGCGATCCCGCCGTCATTGGTCAACCGATAACGCTTGATAACGAGAGCTTCACGATAGTTGGAGTTCTCCCGCCGCAGCTCGGGGCGCTCGCGCTCGGGCGATTCGATATTTGGGCGCCGGTCTCCGTCGATCCTGATCAGTACCTCGACCGCCATGTTCGCAACCGAAGAGTGTATGCGCGGTTGAAGCCGGGCGTGTCTGTCAAAGAGGCGCAAGCCGAGATGGACGTGATCGCGCAACAACTGGCCGAGCAGTACCCAAAGGACAACGCGGGCTACAGCGTTTCGGTCGCCTCGCTGGGGGATACTCAGGTTCGTGACGTGCGGCCGGCGCTGCTCGTGTTTCTCGGCGCCGTAGGGCTGGTGCTGCTCATTGCTTGCGCGAATGTAGCGAACTTGCTGCTCGCGCGCGCGGCGGCGCGCCGGAAGGAGTTTGCAATTCGCGCGGCTTTGGGCGCGGGGCGGCCGCGTTTGATTCGGCAGCTCCTGACCGAAGCGGTGGCGCTTGCACTCGTGGGCGGAATGATAGGCGTGTTGCTGGCCTTTTGGATCGTCGATTTGTTTGTGGCGATCAGCCCGGGCAACATTCCGCGTCTCGATCAAGTGAAGCTGGACGGACGCGTCGTTGTGTTCGCTCTGACGCTTTCATTGCTGACGGGAGTCTTGTTCGGGCTGTCGCCGGCGATCGGCTCCTCGAAAGTGAATCTCGTCGAGCATCTGAAAGAAGGGCAGCGCGGCTCAGCAGCGGGACTTGCTGCAAGGCTGCGCGGGCTGCTGGTGATTTCGCAGGTGGCTTTGGCGCTCGTGCTTCTGGTCGGTGCGGGACTTCTTGGACAAACGTTTGTCAGCCTCGTAACTTTGAAGCCCGGATTCAACCCCGAGCACCTGCTGACCTTTCAACTGTTCCCACCGATGGAGAGATACAAGAAAGGAACTGAGGTCACAGCTTTCTATCAGCGCGCCACCGAGGAGTTTCGATCAATTCCGGGGGTTCAGTCCGTGGGCGCAACCTCGGCAGGTCCGCAGTTCGGCGGATATGAACCGGTGGACTTTCTGGTGCAAGGCAAAACAGCGCCGGCTTCAGGGGAATATCCTCACGCGCGTTACTACAACGTCGGCCCCGGCTACTTTCAAACTATGCAGACGGCCTTGCTTTCAGGAAGAGAATTCACCGATCGCGACACCCCTAACGCGCCTGCAGTTGCCATCATCAACCAGACTATGGCTCGGCGGCATCTTGCCGGCGAAGATCCGCTCGGCAAGCGCTTGCTGCTCGTTAGAGAGAAGGAGGCCCTCGAGATAGTCGGGGTGGTTGGCGACGTCAGGCGCTTTGAAGTAGATGACGTGGTCGAGCCGGAGATCTATTACGCGTACATGCAGAGACCGCGCTGGGCTTCGTATTTTGTCATTCGGACGGATGCGGATGCAACGAGCATCGTCGGCGCAGTACGGAGTCGAATGTTGGCTGTGGACAAAGATGTGCCGGTGCTGAATGTCGCCGCAATCGATCAACTGGTGAGCGCAGCGCTCAGGGAGCCTCGCTTCAACACCGTTCTGATCGGAGTTTTTGCCGGACTCGCGCTGCTGCTGGCTTCGGCCGGGCTTTACGCGGTCATTGCTTATTCAGTAACCCAGCGAACACACGAGATCGGCGTTCGAATAACCGTAGGAGCAGGGCAACGCGATATCTTCAGGTTGATAGTCGGTCAGGGAATGATCCTGGCGCTGATAGGGGTCGCGATAGGATTGGCTGCCTCAATGGCGCTGACGCGGGCGATGTCGAGTCTGCTTTTTGGTGTTAGCGCAACCGATCCTCTGACCTTCGCAGCCATCGCGCTGCTGTTGACCTTCGTTTCGCTGGTGGCGTGCTACGTACCGGCGCGACGCGCAATGAAAGTCGATCCGATGGTCGCGCTGCGGCACGAATGATCTGATTGCGGAATGCGGATTTCGGATTGCGTATTGAGTTAGAGAATTTACCTGGAATCCGCATTCCGCAATCGAACTGGAGGTGCAATCATGGAAAATTTACTACAAGATCTGCGATACGCGATTCGAACATTGGTCAAGAAGCCCGGCTTCACCGCCGTCGTCGTGATTACTCTGGCTCTCGGGATCGGCGCCAACACTGCGATTTTCAGCGTGGTGAACGGGGTCTTGCTCCAGCCGCTGCCCTTCAAGGACTCATATCGGTTGGTGTCGGTTATGGAATTCAATCCGAAAAGCTTCAAGGACCCGATCGGCGCGTCTTTCCCGGACTTCAGGGATTGGGCGGAGCACAACCAGGTTTTTCAAAACATTGCAGCTTTCATGGGTCAATCACTCGCCCTCATCGGCGAAGACGAGCCTTCGCGCGTTCGAGGACAGAGTGTGTCAGCGGCTCTTTTTACAATGTTGGAAGTAGAGCCGCTTCTTGGCCGAACTTTTCTGGCTGAAGAAGAGAAGCCCGGCCAGAGCAAGGTTGTGGTCCTCAGTCATGGATTCTGGCAGCGTCGATTTGGCGGCGATCCCGATATCGTTGGACGGAACCTGACTCTCGACGGTTCGGTGTACACCGTGGTCGGAGTCATGCCTGCCGGCTTTCAGTTTCTCCGCGAGGTGGATCTGTGGACGCCGCTCGACGTGCCCGCAGTGCTTCAGCGAATGCGTGGCGCGCGGTTTCTGCAAGTGGTCGCGAAACTAAAACCCGAAACATCGCTCGAACAAGCGCGGACGGCAATGACTAGTCTTGCTCAGAAACTTGAAAGTGATCACGCGGAGTCGAACTCGGGCTGGGGGGTCAGCGTCGTCTCGTTGCAGGAGAAAATAGTCGGCGACGTGAAGCAGGGTTTGCTGGTATTGCTCGCGGCGGTTGGATTCGTGCTGCTCATCGCATGTGCCAACGTCGCCAGCCTCTTGTTGACTCGCGGTGTAGCTCGACAAAAGGAACTCGCAATCCGTGTTGCGCTGGGCGCGGGTCGCCGGCGAATGATCCAGCACTTGCTGACCGAGAGTGTTTTTCTGGCGCTGATAGGGGGAGGGCTGGGCTTGCTGCTTTCACTCTGGGGAATCGACGCGCTACGCGCGTTATCACCGGCGAACCTTCCGCGCATTGAAGAGATCGGGATTAACCGGACCGTTCTGAGTTTCACGCTGATCGTCAGCGTGATAACTGGATTGCTATTCGGTTTGGCCCCGGTACGACAAAGCTCGCGCGTTGACTTCCAGGAAGTTCTCAAGGAAGGCGTCGGTTCAAGCATGCGTATGCGTCGTCACTTGCGCGGCGCGCTGGTCATCTCCGAGATTGCCCTATCGCTGATTCTGCTTGTTGGGACCGGTCTGCTCGGACGCAGCCTGCTCGCGATGCTTTCCGTCGATCGAGGCTTTCGAACCGAGAATCTGATAACGATGGAGCTTTCGCTGCCTCAGTACAAATACCGTCAGGAGCCTCAACAGGCGGCATTCTTTCAGCAGCTCCTCGAGCGAGTTGAAACGTCGCCCGGGGTTCGTTCCGCCGCGCTCACCTCGGTCCTTCCCCTGAGCAGCAACGAGTCCAGGAATGCGTTTACCGTGGAGGGCCGCGAGAGCACGGACAAGGATTGGGCGAATCTCCGCTTAATCAGCCCGGACTACTTTAGTGCGATGGCGATCCCTCTGTTGAGTGGACGGCCGTTCACAAAGGGAGACGCGACGGGTACTCCCGATGTAGTGATCATCAACGAGGTGATGGCGACTCGTTTCTGGCCCGGACAGGACCCGGTCGGGAAGCGGATTCTGTTCGGCGACTCGGGCCCTACAATCGTCGGCGTGGTTGGAAACATCAAGCACTCGGGGCTGGAAGCCGAGCTCGCGCCGGAAATGTACCTTCCGTTCCTGCAGCGGCCGGTACGCTCGATGGTGTTGGTTGCCCGAGCGGAGTCGGCGCCCATCGCACTGGTTGGACCTCTGCGTGAGCTGGTGCATTCGATCGACAAAGATCAACCGGTCGAGAACTTCAGAACAATGGAAGAGGTCGTGTCGCGTTCGGTGGCCCAGCCGCGTTTTCTTACAATCATTCTCAGCGTGTTTGCGATGCTTGCGTTGGCGCTGGCAGCAGTTGGCATCTATGGCGTCGTGGCTTTTTCGGTCACACAACGAACACACGAGATGGGTATCCGCATGGCGCTGGGAGCTCAGCCGGACGACATCATGCGGCTCGTGCTGAGAGACGGGCTGTCGCTCGCTCTCATCGGCTTGGCGGCGGGGCTCGTGGGTTCTTTTGCTGTAACGCGAGTAATCTCCGGGATGCTCTATCAAGTCAGTGCGACTGACCCTATAACGTTTACCTTGATCTCTTTGCTCCTGACAGGAGTAGCTCTGGCAGCCAGTTTCATCCCGGCACGTCGAGCGATGAAAGTGGATCCGATGGTTGCGCTCAGATACGGATAGGTTTCTGGTTTCTGGTCTGTGGTTTCTGGTTCTTCAGCGGCGATGCGGCCTAACCAGAAACTAGAAACCAGCAACCAGAAACCACAGATGCGATGAGGCGAGATTTGTGTTGCCGGTAGGTACAAATGAGTAAGCAGGGCTTCGGGTTGTTGTTAGGACTTTTCGCATTGGTTGTTTCTTCGTCATCGGCTGCGATGTTCTCGCCGCAAAACGGCGCGCCCGAGGAAGTTCGCAAGGCGCAAGCTCTGGTCCAGGCCAAAGACTACGACGGCGCGATAAAGATACTCGAAGAGTTTCTCAAGGCTCAGGCGGGTCAACCTCGGCCCGGCGCCTGGAGCATCCTTGCGAGCGCCTATCGCAGCAAAGGCGACTACGACAAAGCGCTTCAAGCCTACGCGAAAACAATGGCCTCTCCCCAATACGCGCCGCAGAGCAGATACAACTCCGCTTGCCTTTACGCACTCAAGAACAACAAGGACGAAGCGTTCAAACTGCTCGGGCAACTGCGCGAGTCCGGCAGTTTCGATATGAGTCTGATCCTGTCGGACGACGACTTGAAGGGGCTTCGTAACGATGCGCGCTTTGACAAGTTGATTCCAAAACCCGAAGACTTCGCCAATCCGTTTGTCGAGAAAGTCCGGATCATTCACGAATGGATCGGCGAAGCTAAAGGCGATCAGTTCGGATGGATCGCGCGCAGAATCGGCGACGTTGACCGCGACGGCGTCAACGATCTGGTCACGTCGGCGCCAACTCATCTGGTTGATGGTCAACCCGCGGGCCGGGTGTATGTTTATTCCGGTAAGACGGGAAAGCTGCTTTGGTCACAGACAGGTCCGCCGGGTGGCCGGCTCGGGATCGGTGTTGAGTGCGCGGGCGACACGAACGCCGACGGCACTGCCGATGTGGTCGCCGCGGCGCCGGGAGCGGGCAAGGCTTATGTCTATTCGGGCAAGGATGGAAAGATTCTGCTCACGCTCGGAGCGGGCGATCCAAACGAAATGTTCGGACGGCACGCATCGGGCGCGGGTGACATCAACGGCGACGGGTACGCCGATGTGATTATTGGAGCGCCCGGCAACAACAACGCCGGCCAGGGCGCAGGGCGCGCTTATGTTTATTCGGGCAAAGACGGCTCTCTGTTATTGACGCTTGACGGCGAGCGTGCAGGCGACGGGTTTGGCAGCGCGGTCGCGGGATACAAAGACAAGCGGAATGCAATTCTGCTCGTTGGCGCTCCAAACGCCGGACCGAAAAACACCGGCCGCGTTTATGTTTACGCCGGACTGACGAGCAAAACAAAATTCACAATCGAAGCCGACGACACCGGCGCGCAACTCGGCGCGATGTTCCTCTCCGTCGTGGGAGATGTTAACGGAGACAAGATCCCCGACATCTACGCTTCGGACTTTTCAAACAACGCGAAAGGAAATTCGACCGGCCGAATCTACGTCGTATCCGGCGCTGACGGGCGGCGGCTTCTGACGTTGACCGGAGAAACGGCGAACGACGGTTTTGGCATTGGTCCCGCCGACGCAGGCGATGTGAATCACGATGGCTTTGACGATCTGATCGTCGGCGCGTGGCAGCATTCGAGCGCGGCCGGTTCGGGCGGCAAAGTTTATTTGTATTCGGGCAAAGACGGCAGCTTGATGCGGGCGTACACCTGCCGAATCCCCGGCGACACATTTGGCTTTGACGCCACCGAGATTGGCGACGTGGACGGGGACGGCGCATTGGATTTTCTGGTGACCTCTGCGTGGAGCGGCATCAACGGATTTCACTCCGGGCGCGTGTTCATTATTTCGGGAAAAGGCTAATGGGGTTCTGGGTTCTGGTCCGGATTCTGCGCTCTGCGTCCTCTGCGTACTCTGCGGTTGAACTGCTTCTTAACCGCCGAGGACGCAGAGAACGCAGAGGAGTCAGAATCGAAACCAGAAACCGATTTTCAAGGATACAAAGCATGAAGGGTAGACGTTGGAGCATAGATACCTTGATAGCCGTGGCAATAACGTTTTCGACAATCGTGAACGCCGGAGCCGATGAGCCGAAGTCGGCGCGTTACTATCGCCAGCAAGCGGCACTCGCTTACAAGGCAAAGGACTGGGCGCTTGCCGCCGAGAATTTCAACAAGGCTCTCACGCTGATTCCCGATCATCCGGCGTTGTTGTACAACCTCGGCGCAATCTCGGCGCTTCAGGGTAAAAAGGCCGACGCCATCACGTACTTATCCAGGCTCACCGAGATGGGCCTCGCGCTTCACCCGGAGAAGGATAAGGATTTCGATTCGATCAAGGAGAGCGCTGAGTTCAAAGACATACTGAAACGGTTTGAGAGCAACAAGGCTCCCGTCGTCAACAGCTCGGCTGCCTTCACGATCCACGAAAAAGGATTGATCACCGAAGGCCTCGCTTACGATCCCGTGGATGAAACGTTTTTCATCAGCAGCATTCACAAGCGAAAGATCCTCAGCATCTCGAAGAGCGGAGAAGTTAAGACCTTTGCGACTGAAGCGGACGGTTTGTGGAGCGTGCTTGGAATGAGGGTTGATCCCAAGCGCAGGCTTCTGTGGGTTACAACGAGCGCGTTCACGCAGATGGAAAACTACAAAAAGGAGGAAGACGGAAGCTCCGCGGTTTTCAAGTTCGATCTGCGCACGAGAAGGCTCTTAAAAAAGTATCCGCTTTCGAATGCAAAGAAACACGCCCTCGGTGATTTGACGATTCAATCTAACGGCGATGTGTATGCGACCGACAGCGTGTCGGCGGCGATCTATGTGATTCGCGCGCAGCCGGACGAGATCGAGTTATTTTTGGAAGACCCGGGTTTTGTATCACCTCAAGGTCTCGCGTTCTCGACGGACGAACATCATTTGTTCATGGCCGATTACTCGACCGGGCTGTTCGACATAGACGTGAGCACGAAGAAAGTCACGCACCTCGGTCCCGTTGCCGGTCAGACGCTGCTTGGAATCGACGGGCTCTATTTTTACAAGGGCAGTTTGATCGGCGTGCAGAACGGCGTGAGCCCGCAACGCGTTGTTCGAATAACGTTGAGCAAGGACCTTCGCCGTGCCGAGAAGTTGCGAGTCATCGAAGCGAGCAATCCGATTTTTCTGGAACCGACGCTCGGCGTTTTGGTGAACGGCGAATTCTATTTCATCGCGAACAGCCAGTGGCCGTTGATCGGCGAGGACGGAAAATTTGCCGACGAAACGAAGCTACTCGACCCGGTTGTGTTGAAGATCAAGCTCGACCGTTGACGACCCGCGCGTTGCTGCGCGAGGATGGCGGTTACCCGCGAAATGATTATGAGAAAAGTTCTCCCCGTTTTTGCGCTGCTGCTTTCAGCAGCGCTCCCTGCAGGAAGCTCCGGCGCCGCGAGTGTCCGCACACACGCGGTTGGCCGTCGGGTTGATGCCGCGGACTTGATCGCATTGCGCGCGGCGCTAGCGGAAAAACTGAAGTCACTTCACGAGGCGGCGTCGTTTCCCGGAGCAACTCTTGGTTTTGTTCTTCCCGACGGCAGATCCGGCTCGGTTTCCGTTGGCACGGCCGATATCGAAAGAAAGATTCCTCTCAAACCCAACGATTGCATGCTCGCCGGCAGCATCGGCAAGACTTATGTGTCGGCCGCGATGCTCGGGCTTGTCCAGGAAGGCAAGGTGAATCTCGACTCGAAGATCGAGCGATGGTTTGGAAACGAGCCGTGGTTTTCGCGATTGCCAAACGCGCGGGACATCACGCTTCGGATGTTGATGAATCATTCGAGCGGAATACTCGAGCACGTGCTCGATAAGAAATTCATCGCCGAGATGAGAAAAGATCCCGATCGCATCTGGAGGCCCGAAGAACTGATCTCCTACGTCCTCGATGCGAAGCCGCTCTTTGCCGCCGGCAAGGGTTGGTCATACGCCGACACGAATTACATTCTCGTTGGGATGATCTTCGAGCGAGTCACAAAGAAAACCGTTTACGGTGAAGTCGAACGCCGAATCCTGAAGCCGCTCAAACTCGAACGCACGATCCCTTCAGATCGGCGAGTGCTGCCCGAAGTGATAACCGGCTACTCGATGCCAAACAGCCCGTTTGGTTTCGAAGGCCGAGTGATCGTGGATGGGAAATTCATCATCAATCCGCAGATGGAATGGACCGGCGGCGGCTTCGCCTCGACCGCCGAAGACCTGGCGCGTTGGGCGAAGCTGCTCTACGAAGGCAAGGTGCTCAAGAAGGAAGCGCTCGATCAGATGTTGACCGGAGTCGATGCGAAGAAAGGACGTGGAAGCGGCGCCGGGAACAAGTACGGGCTTGCGGTGCAGATCAGAACAAGCGATTGGGGAGTGAGCTACGGCCACGGCGGGTGGTTCCCGGGATACATTTCGGAGATGGATTATTTTCCTCAGCAGAGAATCGCCGTCGCCATACAATTCAACACCGACGCAGGGCGGGCTCTGAAGAAATCCGGAAGAGCTTACATCGCCGACGCGATGCGGATCATAGTCGCCGAACTAGAAAAGAAGAAGGCTGCCTGAAGGATGATTAACGCGAAGTTCCTTTGTCTGCTTATCGCGCTTGCCCTGACCGGGGCGCTGACGCCTGCTCAGTCGGGTCGATCGGGTGTTCCGTCGCTCGCGCTCCTGCACGTGACGGTGATCGACGGGACCGGCGCGCCGCCCAAGCCCGATATGACCGTGATCATCGCCGGCTACCGGATCGCTGAAATCGCAAAGAGCAACACCATCTCGATACCTCGTTCTACGCGGACGATTGATGCGACGGGATCGTTTCTGATTCCGGGCTTATGGGATATGCACGCGCACCCGGATGATCCGGAACTGTGGCCAGTGAATCCGCCGCCGAAAGAAAAAGAGAAGTTGCTTACACTGCTGATAGCAAACGGCGTGACCGGGATTCGCGATATGGGCGGCGACTTGAAGCTGTTGCAGGAATGGCGCGCGCGAGTGGGCAACGGCACGATGGTTGGCCCTCACATCTACGCGTGTGGCCCGCTGCTCGATGGCCCGAAGCCGATGTGGCCGGGCTCGATTGCGATCTCAACCGCGGAGCAGGGACGCCAGGCGGTGCGCGATCTGAAACAGAAGCGCGCCGATTTTGTAAAAGTGTATTCGCTGTTGCCTCGCGAGGCTTACTTCGCGATCGCCGATGAATCGAAGAAGGTGAAACTCCCGTTCGCGGGACACGTTCCGGATTCGGTGACGCCCGAAGAAGCATCGGACGCGGGCCAGGCTAGCGAAGAGCATCTGTTGCAAATCGTCGAGGCTTGTTCCGATCGCGAGGCGATCAAGAAGAAAGTCGATGAGCTTCGCGAAGCAGGCGCGACGCCTATTGACCGGCGACGGGCTTACATCGAGACGATGCTTGCGACATTCGACGCCAAGAAAGCCGAAGCGCTGTTTGCGAAGTTTGTAAAGAACAACACATGGATTACGCCTACGGTGATCGTCTGGCAGAACAATGCCTCATTCGAAGACGACTCGGCGAGGTATGCGGACCGGATGAAGTATCTGCCGCGTTATATCCGTGAGTATTGGGACCCGAAAAACAACGCGCATTTGAAGGGCCGGTCACCGGAACGGCTTGTGGCGGAGAAGCTTCTGGTTAAGAAGTATCTGGAAGTAATCGGCGCAATGCAGCGCGCGGGTGTAAAGCTGATGACGGGCTCGGATTTCGGCGCGAACCCGTTGCTCTTTCCCGGCTGGGGTGTTCATGACGAGATGGCGCTGCTCGTGCGAGCGGGGCTCACGCCGATGGAAGCGATTCAGGCGGCGACGAGGAATCCGGCGATATTTCTCCGACTCGATAAATCGGTTGGCACGATTGAGAAAAACAAGCTCGCGGATATGGTGTTGCTGGCCGCGAATCCGCTCGAAGACATCAACAACACTCGAAAGATTGCGGCGGTGTTCTTTCAGGGGCGAATGTTCGATCGGCCTGAGCTGAATCGCATGCTCGCCGCGCTGGCGGTCAACAGCGGCGCGAAGTAAGACTTGCAATGATCAAGGGCACGCGACAGCTTCAATTCCGGCCACTCACCTCGGATCGATGGGGCGATTTCGAGACGCTGTTTGGCGCGCGCGGCGCTTGCGGAGGTTGCTGGTGCATGTTGTGGCGATTGAAGCGTTCGGAGTTTGAAAAACAAAAGGGCGACAAGAACAAAGCAGCGCTCAAAGCCGTTGTTGATTCAGGCGAAGCACCCGGGATTCTCGCATACGCAAACGGCAGCGCGATCGGCTGGTGCGCAGTCGCGCCGCGCGAGACTTATCCGGCTCTCGATCGCTCGCGAGTCT
>Ga0134122_10002274_pt1 | contig 14100 bp, 11 predicted proteins | sample KB302_FD_96461 | JGI IMG/M metagenome (GOLD analysis project Ga0134122, IMG submission 96461) | Terrestrial soil microbial communities without Nitrogen fertilizer from Kellogg Biological Station, Michigan, USA - KB3-0-2 | ecosystem: Environmental > Terrestrial > Soil > Unclassified ... | reverse complement strand
TCGAGCAGCCCTTTTTCATCCATTCCTTTCAGCAAAGCCACTCTTTGTCGCAGGCTTTCCGGGTAGTCGATCTCGCCGCGCATCGCGCGCGCGGTAATCGCGGCGATCTCGGGCTTCTTTCCGACCAGGTCGCCTAGCTCGTCGATGGTCTCCATCGTGATCAGCGTCGAATCCATGTCCATCGCCACCAGCTTCAGGTCGGCGAAGCGGCGACCGTCCGGAACGAGGGCGTGGTCAATGCGGTTTCTTTCACAATATGCAGAGTCGACGCTTGTCGCGCCACGAATCCGCCAGGCACGGTCGGTGATGCGTTCCACCGCCCCAAGCTTCCTCGCCTGAGACTCCGTGAGGGAAGGGCCCTGGATGACGAGGTTCAAGCGGCGAGCTGGTTCAGGATGTCCTTCACCGCCGCGGCGCGCTCGGGCCAGGACGCGAGCTTGGCCTCGACGCGCAGCTTCTCCGGACCGGCGAGCCGCGCCTGCCGGCCCTTCTTCTGGATGAAGGCCAGGACGCGCGCCGCTTCGACCGGCGGGTTCTTGATGAATTGCAGCTGCACCGCTTCGTGGGTCGCGTCGATGCGCATCACGCCGAGCGGCCGGGCGGCGATGCGCACGCGGTGGCACTCGATCAGTACCCGCGCGGCCTCCGGCAGGTCGCCGAAGCGATCGATCAGCTCCTCCTGCAGCGCATCGAGCCCCTCGAGCGAGGCGGCATCGGCGAGCCGCTTGTAGAGCGAAAGCCGCTCGTGCACGTCGCTGCAGTAGGTGGCGGGCAGGATCGACGGCACGTGCAGGTTGACCTCGGTGTCGAGGTCGAAATCCTTCTCCAGCTCCGGCGCCCGGCCGGCCTTCAGGGCGCGCACCGCGCGCTCGAGCATCCGGGCGTAGAGCGAGAAGCCGACCTCCTGCATTTCCCCCGACTGCTCCTCGCCCAGGACCTCGCCGGCGCCGCGGATCTCGAGGTCGTGCATCGCGAGATAGAAGCCCGAGCCGAGGTCTTCCATCATCGTGATCGCCTCGAGGCGCTTCGCCGCGTTGCGGCTCAACGCCTCCTCGGGCGGCGTGAGGAGGTAGGCGTAGGCCTGGTGGTGCGAGCGGCCGACGCGGCCGCGCAGCTGATGCAGCTGCGCCAGGCCGAACTTGTCGGCGCGGTTGATGACGATGGTGTTGGCGGTTGGGATATCGATCCCGGTCTCGATGATGGTCGAGCAGAGCAGCACGTTGTAGCGCTGCGCGGTGAATTCGCGCATCACCCTCTCCAGCTCGCGCTCGCGCATCTGCCCATGGGCGATCGCGAGCCTCGCCTCCGGGAGGAGGCGCGCCAGTCTTTCTCCCATCCTCTCGATCGAGTCGACCTCGTTGTGGAGGAAGTAGACCTGCCCGCCGCGCTTCAGCTCGCGCATCACCGCCTCGCGGATCAGGCCCTCGGACCAGGGCGAGACGAAGGTCTTGATGGCGAGGCGCTTCTCCGGCGCGGTGGCGATCACCGAGAAGTCGCGGATCCCCTCGAGCGACATCGCCAGCGTCCGGGGGATGGGCGTCGCCGTCAGCGTGAGCACGTCGACCTCGGAGCGCAGCCGCTTCAGGGCTTCCTTCTGGCGCACGCCGAAGCGGTGCTCCTCGTCGATGATCACCAGCCCGAGCGTCTTGAAGGAAACGTCCTTCGACAGCAGCTTGTGGGTGCCGATGACGATGTCCACCTCTCCCGTCTTCAGCTCCGCGACGATCTTCGACGACTCCTTGCCGCTGCGAAAGCGCGACAGCTCGACGATTTTCACCGGCCAGTCGGCGAAGCGGTCGGAGAAGGTCTGCAGGTGCTGCTCGGCGAGCAGCGTGGTCGGGCAGAGCACCACGACCTGCTTCTTGTCGGCGACGGCAACGAACGCGGCGCGCAGCGCCACCTCGGTCTTGCCGAAGCCGACGTCGCCGCACACCAGCCGGTCCATCGGCTTGCCGGCCTTGAGGTCCGCCACCACGGCTTCGATCGCCGCCGCCTGATCGACCGTCTCCTCGAAGCCGAAGCCGTCGGCGAAAGCCTCCAGGTCGTGCGGATTCACCCCGAACGAATGACCCACCCGCGCCGCGCGCCGGGCGTACAGCCCGAGCAGCTCGGCCGCCGTGTCGCGCACCTGCTTCGCGGCGCGCGCCTTCGCCTTGTCCCATTCGCCGCTGCCGAGCTTGTGCAGCGGCGCTTCCTCGGGCTGCGCGCCGCTGTAGCGGCCGATCATGCCCAGCTGCGAGACGGGCACGTAGAGCTTGTCCCCGCCCTGGTATTCGAGCAGCAGGAACTCGCTCGTGCCGTCCTCGAGACTCAGGGTCACCAGCCCCTGGAACCGCCCGATGCCGTGCTGCTCGTGCACCACCGGGTCGCCGACCTTGAGCTCGGAGAGGTCGCGCAGCATGCCGTCGACCGCGCTCGGTTTCTCCGCGGCGCGCGCCCGGCGGCGGACGACCCCCGCGTAGAGCTCGGCTTCGGTGACGATCGCCCAGCCCTCGGCGGGCACGGAAAACCCGTGCGCCAGCGGCGCGACGCCGAGGCAGAACGCTTCAGTCCCCTTGAAAAATTCGTCGAAGCTCGCCGACGGGGAGGGCTTGAGGCCGTATTCGGCGAAGTACGCGAGCATCGTTTCCCGTCGCCCGGCCGACTCCGCCGCAAGGAAGACCCGCAGCCTGGAGCCGGCGAGGAATGCCTTCAGCGCCGCGAGCGGATCCTGCGCGCGCCGGTCGACCGCGACCGCGGGTAGCGGCGCCGCGACGAGGCCGGCATCGTGCTCGCCGTCTTCTTGCGGCGCCACGTCGATGCGCGGGTGGTCGCGCAGCAGGACGTAGAACTCCTCCGCCGCAACGAACAGCTGCGCCGGCGGCAGCAGCGGCCGGTCGGCGTCGCCGCCGAGCAGGCGGTGGCGCGTGCTGGCGTCGCGCCAGAATTCCTGGATCGCGCCGCCCACGTCGTGGTGCAGCATGACCGTGCAGCCGCGCGGCAGGTAGTCGAAGAGCGTGGACACCGAATCGAAGAACAGGGGCAGGTAGTACTCGATGCCCGCGGCCGGAATGCCGGTCGATACGTCGCGGTAGAGACGCTTCTTCGACGGATCGCCCTCGAAGGTCTCGCGCCAGCGCAGGCGGAATTGCGCCCGGCCGGCATCGTCGAGCGGAAACTCGCGCGCGGGCAGGAGACGGACCTCGGCCACCGCGTACAGGGTGCGCTGCGTGTCGACGTCGAAGGTGCGGATGCCGTCGATGACGTCGTCGTCGAGGTCGATGCGATAGGGAATCGCGCTGCCGGTGGGGAAGAGGTCGATCAGGCCGCCGCGGAAGCAGACCTCGCCCGGTGCCATGACCTGGGTGACGTGCTGGTAGCCCGCGGTGGCGAGCTGCGCGCGCAGCGTCTCGGTGTCGAGCGTCTCCTTCTGCTTGAGAAAGAATGTTCTCGAAGCGATGTAGGCGGGCGGACAGAGCCGCACCAGTGCCGTGGTGGCGGGCACGACCATCACGTCGAAGTCGCCGCGCTGCATCCCGTAAAGCGTCGCCAGGCGCTCCGAGACGAGGTCCTGGTGCGGCGAGAACTGGTCGTACGGCAGCGTCTCCCAGTCGGGCAGCAGCGCGGTGCGCAGCGATGGCGCGAGCCACGCCAGTTCCTCGATCAGCCGCTGCGCGTCGAGCGCGGTCGCGGTGACGATCGCGATCGGGCTTTCTCCGGCAGCGAGGCGCGCGACCGCGAGCGAGTCGGCGGAGCCGCTCAGCTTCGCCAGGCGCCTGCGGGCTGGAAGGGAGTCGCGATGCACTTGGGAGAAAGACGTAGAATCACGAGGAAAAGCATGCAATTATGCCTGTGTTCGCTCTCATTCCCGCCGCTGGAAGCGGCTCGCGTTTCGCCGGCGAGCAGCCCAAGCAATACGCCCGTCTCGCGGGAAGGGCGATGCTGTGGCATTCGGTGCGAGCAGTATGCGTGCCGCCGGTCGAAACCGTCTTCGTCGTGCTCGCGCCGGACGACGGGTCCTTCGCCGCGCAGGACTGGAGCGCGTTCGACGGCAAGGTCCAGCCGCTCTATTGCGGCGGCGAAGCGCGGCGCGATTCGGTCTACAACGGGCTGGTTTCCGTGATGAATACCGTCGATGCGGACGATTGGGTCCTCGTGCACGACGCGGCGCGGCCGTGCCTGCCGCCGCGCGATCTCGACAGCCTGCTGCGCGAATGCCAGCCTGACGCTGTCGGAGGCCTGCTGGCGCTGCCGGTCGCCGAGACGGTCAAAAAGGCGGCCAAGGATGAGGCGGGGGTACAGCGCATCGCCGCTACGGAAAATCGTGCCCAACTCTGGCTAGCGCAGACGCCGCAAATGTTCCGCGCCGGCCTGCTCGCGCAGGCGCTGCGGCGGGCGACCGGCCCGGTCACCGACGAGGCGAGCGCGATCGAGCAGATGGGACTCAAGCCGCGGCTCGTCACCGGCAGCCGCGAGAACCTGAAGGTGACCTTCCCGGAGGATCTCGCCATCGCCGAGGCCTTCCTGGCGAGACGCAAATGAGGAAGCGCGCATGAGGATCGGCCAGGGCCTCGACGTGCATGCCTTCGTCGCCGGCCGCAAGCTGGTGATCGGCGGCGTCGAGATCCCGCACCACAAGGGTCTCGCCGGGCACTCGGATGCCGACGTACTGCTGCACGCGATCTGCGACGCGCTGCTCGGCGCGGCCGCGCTCGGCGACATCGGCCGCCACTATCCCGACAGCGACCCCAAGTTCTCCGACATCGACAGCCGCAAGCTGCTGCGCGACGTCGCCGCGAAAGTGAAGGCGCAGGGCTACGAGATCGTCAACGTCGACGCCACCATCGTCGCCGAGGCGCCGCGCATGGCGCCGCACGTGGCGCGCATGATCGGCAACATCGCCGCCGACCTCGGCGTTGCGCCGGCGGCGATCAACGTCAAGGCCACCACCACCGAGCAACTCGGCTTCATCGGCCGCGGCGAAGGCATCGCCGCGATGGCCGTGGCGCTGATCGCCTGACATGTACTCGCCGTCCTACAACCGCCTCGAGGACCGGGCCGAGCTGCTCGCCTTCATGCGCGCCAACAACTTTCCGGTTCTGGTCACCGGCACCGGCGGCACGCTGCACGCCTCGCACCTGCCGGTCCTGGTCGGCAGGACCGAGCCGCAGCTGGTGCTCGACATGCATATGGCGAAGAACAACCCGCAGTGGCAGGAGTTCTTCGACGACCAGGAGGTGATGGTGGTGTTCTCCGGGCCGCATGCGTACGTCTCGCCGCGCTGGTACGAGGAGAAGGAGCGCGTGCCGACCTGGAACTATGCCGCGGTGCACGCCTATGGCTTGCCGAAAATCAACTCCGAGCGGAAGGCGAAGCACGAATCCCAGCGGCGGCTGGTCGCCGCCATGGACCCGCAGTGGCTGCCCGAGTTCGACAAGCTGCCGGAGAAGTACGTGACGATGATGCTCGAGGGCATCGTCAATTTCGAGATCTCGGTGACGCGCATCGAGACGCGCTGGAAGCTGTCGCAGAACCGCAGCCGGCGGGAGATGGAGCTGATCGCCGCGCAGCTCGGCAAGTCGCCCGACTCGATCGAGCAGGCGCTCGCCGCCTTGACTCGAAAGCACCTCCCGCCGGAGTGAGGCTCTTTTTCGCAGCATGGCCGCCGGCGCAGACCGCCGCTGCCCTGCACGCATGGGCCGAAGGCCTCGAGGGCAGGGCGGTTGCGCGGGAGAACATTCACCTGACGCTCGCCTTTCTCGGCGAGGCGGGTCCGGAGAAGGCCATCGACGCGGCAAGACGGGTGCGCGGCGCTGCGCACGAATTACCGATCGAGGAGGCGCACTACTGGAAGAAGAACCAGATCGTCTGGGTGGGACCGCGCGAGATGCCGCCCGAGCTCGATCGCCTCGTGAGATCGCTGCACCTCGAGCTGCATCGTGCCGGGTTCATCCTCGAGCGGCGGCCCTTCGCCGCCCATGTGACGCTGCTGCGCAAGGCGCGCGACCCCGGAGAGCTGCCGCCTCCGCCGCGGGTGGCCTGGCCGGTCCGGGAGTTCGCGTTGCTCGCCTCGCGCATTTCGTCCCGCGGTTCGACCTACGAGCCGGTCGAGCGCTTTCCTCTGTCAGAATAGCGGCCGCATGAAAACCTTGCGCATCGGATGCCTTGCTCTCGCGCTTGCAGGCTGCGCCACGGACGAGATTGCCCTGCGCCCGCTGCCGGCGGCGGGCGATCCGTCGACCGAGGTCACCGTTCTCCGCCCGCGCACGGTGGTCGCGGCGGAGTGGCCGTTCTACATCGTCGTTGCCGACCAGCCGGTGTTCGACCTGAGAAACGGCGAGCACACGCGCTTTCGCATGTCTTCCGGCCGGCAGGTCCTCGCCATCCGTTGCCAGGGCGGGCCGGCGTCGAAGCCGCTCGAGGCGCGCGTCGAGCATGATTTCCCGCCGGGCGGCTCGGCGTACTTCGTCGTCGAGCCGAAGTTCGAGTGCGCGAGCGTGCAATCGGTCAGCGCGAGCAGCGCGGCGCCAGTCATCGCGACGACCCGCTTCCGCGCGCTTGGCGCCGTGAACCTGATGGCGCAGGCGACCGGCGACGCGCCTGCGGTGTTCAGCTCGCAGCCGGCGCCGCCGCGAGCGGCGGCCACCAGCGTGCATGAGCAGATCGCGGCAGCGACCGCCGCCTGGGTCGACGCCTTCAACAAGCGCGACGCGGCGCGCATCGCCCAGATGTACGACCCGGAGGCGGTGATCTGGGGTACCGATGCGCAGCGGCTCGCAGCCGGCCCTTCGGCGATCGCCGAGTATTTCAAGAGCCTCGCCGCGCCGCAGCGCGTGCCCGTTACCGCGGCGATCGGCGAGCAGCGCATCCGCGTCTACGGCGATACGGCGATCGACACCGGCACCTATACCTTCTGGGTGACGCGCGACGGCAAGCAGGAACCGGTGCCGGCGCGCTACAGCCTCGTCTACCGCAACCACGAGGGGAAGTGGCTGATCGTGGATCACCACTCCTCGCGGGTTCCCGCGCCCTGAGCTTTCCTCTCAGCGCAGCAGCGTAAGGCGCGAGACCAGGCCGCCGCCCTCGCGCGGCGCGAGCTCCAGCCCGCCGCGGTGCGAGCGCGCGATGCGCTCGACGATCGCCAGGCCGAGCCCCGCACCGCCGGCACCGCTGCGCGCGTGCTCGAGGCGCGTGAAGGGGCGCTTTACGCGCTCGACCTCGTCTGCGGGGATGCCCGGGCCGCGGTCGCACACCTCGACGATGACGCGGTCGCCCTGCATGGCGGTCCCGACCTCGACCGGCTCGCCGGCATAGCGCAGTGCGTTGTCGATCAGGTTGGCGACCGCGCGGCGCACCGCCATGCGGGCGAAGCGGAACGGCGGCACGCGGCCGGGGCGGAAGCTGACCTGGCGATGGATGCGGCGATAGTGACCGGCGAGCTCGTCGAGCAGCTCGTTCAGCTCGTTCTCTTCCTGCTCCTCGTCGGCGCCGCGCGCGAAGTCGAGGAACTGGCCGATCACCGCGTCGATTTCGTCGATGTCGGAGGCCATCGCCTCGCGGTCGCTCGCCTGCGCATCCATTTCCATTGCGAGCCGCAGGCGCGAAAGTGGCGTGCGCAAGTCGTGCGAGATGCCGGCGAGCACCATGGCGCGCTCGCGCTCGATCCTTTCCAGGTCGCTCGCCATGCGGTTGAAGGCGGACGCCACGCCGCGCAGCTCGCGCGGACCTTTCTCCGCGAGCGGCTCGTGCGCTTGGCCGCGTCCAAGGCGGCCGCTGGCGCGCGTCAGCGCCGCGAGCGGCCGCGCGATCATCGAGGCGATCAGGAATGCGCCGGCGAGGGCGATCGCCAGCAGCGCCGCGCCCCAGCCGAGCCACTGCAAGCCGAAGGCCGGCTCGAAACGCTCCCACGGCAACATCGCCCAGAACTCGTCCTCGTCGATCAGGAAGCTGACCCAGAAGCCTTCCTCGCCGTCGCGCTCGGAAGCGAAGCGCGTTTTCTCGCCCAGCGCCTCGCGCACGCGCTCGGCGACCTTGTCCAGAAGCGGGTCGTCGGGCAGCGGCTCGAGCTTCTCGCTCGCCGTGGCGGGGAAGAGGCGCAGCCCCTCGCTCTCGTTCAGGTCGATCAGCAGCTCGCGGCGCAGGAAGGGGTCGGCGTTGATCAGGGCGGCGCGCGTCAGGTTGATCGTGCTCACCGTCTGCTGCGCCAGCTCGCGCGAGCGCGGCTCGCGCTCGTAGACGCGATAGATCTGGAAGGAGCCGAGGACGGCGGTGACGATCAGCAGCGCGATCAGCAGCAACGACCGCCAGAAGAGCGTCACTTGCCGGCGTCGGCTTCGGGGACGAACACGTAGCCGAAGCCCCAGACGGTCTGGATGTGCTTCGGGTGCGAGGGGTCGTCCTCGATGATCTTGCGCAGGCGCGAGATCTGCACGTCGATCGAGCGGTCGAACACCTCGTACTCGCGGCCGCGCGCCAGCTCCATCAGCTTGTCGCGCGAAAGCGGCTGGCGCGGGTGCTGCACCAGCACCTTGAGGATCGAGAACTCGCCGGTGGTGAGCGCCACCGGCTTGCCGGCGCGCGTCAGGGTGCGCGTCGCCGTGCTGAAGGAGAAGGCGCCGAACTGGAACACGTCCCCGCCCGCGGCCGGCGCGCCCGGCGGTCCCGCGGGCGCCTTCCTTCTCAGCACCGCATTGATCCGCGCCAGGAGCTCGCGCGGGTTGAAGGGCTTCGGCAGGTAGTCGTCGGCGCCCATCTCCAGGCCGACGATGCGGTCGACCTCGTCGCCCTTCGCGGTCAGCATGACGATCGCCGGCGCGACGTTCTGCGCGCGCAAGCGGCGGCAGATCGCGAGGCCGTCTTCGCCCGGCAGCATCAGGTCGAGCACCACCAGGTCGTAGCGCTCGCGGCTCAGCTGCTTGTCCATCCCGGCGGCGTCGCCGACCGCCTTCACCTCGTAGCCTTCGCCGCCGAGGTAGCGCACCAGCAGGTCGCGCAGCCGCTGGTCGTCGTCGACGACCAGGATGCGGGTCTTCAGCTCAGCCATGGGCGCAAGATACCAATTGTTACACCCGTCTTCCGCCATTTCCGTACCATGCCCACTGGATGAAAACGCTCGTCTTCTTTCTCGCGTTGACGCTCTCCGGCGTCGCCTCTGCCCAGCAGGGGCGACGGCATGAGGGCAAGCCGCAGCAGATGCGGCAGGAAGACCGGCAGCGGATGCGCGAGGACATGAACCAGGTCTACCGCGACCGCAACTCGCGGCCCGAGCGGCCGGCGCGGCCGATGTCGCCCCAGGAGCGGGAAAAGCTCCGCAAGGACGTGCAGGACGCCAACAAGCAGTTGAAGCGTTAGCCTGGCGCAGTGAAGCGCTAGCCGGCGCTCTCGGAATCGCTGCGCTTCGCCGGATCGTTGGCCGCCGGCCCCGCGGCGTAGAACCGGTAGGTATTCTTGCCGGCCTGCTTGGCGGCGTACATCGCTGTGTCGGCGTGCTTCATCAGCGATTGCGCATCGGTCGCGTCGTCGGGAAAGATGCTGATGCCGATGCTCGCCGTCACCTTGGCGTCGCCGCCGGCGAGGGAATAGGGCCGCATGACCTCGGCGAGCAGCTTTTTCGCCACCGTCTCGATCGGCCCGACCTCCTGCACTTCTTCGACCGCCACCACGAATTCGTCGCCGCCGAGGCGCGCCACCAGGTCGCTCGCGCGCAGGTTGGCGCGCAGCCGGCCTGCGACCTCGATGAGCAGCGCGTCGCCGGTGTCGTGGCCGCGCAGGTCGTTGATCTGCTTGAAGCCGTCGAGGTCGACGAACACCAGCGCGATTTTCGAGCTCCTGCGGCGCGCGCGCTGCACCGCCTGGTCGAGCGACGGGCCGAAGCTGCTGCGGTTGGCGAGGCCGGTGAGCGGATCCGAGTAGGCGAGCGAGGAGATCCGCTCGCGGGCGAGGGCGATCTCGGTGATGTCGCGGCCGACGCCCTGGTAGCCGAGGAAGCTGCCGTCGGCGGCGAAGCGCGGCTCGCCGCTGACGCTGAAGTAGCGCGTCATGTCCCGCAGCGCGCGGGCGAACTCGAAATCGCGGAACGGCAGGTGCTGCTCCATGCGCGCGCGCTGCGACGCCCAGCCCGCTTCGTCGGGGCTGACCGACGGCAGCTCCCAGGACGCCTTGCCGAGCGCGCCGCGCAGCACGGCGTCGGGGTAGTTCGGACCGTGGACGAGCTGCGTGACGCGGTGCGCGCTGTCGGTCTCCCAATAGAAGTCGGATGACATCTCCGTCAGGCGGCGAAAGCGCGCCTCGCTTTCGCGCAACGACTCCTCGGCCTGCTTGCGGCGCAGGAACTGGCCGATCTGGCTGCCGATGACGCGCGAGGCCTCGAGCAGCCTCTGGTCGGGCTCGCGCACCGATTGGCTGGAGAAGCTCAGCACGCCGATGATCCGGTTCTCCGAGATGACGGGGAAGGAGATGCCGCCGTGCAGGCCGGTGCCTTCCCACATCGCGCCGTACTTGGCGCGGCCATCGCCCGTCGCGTCGTGCGTCCAGACCGGCTCGCCGGATTTCAGGACCGTGCCGGTGATGCCTTCTCCCGGGCGAAACGTCATGTCGCGCGAACGGACGAGGAACTGGCGGATCAGCGGATCTTCCACCGACCAGGCGTCCTGGAAGCGCAGCACGCCGTGGTCGACGCAGAAGTAGCGCCCGCACGCCCAGCCTTCGGCGCGGCAAACGGCGCGGATCACCGCGCGCAGGCCGCTCGAAGCGTCGTCGGCCTCGGCGAGCGAGCGCGCCACCTGGTGCTCGAGCTTGAGCAGCATCTCGCCGCGCTTCTGCTCGGTGACGTGGCGGCCGACGCCGCGATAGCCGCGGAAGCTTCCGTCGGCGCCGAGCAGCGGCTCGCCGCTCACGCTGAGGTAGCGCAGCGTGCCGTCGGCCGTGGGACGCCACATCAGCACGTCGTGGAACGGCTTGCGCTGGTCGAGCACCGCCCGGTGCGCCGGCCATCCGCCCTCGACCTCCAGGTCGCCGTCCCAGCGGCACTTTCCGATCAGGCGCTGCCGCAGGCTTTCGTCGCCGCCGGCAACCTGGCGGCCCTCCAGGCGAGTGAAGCGGTATTCGGTGTCCAGCTCCCAGTACCAGTCGGAGGAAAGGTTGGTCAGGCTGCGGAAACGCTCCTCGCTGTCGCGTACCGCGTGCTCGGCGTCGGCGCGCTCGAGGTACTGGCCGAGCATCGTGGCGACCACTTGCAGCGCCTGGGACAGCCGCTTGTGCGGCGGCCGGAGGCGCTGGGAGGCGAAGGCGAGGACGCCCGTCACGCGGCCGCCGAGCCGCACCGGAAACAGGACCGCGCCGCGCAGCCCCGTAGCGAGCGAGAGGTCCCGCCGCAAGGAACGCGGGTCTTGCTGCGAATCCTGGATCCAGAGGGGTTCGCCGCTTTGCCATGCCGTGCCCACCAGGCCGACCCCTTGCCGGAAGACGAGCTCGCGCGAAGTTTCGTCGAAGCGCTGCGCACTTTCATTCCCCGGTGCCACCCACGCGGCGTAGTGGCGCATCTCGCCGCGCGCCGCGTCGAGCTTCCAGAACTGGCCGCAATCCCAGCCTTCGGTCTCGCCGATCGCCTTCAGCGCCGTCTGCAGAGCGCGCGGCGCGTCCTGGGCCTCGGCGAGGCAGCGCGTCACGCGGTGCTCGAGGCGCAGCAGACGGACGACGCGCTGTTGCGCGGTGACATCGCGGCCGATGCCGCGATAGCCCGTGAAGCGCTTGCGTGCGTCGAAAACGGGCTCGCCGGTGACGCTGAGGTAGCGCCGGCTGCCGTCCTCGAAGGTGCGCCACATCAGCACGTCACGGAACGGCTGGCGCGCCTCGAGGAGTGCTTGGTGCGAATGCCAGCCGCCTTCGATCTCGATGCCGGTCTCCCAGCGTCGCTTGCCGATCTGGCGCCGGACGAGCGCCTCCTCCGCGGGATCGCGCCGGTTCGACTCGATCTTCGAAAAGCGCAGCTCGGCGTCCTGCTCCCAGTACCAGTCCGCGGGCAGGTCGTGGAAGACGCTCCGCGCCGCTGCGCGCTTCGCCGTCGCGGTGCGCTTGCGTGACCTCGCCATTGCCGGGCTTTCTCCCTTCCCCTGCCGCGAATTTACCTCAAAGGAGGTGGGCGATGGAGTTGGCGTAGTAGGCGAGCAACGCTTCCTCGGCGGCGCTGGCGGAGAACACGCCATCCTTTTCCTCGACCAGATGGCGCAACTGCAGCATGCGCAGCCCGACGGTCAGCGCGTAGTCAAGGTCGCCGCGCGGCACGTAGACGCGTGCGCCCGCGGCCGTCAGGCGCTCCAGCAGCCGCTCCACCTCGGCCTTGAGCTCGAGCTCGGAGAAAGCGCGCCCCGGGTTGTCGCGGAACACGCTCGCCATCAGCGCCACCGGCACTACCGGCACGACGCGGCCGACCGCCTGCATCAGGTCCTTGCCGAGGCCGGCCATCGCCTGCCGGCGCGGCTCGCCGGTGAGCTTCTGGAAGTCGAGGTTTCGGCTGCGGCAGTACTCGCGCATCGACAGCGGCGCGCCGAAGTTGACGCACGCGTAGCCGAAGCGATGCCATTCGCTGCGCACCATCAGCAGCAGGTTGTGCAGCACGAAGCCGAAAGTCCCGGACGCCGCGCGCAGCCGCCCGGCCTTCCTGCCGTCGAGCGAAGCGAGCAGGGTGCGGTCCTCGAGCACGCGGTCATAGTTCAGGCCGAGCGGCACGAACACGAGGTCGCGCTCGCCGTCGATGCGGAAGCCGCGCATCATGTAGTCGAGCACGCCGAGGCGGGGCTCGCGCAGCCGGCCGTCGCGCGACAGCCCGCCCTCCGGGAACACCGCCTGCGGCACGCCGGCCTCGGTCGCCATGGCGATGTAGCGCTCGAGGACCCGGCGATAGAGCTCATCTCCCGAATTGCGCCGCACGAAATAGGCGCCCATGGCGCGGATCAGCGCCGAGAGCGGCCAGAGGCGGGCCCACTCGCCCACGGCGTACGAGAGCGCCGCCTGGTCGGCGGCGAGGTAGCCGGCGAGGATGTAGTCCATGTTCGAGCGGTGGTTCATCACCAGCACCACGGTCGCGTCGGGGTCGATGGCGGCGATGCCGGCCGAGTCGATGTAGCCGATGCGCACGCGGTAGAAGAGCCGCGAGATGGCGCGGCCGATCCAGTAGCCGACCCGGAAGTAGAGGTAGGCGTTGAACCTCGGCACGATCTCGCCGGCGTAGGCTTCGACGCGCTTCATCGCCGCTGCAAGCGGAATCTTTTTCTCGAGGGCAAAGCGTTCCGTTGCCTGCTGCACTTTCGGGTCGGTGAGCAGCCGGTGGATCAGCGCCTGGCGGCGGGTGCGCTGGAAAGGCCGGATGCCGATGCGCAGTCGCTGCGAAAGCTGATCGATGACCCGATTGCCGGGCTGCGTCGCCATCCAGCGCAGCGCCGGGACCAGGAAATGCTCGATCAGCGCCCAGGCGGCGAAGGCGAGCAGCACCGCCGCCATCCAGAAGGGCAGCTCGACGTGCTCGCTCATCGCTGCCGCTCCCGGTGGAACAGGTACAGGCCGCTGGCGATGACGATCGCCGCGCCGATCCAGACCGCGGCGCCGGGCACGTCGCCGAACACGAAGTAACCGATCAGCGCCATGTAGAACACCTGCTGGTACAGGAAGGGCGCGATCACGGTCGAAGGGGCGTAGCGATGGGCGACGGCGAGCAGGTAGTGACCGACACCGCCGAGCACGCCCATGAGCATGGCGAGCGTCCATTCGATGGCCGTATCGGGCATCTCCCAGGCGGCGAGCGCGAAGGGCGCGAGGCCGATCGCGGCGCCCACCGCGGGCAGGTACTGGATGGTTTCCGGCGAGTCGTAGGCGGCGAGGCGGCGCGTCATCAGCATGAAGAGCGCGTAGAGCACGGCGTTGACCATCGAGCCGAGCATCGCCGGGTGGAAGTCCGCGCTGCCGGGCCGCACGATCACCAGCACGCCGATGAAGCCGGCGATGATCGCGATCCAGCGGCCGGCGTCGAGCCTTTCGCCGAGCAGCGGCGCGCCCAGCATGGCGATGATGAGCGGCACGGTGAAGAAGATCGCCGAGGTCACCGTGAGCTGCAGATACTGCAGCGCC
>Ga0134122_10002273_pt1 | contig 14105 bp, 14 predicted proteins | sample KB302_FD_96461 | JGI IMG/M metagenome (GOLD analysis project Ga0134122, IMG submission 96461) | Terrestrial soil microbial communities without Nitrogen fertilizer from Kellogg Biological Station, Michigan, USA - KB3-0-2 | ecosystem: Environmental > Terrestrial > Soil > Unclassified ... | reverse complement strand
CCGCCCTTCGCCGCTGCTCCGCAAGATGGTCGACGCCGGCCTCCTCGGCCGCAAGAGCGGCAAGGGCTTCCACGACTACGGCGTCGCCGTCTAGGAACCCACCCATGGACCAGATGCAAAGCAAGATCAAGACGTTCCTCTCGCGCTTCTTCAAGGGCCACGACCTGCAGCCCGAGGAGGACATCTTCGCCCTCGGCTTCGTCAACTCGCTGCTCGCCATGCAGCTCGTCGCCTTCGTCGAGAAGGAGTTCGGCGTCACCGTGGGGGACGAGGACCTCGATCTCGACAACTTCCGCTCGATCCGGGCCATCTCCGAGTTCGTCGCGCGCAAGCAGGGCGCCCCGGTGGAGGCCGCGCCGGCGTGAAGCTGGAGCTCACGGCCGAGCAGCGGGAAGCCCGCGCCGGGTTCCGTGCCTTCGTCGCGGCCGAGATCGCGCCCCACGCCGGCCGCTGGGACCGCGAGGAAGCGATCCCGCCGCAGCTCATCGGCCGCCTCCGCGAGCAGGGCTACCTCGGCTCGAACGTCGCGGCGGAGCACGGCGGCGCCGGCCGCGACATGATCGCCTACGGCCTGCTCACCGAGGAGATCGCCAAGGGCTGCTCCTCCGTGCGCTCACTGCTCACCGTGCACGACATGGTGGCCCACGCCGTCCAGCGCTGGGGGAGCCGCGAGCAGAAGGAGCGCTATCTGCCGCTCCTCGCCCGCGGCGAGATCCTCGGCGCTCTGGCCCTCTCCGAGCCCAACGCCGGCAGCGACGCCAAGAGCATCGAGACGACCGCGGCCGATGCCGGAGATGATTGGGTGCTCGACGGCCGCAAGAAGTGGACGACCTTCGGCCAGATCGCCGGCCTGTTCCTCGTCTTCGCCCAGATGGAGGGAAGGGCCGCGGCGTTCCTGGTGGAGCGGGAGACGCCGGGACTTTCCGTGCGGCCGCTCAAGGGCATCCTCGGCACCCGCGCCTCGATGCTGGCGGAGATCGAGCTCGCCGGCTGCCGCGTGCCGAAAGCGAGCCTGCTGGGCCGCGTCGGCTTCGGCATCTCCCACGTCGCCGCCGCGGCGCTGGAGCACGGGCGCTACAGCATCGCCTGGGGCTCGGTGGGCATCGTCCAGGCCTGCCTCGACGCCTGCCGCACGTACGCCTCCGAGCGCCGGCAGTTCGGCGCGCCGCTCGCCGACCACCAGCTCATCCGCCGCATGCTGACGGACATGATCGTCGACGTCCGCGCCGCCCGCCTCCTCTGCCTGCGCGCCGGCTGGCTGCGCGGGGCCGGAGATCCCGGCGCCTTCATGGAGACCATGGCGGCCAAGTACTTCGCCTCGCGGCTGGCCGTCCGCGCCGCCAACGACGCCGTGCAGATCCACGGCGCCAACGGCTGCAGCGAGGACTATCCCGTCGGCCGCTACCTGCGCGACGCCAAGGTCATGGAGATCATCGAGGGCAGCACGCAGATCCAGCAGATCACGATTCCGCTGTTCGAGTTTCAGGAGTTTTGACGCCATGATTTCCGAGCCATCCACCACCCACGCCGACGCCGTCCGCGCCGCGAAGAAGAAGGAGAAGCAGTCCATCAAGTGCGTGGTCTGGGACCTCGACGATACGGTGTGGGACGGCATCCTGCTCGAGGACCGTGAGGTGAAACTGCGGCCGCACGTCGTCCACATCCTGAAGACCCTGGACGAGCGCGGCATCCTGTGCTCCATCGCCAGCCGCAACGACCATGACGTCGCGATGGCGAAGCTGAAGGAGCTCGGGATCGACGAGTATTTCCTCTATCCGCAGATCAACTGGAATTCCAAGGCCGCCTCGATCGCGCAGATCGCGCAGGACATCAACATCGGCCTCGACGCCGTCGCCTTCGTGGACGACCAACCCTTCGAGCGCGAGGAGGTGGCCTTCTCGCACGGCCAGGTGCTCTGCCTCGACTCGGCGCTGCTCGACGGCCTGCTCGACCGCCCCGAATTCAATCCGCGCTTCATCACCGAGGACTCCCGCCTCCGCCGCCGGATGTACCAGGCCGACATCGCGCGCAACCGGGTGGAGGCGGAGTACGTCGGCCCCAAGGAGGAGTTCCTCGCCACGCTCGGCATGGCGTTCACTATCGCGCCCTGCCGCGAGGAGGACCTGAAGCGGGCCGAAGAGCTGACGGTGCGCACCAACCAGCTCAACGCCACCGGCTACACCTACTCCTACGAGGAGCTGGACGAGCTGCGGCGCTCCCCCCGCCACGAGCTGCTCATCGCCAGCCTGGAAGACCGCCACGGCACCTACGGCAAGATCGGCCTGTCGCTCGTCGAGAAGGGGGACGGGATCTGGACGCTCAAGCTCCTCCTCATGTCCTGCCGGGTGATGTCCAAGGGAGTAGGGACGATCCTGCTCCACCACATCCTCCGCCGGGCAAAGGACGCCGATGTGAGGCTGCGCGCCGAGTTCGTCTCGAACGACCGCAACCGCCAGATGCTGATCACCTACAAGTTCGCCGGCTTCAAGGAGGCGGAGAGGACGGGGGAGGTGATCCTCTTCGAGAACGACTACTCGGTGCTGCAGCCGCCGCCGGCGTATGTTGACGTGCGGATTCTGGAGTGACGCTTCCCATCCGCTCGCCGCGAAGTTGACATCCTGAAACTGGTCATCTAAAGTGGTCATATGCGTGAGATTCGGGCTTCCGAGTTCAAGGCCAAGTGCTTGGCGATCCTGGACGAGGTCGAGCGGACGGGAGAATCGATTGTCATCCTGAAGCGAGGCCGGCCCGTCGCACGTCTCGTCCCCCCTGCCTTGGGACAGGAGAAATATCCGCAGCAGTCGCTCAAGGGATCTGTCAAGATCCTGGGAGATATCATCGGTCCCGTGCTTCCTGCTGAGGACTGGGAGGCAGAGGGCGGACCGAAGCGGTGAGGGCTCTCCTCGACACCCACATATTCCTCTGGTGGTTCAGCGAAGCTCCGCGGCTGTCCCCAAAGCAGAAGGCGGTTCTCAAGGGAGCCAGCGAAGCGGAGCCTGTCTGGGTCTCCGATATCACCCTTTGGGAAATTGCGACCTTGATCAGCCTGCAGCGGATTCAACTGGACCTGCCGTTGCGGGAGTGGCTGGAGCGGGCCACGGCCTCGCCTCTGGTGCAGAGGCAGGCGATCACTCCAGCGATTGCTGCTGAGGTCGCCGCCCTGCCGGACTCGTTCCATCGAGATCCTGCCGATCGGATCATCGTCGCTTCAGCACGCGTCCTCGGCGCGACTCTCCTGACCCAGGACTCTCGCATCACCGACGCCGGCCTGGTACCCACTCTCGGCTGAGATCACACCTGCCGCGCCCTGTGTTTTTCCCAGGTCGCGGACCTCGGAGTCTGGAATCGGGCGCTGTTCCGCTTTGAAAGCGAGCCGACCTACTGGAGCCGCCGCTTTTCTGCGCGACCTCGTCGCCAACCTGATCTGCGGGGCGATTTCCTGGTAGAAAAAGCTGCCGACCTGTTGGACAGCCTGCTGTCCTATTGGATCGCGGAGCTTGTCGCCAGGGTGGGCAGTTTTTCCAACCAAAGAACGCCGTGCTCATTGAGTCGGCCGGTTTTTCTACCAGGCCGGAGGCGTTGGTCTACTGGCTCAGCGTCCTTTCCAGCAAAAAAATGCCTTGCACATCAGGCCGGCCGATTTTTTCACCAGGCTGCCGACGGTGAAAGCGCTGTCTCCGAGGTCGACGTGCCGCCTCCGGGGTTTTTTCTTGTCAGGAAATTCACCTGTGCACAAGCGAGGTCCTTACGCGCTTGAAATTACCCGAGTCCCATCTCCTCCAGAGACTTCGCCCGCAGGACCTTCCGGCCCAGTTTGCGCAGCTCTTGGATCGAAGAGATCTCCTCAACCTGCCGGCGTACCGGGATTGGGAGCCGTCCGAAGCGCTGAGTCATCTGCGCGAGGAGCATTTCCCGGTGGCCGTCGCGACGCGCTTCCCGGCGCGCCTCTCGACGCGCCTTCTGACGCTCCTCCCGGATAACTTTGTCTCTCCACTTGATCAGGGTTTCTTCCAGCATGGGAGCCTCCTTGAGGTTCATCCCCTCGGGAATTATAGCGTCTGGAAAGGTCCTGCGGACCACCGAGTCGATCCAGGCCTGGACTGTTCGCCGCAAGGCCGAGTCTTTGAGTGGGAGGAGATCCTCGAGACTCTGATACAGGCCCGGCAAGGCTTCCGGAGTTTCGTTGGTTTCAACCCGAAAGAGAGCGGCTGTGGCGGAGCTGGTTTAAAGTAGCCTGCCGTGAACCGCTATCTGGTCAACGAGGTCTTCTACAGCCTGCAGGGGGAGGGCCTCCGGGCCGGCGAGCCGAGCTTCTTCCTGCGGCTGGCGAAGTGCAACCTCGCCTGCCAGGCGGAGACGCACGGGTTTGACTGCGACACGGAGTTCGAGTCGGGACGGTGGATGACCCTGCCGGAGATCCTCGACGAGCTGCGGCAGCTCTCCGCGAAGTGCGAGTGGGTGGTCTTGACCGGCGGCGAGCCGGCCCTGCAGGTGGACGCCGGGATGATCGACGCCCTGCATGCGGCCGGGTACAAGCTCGCCATCGAGACGAACGGCAGCGTCGAGCTCCCCCAGGGGAGCAACCGGATCGACTGGATCACCGTCAGCCCCAAGGTGGCCGAGCACGCCATCCGCCAGAAGCGGGCTCACGAGGTCAAGTACGTCCGCGGCTACGGCCAGGCGATCCCGAAGACCGTGGTCGAGGCCGAGCACTACCTGATCTCGCCCGCCTTCGAAGGGGATCAGCTCGACCCCCGAACCCTCGACTGGTGCATCCGGCTGTGCAAGGAGAATCCTCCTTGGCGGCTGTCCGTCCAGCAGCACAAACTGTGGCAGGTGCGTTAGAATGCCTTTATAGTTCCTTTTATGGATCTCTGGATTCAACGGCAGCCGGGTGAGGCCGGAGGGCGAACAGAGCTATGATGCGGGAGCTCGCTGGCGCGAAGGTTTTGGCGATTCAGGCCCCAGGACTGCGCCGGCGGGTGCGCCTGACGAAGGAGCGATGACGATGGTGACGAGACGAGGCTCTCTAGCAACTTGGACGGCGGTGGCGTTCGTGGTGCTGCTGATCAACACCGCGTACCTCGCGGCGTTCGCCAGTCCGACGGTCTTCTACATGACCAACGTGATGGTGCACTTCGTGCTGGGGCTCTGCCTGGCGGTGGCATTCGCGGTGCTGCTGGCCCGCCGGCCGGACCTGCGGAGCGGCCTGCTGCCGGCGGCGGTGCTCTTCGGCGTAGCGCTGCTCGCCGGCCTCTGGCTGGCCTGGGCCGGCAACGTCCTGCAGACGCGCGGGGTTTTCTGGGCGCACGTCGTGTCCGCCGCTCTCGGCGTGGCCGCGGTCGGCGCCTGGCTCTGGCGCCGCGGCGCCGGCTCGCCGCGGTTCCGCCAGGCCTTCGCGGCCGCGGTCGTGCTGATGGTGGTGCTGCCGGCCGTGGCGGCGCTGTGGCGCAAGACGCATCCCGACCCGGCGGACCGCATCAAGAATCCGCTCATCGTTCCCACCTCCATGGCGGAGGAGGGAGGCGGGCCGAAATCGCCGTTCTTCCCTTCGTCGGCGAAGACCAACGTCGGCGGCATCATCCCGTCCAACTTCTTCATGGACTCCGCCACCTGCGGCCAGTGCCACAAGGACATCTTCCAGCAGTGGAACAGCTCGGCCCACCACTTCGCCTCGTTCAACAACCAGTTCTACCGCAAGTCGATCGAGTACATGCAGGACGTGATCGGCCCGCAGCCGAGCAAGTGGTGCGCCGGCTGCCATGACCATGCGGTGTTCTTCAACGGCCGGTTCGAGCGGCCGATCAAGGGGCAGATCGACACGGCGGAAGCGCACGCCGGCCTCGCCTGCACCTCCTGCCACGCCATCACCCACGTCGACAGCTCGATGGGCAACGGCGGCTTCACCATCGAGTATCCACCGCTCCACGAGCTCGTGACCAGCAAGAACCCGATGATCCGCAAGGTGAACCACTTCCTCACCTATCTCGATCCCGAGCCGCACAAGCGCACGTTCATGAAGCCGTTCATGCGCATGGACTCGGCGGAGTTCTGCTCCTCCTGCCACAAGGTGCACCTCGACGTGCCGGTCAACAACTACCGCTGGTTCCGCGGCTTCAACGACTACGACGCCTGGCAGGCGAGCGGCGTCTCCGGCCAGGGGGCGCGCTCGTTCTATTACCCGGCCGAGTCGAAGACCTGCGCCGGCTGCCACATGCCGCTCGTCGACTCGCAGGACCCCGGCAACGTCGACGGCAAGGTCCACTCCCACCGCTTCCCGGCTGCCAACATGGCGACGGCGTTCGCCAATCAGGACCAGACCCAGATGGATGTCGTCGAGAAGTTCCTGACGTCCGGCTTCATCAAGGTGGACATCTTCGCGGTTTCGCCCGAGGAGCCGGGGAAAGGTGAGACGCCGATGGTGCGGCGCGCCGCCGCCACGGACAGCGGTCCGAAGCTCATGTCGAGCTTCGCCGTCGGCGAGGAGGCGGAGCAGGGGGGAACGGTGGTGATCCGCGACGTCGGCAAGGTGGCGGCACCCATCGAGCGGGCGGCGCCGGCGGTGCCGCCCGGCTCCACCGTGCGGGTCGACGTGGTGGTGCGCACCAAGGCCATCGGCCACTTCTTCCCCGGCGGCACGGTGGACGCCTTCGACGTCTGGCTGGAGCTGCAGGGCCGCGACGCCGACGGCCGCATCGTCTTCTGGAGCGGCAGCGTGGAGGACGGCGGCAAGGGGCCGGTCGAGCCCGGTGCGCACTTCTACCGCTCCTACCAGCTCGACGGCGACGGTAACTTCATCAACAAGCGTAACGCCTGGCAGGCGCGCAGCGTGCTCTACGTGCGGCTGATCCCACCCGGCTCGGCCGACACGGTCCACTACCGCGTGCGGGTGCCCGACGACGCCAAGGGGCCGATCACGCTGACGGCGAAGCTCAACTACCGGAAGTTCTCCCGCTACTACACGCAGTTCGTCTATGCCGGCCAGCCGAAGCCGGGGCAGCCTGCCGGGCTGATCTCGCCGCACGCCAACAACGCCGAGTACTCGTTCGATGCGGCCAACATCCCGGCGAACGTCTCCGGCAAGATCAAGGGCCGCATCCCGGACCTGCCCATCATCACCCTGGCGTCGGACGAGGCCACGCTGCCGGTCGGCAAGGGAGCCGCGCCGCAGTGGCGCCCCGTGGTCTCGAAGGAGGACCGCGAGCGCTGGAACGACTGGGGGATCGGCCTGCTGCTGCAAGGCGACCTCAAGGGGGCCGAGTACGCGTTCAAGCGCGTCACCGAGGCCGAGCCGGGCTATGCCGACGGCTGGCTCAACGTCGCCCGCGCGCTCATCCGCGAAGGCGAGGTCGAGGCGGCGAAGCCTTACATCCAGAAGGCGCTCGCGATCGACGCGAGCCTCGGCCGCATCCACTTCTTTAAGGCGATGATCGAGAAGGCCGAAGGCAACTACGACGCGGCTCTTGCCTCGCTGCGCACGGTGGTGGAGAAGTACCCGCGCGACCGCGTGGCGCTCAACCAGATGGCGCGCGTCCTGTTCCTGAAGCGGCAGTACCGCGAAGCCCTGGAGACGCTCGACCAGGTGTGCATGGTGGACCCCGAGGATGTGCAGATGCACTATACCGCGATGCTCTGCTGGCGCGCTCTCGGCAACCAGGAGCGGTCGGCGCGCGAGGCGAAGCTCTTCCGCCGCTTCAAGGCCGAGGAGTCGTCGCAGGCCATCACCGCCAAGCGCCGCCTGCTGAGCCCCGAGGACAACAACGAGCGCCAGCAGATTCACGAGCACGAGAGCGCTCCGCTGAACAAGGTCCCGCGGACTGCCGCGGAGGCCGTGGTGGCGGGAGGTTGATCTTGAAGCGTTCTATCGTTTCCGTCCCTGCCGTCCTTTTCGTCTCTCTCGCCATCGCCGCCGCGGCCCCCGCGCCGGCGCCGAAGGGCGTGAAGCTCACCGACGCCACCGCCGCCGCGGGCATCAAGTTCAGCCACAACAGCGGCCGGTCGGGCAAGAAGTACCTGCCGGAGACGCTCGGCTCCGGCGTCGCGCTCTTCGACGCCGACGGCGACGGCTGGCTCGACGTGCTGCTCATCAACAGCCACGACTGGCAGCCCCGCGGCCGCAAGTCGCTCCACGCCCTCTACCGCAACAACCGCAACGGCACTTTCACGGACGTGACCCGGGGCAGCGGCCTCGACGTCGAGATGTACGGCATGGGCGCCGCCGCCGCCGACTACGACAACGACGGCCGCGAGGACGTCTACATCACCGCCCTCGAGGGCGACCGGCTGTTCCACAACGAGGGCGGCGGCAAGTTCAAGAACGTGACGGCGGCGGCGGGCATCAATAACGCCGTCTTCGGTACCAGCGCGGCCTGGCTCGACTACGACCGCGACGGCAAGGTGGACCTGTTCGTGGCGAATTACGTGCAGTGGAGCCGCGACAAGGACCTCTGGTGCTCGCTCGACGGTACGACCAAGTCCTACTGCACGCCGGAGTCCTACAAGGGCACCGCCTCCAAGCTCTACCGCAACCTGGGCGGCGGCAAGTTCCAGGACGTGAGCCAGAAGGCCGGCATCGCGGACCCCAACAGCAAGTCGCTCGGCATCGGCGTGCTCGACTACAACGGCGACGGCTGGCCGGATCTCTTCGTGGCCAACGACACGCAGCCCAACAAGCTCTACCGCAACAACAAGAACGGCACCTTCAGCGACGAAGCGATGGAGGCCGGCGTGGCCTTCTCCGAGGAGGGAACGGCGCGCGGCGCCATGGGCGTCGATGCCGGCGATTACGACCACTCCGGGCGGCCGCACCTGCTGGTCGGCAACTTCAGCAACGAGATGCTGGCCCTCTACCACAACGAGGGCAACGGCATCTTCGTCGACGAGGCCCCGGCCTCGACGGTGGGGCAGGCGAGCCTGCTCACCCTCACCTTCGGCGCCTTCTTCTTCGACTACGACCTCGACGGCCAGCTCGACATCCTCGCCGCCAACGGCCATCTCGAGGAGGAGATCAACAAGGTGCAGCCGCGGGTCTCCTACAAGCAGGCGCCGCTGCTGTTCCGCAACCGCGGCAACGGCAAGTTCGAGTCGGTGGCCGCCGCCATGGGTCCGGACTTCAGGCGACCCATCGTGGCCCGCGGCGCCGCCTACGGCGACCTCGATCACGACGGCGACCTCGACGTCGTCATCACCACCAACCACGGCCCCGCCTATCTCTTCCGCAACGACGGCGGCAACCGCAACCGCTGGCTGCGCGTGCGCACGGTGGGTACCAAGTCCAACCGCGACGGCCTCGGCGCCGTCGTGCGGGTGACCGGCGCTGCCGGCAAGCAGTGGACCCTGGTGCGCACCGGCTCCTCCTACTGCTCGCAGAGCGAGACCGCGCCCACCTTCGGCCTCGGGCAGGACAAGGTGGTGCAGGCGCTGGAGGTCGAGTGGCCGAGCGGCGTGAAGCAGCGGTTCGCGAACGTGCCGACGAATCAGGTCGTCACGGTGGACGAGGCGAAGGGGATCGTGCGGTAGGCCGTCACAAATACCTCTCCGCCTCCCGCCGCGTCACGCCGGACACCCGGCCGCGCCGCTCGCCGAGGAACGCTCGCACCCGGTCCGGATGCTTCTTCGAGACCTCGCGCAGCACCCAGCCGATCGCCTTGCGGATGAAGAACTCTTTCTCTTCGAGAAGCGCGTCGGCGTAGCGGACGAAGCGCGGCCAGTCGCCGGCGCCGCGGCGGAGCGGCGGGAGCAGGGCGAGGAGCGCGGAGCGTCGAATCCAGAAATCGTCGTCCTTCACCCAGCGGTCGAGACGGCGATCGAGGCGCGGATCGCGCTCGACGAGCAGTCCCACGAGATAGATGGCGATCGCGTCCACGTACGCCCACGAGCCGGAGCGGCGCAGGAGATCCTCCAGGAGATCCACGTCCTCGCTGCGCAGCATCGAGGCGCGGGCCCTCAGCAGCTCGATGCCGAAGATGCGCAGCTCGTGGAGGCGCGTCGCCCAGAGATCCTCGACGAGCCGCAGCAGGGCGGGACGGTCGAGGTCCGGATGCTCCGCCAGCCACTCGCGGACCGCCGCGCGCAGGTTGGGGATTCCCACTCCCAGAAAATCTAGATCGCTCTTGAGGTAGCGCTTCTCTCCCTCCGCGCGCGCCGGCGTTCCCCGCCGGCGCAGGGCGGCCTCGATGGCGCGAACCTCCGTTCCGGAGCGCCTGGGCCGCGCAATGCGGCGCCCGGGGAGCTCCGCGTCGGGGTCCCAGCGGAAGCGCTCGAGATCGATCCGCCCTCGCGCGTCGAAGCGGACTCCCTCCTCCTCCAGGAGATGCCGCTGAAAGCCCTCCTCCACGCCGAGCCCCGAGCGGCGGCTGACCGTGCCTTGCGCGTTGATCACCCGCTGCCAGGGCAGCGACACGCCCTCCGGCGTGCTGCGGAGCGCCGCGCCGACCATCCGCGCGCGCCGCGGCAATCCGGCCAGGATCGCCACCTGGCCGTAGGTCGCGACCCGGCCCGCCGGAATGCGCTCGATGACGGCGTAGATCTTCGCCAAGGCGCCGGCCTTCGGGTGGACATCTACCGGCGCCGCTTTTCGGCCTTTCCTGTTGGCGGAGATCCTCATTACGTTTTACGGCACACCGCTACGCCTATCTCTTCGGCTTCTTCGCGATCGCCGCGCAGTCCGGCGGCGGCGCCTGACCGGTGGCCTTGGAGAACTTCTCGTTGATGATCTTGTACTCCCCGGGAGTTCCCCCCTGCCACAAGCCGTCGGAGCAACTGGCGACGTTGCAGTCTCCCCCTTGGGTCATGAACGCCTCGCTGTTATAGGTGATGGGGCAGGTGCAGTGGGCCAACTGGCCGTTGTCCTTGTCGATGATGCAGGGATAGCCGAAGCAGACCGTGCGGTTGTTGCCCTTCGGGCAGGCCAGATAGGGCTTGTCCAGCGCGAACGAGTAGGTGGACATGATGTACTCGCCGTCGGTCCCACTGGGAGCACGGTTGGCGCAGGGACCGGGCCCCAGGTTCGGGCCGTCCTCGACGACGCACGCGCAAAGAGCCTGGGTGGGCTTGGCGCTCTTGGAGCCGGGAGGGCCGCTCTGCGCGGCGAGAGGCATGCACAGGGCCGCGTCGCACAGGGCGTACTTCCCGGTACACATCTGCAGGAGTCCGGCGTCGCTGCGCTGCGACGGCTCCTTGGCGGCCGCGGCGCCGCAGAGGCCGCCGGCGACAACCAGCGCTACGGCGGCGGCAAGGACTCCAGACCCGAATCGACGGCTGATCGACATGTCACCCCTCCTTTGGATGGTTGGCGCCGCGCATTCTATCTTGCCGGAGGAGCCGTTGCGCAAACCCGCCTGGTGAGGTCGCGTGCTAGATTTCAGGATGCGATGGTCATGAGGCCTGAGGCGCCGGCGACGCTGCCGCTCGGCGAGGCGAGGACCGTTTTCCTGCGGACGAACGGCCTGCCGGAGGACGGCGGCTACGACGCGCGCTTTTTCTGGCTCGGCGTCGGACCCTTGAAGGTGCCGCTCCCCAACCTGCCGGCGCGCGTCCGGGCCGTGCGCCTCCATGACCTCCATCACGTCCTCACCGGCTACAACACCAGTTGGCGGGGAGAAACGGCGATCGGGGCGTGGGAGCTCGCCAGCGGCTGCGGACGCTACTGGGCGGCCTGGCTCCTCAACTTCGGCGCCTTCGCCATCGGCCTCTTCATCGCGCCGCGCCAGCTCTGGGCCGCCTTCGTGCGCGGCCGAAGGAGCCGGAATCTCTACGGCCTGGCCACCGACGCCGGCGTGACGGATCTGCCGCTGGGCGAGGTTCGCGCCGAGCTGGGCCTCACGGATCGGATCTCGAAAGCAGGCGCCGCGGATGCCCTGCTATTCGTTCTCTGCGGTCTCGTATCGCTGGCGGCCACGGTGCTCCCCTATGCCGTGGGCCTCGCCGTCCTGGTCTGGCTGCTTCGCCGTTGATCGTGGGGATGTAGGGGCGCCCCTACAGGATTTGCCTTTAGGCGTCGGGTCCCGGCGAGTCATCGCCGGAGAGATACCCTGGAACTCCCTTCAGATCCAGCTTCTTGATTTCTCCCTGCTTCTCCTCCTGCACTTGGCGCATCTCGGCGACGACCTCCTGGCCGCTGTAGAACAGGGCGCCGAGCTCGCTCTTGGGGTTCGTCAGGTTCTGCCGGCTGGTCTCGGTGGTGAAGACGCCCTGTGGGGTCAGGACGTAGAACCGCACCCTGTCGGGGCCTGGAAGCGGATAGTCCGTGGTCTTGGTCATCTTGGACACGGCCTTCGGGGCGAGAGCCACGAACGCCTTGGCGGCGTTGCGGACGCTCTCATGGGTGATGCCGCCGACCATGCCGCCGCCGGTCTTGTAGTACACGTTGGCTTCCCCGTCCACGAGGCAGGCCAGCGTCACCACCGAGACCTGGATGCCCATCTCCATCAGCAGGCCGAAGGGCTCGGTGCCCTTGGTCTCCAGACCGAGGTTCTTCGGCTTCGTCTCGAGCGCCCGGCGCCGCAGGTGCATGTAGATGTCTTCGGCGGACCGGGTCTTGGTCGGCGTCGTACCGCTGCTTGCGGCCTCCAGCTCTTGCGCGGCTCGCTTGTTCCGCCGCCGCATGTAGAAGTAGATCGCCGCGAGGATGATGACGGCGATGGGCTCCCAAGCGTAGATGTGCGCCATAAGCTTCGTTCTACTCGACAGTTGAGCAGTTTCCGCCGGGCTGTCCGGCGGCCGAGGCACAGGCTACGCGCCCCCTACGGATGCGGCGATCGGCCTGTGGGTTTCTTCCCGCTTGGCCAATCCTACAAGAGATGGCCCTGCCGCTGGTAGAGGGCGTTGCGGGATCCAGAAGGAATCGATTGTGCTGGGCCGCCGCGAAGCGTCTCCGCGCTTCGCGTCGCGGCTTGCGTCAGCGAAGCATCTCCCGAAACTTTACGACAGAGCCGAGATATTGTCGAGATGCGCGAGGATCTGACGCGAAGTCTCCAAATCGCGGCTCGCCGCCGAGCGACATCACGACGACGCCGGAGACTACGCGTCATCATCCCGAGACATCGCGTCACCTACGCGGTCATCAAAACATACCCACAGACTATGCGACATCTCCGAAGACAACGCGACAGCGTCTCCAGATACGAGGCGTAGTCCGCCGACATTGCGTCGTCGTCTCGAGGCTACGAATCATCACCTCCAGCTATCAAGACGTACCGCGCGACTACGCGACGTCTCTGGCGGCTACGCGTCATCATCTCGCGGCATCGCGTCATAGTTGGCGGCTACGCGTCATCGTCCTTGGGCAACGCGACGTACCCCCTGGGCGACGGCCGTCATCCCGGGATATCGCGTCATCCTCCGTCGGCTTCAAGACATCTCCCGCGGCTACGCGACGTCTCCGGGCGCATCACGACAGCTCCACGAAGATCGAGGTGAGGCTCGGGACGTTGCGACGCCGCGGAGGACACGCCGCTCGTGTCAATTCGCTTTGTCTGGCCCAGCGGGGCTGTTCGGCTGGCACCTAGTTTGCGCCTGTGATCGATGCCGGGTTGGACCCGTCGTGGGCCTCCCGTGGCGGCGGTCCTGTTCAACGAGTTCGGAGAGAAATCCCCATGTCCTCGAGAGACTTCGCCGACAACACCTTCCGCGTGAGCCTCTCCAGTTCCCGGGTGGAAGAGATCTGTTCCACTCGGCTCCGGACCTTCTCGGGCAGGCGGCCGAAGCGCAATCTCATCTGCTCGAGGAGGACTTTCCGCAGAGTCAGAACCCGACCCTCCTGAAAAGCCTCTTTGCGGGCCTCCTTACGGGCCTCTTTACGGGCCTCTTTGAGGGCCTCTTTGCGGATCTTGTCGCTCCAGGCGATGAGGTTTTCTTCCAACATTGAAGCCTCCTCGAGATTCACCCCCATAGAGATTATACCTCTGGGGGCCGTCCTCTGGACCACCCCAGTGAACCATGCATCGACGGTTCGCCGGAGATCCGAGTCTCCGGGTGGGAGCCGGTCCTTGAGTTGCTGGTACAGGTCGGGCAGAGCCTCTGCTGTCGGATTGGTCTCGATTCGGAAGAAGGCGGCAGTCGGATTGCGCTCCAGCGCGGGGCGGCTCAAGTCCAGGAGGTACCCT
>Ga0134122_10002272_pt1 | contig 14111 bp, 11 predicted proteins | sample KB302_FD_96461 | JGI IMG/M metagenome (GOLD analysis project Ga0134122, IMG submission 96461) | Terrestrial soil microbial communities without Nitrogen fertilizer from Kellogg Biological Station, Michigan, USA - KB3-0-2 | ecosystem: Environmental > Terrestrial > Soil > Unclassified ... | reverse complement strand
CCGGCGGGGGAGCCGCGCGAGCTTCATGAACACGTGTCTTTTCACCTGCAGTCCGGCCGGCGGCTGCGCCTGCGGGACCCGCGGCGCTTCGGCCTGGTCTTCGCCCTGCCGACGGCGGATCTCGCGAGCGATCCCCATTTCGCGCATCTGGGCATCGAGCCGCTGGAGGCGGGGTTCTCCGGCGAGGTGCTGGCCCGCGCGGCGGCCGGACGGCGTGGACCGGTCAAAGCGTTCCTCATGGACGCCCAAGTCGTGGTGGGAGTGGGGAACATCTACGCCTCCGAGGCGCTGTTTCGGGCGGGCGTCCATCCGGCACGGCCGGTCTCACGGATCTCTCGTGAGCGTTGGGACCGGATGGCCGAGTCGGTGGTGGCGGTGCTCCGGCAGGCCATCGCCGAGGGTGGGACGACCCTCAACGACTTCGCCGACGGCGAGGGGCGGAGCGGTTATTTCCAGGTCTCGCTCGCGGTCTACGATCGCGCGGGGTCTCCCTGTTCAGCGTGCGGGCGGCCGGTGCGCCGTATCGTCCAGGCCGGCCGGAGCACCTATTACTGCTCCCGCTGCCAGAGATGACCCGGGGGCGGATAGAATCCTCCCCGCTGCTCGCCGCTGAACGGAGCCCCGCCATGATCGAGACCCTGCCGCTGCTCGACCCCCTCGTCGCGGCCTTGAAGTTCAAGCCCTGTATCCTGGGAGTCGCGGGAGGCACCGGATCGGGGAAGACCACCGTCGCCCGCTCCATCCTGGACGCGGTGGGCTCGGAACGCATCAGCCTCATCGAGCAGGACAGCTACTACCGCGACGTCGACTGGCGCAGCGAGGCCGAGCTGCTGCATCACAACTTCGACCACCCGTCGGCCCTCGACAACGAGCTGCTCATCGCCCATCTGGCGGCTCTCAAGGCGGGCCATCCCATCGAGGTGCCGATCTACGACTTCGTGCGCCACCGCCGCACCGCGCGCACCCGGCGGTTGGCGCCCCAGCCCGTGATCCTCCTCGAAGGCATCCTGATCTTCGTCGAGCCCGGCCTGCGCGACCTGCTGGACTTCAAGATCTACGTCGATACCGACGCCGACCTGCGGCTGATCCGCCGCCTGGGACGGGACATGACGGAGCGGGGCCGCACGGTGCAGGACGTGCTGCGCCAGTACCTCGAGACGGTCCGTCCCATGCATCTCGAGTTCGTGGAGCCCTCCAAGCGCTGGGCGGACATCATCATTCCGGAAGGCGGCGAGAACCGCGTGGCGCTGGAGATGGTGGTGGCGCACGTGCAGCAGCTCCTCGGAGGCAACTGAGCCGTGCCTTCGTACCTGCTGCGGGTGGGGGTCCGATTCGAGGCGGCGCACCATCTGACGTCCTACAAGGGAGCTCCCGAGCCTGTCCACGGCCACTCCTGGCGCGTCGAGGCGGCGCTGGCGGCGCCGGCGCTCGACGCCGAAGGCATGGCCTTCGATTTCGTGGAGGTGCAGGGGGCATTGCGCGAGCTCGCGGCGCGGCTCGACCACCGCCACATCAACACCGTGCCGCCCTTCGACACCTTGAGCCCGACCACCGAGCGGATTGCCGCCTGGTTCTTCGCGGGTCTTTCCGAGCGGCTGCCGGAAGCGCCGCTCGTTGAGGTCACCGTGTGGGAGGGCGCCGATTGCTCGGCGACGTACCGGCTGTGAGCCCGCAGGACGAACACGGACGGACAAAAGACGGACAAGGACAACAAGCTCTCTTGGTTGTTTTCTCCCTCCTTTCCCGGTGAGGTGGGAGGGAGGGAGTGGAGAGGAGGGCCGGGGAGGTGAGGGCTCGCCTTGACAGCCGTGCTTCCGACCGCTAGCGTCTCCTTTCATCCATGAAGACAAAAAAAGCTCTCCTGCCGATCGCGCTCGCCGCCGCCGCGCTCACCGCCGCTTGCGGCGGCAAACACACGCCCGTGGCGCGGGTGGAAGTGGAGCCGCACCAGGTGCCTCTCCCCTTCTCCCAAGTCCGGACGGTGCATCTCACCTGGACGCCCACGGCGGCCCTGGATGGCGAGCAGCCGACGGTCTTCGTCCACCTGCTCGATGACCGCCGCAAGGTCGTCCGCACCTTCGACCATGCGTTCCCGCAGCGCTGGCGGGAGGGCGCGCCGGTCTCCTACGACGTCAAGCTCTATCAGTCGGCCCTGGCGCCGCCTCTCCCCGCCGGCAAGTACGGGTTGACTCTCGGCCTCTATGCCAAGGATGGCAAACGCTGGGCCCTCGACGGCCTCGGTGAGCCGGTGGCTCGAGACGAGTACCGCGCCGGCGAGGTCGAGGTGCCGCCGCAGAAGCCCCACCTGCGGTTCGCGTTCTCCAACACCTGGCTGCCGGCGGAGCCCGGCGGCGACAAGCAGGTGCTCGCCCGGCGCTGGATGGCCGAGCGGGCGGCGATCCGCCTGCTCAACCAGCGCGGTCCCGGAACGGTCTGGATGGTCGTCAAGATCCCCGAAACCAACGAGCCGGACTACAAGCTGGTCCTCGATCCCGGAGCCACCGCGCCTTCCGTGATGGCCGTGGGGAGCTGCGGCGGCACGGAGACGAACCTCACCGGGCCGGGCCTCCACGATGTCGAGTTGACCATGGACCCGCCACCGCCGGGCGGCTTCTGCCGGATCCTGCTGAGCTCCAATTTCCTGCTCGAGCCCATGGCCGCCGGACGGAAGCGCTCCGTCTCGCTGGAGAACATCGCCTGGATGCCCGGCGGTGGAAGCCGGAGGGCGCGGCGCCAGGGGCAGGAGGCGACGACTCCGACGTCGCCGCAGTAGGCGACATGAAGCGAAAGGCCACGATTCTTCGGCCCGAGCAGGAGGCCTACCTTGAGCGTCTCCTGCCGCCGCCCGATCCCGTTCTGCGGGAGATGGAAGAACAGGCGGCGCGCGAGGACATCCCGATCTCCGATCCGGAGGCCGGCCGCCTGCTCTCCATCCTGGCTCGGGCAATCGGAGCCCGCCTGATCCTGGAGGTCGGCACCGCCATCGGCTACGGCACGCTCTGCCTGGCGCGCGGTGCGCCGGAAGCCAAGGTGGTGTCGATCGACACCGATCCGGAGCGGCTGGCCACGGCGCGGCGATACCTGGAGCGGGCCGGCGTCGCCGACCGGGTCGAGCTGATCGAAGGCGCGGCGCTGGAGGTTCTCCACCGTCTCCCGGGGGCGTTCGACCTGGTCTACGTCGACGCGGTGAAGACGGAGTACCGGCGTTATCTCGACCAGATCTTGCCCAGGCTGCGAATCGGAGGACTCGTGGTCTGTGACAACCTGCTGTGGAGCGGACGCGTGGCGGCCGCCTCAGACGCTGCGGAGGACGGGGATACCGAGGCTCTGCGGTCTTTCAACGGCTACCTGATGATGCACCCTCAGCTCCAGGCCGTGGTGCTCCCCGTTGGCGATGGTCTCGGCATCGCCACCAAGCTCAAGCCCACCATCTTCGAGATGGGAGGACCGTTCTAGCCCGCCGGCCGCGGCAGGGCTTACAGTTTTCCGCGCACCTCCTCCAGCCGGCGCCGCAGCTCGCAGGCGCTGGCCGGACGCCGGGCAAGCGAGCGGTGAAGCGCTTCGCTGAAGAAATCCCCCAACCCCGTGTCGTGCTGCGGGCAGACCTGCGAGAAGTCCGGGACCCGGCCCGACCGGACGCGCTCAACGATCTGCCGATCGGTGCCGCCGAAAACCTTGCGGCCCAGCAGACACTCGTAAAGCACCACCGAGAGGCTCCAGAGATCGAAGGAAGCGTCGGCCGGTTTGCCGCTCAGCGCCTCGGGGGAGAGATAGGAGAGAGTGCCGACGAACCGGAGCCTCGGAGAGAGAGCCAATTCGGTATTGTCGTTCCATACCGCGACGGCGGGGATGATCGTGGAATCTTCCTCCTCCTCCTCCTCGTCCTCCAGGCCCGCCTGCTCCTCTTCGCGGCGCAGCTCGAACATGACGCGGGCGATGCCGAAGTCCATCAGCTTGGGTACGCCGTCCTTGGTATAACCGATGTTGCTCGGCTTGATGTCGCGGTGGAGGATGTCAGCGGCATGGAGCTGCGCCAGCGCGCCGGCCATGACGATGCCGAGCTCCACGGTCTCGACCGCCGAGAGCTCGCCGCGAACGAGGCGATGGGCGAGCGTTCCTCCCTCGAGAAGCTCCAGCACCAGCATCGGCGTCCCCCGCCAGGTCTCCAACCCGTAGATGGAGGCCAGGTAGGGATGGGAGACCGCCGCCGCCGTCCGCGCCTCGCGCCGCAGGAGCACGGCTTCTTCAGGTGAGACCCGGCGCAGGGTCTTGATGGCCACGTGGCGGCCGAGCGCCAGATCGGCGCCGCTGTAGACGATCCCCATGCCGCCGACGCCGATCCGTTGCTCGAACCGGAACTTGCCAGGCAGCACGTAAGGGACGTGCGAAGGCTCGAGGCGCCGGCTGCAGGTGGCGCAGAAGACGGTGAAAGAAGGGTGGAGAGCGCCGCACTTGGGACACTCCTTGGCGTACTCGGCAGCGGGGATCGGCATGTCCGGCGGGGTGGCGTCCTCGGGCGCCAGCGGGTCGAGCCAGGGGCGCTGCGGCGGCGGCAGCGCCCGCCCCTGCTCCAGCTCGAGCACCCAGGCGGCGCTGCTGGCGATGGTGTGCAGGAGCTGGCGGTCCTCGCCGAGGAAGGGCAGGCCGCTCTTCTTCTCGCCGAGCCCTACCAGCCCGAGGAGCGAGCCGTCCCGCGCCAGGATCGGCACGATGAGGTGGAAGGCGCTGTCCACCAGCCAGTGGCGCTCCTTCTCCGGCAGCCGCCGCAAGGCGGAATGGGGGTTTTCGAGATCCACCTCCAAAGGGTCGCTGGCGTTGGAGATGATGAGCGCGAGAGCCGAGGAGGCGTCCAGCTTCCGCGCCCGGTTCCTGGGATCGGCCAGCATCCCGGAGCGGGGATCGAGCACCAGCATGGCAATCCCTTCGAGATGGAGGGCGAGGTCGATCTCCCGCGACACCAGGCTGGCCAGGCTCGCGGAATCCTGAATCGAACGGATGTGCTCGACGAGCGGCGTCAGGATCCGGCGCGCGTCGTACTGCTCGCGGAAAAAGCGCCGGTCGAGGGCGTCGAGGAGCCGCCGGCGATAGCGCAGCCCCGCCGCCCCGATCAGGATCGCCGAAAGGAGGAGAAGGACACCGCCGCCGGAGAACAGGTTGTTCAGGGACTCTTTGCGATGAAGGTAGAGATAGCCGACGAGCGCGGAGAGAGGCACCGCCATCAACGCCAGCGTCGTGTAGCGGGCCAGGGCGTACTGCAGCGCCTGCCGGGCGATCAGCCGGACGTCGAGCACGCGATGAACGAGCACGGTATAAGGAACGGTGATCGGCAGCGTGAGCCCTGGCAGCAGGAGAGCGGAGACGACCGCACGCTGGAGCTCCGGCCGGGAGTCCATGAATTGGCGAAAGGGGTGTATGAAGTAGAGGAGGACGAAGGTGAACCCCGGCGCGAAGGTGAAGATGAGCATCTGGAGGAACAGGCGGGCCCGCCGGCGCTCGGTCTCCGGAGCGAAGCAGGCCTTCCACGGCAGGGCGCACAACGCCGCCGCGGTGAGGGACACCACGGCGCCGTAGAAGATCCCCCCTCCACGCTGGGGAGTGAGCTCGTCGAGCGCCGGCCAGGGGCTGGAGACCAGCTCCAGGGCGTAGCGAAGGAGGTTCAGGCCGAAGAGCACGAAGCCGACCGCCGCGCTCACGCGCACCGCGAGTTGGAGGTTGCGGCGGCTGGACAGCGTCGGGGCCAGAGTCGGGAAGTCGCGCACGAAGCTCCAGAGGAAGTAAGGCATGAAGGCGTCGGTCTCCAGCGCGTCGGCCAGGGTGAAGAGGCCGAATCCCGGCCCGCTCTTGCCGAGGAGACGCAACGGCTGGTTGCACCATGCCGTGGCTGTCACCAGGAAGAAGCCACCGAGCGCCACCGCCCGCCGGTCCCGGTTGCCGCCGGCCAGGAGAAGGAAAGCCGTGGCGCCGAAAGCGATGACGAACAGACCGAAAAAAGAGAAGGGGAGGGCGAAGTTCCCTCTGGCGGCGTACTCGAACATCACGACGAACGCGGCCAGCCCCAACACCAGCTTGGCGGCAGCCAGCGGTAGGACGAGCCGCGTCGGGACCGAGGTCTTCAGCACGCGACCGCGCGGCGGGTCAGGCGGTCGGCTCGGGTTCCGGTGGGCACAGCGGCGTCATCGACGTCCCCTGCACCGCCGAGGCGGACTCGTAGACCTCTTGGGGAGTGATCGCCGTAGCTCCGATGCTCGTGGCCTTGAGGGCGGCGAGGCTGCCGATGGCCCGTATCCGTTCGAGGACCTGCACCGCGTCCGTCTCCCACTTCTCCTCGACGACCTGCGGGGTGATCGCGCCGAAATACCACCTGTAGAGCTCCATTGCCGCCGCCTGGGAAACTCTCGTCAAACCGGCGCCCTGTCCGAACGCGATCCAGATCTGGGCCATGATTCCCTCCTGGGTATACGCCATGATTCTCTCCTTGGGCATGGCAACGCCCTGTAGTGGACCGCCGTCACACCAGGAAACGGGGCGCCGGATCGATCACAATGGAGAGACGACAAAACCTCAATGTTTCAGTAGAGACAATTATAAGTCCAGAATTCCCGTTCCGTCAAGCGTCAGGGAAGGAGAAACGAAACGCAGGCCGAGTGTTTAGAGCCGGGATCGGCCGGCGAGTCCGCAATGATCAATCAATCTGGCGAGGGGGGTCGAGGCTCAGGCGGCAAGGCGAGGGCGCAACGCCGCGAGCCGGGCCTTGAAGTCGCGCGCGCTCGCGGGCCGGCGGGTGACGGTCTTGTGCAAAGCCGAGCGGAAGAAGTCGCCGAGCAGCTCGTCGTGCTCGGGACACGCCTGAGCGAAGTCCGGGACGCGGCCATGCCGGATGCGGTTCATCAGTTGGTGCAGGTCGCCGCCGCTGAAGATCTTGCGGCCGAGCAGGCACTCATAGAGCACGATGGCGAGGCCCCAGAGGTCGAAGGAGGTGTCGGCCAGCTGGCCGCTCAGGGCTTCGGGTGAGAGGTAGGCGAGGGTGCCGACGAGTTGCTTCGAGACACTCTCCGAGGTGGGCGTGTGCTTCCAGACCGAAGTCGGCGGCAGCAGGACGGAATTCTCGCCCAGCTCGGCCGGCGAAGGCGCCTCCGGGTCGCGGCGCAGATCGAACATGACGCGGGCGATGCCGAAGTCCATCAGCTTGGGTATGCCGTCCTTGGTGTAACCGATATTGCTCGGCTTGATGTCGCGGTGGAGGATGTCCGAGGCGTGGAGGTGCTCGAGGGCTTCGGCCATGGCGATCCCGAGCGCCACCATTTCGGCGGCGGCGAGCCGTCCCTTCTCGATGTGCTGGGCGAGAGTGCCCCCTTCCAGCAGCTCCATCACCAGCATCGGCGTTCCCTGCCAGGTCTCCATGCCGTAGACCGGCGCGAGATGGGAATGCGAGACGGCCGCCGCCGTGCGCGCCTCGCGCCGCAGCCGCATGGCGTCCTCGGGTGAGACCCGCCGCAGGGTCTTGACCGCCACCGGCCGCCCGAGCGACAGGTCGGTGCCGCGGTAGACGACGCCCATGCCGCCCGTGCCGATCCGCTGCTCGAAGCGGAACTTCCCCGGCAGCACGTAGGGAACGTGAGAGGGCTCGAGCCGCCGGCTGCAGGAGCTGCAGAAGACGGTGTAGGAAGGGAACAGCCGGCCGCAGTTGGGACATTCTTTGGCCAGCTCGGCTGACGCCGCCGGATCGGGAAAGGGCAGGGCGGCCTCGCCTCCCACCGGCTCCTGCCAGCTCCGCTGTGACGAGCCCTGCGAGCGGCCCAGCTCCATCTCCAGCACCCAGGCGGCGCTGCTGGAGATGGCTCGCAGGAGCTCACGGTCCTCACGAAAGAACGGCAACCCGCTCTTCTTTTCGCCCAGCCCGATCAGGCCGAGCAGCGAGCCGTCCCGCGCCAGGATGGGAGCGATCAGCCGGAAGCCGCTGTCCACCAGCCAGTACCGCTCCTTCTCCGGCAGCTTCGCCAGGGGCGAGCGGGGGTCTTCGAGGTCGATGGTCAGCGGCTCGCTGGCGCTCGCGATCAACGCCGCCAGCGTCGCGGAGGCGTCCAACCGGCGGCTCCGGACCCTTGGATCGGCGAGCACTCCCAGGCGAGGCTCGAAGGCCATCAGCGACACGCTCTCCGGATGGAGCGCGAGGTCGGCCTCGCGGCAGAGCAGGGTCGCCAGATCGGCGACGCCGTTGGTGGCGCGGATCCGCTCCACCAGGAGCGTCAGCGTCTGGCGGGCGTCGTACTGCTCGCGGAAGAAGTGCCGGTCGATCGAGTCGAGCAGGGTCTTGCGATAGCGCAGCGCCGCCAGGCCCACCGCCGCGGCGGAGGCGAGCAACAGCAAGTTGGGGCCCGAGAAGATCGCCACCAGAGAGCGCTCGCGGTGCTGGTAGAGGTAGGCGGCGAGGGCCACCAGAGGCACGACGGCGAGGCCGATCGCCGAATAGCGGGCCAAGGCGTAGTGCACGGCCTTGCGGGCGATCAGCTTGACGTTGAGCACGTGGGCCACCACCACCGAGTAGGCCGTGGCGATCAAAGCTGCCACCAGACTGGGGAAAATGAGGGCCTTGCCCAGCACCTCTCGTCGGCCTTCCACGCCGACGAGCTCTCGATAGGGCCGGATCGCTGTCTCCAGCACGATCTCCAGGAACAGCGGTGCCAGACCCGCCACCAGACCGGCCACGAACAGCCGGGCGCGCCTGCCTTCGTCGCCCGCGGCTCTCCGCGTTCGCCAGAGCAGCATGCCGAAAGCCAGCGTCACCAATAGCAGCAACGGACCATAGAACTCGTAGCTGGGCTTGATCGGCGCCAGAGAGCCCGGAGTGATCGGGCCTGCTGTCTTCAGCCACGCGAGGGCGAGCTGGAAGGCTTGCCAGGAGCAGCCGGCGACGGCGGCTCCCAGGGACACCTTGCGGCCCCAGGCGAGAAACCTCTGTACCTTGAAGGAGGAGACGCTGTCGGGGAACTCTTGGGTGAACGTCCAGAAGAAGTAAGGAAGGAAAACGTCCGGCGGCAGCAGGTAGAGCACGAGCGCCGGCCACGCCCAGGCCTGCCCCGATTGCGCCAGGTCATCGAGCGGCCGATAGGCGAACGGCGTCGCCAGGAGGAAAAAGAACGAGCCCAGGGCGACGGCGCGCTTGTCGCTTCTCCCCGAAGTCAGCAGGAACAATCCCGTCGCGGCGAAGGCGAGCAGGAGGAGACAGCGGACGAGAGGGGGGAAGACCGTCTCGTCCGACGGCGCTGCAAGGTTGGGACCCCAGATGAACCCCGCCACTCCACCCAGCAGCTTGAGGGCGGCCAGCGCCAGCAGAAGACGAGTCCAGACACCGCTCTTCAAAGCGCCAGCCGCCCCTTCCCGCAGCTCAAGGTTCGTCAGGACACCACGGACAAGCGGATTGCTGCTCGACGGCTAGCGCGGACTCCCGCAGCGCCTTGACTCCAATCTTGCTGCCCTTGGCCACCTTGGAAGACGCTCCCTTGCCGATGAGCTTGAACCTGCCCAGGAAGTCCTGCTTCGTCCAGACGTCCTGCGGAGCCTTCCCCTTTGCCTTGGGGTTCGTCTTCGGCTTGTCGATCCAGTCAAAATAGCGCTCGTGGAACCACTTGCACGCGGCGGCATCGATCTCGACGCCTCGGCTCCCCTGCGCGAGGGCGAAGACGGCCTGCACCATCAGGGATTCCTTCTTGCTCGGCATGACAAACCCTCCGGATTCTAACGAGTAAACAAAAGGACCGTTCGCGCTGTGGCACCGCAGATGAGCTCAAGCAACAAGACAGAGGAGATGTTTCGCGGACGACAAAGATTCTAGGGCAGCAGGAAACGGGGCGTCAAGGCGCACGAGATCGCGAAAAGGCAACCCCTCTGCCTTTAGAGATTATTGAGGATGAGCGGGATGAGAATTTCCCGCCACAGTTGTTGGGGCGCAGCATGCTGCGCCCCAACATGCCGAAGGCCGGTAGTAGGGCGGGGCGTCAGTACTTGACGCTGCAGCCGTACGGCTTGGTCGAGGCCGGATCAGGATTTTTTGCTGTCTTCTCGGCGTTCAGCCCGCCGCCGACGTAGTTCACGCGCTCCGCCTTCGCCTTCCGTCCCGGCGGGTCGTCGTCGATGGCGCCGTTGTACGCGATCTTGCCATCCTTGCCGATGATGAACATGTGCGGCGTGGTCCTGGCGTCGTAGGCGTGGCCGACGGTGCCCGTCTCGTCGTACAGCACCGGGTAGTTGATGCCGTTCTTCTGGTTGTACGCCAGGTGTGCGGCGGGGGCCAGGTAGTCACCGCTGTCCGGATTCGTGCTGTTGATGCCGAGCCATGCGACCTCGCCGTGCTGCCGGACCAGGTCCGACATCGTTTTCTCTCTCGCGTGGCGGTTCGAGAAGGGGCAGTTCGGGTTAACCCATTCGAGCACCACGACCTTGCCCTTGTAGTCGGCGAGCGAGTAGGTCTTGCCGTCCGCTCCCTTGAGCTTGAAGGCGGGCGCCGTCTCGCCCACCGTGCCTGCGGCGAGGGCGGGCAGGGTGGCGAGCGACAGGACGGCCAAGCCGAGCAGAATCGTGCGGATCTTGGTTGCGAAGTGCATGATCAACCTCCTGAAGTCTGGTTGTGGATCGGCTCCCGCGCGGTCGGCGGAAGCCCGTTGTGCGGTTTCATGGCCAGGGTCGGCTGCTGCGCCGCGGCGGCCCGCGGAGCCAACCGGTTGTCGTCCGCGAGCCACAGGGCCCCGGCCGCGCAGGCCGCGAGCCCGAAGGCCAGAACGATTCGCAACGCCCTGCCGGCACCTTCCCGGGCGCGCAGCCAGGCAAGCAGAGCCATGGCCAGCAGGGAGAGCTCGATCCAGGCGAGACCTTCCGGGCTCACCTGGCGAGAGAGAGCATGGAGCGTCCAGAAGATGCTCGCCCCGGCGAGAAAGCCGAGACCTTCGTGCAGGCGCGGTGATCTGGCCCCGGTGTCCGGCGCCGCGCGGACCACCCCCGGCGCCAAGGCGAGCACCAGATACGGCAGCGCCAGGCCGAAGCCCAGAGCGGCGAAGACGGCGCAGACCGACGCCGGTCCGCGCCCGAAGGCATAGCCTAGCGGCTCCCGCAGCATCGGCATGGGCCAGGCCAGAGCGAGCGGCAAGGCGAACAGGCCGGCGAGCAGGTGGCGGCCGGTGCCCGTCCGGGAAGCGCCGGCCCGAGCGAAAGGAAACTCCACCAGCCCCCAAAGATTCAGTGCGAGCAATGCCGAAGCGACGGCGGACAGAGCTCCAAGGGCCGGCTCCTGAAGCTCCACCCCCCAGCCGGCGGCCGGCATCCCGGCCCGGCGCGCGGCGAGAGCCAGCGCGGCTGCGCTCCAGGAGGCGCCGACGACGCCGGTCGCCGCCGCGGCAGCCCCTTCGCGCACTCGTGACCCGCCGGCCTGGCGGAGGGCGAGCACTTCGCCCGCGAAAAGGGCCAGCACGGGAGGCGCCAGGTTCAGCAGCGCGCCGCCGAGGAACGCCGCGAGGAGGAGCCGGGCGAGCCGGTCCGGGGCCTCGCCAGGTATTCTCTTCCCCTCCTCCGGCTTTCCGGCAGCCGCGGTCCAGACCTCAACCTCGCGCCGCTCCGCGAGAGCGAAGGTCTCACCTTTGCCGGAGAGATTCGATACCGTCCAGGCCAAGGTGATCTTCCCCGGAAGCTGCTTGCCCGCTTCCCGTGGTTTCATGGGTACATGGAAGATCACGCCCTCGGGGAAGACCTTTATCCGCGGCCGGCCGGCGTCCAGTAAGTCGTGGGTGTCCAGAAAGAGGTCGGTCTTGCCCGTCAGCGCAGTGACTCCCTGAAGGCGGATCTCCAGCTCCGGCTGCTCTGCGCGGCTCGCATCCAGCAGCGTGCTCACCTTGAGGCCCGGCACTTCCGCCAGCGTCCGCGGCAGGCGGTCGAGCCAGGCCTGGAGGAGCGGTGAAGTCTCGGGATCGGCGAGGGGTTGGTTCCCCAGCGGCTGCTCCAGGGTGAGCGTGTAGCGGTAGGGGATGCAGTCGACCTTGCAGACCAGATAATCGAGGTCGGCCCGGATGAAGAGCGAATCGCCGCCGGTGGCTGGGTTTACTTGAGCCGGCTCGGGAGATGGCAGAGCCTCCGGCAAGATCGTCGTCTGCACCGGATAGACCACCTCGTCCGCATAGCCGAAGGCCACCAGGCCACCGGGGAGGTCGAAGCGATGGGGCGCGGGCCAGAGCAGCTCCGGCTTGCCGAGGATCTCGGCCGGCAGGAAAGTGACCGCCGGCGGGAACCCGGCGTCGCCGCTGTTCTTCCAGTAAACGTGCCAGCCCGGAGCCAGGCGGAAGTGGAGGCCCAGGATCAGCTCGCCGCTCCTCGGAGCCACCTGCCACGGGCTGATCAGCCGCACTCTCGACTCCGGGTTGGCGGACCACTCGCTCGCCGCACCCCGGGCGAGGCCCGGCGCGAAGAGGATCGCCATGACGGCGGTGACGGATAGGAGCGAGATCTTCGGCGCGTTCATGGCCCGAGACCCTTCACGTCCAAGCCTAACCCATCATCGTCCGGCGAGAATTTCAGAGGTCCTGGTTTTACAGGGAATTTACCGGAGAGAACGCCTCGGTTGCACCCCCCCTCCCGGACCTTATACCTTTACGCGCCATGAGCAGCGCGCACGATTACCGGACGCCTCATCACATGCACCTGCAGTCGCGGCGCCGGGTCGCGGTGCGGCGCGTCGACGAGTGCCGGACCCTGGACGAGGTCTTCACCTCCTGCCTGCCGGCGTTCGGCGGCGCCTACCTGCGGCGCGTCTACGGGCTCCTCGACCAGGCGATCGGCGCGGGCCTGCCGCTGACGCTGGCCATCGCCGGCCCGGTCACCGTCTCCGGCCAGCACCAGGCGTGGCTGATCCCCCTGCTCGAGACCGGCTGGGTCGCCTACCTGAGCACTACGGACGCCGTCTGCTATCACGACGGTCACCGCAGCCTCGACGAGCACCCCGATCCCATCTTCGAGGTCCCCATCTTCGGCGACGACGGCGTGCTGCGCGACGACCGGACGATTCGCGTCACCGACATGGCCTTCGACGAGGACGTCCTCTTCCAGCAGGACCGCTTCACGACCGCCTGCCTGCTGCGGCCCGAGTTCCAGAAGGCGATGAGCGGCACCGAGCTGCGCTACCTGATGGGGAAGATCTACGCCGCGCAGGAGGAGAAGAACGGCGTCGCGCCCGGTCTGCTCGCGACCTGCTGGCGCCTCGCCGTGCCGATCCTCGTCGGCGCGCCCGGCGACGGCAGCCTGTTCCTCAACTCCATGAAGCTGTGGGCCATGCGGCAGGCCGGAATCCTCGACCGCTACGAGTTCTCGCTCGACCTGCACGCCGAGGTCTTCGAGTCCTGCGCCTATCACTACTGGGGGCTGTTCAACCATCCGGCGCGCTCGCTGGCCACTCTGATCCTCGGCGGCGGCGTGCCGAAGAACTACAACCTCCAGCCCGAGCCGGCGCTCGGCCAGATACTGGGTCTCGAGGGAGTCCGCGGCTACACGTTCGACGTCCAGATCGTCAGCGCGCCGGTGACCGAGGGCTCCCTCTCCTCCTGCCCGCCGGCCGAGGCCGTGACCTGGGGCAAGGTGGACCGCGAGACCTATCAGCAGACGACGGAGAGCGCGCAGGCCGACTACTCGATGGTCATGCCGTTCATCGTCAAGGCCCTGCTCGACAACCGCGAGCGCTTCGCCCGCCGCGCGGCGGAGATCGGCGAGGAGGCCTTGTTCAAGGAGGAGCCCAGGGCGGCGGGGTATCTCCGCTCCCGGCAGGGATACCGGCTCTACGAGCAGCGGGACGGCCTGGTGGCGCAGCTCTCGCAGAGCGTCCGGGAGAACGGCGAGTGGCTCGCGAAGACCCTCCGCTATCCGCTCGCCGTCGAGGGGGCACAGAGCCGATGAGCAAGACACCGGTCACCCTGATTCCGGGCGACGGCATCGGTCCCGAGGTCAGCGAGGCGACCGTGCGGGTGCTCGACGCCGCCGGCGCGGAGATCGAGTGGGAGCGCCAGATCGCCGGCAAAGAGGCGGTCGAGAAGTTCGGCAACCCGCTGCCGCCGGAGGTGCTGGAGTCGGTCCGTCGCAAT
>Ga0134122_10002270_pt1 | contig 14116 bp, 23 predicted proteins | sample KB302_FD_96461 | JGI IMG/M metagenome (GOLD analysis project Ga0134122, IMG submission 96461) | Terrestrial soil microbial communities without Nitrogen fertilizer from Kellogg Biological Station, Michigan, USA - KB3-0-2 | ecosystem: Environmental > Terrestrial > Soil > Unclassified ... | reverse complement strand
GCTGGCAGGAAAAAGGAGTGTCATTTCCACTGTCAAGTAACTGTCAAGTGGCTGCCCTATCCCGTCGTGTCCTGCCGTTTCACCCTGTTTCAGTGATCTCAATAAACACAAGGGATTATGTAACGGTACAACACAGGGAGACACGGCACGCCACACACTGCGCTCCCTTCAGGGTCTAGCGCCCGCAAGGGTGTGCGGGTTCAAATCCCGCCTTCGGCACCAGTCCTCACTAGCGGATAATCACCGCTCCTATCAAGGCGTTCCTGCGTTGTACCCCCATCATTCCCCTTACCGGCTATTATCTCTTCAGCCGCCTGTTTGGGCTCAATTGTCATGTAATTGTCATGTGACGAACTCGAAGCGGGATCTAAGACCCTCACGGCTGACGTCAGGTGTTTCGGCGAAAGATGGGCATACCGGAGCGTCATCGTGGGGGACGTATGCCCCAAGAGGTTGCTGACGGTGGCCAATGGGACGCCCTTCATGACCAACCAGGAGGCGAAGGTATGGCGGAGGTCATGGAAGTGGAAATCCGTCAAGCCGGCGCCCTCACAGGCCGCATCAAAGGGGTGCCGGATATCATTCCACCGACTCCCTGCTGCATCGTGAAAGACCCACGGCACGTCTTGCCTCGTTCGTAACCCGCTAAACAGGCTCCACAGCGTTTCATTGAACGGCAAGGCTCTGGCCTTCCCGTTCTTCGTTTGCTTGAGGCGAATAACCCGTGTGTCATATCGACTTGGTCCCAGGTCAGTCCCAGCAGCTCGCCTTTACGCATGCGGTATGAAGCGCGGTCAACACGATAGGACGGAGGGAGACTGCACAGGCCTCAAGAAGTCGCTGGCTTCAGCTTCACCGGACAGATATCGTAAGCGTCCATCAGGCTCTTGATACTTCTTGATCGCGGTCAGCTCTTCTCGTGCGGCCTTCCGGAGGAGCTTCCATTCCACCGCTTTGCTCAAGGCATGTTTCACGGTGGCCATCTCTCGATTAATGGTAGAGAGGCCCACGCCCTCCCCTTGCCGATGTTCTCGGTATCGGTCCAGCACTTCGACCATGAGCGTCTGAATGGGTGGATTCCCCCAGACTCGTTGAAAGTGTGCAAAGTGAATCTGCTTCGTCTCCACGCCACGCTGATGACTCACGAAGGCGAGATACCGTTCCTTGAGTTCGTTTACGGCCAGCGGCTTGATGGGTGGGGCAGGCAATACGCCTTCGTGCGCTTCCTTTCTTCGATCCACTAGGCGCTTTTCTGCGTCTCTCTTGTTCGAGGATTTGGAGGACTCAAACCGCTGATGGCCCAATGCATCGAAGTATGTCATCCACCACACATTGCCTCGCTTATAAAGGCCCTTAGTTGACCGTGCCATTTGTCAGCTTTCCTACTTAAAGTGAATCCGCTTCGATAACACTAGGGAATTTCAGAGTGCCGGCCCCACCTGTGAAAACATAGAGTCATCATGAAACCCGTTGAGGTCTCCATGGAGGATAAACCCTATTCCATTCTGGCACCCCTCCTGCTAGTCATCGCTGTTATATGGGTCTATCGGAACGAATGGAGCCTTGTATGGTTGGAACGGATGCTCGCATCGATCCTGCCCTTTTAGTAGGCCGTACCCGTCCCTGCTTGCATTGATTGAGGAGCCCTTTATGAGCCTTTGGCGTTCAGGACAAGATTATAGCGACCTACCATTCAATCTATGGCTGCCGATCGCGGCGGCCTCTGTGATAATTCTTTTCTGGTTCTTCATTTGATGCGCGTCCTTCGCCATGCCGGCTGTCATGTCCTCTGTTCGGCGCGCTTAGTTATGGGCAGACCTGAAGATCCTTTGGGAGCGAGAGGTATTCGTCTGCGCTCTCGTTAGCATTATTGGAGTCCCCATTCATCACGTTGCAGAATGCTTCCTTGACTGCAAACAGGAAGAAGTCATACGACTCGATCGCGGTTGATCGAGTGTCATAAGGACCAAAGACGCGCTGGCGGAGGCCCGTGATATTGACCTGAAAGAAATAGACGCGCTTCCCTGCTTCATCAGTGCCGGACAGTAAAAACCTTGCGTGCGGGAATTCACAATACCTAGAAGAAGTGCGCCTCTTTGATTTTGTCTGCTCTTGCTTTGGCGGTTTGAACTCAGGGGTGACGATCTCCAGTTTTGTCTCCATTGTTTTTCCCTTCCAATCACTATTGCCATCAATCCTAGGATCGACTCCGCACGACTTTGACAAGATATGCGTTCGGAAATTCTTCCAGGCAAGTGCGGAGAAGCGACAGAGCCTTTCGTTTTGACATGATAGTGTTGTAGAGGAAATTGCCTCGTTCCGGGAAATCATGGCTCTCAGGGCACTCCTCGTCACCGCTCATGACGTCATAGGAACTCCAGGTATGCCGCCATATCACTTTCCTGTCTTTCACTGGTGTCTGAACTGCCATGGGAAGCCTTCTTGTTATATGGCCCGCGTATCTTTGAAATGTTGCTCGATGAGATGCCGAATCAGACCCGCTGCGCTCGTGCCTCGTTTACGTTCGGCGTCGAGCTTGGTTTTGAGTGATTGCGGAAGCTGAATGTTTAATCGCACCATTTTCACAATGACCACCTACCATCAAGTTATGTAAATACATCATATGATGTTAAGATGTCAAGAGGTGTTGAGTGGGGTCATCCGCCAGTGGTAGAGTGTGTCCTATGGGAAAAGAAAAGGACCATGATGAGCCAGGGGTTTGGAACTTCAGGGAGGTCCCACGGGAGGCAATCGTGAAAGCCAAGATCGGTGCCGCCCTAGAGGGCGTTTCGGTCAAAGCCTATATTATCAAGCTGGTCGAGGCGCACTGGACGGAGATGGAGAAGAAGGGGCTGTTGCCGAAGGGGAAGTGACTGAAAAGAACTAATCGGTCAGTTCGGATCAAGGCGTGGAGGAGTCAAAGAGACTGCGATGAGAGATCTGATCTGGACCACTAAGAAGCCGACAAAGACAGGATGGTATTGGTACCGCCATGAATGTGATGGAAGCACCGTGAAAGTTCTCCATTTCATCGATGACGACGGCGAGGGGCCCTACATCGCAACGTCAGATGATGTGGCACTGAATGATTTAACGGGCGAATGGGCCGGACCAGTTGAGCCGCCGTTATCAGGTCATGGTCGTTAGAAGCTGTGTTACACGTCTCATACCTTGATGGGATAGCTGTCTGGGACACCTGCTGCCGAAGGGGAAATAACACCACTTGCGAAAGATTGAGATCGCTCATCGAATTCATCAAGCCGCCGGAATCCCTGAACTAGAAGCAGCTACGTTGCTGGCTTGGGTTTTGAATTTGTTTAAATCTACCCTTCAAGCAGGGGAGCAGGTCAGCATCCCGAATTTCGGAGTATTTATGGTACGTAACAAAGCCTCCCGCACTGGACGAAATCCCCGCACCGGTCAGCCTATACTCATTACGTCGCGCCGAATTGTGACCTTCCGAGCAAGGGCCCAACTGAAAGCTGCTTCCTTCTGACTGTAATCACAATGCTTTCGAGATCCATCTTGCAAGCACGCTCATCAAGGCGGCCTAATGACGCTTAACCCCGGGTTATAATTCTTTTAACCTCAGGTTAATGCCTCACTAATCTTCATTGGTTACCATACAAACAAAAGGAGACACGCCATGCGACACCATATAGGTTTACGAGTCGTTGCTTCTGCTTGTGCGTTATTTTTCACGTCACTCTACGCCCGGTATCGTGCCACTCATGAGCATGACGCTTAATTCATCATTGGAAGGAAGAAGCGGAAATCTTGTGACAAAGGCGGAAGCGACAGCTTTAGGACTCAGATGGAAACAACGGGGCTATCAGATCCCATGCGCGCATTTAACTTTGGACTCAGAAAGCAATGAGGAAGGAGATGCGACGGGCAAGTATATCTGCATTCTCTGCGGGGGCTTCTTCCACGCGCAAGGCATTCAGCCCGTGGAGTAATCGGCTCGGGATGGTCTGCCCTTTTTTAGATTGATCATTTCACCGCAGGTGCCGCACAGCACGCAATTCTGATGCTGTTTGTTTTTGGCCATGCTGACTCATTGTTTTCTACGCCCCCCTTCGGAACTACCTCGTTAGGGGCTATCGGCTTCCTCGAACCACCGCTACCCTCATCTCAGTAGACACTGCCACCATGTCGCGATACCAAAGGAGAGCCATATGGAAAACGTCCATGATGAGGGGGGCATCACTAAAGGGATGGTCCCGGTCAGCTGGCCCGTCACGTTTGGGTCGTTAAGCAGTCAGCACTTTGTCAGCAGGGGAATGATTCTCGGTGTGACGGCGTCAGGGTGCCACATCGCAGGTACGATGCCCCTAGAGGTTGGAATGCGGCTGCATATGTGGGGCTGCCCTCCCGCCAAACCCGCACCCTTAAGCATCAGAGCAATCGTCGTGTGGGTCCGGGGTCACGAGTTCGGGTTGGACTTCCACTCTCTGGGAGCGGAGGACCAGCAGTGGCTCACAGAGTTTCTGGCAGAAGCACAGAGGCAGTTGCTCTCTCAGGCGGCGTAAAGGTAGTGCCTGGGAGCGAACCGACTCAAAGGTGCTATATGGGGTCTAGTTGCAGTATGACGAACTTGCGAAGGCTCTGGACAAGCGAAAGGTGTGACCGAATGAGCCATGACAACACAGCCCACCTCGAAGCGAATCTGGAAGTCGTTCGAGAATATTTGGTTGGTCAATTTAAAGGGTTTGAAATTACCGAAAAACAAGATCGTCCCCTTGCATACTCGTTTACCGTGACGAGATCTTCCGATGAACGGTACCAAGTGAAGGTTTCGGGGCTGCAGCTGTCAGATATAGGCAACACTCCTGAAAGCACGAAGCGGCGTCTTATCACGGACAATGTAGCCGGGAGGATGAAAGGTCAGTCTCAGGGTGAATATTTCTCCTGGGAGAAGCGTTAAGGTGTACAGAGCCTAAGTGCTCTGGGCGCTAGCAGGCTCCAGGAGCCACTTGACGCCCTCAATTGACAAAAGAGGTGTTAGAGGTGATCATGTCTCCACACATCTAACACACATCTAACACACACCTACCGCGGCCTACTTGGACGGCCCACCGCCTGTAATTGTGAGAAAGGCGGTTGCGTTATGGCTTCCCCTCGACCTATTCAAGTGCGCCCCGAAGTCCAGAATCTTATCCGTTCATGCGAATACATTTTGTCCACTGCTTCCACAACAGGTCACCCACCGTTCTCGGAAGACGAGCAGCAGCTTCTCGCCTACTATGCAGCGGAACTAGCCCAAATGGTGGATAGGAGTGTCCAGGGATCAGCGGCAAATACTGATCCAGAGACCGTCCGTCCACCCTTAGGATCCGTGCCTGCAGGTGTCTGAGATGGGACACCGGTTCCATGGAAGCGTTTGTGACTTGAATCAATCCGCTATCCCCGGCCATTTATGCAGACACAGCGGATTGGTGCAGACCCACAGTGCCTGAGCCGGTTCCTTGAGATTAGCGGTGGACACCCGCCAAACGCTGATAGGTTTCACTGCACTGTGGCATTTGGGACAAGTCGGTGGGGTCATGCCGGGCATTTTGACATTCTCTGACAATAAAGGTGTCCTAGGCGATCCCCGTGGACAAACCCCAAGACCTTAAAGGCGGACGTTGTGGAGATGGAAAAGAGGGCTGCTGACGAAGGGGAAGTAATCAGATCGGCTCTCCGAGATCCGTTACATAGTGAAAAGAACCGCCGTGACAATCTCCTCCACAGGACAGGATGCTATTCATCGCGTGCTCTGCTTCCGCTCTCGTGGACCACAGAGAGAATGCACGCTTCCTGCACGGTGTGACAAAGGCAAATTGACCGTGTCCTTGGAGATAGAGTGTGCGATTACCGAGCAGTCTCGTCGCTTTGGCTTTCCAGTCCATAGTCATTAGTCCTTCCAAGACCGACTGGTTGTTGTAAACGCACCGTTGATATACAAGTACAGGGCTCCTAGCCCGAGCAGAAGCGAGAGCATGATCGAGATAAAAATAATCATGTTCGACGAACCTCCCTCTTCACGTTGTGCAACCTGTGCGATACGTCCCATGACCGCCTAGATCACGACCAACGCGATCCCACCCAAGAACCCGGGATAGTTGGACGGCCCACGCAGCAACCCCGTCAAGATCCACCCAAAAACATCGTGGCCATGAAGATCACGTGTTCATCGTTGCTAGACCTTCCCGTCCGTCGACACCACGATGATCGGATATCGACGGACGTCAAGCAGGCGTGTCTTGAGTGAACGCTTACGCTTTTTCTTTCACGGTCAGATCGTTCTTCACCGACTTCACGCCGGGCACCTGCCAGGCGGTCCACGATGCTTGAGCACTGGTCATCAGGCTCGACACTTCGCCGCTCAGCGACACCACGCCCGCATTGGTCTGGGCATGGATCCCGGCATTCTTCAACGAGGCGTCTTTCGCAATCTGGGTATTGACGCGTGCCGTAATCGCGTCATCCTTATCATCGATCACCTCGCGTTTGTCCGGGGCGACGACTTGGAGTTCGTTCTTCACACTCTTGACGCCGTCGATTCCTTTGGTAATTCCTTCGGCCGCCTGCTTCGCCTCGTCAGAATCTACCTTGCCACGGATTATCACCGAGCCCTTTGAGGTCTCGACATTAATCTCACTCCCTTTGACCCGGACATCGGCAAACAACGCAATCTTGGTCTTCGAGGTTAGCGATGTATCAGCGATCGAAGTCTTCTCGTCGGCCGTGCTGACCGCGCACGCCGATCCAGTGATGAGGACCCCGCCGATAACCAAAGCCGTGCAGAGTGTCAGTATAAAGCGTGTATTCATGATCTTCTCCTTCATCGCAATGTAAAAAAGTGATGTCAACGTCCTTCGTGCCTCGCATCCATTTAGTTGGCTTTCGGCTCCACACCTATCGTCGGCGGCTTCTTCCGCCACGAGTACTTGCCCCAGTACGGTGTCAAATGGCCCTTAACGTAAATCCATCTTCCATCGAGTTGTATAGCGGTCATCGCCTTGTCCTCCTTGTTTGAAATATCGATACTCACGTTTCCTATGCTCAAACCTCTCGGACTGCTCGACCGCGCTGGTCATGTAGGCCGGGGCGCTCCGTGATCACGTAGATTGCTCCAAGTAAGATCCCCGTCACGAGCAGAACCCAGGACATGGAGGCCGTGACCGCGACTACCCCAGCCCAATGCAGAACCCCAGCAATCACTCCCAGGACCAAAAACATGAGTGAGTAGTACACAATCTCACCTTCCTTTCACAGAAACGCGCACATGGAGTAGGCTCCTCTGCATGATGTCCATGGGCTAGCCGCTAGGGATCAGCAAACCAGGACACACGGCATGACGCCGTTCAGAGACACTCTATGCATCAGGAGGAGCGGAGACTGGAGAATCGGTCACGCCCAGGAAGGAGTAGGAAGCGTAAGAGATGGGACAGTCAGCGAGCTATATCTCGCACTCTCACCTTGGACGCAATCAGGCTGGGAGTCAAGCAATATAAATGTGGACCTGGATAGATCAATAATCCTGGTATGTTGCGCGCCGGCGCTCAACATCGAAGTGCTGCATAACACCCATCCTGAGCGTGCCCGTCTCAGCGGCATAGACTGCCCGGAGAAAGGCCAAGCCTTCGGTACCCGAGCGAAGCAGGCTTTGTCCGCATTGGTTTTCGGGCGAGATGTGATCCTCCAGACCCATGGCCAAGACAAGTACCGGCGCACCCTTGCCGATGTATTCCTGCGCGATGGCACGAATATCAACCACGAGCTAGTCAAGAATGGCTGGTGCTGGTGGTATCGGAAATATGCATCGGGGAATGTCACGCTGGAACAGTTAGAGACTAAGGCTCGTGACGCCAAACGAGGGTTGTGGGCTGATCCGCACCCCATACCGCCGTGGGAGTGGAGGAAAAAGAAATTACGGCTATCGACCGGCGAAGAATTGTGAATCAGTCGTTACATGACTTACTTTGAGATTGCGAATCTGCAATTGACACAAAGGAGAGACCAGACGGCCTGCCGATCCCATGATCAGCGTGCCATAGGGGTCGCGGCACACTCTCAAGTACGAACAATCCGATAGTCTTGGCCTACTGCGTGCTTATTGCCATGGGAAGAGGATCCTGTTCGCGATCGACCCTTGTCGCTGTGGACAGGCCGTTGACCACTGCCGTTCCGAGCACTCTGACGGTTTGACCGTCGGCGAGGGTCTCAGCGGTCACATCGATAAACGCTGTATTCACCGCGTTACAGTCGTAACAGAAAGAAATCCCGGCTACGACGAAGGTGCGATTCGTCTGATCCAGTGATGAAATCTGTCCATGGGCTTCTATGGTCTCTGTCGGAGTTTCCGTCAGTTTAATTGCGAGGGCCTCTAGCGGACCTCCAACCGTCTTCGGTTGGAGTGCCGTGACTTCTAAGGTTTGTCCCACCTGGAGGGAGCTGAATGAGGTCAGGGGATCTTCAAACCTGGTCACATTGTCCGTGACATGGACAAAGACTGTGTCATTGTTCATGCCGAATGTTTTGGAATTGGGAATAAGGCTGCTGATAGTGCCTTCGATGTTCAGTAGTTCCCCTGTGGGAGGTTTGGGGACTCGCACGAGCCGGACTCGGTCGGCAGTGGCAATCTGATTGCCTTGCGCGTCGAGACTGACAGCCGGACCCGTGGCATCCTTTTTCGGAGTCGTGACCTCCACAAAGAGACCATTCGAGAGATTCTCTTCGAGGGATCGCGGGTCAAATTTGGCTTGGGCGGTGTTGAACGTAATAGTATGGGCATTCGGGAGATCAACCGTATTTGGATCGTTATCCGTGATGGGTGGAGTGCTGAACACCGTCAGCGTGTCCGAGTCAAATTTCGTGATAGGCGCAATGACCGTCAGAGTATTGTTGTTTGCAGAGGACGCGCCGTGGTTGCGCTGAACTCGGCGGGCTCGAAAGACTGTTGGGATCGTCGGTCGGTTCACCGGTCACCACGGCAACCAGATTGGTCGTACCGCTATTGACGAATGGGTGTTGTCCATTGAGCGGAGGATCAAATCGGGTGTGGGAATCGAAGCAGAAGGTCACTCCTGCAACTTTGAATGTTGTGCATGAGCCGTCAGTAGGGGCTACCGTCACCGGGTTTGTCACCTCTGTAATCGCGCCTCGTGCTTGGAGAGAGCTAGGGAACTGGTTGTTTGAGTGCGACGGCGAAAATTCAACATGGCCAGTGCGGTGCACAACCACTAGACCCAGGTCAATGAAAGCGCCGCCGCCGCTGGGGAGGGTCAGTGGAAGCATGCCCGTCGCGCCATCCGGCGTGGTGAATTTCAAGCTGATGAGGCCATCCGGTACGCCAACAAGTTGAAAGTGCCCTCCAGCAATCGGATGGGATTTGATTGGAGTCCCCTGAACTTCAACTGAGGCCGATCCAGCGGCGTAGGCGATGGTTTCCACGAAGAGCCGGTTAATGATTTTGGCAAAAAGTGTTCGTGTGTCGGTCAGAGGGATTAGCGAGGCAACGGACGTGGCAGGCATTGTTCCAGTCACCACATTGGTGCCACTGGTGGACGACGATGGAGTCGAGGTGCCGCTATCCCCTCCACCGCCACAGGATGAGAGTGCAAGAAGCAGGACTCCGCAGAACAACCTGTTAATCCAATGCGTTCCCATGGCAAATCCTATAGGGTGAGTCGGTGGTAGGCGTTTCATATAAAACCTTTAAGAAGATCGAAACTAGGTGGAATGATCGTCCCTTGACTTCATGGCCAGGCTAAACGGCCTGCAGTATACCAGGAGACACCGAGCAACCTGTATCCTGTACGAAATAACTAGTCTATGCCTCAAAAGGAGGGCATGGGTCGTCGGATGATGGGGGAATTCCGAAATTCCGACCGGCGTCAGACTTGGTCTTTTGGAAAAACGTGACACTCCGGACTCACGCCTCGACAAGAACAAGCGCATCCTTGCAGACGTGTTCCTGCGGGACGGTACGCACGTCAATCAGGAACTCGTCAAGCAGAGGTGGTGCTGGTTGTCAGCGGCTTTTCTCCTCGTTTATTTCTCCTGTCAGTAGCCTTGACACACTACCGCTGACGGCTTAGCCTTTTGTGCCCTAGACTCATACGTGGCGAATGTCGTTATGGTAACTGAGGCAGCGGGCACCGGCGGACAGAAAGGAGCGGTCTTGTGACAATAGGCGAGCGCATACGGCATGAGGTGCGAGAGATCGCGCTCGTGACCCTGTATTTTCTGGGCTGCTTCCTGTTCTTTCTCTTACTCAAGAAGCTCATGTTGGAGGAATATCACTTGGAGATCACGATTTTCCACACGGCACTGATCGGTGCGTTGGTGGTCGCCAAGGTCGTTGTCCTGCTTGAGAAGACCTCGTTCGGCAACCAATTCCGCTCTGCGAGGCTCTTTGCCCACGTCCTGTGGCGCTCGCTCTGTTACACAGCCATTGTATTCGTCGTCACCTTGGCCGAGCGGTTGTTCCATCTCTACCGAGAACACGGTGACCTGTTAAGGGCGCTCTCGGAGTTGTGGGCGAGCAGGGATATGTACCACTTTCTTGCGTTTAATCTCTGCGCCGTCTTCTCGTTCCTGATCTACAATTGCTTCTCAGAAATTGATCACCACTTGGGTGAAGGTGGGCTCCGCAAGCTCTTCTTCACGCGATAAAATAGGACGTGGCCAGGCGTGTGATCCGATCCACAGCCGGTGCTCGCCGCGGCCGAGTTTGTAGCTAATCTTTATCACGATGGGCGTTGACGAGTAGGACATTGTGGGCATCTTGCCCTCACTCAGGTCTCGCAGGGGAAGGGAGCGCCAAGGCTTCTTGAATAGCTGAATAGAGCGCATTGTTCCGGAGGGCCTCAAATCCTCCGTTTCCCTGGTCGAAGTGCGATGGTCGAAACTAGTTCGCGAGAATGCAGAAGGACAACTCCATCTCCTAGGCTGCCGCAAAGCCTTGTAAGTCAGTCGCTCAGAGGTCACAGCTACCAGACCCCGTGAACTTCGCTTCCTCGTTGATCAATTTAATCAAAACACCACATCATTCCCGCCTGCTCATCCCACTCGATTCCTCGCGAATCGCCGGATTGTAGGTCTGCTGGTTCCTGTCCTCAGTTCTTCCACGGATTACCAGTGAACGATTCGTTCTCATTAAATCCGTGAACCCCGAACGGTATGACTTATGCTCAGCCGAGTTCGCGCTCGTCGAGAGTTGTTACCGTTGACACGGTTGCGAGAGGGGATCGAGAAGTTGGATTACAAGACGGTGCTGGCGGCACTGTTGGTCCGGAGACCGTATTCTACGGAGAACGCTTGAACGTGTGATCGAGGCTGAACTGCGTGTGATGAAGGGATTTGAAGCTAGATGTGCAAACGGCAGACACGCTCCACCGTCCGTAGCCTCACGGACTACAGCATCTAGCTTCGTTGGTACAGATCATTCATGAGACACATGAATGTGTCCTTGTCCATGTCGGTCTGCTCTCCCTGTGGTTTGAAGAATAGCAGGCCGGTCGAATCGGAGTCTGTAACGCATTGGAGGTAGGAGAAGTGGAAGTCATGCATGAATGCATATGATTATGGAAGGGAGGATGCAGACGGGCTTTCCGAGCATGAGAGACAACCAGTTCATGTTCGATGGTGCATTAGCTTGGTCAAAAAGGATCTGTGATATGCTTTGATCTTACTCGACTGCCATTGCATCCTCTGCACAACACCCACCCCGAGCATGTTCGTCTGAGCGGCATCGACTGCCCTGAGAAAGGCCAAGCCAGACAACACAATTCCTATACACTCGTTTCTCGGTCTGAGTCGTTATCATTTTACGCGTAAAACGTAGATCGGATTATTCGCTATGGCGCCGCAACTCGCCAGTAGGAAAAGAGGGCTATTGGGTAGATAATGAGATTGCGATTCGCACCGAGGAGATATAGAGATTGAACCGTTTGAAGTTACGGTGAGGTTCAAGAAGAATAAAGAGTGGAGAGATTGATTATTAGATACTGAACCTCAACAGTTGGTGATAGGCTCAGCCCTGGCTTTTGGAATTACGCCTGAGAAAGGAACTCATGGACAAACACGAGCAGTTAAACCGAGACGCGACGAAAATGGTCGGCATGATCGAGTCGATTCTCGATCATGAACGAGAGTTGAGGAACCTACCCAAAGCAGAATCAGAACACGAATCCGAATCCGAAACAGAGTCGATGGACGACATACCCGAAGTCGATGAGGAGTCGTTGTGAAACCAGGAAAAGCGAGATGGAGACAGCAGTGGGCAGCAGCACCGTGGAGTTTTCAGAAGGACGCAGGTACCCGATCAATTGCAGCGAGCAACGAGTTGGCAGAAACGTTTCACGCCTGTCGAAAAGCGGCTGAGCACGGAGATGCCGCGGCGCAGTGTGCACTCGGTCTCAAGTTCTATTATGGTGAATGGGTCCCCAAAAATGTGATACGTGCCCACATGTGGTGGAATCTTGCTGCTAATTCCAGGGCTCAGTTGGAGAAGGAATTGAGAGAACAAGCGTATGATCTTCGTTGGTGTCTCGAACAAGAAATGACGCAGGATCAAATCGCTGAAGCGCGACGATTGGCAAGGGAATGGGAATCCAATCATACCGATTAGCTACTTCGTTCTTCACTCTATTTACTCCAATTGGTAGGCCTTTTCGCCTCGTTTGTCTGCACCAAGGTGAAAGGGACCTCGTGCTCACCCTAGCCCGCCAATAGGCTGCCAATAACCGTTTCCAGCGGCAGTTGCGGCTTCTAGTGCTTGTATTTCTCTTCGCGGTCGTAGGCTTCTTGAGTCATGAACCGCTCAATTACCACTGTGCCAATAATACCTATGGCCAGCGGTGAGACCACAACAACTACAAGTAAAAAGACGTCCGGGGTGCTCATGCTGGTGCAGGCTACTTCCTCTGGTTGGTCAACACAGCTGGGGGAAACCCGAGTTGGAGGTGCAAGGGGCGACTCTTGCTGATCCATGTTGGCACGATGGGTGGGTATCGGGGACACGCCCCTCGTAACCATATCTTACATTTACTTACGGTATTTCATTACCGGCTGGACGTTGAACAAGGAGAGGAGACGTTAGACCCTTACTCGTCCGTCCTCGTTATACTCCACACCCTGACCGTTCGGATGCTTTTGCCTTCTGACTTCACCAGTGCAGCGAGCTGCCTCGTCCAGGCATCGACAACTTGCACTTGATCAGGATATGTCACCACAAACCGCTGATCCGATGCGACCACAATCTGCTCACCCCTGCTCATGGTTCGCTGATAGATGATGCACGCGAGGGCTACCGGGGGCTATGACACCCCCTGATCACCCGCTCTATGTCGCGCCTCGGGTTGGGACCCTGGGTATGATATGGCTCTTGTTGTATTATGCCCACGCAGGTCCTTGGGGACGCCCGTTGGCGCATACGATACATCCTAAGGCGGGTGAGTCCTCAATTGTCCAGCCATCCGTTCTCGGTGACCTCAAAATTGTCAACTCACACACGAATGTTGGCTGCAGGCACGCGCAGGCCTCATTGCGGAAGATAAAACAGGCTCTCCCGTCTCAGATCAGGTTCAATGAACTAAAACTAGTAAGGGCAAGGCTCGTGTAAACTCCGTCCGGCACCTCCACATACTTTTTCACTTTGCGTCTTTTGGCTCCTCCTCAGGCAGCGGTACCCCATAAAATTCATAGATTACGATGGTCTGGTCTCTGGTACTCAGGTCAGGCCAGTGCTTTTTGTTGAAGCCAGGAGCCTGCTTGAGATCCTGCTTGGTCACGTCCAACAGGGCTTTTTTCCTATCGTCGCTGATCTTCAATGCTTCCCATGGGACGGCAAAATACTTGTCGTTCACACCTAAGAAGCCTCCATAATCGAGGACGGCATAATCAACATCGCCATCTAGAGGATCGATTACCAGATCCTTAATCGTACCGAGTTTTTTGCCATCCGTCCCCTCGACCTTCATGCCGATCACGTCACTTCCTTTGAGCACCCCGCTCCTGTCGCGAGCGTGGGTCGTATCAAGTGCGCCAACCATCACAAATATAGTCGCAGCGAGAATCATCAGAACCTGTCGCATAGCGCGTCTCCTTCCTAAATCATGGATGT
>Ga0134122_10002269_pt1 | contig 14119 bp, 13 predicted proteins | sample KB302_FD_96461 | JGI IMG/M metagenome (GOLD analysis project Ga0134122, IMG submission 96461) | Terrestrial soil microbial communities without Nitrogen fertilizer from Kellogg Biological Station, Michigan, USA - KB3-0-2 | ecosystem: Environmental > Terrestrial > Soil > Unclassified ... | reverse complement strand
CACCGCCAGCACGCCCGTGGACGCCGCGCTCTGCAGCAGCGCCCCCGGAAGCGCCGCGCGCCACACCGCCATCAGCTCACCCAGGTGCAGCCGCAGGCCAATCCCGAACAGCAGCAGGATGATCCCGATCTCCGCCAGCTCCTCCGCGATCTCCCGGTTCACCACGACGCCCGGGGTGAACGGCCCCACCGCGATGCCCGCCAGCAAATACCCCACCAGCGGCGACAGCCCCACCCGCTGCGCCAGGTACCCCAGGGCCAGCGCCGCGGTCAGCCCGGCCCCGAACGTCGTCAGCAAGTCCAGCTCGTGCATGGCGCCCCCGGGCCTCCCGAGCGCGGCAGGGTACCCGGCCCGCTCGCCCTGTCACACCCGCCGGGTCCGGAATCTTTCGATTCGCGGGCAGTTGAGGACGCACCACAAAGCCCTAGGATCCCGCCGCTTTTTTCCTTCTAGTGAGGAGCCATGAACGTCGACATCCGCGCGCTCACGGACCAGGTGCAGCGAGAGAGCGAATTCGTGGACGCGCTCGCCACCGAGGCCGGCAAGGTCATCGTCGGCCAGCGCATGATGCTGGAGCGCGTCCTCATCGGCCTCCTCTGCAACGGACACGTCCTGCTGGAGGGCGTCCCGGGCCTCGCCAAGACGCTCACCGTCCGGACCATCGCGGACTCCATCAACGCGTCCTTCATGCGGATCCAGTTCACCCCGGACCTGCTCCCCGCGGACCTGGTGGGGACCATGATCTACAACCAGGCGCAGGCGTCCTTCGCCGTCCGCAAGGGCCCCGTCTTCGCCAACGTCCTCCTCGCCGACGAGATCAACCGCGCCCCCGCCAAGGTGCAGTCCGCGCTGCTGGAGGCGATGCAGGAGCGCCAGGTCACCATCGGCGACCAGACCTTCCCGCTCCCCAGCCCGTTCATCGTGCTCGCCACCCAGAACCCCATCGAGCAGGAAGGCACCTACCCGCTCCCCGAGGCGCAGGTGGACCGCTTCATGCTCAAGGTGAAGGTCTCCTACCCCACGCGCGAGGAGGAGCGGACCATCCTGGACCGCATGGCCGGTGAGACCGCGCCGCGCGCCCAGAAGGTGATCGGCACCGAGCACATCGCCCGCGCCCGCCGCGTGATGCACCAGATCTACGTCGACGAGAAGGTGAAGGAGTACATCCTCAGCGTCGTCTTCGCCTCCCGCGAACCCTCCCGCCACGGCCTGCGCGACCTCGAGGACTACATCGAGTACGGCGCCTCGCCGCGCGCCACCATCTTCCTCACCCAGGCCGCCAAGGCCCACGCCTTCCTCCGCCACCGCGGCTTCGTGACCCCGGAGGACGTGAAGGCCATCGGCTACGACGTCCTCCGCCACCGCGTCTCCCTCACCTACGAGGCGGAGGCCGAAGAGCTCACCCCGGAGAAGATCATCCAGCGCATCTTCGACAAGGTCGAGGTCCCGTAGCCCCATGCTCCCCAAGGAGCTCATCCGCCGGATCCGCAAGCTGGAGATCACCACCCGCAAGGTGGTCTCCGAGATGCTCGCCGGCCAGTACCACTCGGTGTTCAAGGGCCGCGGGATGGCCTTCTCCGAGGTGCGCCAGTACCAGCCCGGCGACGAGATCCGCGTCATCGACTGGAACGTGACCGCGCGGATGAACGAGGCCTACGTCAAGGTGTTCACCGAGGAGCGCGAGCTGACGGTGATGCTGGTGGTGGACGTCTCCGCCTCCAAGGAGTTCGGCTCGCGCGGCCGGAGCAAGTCGGAGATCGCCGCCGAGGTCGCCGCGCAGATCGCCTTCTCCGCCATCGCCAACAACGACCGCGTCGGCCTCATCCTCTTCTCCAACCGGGTGGAGAAGACCATCCCGCCCAAGAAGGGGCGCAAGCACGTCCTCCGGCTGATCACCGACATCCTCTCCTACAAGCCGCAGGGGAAGGGGACGGACCTCGCCGCCGGCCTCAACTACCTCTCGCAGGTGGTGAAGCGGAAGGCGGTCACCTTCCTCATCTCCGACTTCCTCGCCCCCGACTACGAACAGCCGATGCGCATCGTGGGCCGCCGGCACGACCTGGTCCCGGTGGTGATCGCCGACCCGCTGGAGATGGGCTTCCCGCGCCTGGGGCTGGTGGAGCTGGAGGACCCGGAGACCGGCGCGCACCTGATGGTGGACGCCGGCGACGCGCTGGTGCGCGGCACCTTCGCCCGCGAGATGCGCCGCGTCCGCGAGGAGCGGCGGAAGCTGTTCAAGAAGCTCAGCCTGGACCACGTGGAGCTGGACACCGGCGAGGACCACGGCGCCGCCCTGGTCCGCTTCTTCCGCGCCCGCGCCCGGAGGATGGCGGCGTGATCTCCTGCGCGCTCGCCATCGCCGCGCTCGCCCTGGGCGCCGCCGACGCGAAGGCCCCGGCGCTGTTCCGCCCGCTGGCCTTCCAGCACCGCGCGGTCCCGGACAAGGTCCGCCTGGGCGACCCGCTCGTCTACGAATTGCAGATCACCCACCCCGCCGACCAGCGCTACGAGCTGCGCCCGCCGCGCGACCTGGCCGACCTGGAGCTCACCGGCACCGAGCGCGGCCGCGCCGACGACCAGGGCAAGGCGGTCACCACCTTCAAGCTCCACATGGCGGCGTTCGCGCTGGGCAAGCAGAAGCTCCCGGACCTGGTCTTCGACGTCATCTCCGGCGACGGCTCCTCCGGCACCTTCGAGACGCACGGCGCCGAGGTGGAGGTGGTCCCCACCATCTCCCCGACCGCCGCCCAGAACGGCGAGCCGCTCTACGACATCCAGCCGCCCACCGAGGTGCCGGTGCGCACCTGGCGGCTGCTCTGGGCGCTGGCGGCGCTGCTGGCGGCGGCCGCGCTGGGGTACGCCGCCTCCCGCTTCCTCCGCCGGGCGACGGCCGCCAAGCCGGAGAAGGCGGTCCCGCTGGAGCCCCTGGACGTGCGCGCCCTCCGCGCGCTGGACGAGCTCCGCGCCGAGGACCTCCCCGGCCGCGGCCTGTTCCGCGAATTCCACTTCCGCCTCTCGGAGATCGTCCGCGGCTACCTGGGCGAACGCTTCGGCTTCGACGCCCTGGAGTGCACCTCCGTCGAGCTGCTGGACCAGCTCCGCCGCCTGCGCACGCCCGGGCTGGACTACGGCTCGCTCGAGCGCCACGTCCACGAGTCCGACCTGGTGAAGTTCGCGCGCTCCCCCTCCACCATCGACGCGTGCAAGCGCGAGATGGAGTGGGCGTACCGGGTGGTGCAGACCACCACCGCCGCCATGGCGCCGCCCGCTCCCCCCATTCCTTCCGCCAGGCCCCCTGGCGCCAAGCCTCCCAGCGATGCCGTCCGACCTCTTCCATGACCCGGAGCTGCTCTGGTTGCTCCTGCTGGTCCCGCTGCTTTTGCTCTGGCAGCGGCGCCAGCGGCGCACCCGCGCGGTCCTGAGGTTCCCCGCCACCTCGGCGTTCGCCCGCCAGCCGCGCGGGTGGCGCACGCGCGCGCTCTGGGTGCCGCCGCTGTTGCAGGCGGTGGCGCTCACCCTGGGCATCGTCGCGCTCGCCCGCCCGCAGATGCGCGACGCGCGCGTGCGCGACCTCTCCGTGGAGGGCATCGACATCGTCATCGCGCTGGACCTCTCCACCTCCATGGAGGCCGCGGACTTCCAGCCGCGCAACCGCCTGGCGGTGGCGCAGGAGGTGCTCAAGGAGTTCATCGCCTCGCGCACCAACGACCGCATCGGCCTGGTGGTGTTCGCCGGCGCCGCCTACACCCAGGCGCCGCTCACCCTGGACTACGGCGTGCTGCGCGAGGTGGTGCAGCAGCTGCGCACCCGCGTGCTGGAGGACGGCACCGCCATCGGCGACGCGGTGGCGGTGGCGCTCAACCGCCTGCGCGACTCGGACGCCAAGAGCAAGGTGGTGGTGCTGATCACCGACGGCGACAACAACGCCGGCAAGCTCTCCCCGCTCGACGCCGCGCAGATGGCGAAGAAGCTGAAGATCCCGGTGTTCACCATCCTGGTGGGCAAGGGCGGCCGGGTGCCGTTCCCCACCGGCACGGACCTCTTCGGCCACACCGCCTACCGGGACACCGAGATCCCCATCAACCCGGAGCTGCTCAAGGTCATCGCCGCCACCACCGGCGGCGACTACTACCGCGCCACCGACCGCGAAACGCTCAAGGCCGGCCTGCAGAAGGTGCTGGACAAGCTGGAGCGCAGCAAGCTGCTGGAGGGCGGCGCCTCCGCCAACTACAGCGAGGCCTTCCACCCGTTCCTCTTCGCGGCGTTCGCGCTCGCCGCGCTGGACCTCCTCCTCCGCGCCACGCTGCTGAGGGTGTACCCATGAGCGCCTGGCGCTTCACGCTCCTGGGCTACCAGGCCGGCTTCGCGCAGCCGCTGCTGCTCCTGCTGGTGCTTTTGGGTGTGGGCGCGGGCGCGTGGGGCATCCTGCTCGCCATGCGCCGCCGCCAGGCGCTGCGCCGGGTGATCGCGGACCGGCTGCTGGACTCGGTCGCCCCCGGCCTCTCCGTGGCACGCCCGGTGGTGCGCGCCGCGCTGCACGGCGGCGGCCTGCTGCTCCTGGCGGTGGCGCTGGCCCAGCCGCAGTGCGGGACGCGGTCGGAGCTGACCAAGCGCCGCGGCATCGACGTGGTGGTGGCGCTGGACGCCTCCAAGTCCATGCTCGCGCGCGACGTGCAGCCGGACCGGCTGGAGCGCGCCAAGGTGGAGCTGCTCACGCTCCTGGACGAGCTGAAGGGCGACCGGGTGGGCCTGGTGGTCTTCGCCGGCGACGCCTTCATCCAGTGCCCGCTCACCTCCGACTACGCGGCGGCCAAGCTGTTCCTCAAGGCGGTGGACCCGCTCAGCATGCCGCAGGGCGGGACCAACATCGGCGCCGCCCTCACCCTGTCCAAGCAGGTGCTGGAGGGCGCGGACCGCGGCGCCAAGGAGCGGGTGGTGGTGCTGCTCTCCGACGGCGAGGACGTCGACGGCGAGGTGCAGGACGGCGTGGACGCGCTCAAGGACCTGGGCGTGAAGGTGTACGCGGTGGGCATCGGCTCCGAGCAGGGCGAGCCCATCCCCATCACCGGCCGCAACGGCGAGCACCTCGGCTTCCAGAAGGACGAGGACGGCAACACCGTGCTCACCCGGCTGGACACGCGCGCGCTGCGCGAGATCGCCGAGTCCACCGGCGGCGAGCTGTTCTACGAGCCGCACGGCGTGGCGATGACCCAGGTCGTCCAGCGCATCGACCAGATGCAGAAGAGCGAGCTGGAGAGCCGGATCGCCGTCCGCTACGACGAGCGCTACCAGGCGTTCGCCTTCCCCGGGATGGCGCTGGTGGTGGCCGCGCTGGCGGTGCGCCCCTCGCGCCGGAGGGCGGACAAGTGAAGCGCGGCGGCTTCCCACGGGCGGCGCTCTGCGCGCTGCTGATCCTCACCCCCGGGACGGCGCTGGCCCTGGGTCCGTTCGAGAAGAACCACCCGCGGGTGGAGGAGGGGATGCAGGCCTACGAGGCCGGCCGCTTCGACGACGCGCTCACCGCGTTCGAGTCCGCCCGCCGCGAGCTGCCCGACAACGCGGTGGTGGAGTTCGACCGCGGCAACGCCCTCTACAAGCTGCAGCGGCTGGACGAGGCGCGCGAGGCCTACCACCGCGTGGCGGACCTGGACCGCGGCGACCTGCAGGAGAAGGACTACTACAACCTGGGCAACGCCATGGCGGAGCTGGGCCAGCCCAAGGACGCCATCGCCGCCTACCGCAAGGCGCTGCTGCTGGACCCCAAGGACGACCTGGCCCGGCACAACCTGGAGGTGGTGCTGCGCGACCTGCCCCGGCCGAAGCGGCCTCCACCTCCGCCGCCGGAGCCGGACGCCGGGCAGGACGCGGGCGTCGACGCCGGGCGGGATGCCGGCCACGACGGCGGGACCAGGGGCGAGGGCCCGGACGGCGGGGATACGCTGGGCCGCGGACAGGGCGGCCAGGACGCGGGGCACGCCGACGGCGGCGCGGCGGGGGACGCCGGCAGCATGGGCAGGGGGCAGGGCGACGGCGGGTTCGACGGCGGCTCCGGCGGCGACGAGTCCAAGGAGCCCGACCAGGAGCAGAAGGACGCCGGCGCCGGCCCGCCGGACGAGCCCGACCAGGACGAGGGCAGCCCGGACGGCGGCACCGACCAGCAGCCGATGCAGCAGCTGAACAAGAAGGACGTGGAGCGCCTGCTGGATTCGATGAAGCAGGGCGAGAAGAATCTCCAGCTCTGGCGGTTCCAGCAGCGCAAGTCTTCCAAGTCGAAGAGGGACAATGCGACCAAGGACTGGTAGCTGGGCGGTGCTCGCGGCGCTCTGGGGCGCGCTGGCGTCCGCGCCGGCGCTCGCGCAGCAGCGGCCCGAGTTCCGCCAGTCGGCGGACCGCCGCGAGGTCGGCACGGAGGACACCTTCCGGCTGACCGTCACCATCACCAACCCGCCGGACGGGTCGTCGCTCAAGCTGCCCCAGACCGACGACTTCGAGACGCTCTCCAAGCAGCAGAGCACGGAGATGTCGTTCCAGTCGCTCGGCACCGGCTCCAGCAGCATCCGGCGGGTGCAGAAGTGGACGCTGGTGATGCGCGCCAACAAGGCCGGCAACCTCGTCGTCCCGCCCTCCGAGCTGACCACCTCCTCCGGGACCATCAAGACGGAGCCGGTGCCGCTGACGGTGAAGAAGGGGCACGTGGAGGACAAGAACGCCGACCGCAGCGCCGCCGCCGGGCCGATGCGGCTGTTCGACCCGTTCCAGAACTTCCCCTTCCCGCAGGACCAGGACGACCTGGACGAGCAGAGCCCGCAGAACATCCCCATCCCGCGGTCGGACTCGGACCTCTTCCTCCGCGCCACCCTGGACCGCGACTCCGTCTACGTGGGCGAGCAGGCCACCCTGAGCCTCTACATCTTCTCGCGGGTGGACCTCTCCTCGGTGGACACGCTCTCCATGCCCAAGCTGGAGGGCTTCTGGAGCGAGGACGTGGACAGCCCGTCCCAGCTCTCCGCCGAGCAGCGGGTGGTGGGCGGCGTCCCCTACCACGCGTACCTGTTGAAGCGGCGAGCGCTCTTCCCGGTGAAGCCGGGGGTGGTGAAGATCGGCCCCGCCGAGGCGGACGTCACCACCGGCTTCCTCTTCGCCGGCCGCCGCGTCCACCGCAAGGGCAACGAGCTGGCCCTGCGCGTGAGGGCGCTCCCGCCCGCCGGCCGCCCGCCCAGCTTCCCCGCCGGGAACGTCGGCGTGTGGCGCCTGAACGTGGAGCCCACCACCGCGCAGGTGGAGCTGGGCCAGCCGGTCACCGTGAAGGTGGTGGTGGAGGGGCGCGGGAACATGCGCAGCGTCTCCATCCCGCCGCTGCAGGTGCCCCAGGGGCTGCGCGCGTTCGACCCCACCATCACCGACAAGGCGCTCTCCTCCAAGGGCCGGATGGGTGGGCGGCGGACGCTGGAGTACCTGGTGATGCCGCAGCAGACGGGGACGTTCACGCTCCCCGCGGTGGAGATGCCGTACTTCGACCCGGAGAACGAGCGCTACGACACCGCGCGCACCGAACCGGTCACCGTCACCGTGGTCGGCGCCGCGCCCAAGATGGCCGCCGCGCCGGGCGTGGCGCCGGAGGGGCTGGGCAAGAACGTGCTGGCGGAGAATCAGACGCTGCGGCCCCTCCGCTACCGGGCCGCGTTCGCCGGCGCCGCCGTGCCGCTGTGGGAGCGCGCCTTCTTCGCGCCGCTGATGCTGGCGCCGGTGGCGCTGTGGCTGGGCGTGCTGGGCGCCGGCTTCGCCCGCGCCGCGGCCAAGCGCGAGGACCCGGTGGCGCGGCAGCGGAAGCGGGCCCGGGCATCGCGCGCCCGGCTGGCGGCGGCGACGCAGCTCCAGACCCGCGGCGAGTCGTCCGAGTTCTTCGGCGAGGTGGAGAAGGCGCTGATCGGCTTCCTGGAAGCGCGGATGGGCTTCTCCGTGGGCGGGCTCACCCGCGACGAGCTGGACGTGAAGATGGAGCAGCGCGGCGTCACCGCCAACCGGCGGGCGCAGGTGCTGGGGCTCCTGGACGAGTGCGACCTGGGGCGGTTCGCGCCCGGCGCGGGCGGGTCCGGCGCGCGCGAGGAGGCGCTCCGGAACGCGATGGAGCTGATGGAGGACTGGCCGGCATGATCTCCCTGCTGCTTTCCGCGGTGCTGGCGCAGGCGCCCGCGTACTACTCCCCCACCGAGGCCGAGGCGGTCTTCAACGCCTCCAACGACGCCTACGCTCGCGAGGACTACGCCAAGGCGAAGGAGGGCTTCGAGAAGCTGGTCGGGCACGGGTTCGGCAGCGCGGACGTGCTCTACAACCTGGGCACCACCGACCTCGCCATGGGCGACCTGGGCGGCGCGGTGCTGGCGCTGGAGCGGGCGCGGCGCGAGGGCGGGCCGCGGGAGGACATCGAGGCCAACCTCGCGCTGGCGCGGACCCGGCAGCTGGACAAGGTGGTGGGCGGGCAGACCGAGGAGCCGTTCCTGGAGCGGCTGGCGCTGGCCACGCCGGAGTCGGCGTCGGCGGTGGCGCTCCTGTCGCTGTGGTCGCTGGGGTTCCTGTCGCTGGCGGCGCGGCGGCTGCTCCCTTCGCGGCGGCGCGGGATGGCCGTCGCGGTGTGCGCGCTCTCGTTCGTGTTCGCGGCGCCGGTGGCGGGGGCGGTGGCGGCGCACGTCTACGTCCGCCGCGGGCTGGACGAGGGCGTGGTGCTGGCGCAGTCGCTGTCGGCGCGGGAGCTGCCGCGCGAGGGCGGCAAGGTGTCGTTCGAGGTCCACGCGGGCCTGAAGGTCCTGATGCTGGAGGAGAGCGGGAAGTTCGTGCGGATCCGCCTCCCCAACGGGCTGGAGGGGTGGACGGAGCGCGAAGGGGTCGGCGCGCTGTGATCCGGATCGAGAACGTGGAGAAGGTCTACCAGCGCGGGAAGACGTCCATCCGCGCGCTGCACGTGGGCTCGCTGGAGGTGCCGCGCGGGCAGTTCCTCACCGTGATGGGGCCGTCCGGGTCCGGCAAGAGCACCCTGCTGTACCTGCTGGGCGCCCTCGACGTCCCCACCAGCGGGAGCATCGACATCGACGGGACGCGGATCTCCTCCGCGCGCGACGCGGAGCTCTCCCGCTTCCGGCGTGAGCGCCTGGGGTTCGTGTTCCAGTTCTTCAACCTGCTGCCCACGCTCACCGCGCTGGAGAACGTGATCCTGCCGGGGCTGTTGGCCGGGAAGTCGCGCGAGGAGCTGTCGAAGCGGGGCGCGGAGCTGATGGAGATCGTCGGCCTGAAGGCGCGCGCGGACCACCGCCCGGACGAGCTGTCCGGCGGCGAGATGCAGCGGGTGGCGGTGGCGCGCGCGCTGCTCACCCAGCCCGCGCTGCTGCTGGCGGACGAGCCCACCGGCAACCTCGACTCGAAGACGGGCGCCGAGGTGCTCCGGCTGATCCGCGAGGCCACCCGCCAGGCCGGCGTCACCGTGGTGATGGTCACCCACGACGCCGGCGCGGCGAAGGTGGGTGACCGGCTGGTGCGGCTCGCCGACGGACAGCTGGTGGGCGACGAGGCGATCGCCGCCTGAGCTACATGATGTTGAAGGCTTCCAGCACCTCGATGGTGCCTCCCGGCATCATGAAGTGCGGGTGGTCCGCCAGCACCTTGCCCAGGTCGGCCACCGACTCGGCCTGCATGATCGAGTAGCCGCCGACGAGGGTGGTGCCCTTGCTGGTGGCGCCGTTCTTGGCGACCGCCTGGGCGTTGCCCAGCGGCTGCCCCAGGTCGACGATGGCGCTGCCGGCCTTCTTGGACCACGCCATCCACGCGTCCATGCCGGCCTTCTGCTGCTCCGGGGTGGCCTTGCCCATCTGCTCCTGGGCGGAAATCGGCGCCTGGTAGAGAACCATGAACTTCTTCATCGCGAGCTCCTGGGTTTGGGGGTGTTGGGGCTTCGCGTGCTCCAGTTTCATGGATCCGGCGCGGAGTCCACGGGGTTTGCAGGCTAGTGTTGGCGATCCGTGCTCTGGCTCGTCCGGCTGATCTCCATCCGCCACCTCTTGCTCTCCCCGCTCCGCTCCGCGCTGACCGTGGGCGGCGTCGCCGTGGGGGTGGCCACGCTGGTGGCGGTGACGGTGATCAACCGCTCCGTGATGCAGGCGTTCCGCTCCACGGTGGACACCGTCTCCGGGCGCGCGGACCTCACCGTGGCCGGGTCCGAGTCCGGCTTCGACGAGTCGGTGCTGGAGGCGGTGAAGAAGGTGCCCGGGGTGACGCACGCCTCGGCGGCGCTCACCGCGGTGGCGCCGGTGGCGGGCTCGCCGGGGGAGAGCCTGTACGTGCTGGGGGTGGACTTCCTCGACGACGGGTACTTCCGCGACTACCGCGGCGCGGGGCAGGAGCTGGGCAACCTGGCCGACGACCTGGAGCTGCTCAACTCCACCGACCGGATGCTGGTCTCCGAGCGCTTCGCCCGCGACCACGGCCTCAAGCCCGGCAGCACCTTCCGGCTGGTCACCGCGGACGGCGAGCAGCCCTTCGTGGTGCACGCCGTCATCAAGGAGGAGGGGCCGATCAAGGCGTTCGGCGGGTGGGTGGGGGTGATGTTCCTCGGGTCGGCGCAGGAGGCGTTCCACCGCGGGCGCGCGGTGAGCCGGATCGACGTGGCGGTGGACGGCGCGCAGGACTTCGAGGAGGTGCGGGCCCGGATCCAGCGCGACGCCGGGCCGCAGTTCGAGGTGGACCGGCCGTCCCGCCGCGGCGGCACGGTGGAGAAGATGGTGCTCAGCTTCCAGATGGGGCTGAACCTGGGCTCCGGGGTGGCGCTGATGGTGGGGGTGTTCCTCGTCTACAACACCGTCGCCATCGGGGTGGTGCAAAGGCGGCGGGAGATCGGCATCGTGCGCGCGTTGGGGGCCAGCGCGGTGCAGGTGCGGGCGCTGTTCACGCTGGAGGCGATCGTGCTGGGCGGGGTGGGGACCGCCATCGGGCTGCCCTTCGCCATCGCGCTCTCCCGCGGCGCCATCGGGCTGGTGTCGCGCACCATCTCGCAGATCTACGTCCAGGTGCACGCCGGGGACGTGCGGGCGGGGACGGTGGAGATCGCGCTGGGCGCGGTGCTGGGCATCGCCGGGAGCGCGGTGGCGGCGTTGCGCCCGGCGATCGCCGCGTCGCGCGTGCAGCCGGTGGAGGCGCTGCGGCGGGACATCGCGGCCGGCGCGGACGCGGGGCTGAAGCGGTCGCCCGTCGCCCTGGGCGTCGCCAGCCTGCTGCTCTCGTACCCGGCGTCGCTGCTGCCGGAGCCGACGGAGAACTTCCCGCTGGGCGGGTACGTCTCGGTGTTCCTGGTGCTGGCGTCGGCGACGCTGCTGATGCCGTGGATGCTGCGGCGGCTGCACCGGTTCTACGCGCGGCCGGCGGAGGCGGCGCTGGGGATCTCCGGGCGGCTGGCGGCGGACAACTTCGCGCGGGCGCCGGGGCGGAGCGCGGTGCCGTCGTCGGCGCTGATGATCGGCGTGGGGATGACGGTGTGCATCGCGGGGTTCGTGGGGTCGTTCCAGCAGTCGTCGGCGGACTGGATCGACCAGGCGGTGCCGGCGGACCTGTTCATCACCTCCAGCGCCAAGCTGGGCGGCGTGCAGAACGTGCCCATGCGGCCGGAGTTGGCGGAGGAGATGAAGAAGCTCCCCGGCGTGTGGGCGGTGGACCGGGTGCGCCTCTACCCGACGGACGCGCTGGGGCTGCGGGTGGTCATCCTCTCGCTCACGCCGGAGATCCACGACACGCGCGGGACGATGTACGTGCTGGAGGGCGCGCTCCCGACGCCCGAGCAGCGGCGGGACGGGTGGGTGAGCGTCTCGGAGAACCTCTCCCGGCGGCGCGGGCTGCACCCGGGCGGCACGTTCCCGATGCCGACCCCGACCGGGCTGCGGACGTACAAGGTGGCGGCGGTGGTCCGCGAGTACACCTCGGACCAGGGGACGATCTTCGTGGACCGGGAGGAGTTCGTGCGCCAGTTCCAGGACGAGCGGGTGGACACGTTCGAGATCTACCTGGACGACCCGCGCGACGCGCAGGTGATGGAGGCGATCCGCAAGGAGGTCACCGCGCGCTGGGGGCGGCAGTACCACCTGTTCGTGCTCTCCAACCGCGAGCTGCGGGCGGAGGCGCACAACGTGATCGACGGCGCGTTCTCCGTCACCTACGCGATGGAGGGGGTGGCGGTGCTGCTGGCGCTGCTGGGCGTGGTGAACACGCTGCTGGCGGCGGTCCTGGACCGGACGCGGGAGATCGGCCTGCTCCGCGCGGTGGGCGCCTCCCGCCGCCACGTGCTGCGCCTCTTCGCCGGGGAAGCCGGCCTCATCGGGCTGACCGGCGGGCTGGTGGGCGTCGTCTCCGGGATCATCACCGGCTTCATCATCGTGAAGGTCATCGGCGTGCAGTCCACCGGCTGGTCCTTCCCGTACCGCTTCCCCTGGGCCACCGCCCTGCAGATGGTCTCCGCCGCCTCCGTCTGCGCCGTCCTCGCCGGCCTCTACCCGGCCGACCGCGCCGCCAGCCTCGACGTGGTGGAGGCGCTGGCGTACGAGTAGCGCCCATGGACAGGTGGCGCGCGCCGTCAGGCTGGGCTCTGATCGCGCGTCAGGGCTCCCCATGTGGCGGCTGGCGCGACCAGAAGAGGACGATCGGATCGTCGAGCTCTCCCTCTCGCTCTACCGCGAAGACCCCAGCTCCGTCTCCGTCACGCCGGATCAGGTCCGCTTCACCCTGGACACCTTCCGCCGCGAGCCGTGGCGCGGCCGGGCCGCGGTCCTGGAGGTGAACGGCGCGGTGCAGGGCCTGGCCCTCCTCGTCTCCTTCTGGTCCAACGAATTCAGCGGCGAGGTCTGCGAGGTGGACGAGCTCTACGTCGCGCCCGCCGCCCGCGGCCAGGGCCACGGGACCCGGCTGTTCGCCGCCCTCGAGCGAGGCGAGCTGTGGACGCCCCGGCCCGCGGCGCTCGCGCTGGGCGTGACGCCGGGCAACGCGCGCGCGCGCCGCCTCTACGAGCGCCTCGGCTTCAAGGCCGTGGGCACCAACATGGTGCGGTCGCTGAAGACCTGAAAGGACCGCTGGACGCGGACTATCCGCTTGGCCTACGACGGGCGCCGCGGCATGGGCGACCCGAAGTTCAACATCCTGCTCGTCGAGGACGAGCCCGTCATCCGCGAGCTGGTGCGGAGCATGCTCACCGAGGGCGACGTCGCCGTCGAATGCGCGGACACCGGCACCGAAGGTCTCAAGCTGGCCCGCAGCCGCGACTTCCACCTCATCCTGATGGACATCGTCCTGCCGCAGATGGACGGCATCACCGTCTGCCGCATGCTCAAGAGCGACCCCCGCACCGCCTCCATCCCGCTCTACATGCTCACCGCCAAGAACAAGAAGGCGGACATGGAGATGGCCACCCGCGCCGGCGCCGACGGCTACATCAACAAGCCCTTCCGCGGCGCGGAGCTGATGGACCTCGTCGCCAAGCTGCGCGGCAAGGCCTAGCGGTTCATCGACCCCAGGAAATCCGCGTTCCCCTTGGTCGGCCGCATGTGCTTGAGCACGAACTCCATCGCGTCGATGGGCGTGAACGGGTGGAGCACCTGCCTGAGCGCGGTGATCCGGACCAGGTCGTCCGGCGGCAGCAGCAGCTCCTCCTTGCGCGTGCCGGACTTGTTGATGTCCAGGCACGGGAAGATGCGCTTCTCCATCAGCTTCCGGTCGAGCACGATCTCCGAGTTACCGGTGCCCTTGAACTCCTCGAAGATCACCTCGTCCATCCGGCTCCCGGTGTCGATCAGCGCGGTGCCGATGATGGTGAGCGACCCGCCCTCCTCGATGTTCCGGGCGGCGCCGAAGAACCGCTTCGGCTTGTGGAGCGCGTTGGAGTCCACGCCGCCGGAGAGGATCTTCCCGCTCGGGGGGACGACGGTGTTGTAGGCCCGCGCCAGGCGGGTGATCGAGTCGAGGAGGATCACCACGTCCTGCTTGTGCTCGACCAGGCGCTTGGCCTTCTCGATCACCATCTCGGCCACCTGGACATGCCGGGTCGGCGGCTCGTCGAAGGTCGAGCTGATGACCTCGCCCTTCACCGTGCGCT
>Ga0134122_10002268_pt1 | contig 14122 bp, 11 predicted proteins | sample KB302_FD_96461 | JGI IMG/M metagenome (GOLD analysis project Ga0134122, IMG submission 96461) | Terrestrial soil microbial communities without Nitrogen fertilizer from Kellogg Biological Station, Michigan, USA - KB3-0-2 | ecosystem: Environmental > Terrestrial > Soil > Unclassified ... | reverse complement strand
TACCCGCCGCTACAGGCGGCGGAAAGCTACAACCTCAGTCAGGTCTTGGAGCAGGTCAAGGCGGCCAAGGGCAGTCACGCCAGCGAATAGTGGCCGAGCCCGATTGAACCTCAGCGGACGCCCGTGCCAAGGGCGTCCGCAATCCAGCAAAGTAGGGCGTGCTGAGCACCCACCCAGACTGATCCTAAGGACGAGCCAATGAAACAGCGTTCCCCTCGTTCGGGCGTTACTCGCCGGGCCGTGCTGTCCACGGCGGCGAGCCTCCCCCTCCTGTCTCTACCCCAGATTCGCACGGCCGGCTGGGCCCAGGCCGGTGACCCCCTGCCGTCCTGGAACGATGGCGCAGCGAAACAGACGATCATCGGCTTCGTGCAGGGCGCCGTTGACGGATCGAGCCGCAGCTTCGTACCCCCGGAGGCGCGCATCGCCACCTTCGACCAGGACGGGACCCTGTGGGTCGAACACCCCATGTACACCCAGGTCACCTACTGCCTCGAGCGTGTCCCGGCCGTTATCGCGCAAAAGCCGGAACTCAAAGACGCCGAGCCGTTCAAGACTGTGCTGTCAGGCAACCGCGAAGCGATCGCCAAGCTGCCGATGAAAGACCTTGAGGAGATCCTCGCCGCGACGCTCACGGGCATGACGTTGGATGCCTTCGAGGCCCAGGTTGGGGCTTGGATGCGAGGGGCCAGACATCCGCGTTGGGGGCGACCCTATACCGAGTTGGCCTATCAGCCGATGCAGGAGGTTCTCAGGTATCTGCGCGCCAACGACTTCAAGACCTACATTGTCACGGGTGGTGGCCAAGACTTCGTGCGCGTGTACGCACAGCAGGTCTATGGCATTCCACCCGAGCAGGTCGTGGGCACGGCCGGTGGCGTCGCCTACAGCTATGACAAGGAGGGCAGGCCTATCCTTACCAAGGAGCCAAAACTGCTCCTCAATGACAATAACGCGGGCAAACCCGAAGGCATCCACCTTATGATCGGCCGTCGACCCTTTGCCGCCTTCGGCAACTCGACGGGCGATCGACAAATGCTGGAGTACACCTGGGCCGGCGACGGGCCACGGCTGGCGATGCTCCTGCTGCACGACGATGCTCAACGCGAGTATGCCTATGGGCCGGCGCAGGGACTGCCCGATAGCAAGGTCGGCACCTTCACCCAAGCGCTCTACGACGAGGCAAAAAACAAGGGCTGGACCGTGATCAGCATGAAGGGTGACTGGAACCGCATCTTCGCCTTCGAGGCGACGGGATCGCGGGCCTTGCAGTAGTCAAGTGCTGACCGCCTCTGTGAAGCGGCGGTTTCCCAGTGCCGTTCACTAAGGCGCACGCACTTGAGGTGTATGTCCGACCAGGGAAGGCGAGCGCGGGTCGCCAGAACGTCTGTTGCCAAATTGCATGCAACTCGCTCCTCAGCTCCTCTCAAAGAAAATCTAAAACCGCTTCAATTCGCGCAACTATTCGCGCTGCGGCCAATTTGTTCACATCGCATCCACGCAAGTTTTTAGCGCAAGAAATTTTGCGTGCGCGCAAGACTTAATTCACGTATTTTGCAGAGGTTGGCCAGGGTTCTCATTGCGACGCCTCGGCCGCTCCAATCTGGTATTGCGTTCGTCCGACAACTTTTTGGTCCATAGGGCCCGAAGGGTTTTGCTTGTTTGCCAAGTAAGACTTGGGGTCGTCGTGTTCATATTGGAGACGCAAGCCAAATGCTGACCCCCCGTACGCGCTATCTCCTCCCTCTGGCAGCTGGCCTGGTGGCCTCCTTCGCAACCGGCGCTAGGGCGGACGGTCCCTACGGCCCTCGCGCCTTGGACTTCAATGCGGTGCCTTTGCCGCCGCCCGTCACCTGGAGGGGCTTTTATGTTGGCGGCAACATCGGCGGCGCCTGGGCGACGAGCTCACTCAGCGACAATCTAACCAGTGTTAGCTTTGACCGGGACAACAATGGGTTCATCGGCGGCGTCCAGGCCGGCTACAACTATCAAATTGCCAACCTGGTCCTGGGTGTGGAGTGGGACTTCGATTGGACCTCAATCGACACCACAGGAAACATTTCCATTCCAGGCGTCATCGGGCCCCTGCAGGCTTCCGCCGACACCGAATGGATTAGCACGCTGGCCGGCCGGATCGGCCTGGCCTTGGACCGCACCCTTGTTTACGTCAAGGTTGGCGGCGGATGGGTCCGTAACGAGGCGAGCCTCACACAACTGACGACGGGTACCTCGGTCAGCGCCTCCCACACCAGCGGTGCGTGGCTGGTCGGCGCCGGCTTCGAATATGCTCTCTCGCCCAATTGGACGGCGAAATTCGAATATGACTTTCTTGGGCTTTCCGACAAAACCTTTCCCGGATTTTCCGGAAGCCGTGCGTTTGAGCTCGAACGCGACATCCAGCAAGTGAAAGTCGGCATTAACTTCAAGTTCTAGCCGACAGGCGACACGCTACGTTGTCTTATCGCCACAAGGGCGCCCGCAGGGTGATCCGGAGCGGGCCCCGCATGTCCTCTCGCATTGTCTTTCCACCGTCCACCTCGCCTCATGCCTCGAGAGGCGATACACCCGCACGCCGGGAATCCGACGAGCTCGGAGGCCCAATGAGGCCTCCGAGCGTAGCGTCGATCAGCACAGGACGACGGTTCGGCGTCTATCCAATCGCCACGGGGACGGCGATGTGGGAGACCGCCGCGCCGCGCTTCAGGAGCACGAGCACGTTCTTCTTGCCTGCCGCCTTGGCCTCCGACATGGCTGCCTTGAAATCCTCCGGGCGCGACGTCTCCTTGTTGCCCGCCTTCAGGATCACGTCACCCTCCTGAAATCCGATCTCGGCAGCTTTGCTGTTGGCATTGACACCGAGGACGGCGAGCCCCTTGTCTCCGGCTCCTTCGACCTTTGCCGCAGGCGCGATGGTTAATCCGAGCACCGGGAGGCCGGGGTCGGCGGCGTCGCGCGCCGCTGCCTTCCGGACCGTCTCGTCCTTGAGTTTGCCGAGCTTGAGATTGACCTTCTGCTCTTTGCCGTCCCGTACGAACGTAAGGTCAACGGACTTGTTAGGCCCGATGCCGGCGACCTTGCGCGCAAGATCGCGACCGTCTTCTATGCGTGTCTTGCCAAGCTGGGTGATCACGTCGCCCGACTTTAGGCCCGCCTCCGCCGCCGGACTGCCGGCCTGCGCTTCCGTAACCAAGGCGCCAGCGGCACTGTCGAGACCGAGGCTATCGGCCATCTCCGCCGTCATGGTCTGGATCTGCACACCGAGCCAGCCGCGCTCGACCTGCCCGCTGGTCTTGAGTTGGGCAACGATCGCCTTGACCGTGTCGGCGGGGACGGCAAAGGCAATGCCAACCGATCCTCCCGATGGTGAGAAGATTGCGGTGTTGACGCCGACCACTTCACCCCTCGTGTTGAAGGTGGGGCCACCGGAGTTTCCCTTGTTCACCGGCGCGTCGATCTGCAGAAAGTCGTCGTAGGGGCCAGCGCCGATGTTGCGGCCGTGCGCGGAAACGATCCCCGCAGTAACGGTGCCACCCAGGCCGAACGGATTACCCATGGCCACGACCCATTCGCCGATCCGGGGCTTGCTGTCGGCCAGATCAACGAACGGGAAATCGGCACGACCGTCGACCTTGATCAGCGCCAGGTCGGTCTTGGCATCGGTACCGATGACCTTGGCGTCGAGGGTCGCCCCAGCGTCCGTGACGATCTGCACCTTTACGGCCTTGTCGACCACGTGGTGGTTCGTGACGATGTAACCATCGGCACTGACAAAGAAGCCTGAGCCCTGCCCCTGCACGAACTCGTGCTGGCCATTGCCCTTCGGCTGCGCCATTCCCTTGCGGCCGAAGTCTTTGAAGAATTTCTCGAACGGGGTGCCTTCGAACGGCCGGCCTTCCTCATCATTGGCCATCAGCTGGGGCGTCATATCCGTTTTCACGCGCACGGAAACGACCGCGGGCTTGACGCCGGCGACGAGGTCGGCAAAGCCCGAGGACTGCCCAGGGTTTTGGGCGGCCGCGACCAAAGCCGTGGCGCTCTTTAGCTGGGGTGCTTCGGCGTGGATCGAATGCAAGGTGGCCGCAAACAGCGCAGCCGCCGCCGCGCTCGCGAGCAGCGCCGCCCTTAACCTCGACTTGCCGCCTGCTTTGGGGAGAACTAACACACCGCGCCAGGACTGGCGGTGGTCTGATTTATGATCCGTATCCGGCATTGGGCATCTCCGTAACTAGCCGCTTGCAGGCAGGTCGGAGACCTCTCCGCCGGCCCGTATCAGCCATAGTTAGGCATGGCCATCTTTCGGGGCGTTTGCGCCAGCTATACGATTTCGTAAATTAGGATCCGCGCCTAACTCCGGACGGCATTTTTCAAAGGCTGCGCCACCGACCGTGCGGACGCTGGAAAGCACACCTCGACAATCAGGCCAGGGCCGTGATCGATGAGGCCGATGCGCGCACCATGCAGGTCGGCGATGGCCGCCACCAGGGCGAGACCAAGTCCGCTCCCTGGCGTGGTGCGGCTTGCTTCCAGACGGTAGAAGCGGCGCAAGACCTTGCCGCGTTCCGCTGCCGGAATGCCCGGACCATTGTCGGCGACCGTGGTGATGACGTCGTCCATCTCCTTGTGCAAGCGAAACTCAATCTTGGTTCCGCTGGGGGTATGGCGAATAGCGTTCTCGACGAGGTTGGTGGCAAGCTGCAGGAGAAGCTCGCGGTCGCCGGAAATCCCAATTCCACCTTGAATGTCGGATACGAGTTGGTGTCCCTGATCCTCGGCGACTGCGGCAAACGTCGAGGCAACGAGCTCGAAGAGTTCGGAAACATCAACGCTTGCGAAGCCAGCCTTGCGTGAACCGGACTCGATTTGCGCGATGCGCAGTAGGGCCGAGAAGGTCTTGAGCAGGCTATCCGTCTCGGCAATGGCGGCATCGGTCGAGGACCGAAATTCCTCGACGGTCCTAGCACTGGCCTTTGCCGTTTCCAGATTCTGGCGCAAGCGCGCCAGCGGCGTTCGCAGATCGTGGGCGATATCGCTAGAGACCTGCTTGAGGCTTTCCATCAGCGATTGAATGCGATCGAGCATGGCATTGAGGTTGGCGGCCAGCCGATCAAGCTCGTCGCCGTTGTCCCTGACCGTCACGCGCGAGTCCAGTTGGCCTGCCATGATCTGCCGCGCCGTCCGGTTGACCGACTCTACCCGGCGCAAAAACCCGGCACTCAGCGCCAATCCCCCTAGAATTGCCAGGATCACCGATACGCCACCGCCGATGGAAAATGCGGTCAGAATCGCCTTCCGCGTGGCTTGCAAGCGACCGACATCCTCTCCGGCCAGCACAAAGGTGCCGTCGCCCAGAAGCACGCCATAGCCGATGGCGTCGCGCAGATCCCCTTGCGTTCGCTCGCCGGCCGCCTCACCGCGGGAGAAGAGTCGCACCTGCAGATCAAGGGGCCCCAGCACCGGTGAGACCGGGGCGATGTTGCCGGCAATCCAGGCTCCATCGCGCCGCTGCAGGAGATAATAGGCAAGACCACCGCGTTGCAGCCGTCTTTCAACGAGTGCGGCGGCGGCAGCAGCTCCGGTGGCGCGATATTCATCTGCCAGGGAGACCGCATCGCGCTGCACGTTGGCCATCAGCTGCGCCGTCATCGAGCGGCTCGTGACAAACCACACGAGCGCAAACAGAATGGCGACCGAGGCCGCGAACAAAATCACATAGAGGGTCGTTAGCCGAGCAATCAGGCTACTAGCGAGTTGCATCGGGCATCCGCAAGACGTAGCCGGATCCCCGCGCCGTATGAATGAGCTCGCAAGCAAAGCCCTTGTCGATTTTACCTCGCAAGCGGCTCATATGCGTTTCAACAACACTCGTCTTCGGGTCGAAGTGGAAGCCCCAGACCTGCTCCAGGAGCATGGTTCGCGTGACGATGCGGGGCGTCTGCCGCATAAGGTGCTCGAGCAGTTTGAACTCAAGCGGCGTAAGCTCAATGTCTGCCCCAGCGCGCCGGACTTTTCGCCTAAGAAGATCCATCTCCAGGTCGGCGATCTTCAGGGTCGTGTCCGCACCCGCAATAGGTGGGCGGCGGGCCAGAGCATTGACGCGCGCCATCAGCTCTGCGAACGCGAACGGCTTCACCAGATAGTCGTCGCTCCCCGCCTCCAGACCCGCGACGCGGTCGTCGATACCGCCGAGCGTCGTCAGCAAGAGAATGGGCGTCTTGACGCCCGCGCTCCGAACCGTCTTCACCAGGCCGAGGCCGTCGAGGCCAGGCAGCATGCGGTCGACAACCATGACGTCGAATTTCTCGCCGGCCGCCAAAAACAGACCGTCACGACCATTGTCAGCGACTTCGACAACATGCCCCTGCTGACGCAGGCCTTTGGCCAAATATTGCGCCGTCTGCCGATCGTCCTCGATGACGAGTATCCTCATGCGCCACCCGGACCGAACAAAGCTGGGCCAACCTTCCGCGATATTGTTCGTGGTTAAGATCGCAAATAGAACAGTTGGCAAGCTGAGCGCCGCGCTGCCTTCGGCACAACTAGGGAAAATTCCGACTCAAAGGCGGACGATACCCGAAGGGTTGCTTGACGACGTCCCATGCGGCCGATGCTCGGGTCAGTTGAGATCAGATGAGAAACAGCCAGCCCGGGCGATAAAATCTCCGAGCCGGCCAAATTCTGGAGAGGTCGTCCGCTTCGGGCGGGCTATCGGCTTTCCCAATCGTTCGCCTGGCCGGGCATGAAGTTGACCGCCAGCCAATGCACTCCTCGAGATGCCCTGCACCTATCGCGAGCAGTACAGCATACATCGATCGACGCTTCGGGTGCACATTTGTCCGTTTTCAGGGTTGCCCCCGATTTGGTCGCCGGCAGAGGGTGCTAGTCTCGCACTACTGCGCACCGGTGCAGCGTCCCACAACAACTTGGCTGGAGGTCCTGACAATGCGACACGTATTGTACGCCGGATTGATGGCATTGCTTCTGACGCCCGCTGCGACGAACGTTAGCGCGCAAACCGCCGGAACAACGACGATCGGGGTCTCGGTGGTCGAGCTGAATGACGTCATAAACGGCTGGAGCGTGCAGCGTCAGCTGCTCGGGCAATCCGTCTACAACGACAAGGACGAAAAGATCGGCAAGATCGAGGACATCATTCTGAACAAAGAACGATCCGCCTCCTACGGCATCGTGAGTACGGGAGGCTTTCTCGGCCTTGGTGCACACGACGTTGCCATCCCGGCCAAACAGTTAGAGTTAAAAAACGCTCGGCTGGTGTTACCCGGTGCAACGAAGGAGACCCTGCGCGCCATGCCGCCTTTCGAATACGCGCGCAAGTAGCAGAGGGTACGCGGCTCCGCTCGCGCGGGGCCGCACCCTACCCCGAAATACGGATACCGCAGCCGATGAAATCTTTTCTGGCCATTGCGATCTGACGCAGGGCCGCTTTTTCGCACCGCGGATTTCGGCGCCTGCGGAGGAAAGGTTGGTGCGGCGGATTGTACACCCATGCAGGCTCCAAGCCGCGTCAATCGAGCTTATTTCCCCGTCGGAAATAGGAAAATAAAGTTGAACCGCGCACCAAAGTCGTGCGCTCCCGTGTCGGGTTTGTCGGCCCAATAGCGGACGCCGACCTGGAATTGGACGGGCTGCGTGCCAAATTTGACAAGCTTGGCAATCTCGAAATTGATCGGCACCGACCACTGATCATTGAGCCAGTCGAAAGTGGACTCCGTGTCCAACGTGAAGGTCCAAGCATCTTTAGTCGACGCTCGCATCGCCACGCAACGCTCATGGCCTGGCCCCCTGAGCGCGTTGCACTCAGATCCTCATCTGGCTCCGGGGCTGCCTTGCAATATCGCTCAGAATTGAGCCCGCGATGCCCTCAATGACCTGCCATGCGGGAGATCCCACGCGAGGAGGGGCCACAAATTGTCGAGGCCAAACGAGGCGAGCCGCTGAAAGCCGTCAAGCACCCCAGCGATGGTAGGGAGTTTCTTTTTCATGGTAGCTCGCAAGAGCAGACGGGCTAAGTACTGGAGGGTGGGGTCGTGAGCTTCTCTATGACCTGATCAATCGAGAAGGAGCCAGCTTTTGCCGCGGCGGGAACTGCCCGTAGCTCGCCAAATGTTGCGCCACGACCGACGGCGCCGGGACGAACACGAAGGCGTGCTCGACGAACCATTTGACGTAATCGCCGGCCTCGTGCTGGCCACGGCTGCGACAGAGAATTGCGCGCGAGCTGTGCCAGCACGCAGCCGTCTTGGAGTGGGGGATTGCAGAATTGGAACCGTGCTGGTCGCTCGGCGTCAGGGGGGACCGGACTAGGGCTTAATGCGACGCTGCTGGCAGACATAGTCCGCAGTAGCCCAACCGGCCCTAGGGCGGCGATTTGGCGATTTCCGCTTAGAGCGCCTGTAGCCACTGGCTGACGTGCACGGCGATCATGAGCGCGAGGAGAACACCCCAGATCCGATGCCATCGGCCTGGGAGCGTGCTGGGATCCCTACGGCTCAGCAGCCAGGCGATGGCGTAGCCGACGCCTGCGGGCAGAAAGCCAGCGACCAGTGCCGCCAGAGTGGCGCCGGTTACAGTGGTCAGGCCGAGCGTTTGCAGTTGCCGCTCCAGCCAAAATTCGCTGACCGCTAGCAAGAGCGAGATCGCGATGAGGACGTATCGCGTCATTGGCACCTACCCGTTAGGCGCTATGGAACCAATCGCGGCTAAAAGTACGGCCGACCATAGCGACATCGTGTAGTTTGTGCACCCATGCAATTGGATGCAAAGCATGGAGCACTCTCCGGCAATGCCCGTGAAAGTGATGCCGAAGACCCATTGGTTTAACGAGTGCTTCAGCCACCGCGACCAGTTCACGACTGTTCCCCATCGATCCCGAACGTAGATCAGACCGGCCGCCAGGATTGGGGCGAATAATTCCTGATTAGTGCGTCGCTCGCACAGCAAACTTTCGAGCCTGCCCCACAGATTTCCAGACGCCTGCGGAAAATGGGTCACAGCTGGGGGTGTAGGATTAGCTTCAGTCAAACGGGAAGCTATCAGCATGGCGGACAAGAAGAGCACGGGCGGTACTGTCAGGCCGATCCATCGTGATCTGGGTGCAGAAGAAGACATGGACGATTTCGCGGAGAGCCTCAGCCCCGACGCCGTGGCCAAAATTGCGAAGGAGATCCGGGCGGAAAGACGTTTTGCGGCTACCCTCGGTGATCTTGCGTTCACGTCGAATGAAGCCGCCTTCGAGTATGCTTGTGAGTTCATGCGCTGCGACGTTGTGAGGGGCCAAGGGCTGCCAGCCCTCGTGGTTGGCGCCACGCGCACCTTCGGCACGGCCGCACCAGTTGCGATAGATGATCGCGGCATCCAGACAGCGGTTCTGAGGGTGGCCAGCTCCGACCGCGGGTTCGTCGCCGTGGCGCTTTCTTTTGGTCGCGGGCCAGACTTAAATGTAGGGGACCTTGTTGCTTGGGTTCCAGGCGAATACCGCGAGGATCTTGCTGCTACGTCCACCGACAGGCGCTTCGGTTGGGTGGGACTGATCGTTGGTACTCTGGAGCCGCGCTACGTCAAAGGACATTGGGTCGGTAAAGACCGGTTCGGCTCAGGTCCACAAAACCCCGCGCGCTACGTTGTGCGGGGATATCACAGGTTGCCTGCCACCCACTGAGGTAGCAACAGATAATTGAATGCGAGTTGTAAGAGAAAATAAGATGTCAGAAGGCCATCGCAACGACGCCGTTATCTGAGGCTTTACCCAGCTCTGACCGTCACTTGTGGTGTGGCTTTCGTGAGTGCGCCTATCGCCGTCAGTTGGCTGCCAGAAGGCGCCGCCACCGTTGCCGCCTCGATCGCACTAACACTCTTCGTGGCCGTCCAGGTCGCCAACGTGATCGGCATCGCCGATACTGCTGTGCTTGGTTTCCAGCTCTGGCAAGCGTGGCCGCTAGTCTGTTATCACGACCGCGCGGGTTTCCTTCATCTTCCTGCGGAGATGTCATCTGGGATTGGTGGTGCTCGCGAGAGCTTCCGCGGCACTACCGGCACGATTGGGTAACGAGCCCCCGACGACCTTCGATTGTTACCGATGCGCGTTATCCCCTGGGGCGATGCCGCTTCGCCCTCGCCGATCCAACAGGGTAATAGCCATACACAGGCCCGCCCGATCCAAGCAATGTCGGGCCCGTACGCGGGATCGGACTTTCCAGGATACCTTGCGTGGTCATCAGTCCCGGCGGATCCAAGGTTGTACTACCCCCTGGAACCCGAGGCGTAGTCGCCAGGACTGCGCGGCTGGGAAAGCGCACGCGAGGCCTCGCGGGAATATAGGCCTGATAGCCGTATATGCCCTTGCCTCTGCCGTTGCCGAGGCGATCATCACAGCGCCATCCACAGGCCCCAGCGGGCACACTGCTTAGCAACATCACGAGCAGACCTGTTGCCAACACAACTTCGTTGCGAAACCGATGTGAGCGCATGAGCCCTCCCGAAGCTTGAGCCTCGTGCAGGCTAGATCAGGCAGGATCGGCCCTTATATCCGTGTAATCCCTCAGAACACTGAGGGAAGGTACCTATGCCTTCACTCTCACCACGCATCGGGTCGCCCGCGGAGTGGTCTGCGCGCCTGACCGCCAAAGTTCTCCAAACTGCCGAGTGTCGTCGGAAAGCAAACCAGCTGACGGTTCGTTTTCTGGCCGCGCGTCGGCGGGCTCAGGTGTGCGTCAGAAACCCACGGTCAGCCCTAGGACCGGCCCGTGCTGCACCACATCGAATTCGTAGCGATTGACGCCTGAGCCCTTCTCGTAGTCCACGCTCAAGGCCCGGTACCCCAGCAGGCCCGAGTAGGTGACGCCATTGCGAACGGCGAAAGTGAAGCTGTAGGCGCCAACCACATTCCATGAGAATTGGCTGCCGGCGTCAAAGCCACCCACATCGGCCCGGAACACCAATTCCTGACCCGGCGCCAATTGATGGCGAACTCTGAAGCCGACGAGCGGGTCGACCCAGTCCACATCTCCGCTGCGGGCAATCGCGCGGTTGCGCGACACCACGACACCATTGAGGTCCAAGGTGCCCGTCAGGCCGAATTTCAGGGACAAGTCCTGGTGCCAGTATCTGGCCCCCGCCAGCAGATCGACGGCGGTACCGCCAATGCCGCCGGAGTGCCATCTGGCAACCTCGTAAGCGGCGCCAAGCTCGATGATGGTTTCCGAAAAGTCGACATCGGCGTGAGCACCGACGGTCAGCCCGCGAACGGATCTGGAGACGCTGCCGTCGACGCCGAGCTTGGCATAGACGATATCGTTGTAAAGCGCGAGAGGCCCCCGCCGCGCCTCGGCATAGCTCATCCACGGCGCTGCATCGAGGTGCCCGAGGACCTCAAAGGCATCGACATCAACATTCACCTGCCGGCCCTTCACCGTTACGTCACCATTGAGCGCGGGCAGCCAGCCGTAGGGCGTCAAGGTCACCGTCCATGGTGAGGGCGGCGCGCTCAGGGGCGGCGGCGGCCCTGAGCCAAGGTCGGCCGCTCCTGCGGTCTGTCCCCAACCCAGCATGGCCAACGCCGCCAGCAAAAATGTCCGGGGAAAGCATCTAAAGAAGGGTGGCATTAGCAACCTCTCGCTTTGGTCCCGCAACGATGCTGCACTAGATGCCCACGCCAGGTGACTATTCATCGAACTGATTCGCCACAACTCACAGTTGGCGGAAAGCTCGGGCCGGTACCGCTCCACCCTGACAATTGACGGCATCTCGTTGCCGGCGGGCAACGCCGCTATGGCGCTCGCATAATACTTGCGCCGGCAACTGCTGCCGGTCAGCGCTTCGACACCAAAACCGCGGACCTCCGGCTTGCGCGCGGATCGCCAGCGCTGGGATCCGATTTCGCTTCGGGGATGTTGGGTAAGTGTTAGCGTGCGCAAGCAGGTTAAGGCTTGCCGGCGACCTTGCCGATCTTGCCGCGGAAGACTCAGTAGACACCGATGGTGTAAGCGGCGATGACCGGCAGGACCACGACGCCGCCGTAAAACAAGAATCTCAAGGAGGCGTCCGGCGCGGCTGCGCTCGCGACTGTCATGGAATAGGGGATCATGTAGGGCCAGAACATCAGCGCCAGGCTCAGGAAGGCGGCGAGAAAAAACAGACACGTCATGGCGAACGGCAGTCGATCGTCCTCGCCGCGTGCCCCGACTACGATCCCAACCAGGGCAAGCAACCCGATTACGGGGAAAATCAAGCCCCAGGGCCTCGCCAGCAGATTGCCGCGCGCGAGAACGCTGTAGTCGAACGTAGCGGTAAAGGCCACAAGCAGGACGCCAAACACAGCGACGGTAAGCCAGCGGATGTGACGAAGGGCCCAGTCGCGCAACTCGCCATCGCTCTTGAGCACGAGCCAGCCGGCGCCGAGCAGCGCATAGCCGAGCACCAGCCCGATGCCCGTCAGGATCGCAAATGGGTGCAGCCAGCTGAACGCACCGCCGGCGTACTGGCCGTTCGCGACCGGAATACCTCGGATCATGGCGCCGACGGCGGCGCCCTGGGCGAACGCAACCACGACCGAGCCAAGAAAGAAGCCCTTATCCCAGATCGGGCGCATGCGCTCGCTGCGGTCACGAAACTCAAAGGCGATGCCGCGGAAGATCAAGCCAAACAGCATCAGCAGCACCGGAAAATAAAAGGCGCTGAGGAACACCGCGTAGGCATCCGGGAACGCCGCAAACAGCCCGGCCCCGATCACCACCAACCAGGTCTCGTTGCCATCCCAGAACGGCGCGATTGTGCCCATCATTTGGGCCCGTTTCGCCTGGGTCCGGGTTGTCCCAATCAGGAACCCAACGCCGAGAGCTAGGCCGTCCAGGACCACGTAAAGCAGGACCGCGCAGCCGAGAACGCCGGCCCAAAACAATGCCAGAGTGCTGGGTTCCATGACGCTTACCTGCCCATCTGGGGGCCCGCACCCGTCGCGGACTCCACGGAGCCGGCGTACGCCAACGGCCGGCTTCCCGTCGTGCCCGGAATTGCCTGCGCCTCGACGGTCGGTCCCTGCCGCAACAGCTTGTAGATGTAGTAGATGCCAAAGGAGACAAAGGCGGCGTAGACCAGAATGTAGCTGGCGAGCGAGACCAACACGTCGCCCGTCGTAAGCGAGGGGGTGACCGCGTCTTTGGTGCGCAGCAGTCCGTAGACGACCCAAGGCTGGCGTCCGACCTCAGCGGTGTACCACCCCGTCAGGATGGCGATGAAGCCGGTTGGGAAGGCAAGGAAGGTTCCCCACAGAAACCAGCGTGTCGCCTCCAGTCGACCGCGGAAACGCAGGAAGGTCCCGAGCCACGAGACGGTGAGCATGATCAAGCCCATTCCCACCATGATGCGGAATCCGAAGAAGGGGATCAGCACCGGCGGCCGGTCCTGGGGCGGGAAGGTATCGAGCCCGATCTCGCGCGCGGTCCAGTTGCCCGAGGCAATGAAGCTGCCGAGTTTCGGGATCTCGATCGCAAACAAATTACGCTCGCGGGCCTCGTCGGGAATGGCGATCAGCACCTCGCTGGCGGGCTGCTGCGTCTTCCAGCGCGCCTCGATCGCCGCGAATTTCGCCGGTTGATGCTTGAGCACATAGAGGCCGGTCAAGTGCCCAAAAAAGAGCTGGATCGGAATCAGCAGGGCCACGGCGCCAAGCCCCCAATTGAGCATCACCGGCGCCTCGGCGCGATGGACGCCGCGCAGCGTGTACCAGGCCCCGGTCGCCGCCACGCACATCCCCGTTGTCAGGAAGGCGGCGAGCAGCATGTGCGGCCAGCGCACCATCATCACCGGCCCGAGCACGATCTCCCGCCAATCCGCCGGGATAATTTTGCCATCCACGATCGCGTGACCGAGGGGAACCTGCATCCAGCTGTTGTTGGCGAGGATCCAAAACGACGAGAACATGGTCCCAAGCGACACCATGCAGCAGGCGAAGAAGTAGAAGCGCGGCGAAACGCGGTTGCGCCCCAGAAGCATCACACCGAAGAACGTGGCTTCCAGCAAGAACGCGGTGAACGTCTCGTAACCGAGCAGCGGTCCCTGGATCGAGCCGGTCTTCTGCGCCAGCACACCCCAGTTGGTACCGAACTGG
>Ga0134122_10002267_pt1 | contig 14123 bp, 13 predicted proteins | sample KB302_FD_96461 | JGI IMG/M metagenome (GOLD analysis project Ga0134122, IMG submission 96461) | Terrestrial soil microbial communities without Nitrogen fertilizer from Kellogg Biological Station, Michigan, USA - KB3-0-2 | ecosystem: Environmental > Terrestrial > Soil > Unclassified ... | reverse complement strand
CGGCCTGCTCGCAGCGGCGCGCCAGCTCGATCTTGGCTTCGGGAGGGAGGGCATGGCCGGTGGGCTCGTCCAGGTGCAGATCGGGCACCGCGCCGGCCAGGGCCGACGCCTCGGGGAGCCCGGAGAGCGGGTCGGGCGCGGTGATGCGCGCCAGCGTCACCGCCTCGTCCACCAGGCGCCCCAGGGACTCGCGCGAGAGATCGGAGGTGGACGCGGCGGCGGCGGACCGGCCCACGAACACGCGGAGGGCGAGGTGCTGGTCGCGCGCGTGCTTCACCGTGTCGACCTGCCCCATCCGCACCTGCGCCGAGAAGGACTGGTCCTCGCCCACATAGGCGTCGGCCTCGGTGGCGCCCTTCTTCCGCGCTCCCTCGAGCACGTCGGCGAGGAGGTCGAGCAATCCGCCCGTCATACCTGGGTCCCGCCGACGGTGATCCCGTCGATGCGAATCGTCGGCAGCCCCACCCCTACCGGCACCGACTGGCCTTCCTTGCCGCAGGTCCCCACGCCCTCGTCCATCTTGAGGTCATGGCCCACGCGGCTCACGCGGGTCAGCGCGTCGGGCCCGTTGCCGATGAGGGTGGCCCCCTTGACCGGCGCGGTCACGCGGCCGCCCTCGATGAGATACGCCTCGCTGGCCGAGAAGACGAACTTGCCGCTCGTGATGTCCACCTGCCCGCCGCCGAAGTTGACCGCGTAGAGTCCGTGGTCCACGGAGCGGATGATGTCCTCCGGGTCGTCCTGACCGGCCAGCATGAAGGTGTTGGTCATGCGGGGCATGGGCGGATGAGCGTAGGACTCACGCCGGCCATTCCCGGTGGGAGCCTCCCCCATGAGCCGCGCATTGAGCCGGTCCTGCATGTAGGCGCGCAGCACGCCATTCTCGATGAGGACGTTCGAGCGGGTCGGCACGCCCTCGTCGTCCACATTGAGCGAGCCGCGGCGGTTGGCCATGGTGCCGTCGTCCACCACGGTGACGAGCTCCGAGGCCACCTTCTGGCCGAGCTTGCCGGAGAAGGCCGACGTGCCCTTGCGGTTGAAGTCGCCCTCCAGGCCATGGCCCACCGCCTCGTGCAGCAGGATGCCGGGCCAGCCCGGTCCCAGCACCACGGTCATGGTGCCGGCGGGAGCGTCCACCGCGCCCAGCTTGAGCACGGCCTGGCGCACCGCCTCCGAGGTGAAGTGCTTCCAGCGCCCGTTCTCGAGGAACCAGTCGAACGCCACCCGGCCGCCGCCGCCGTAGCCGCCGATCTCCCGCTTGCCGTTCTCCTCCGCGATCACCGTGACGCTCAGCCGCGTGAGCGGACGCACATCACCCATGGTCCAGCCCGCCGGCCCCGCGATCAGGATGACCACGTCCTCGCTGCCGAGGCTCGCGATCACCTGCTTGACCCGCGGATCGGCGGCGCGCGCGGCGGCGTCCACCTGCTTGAGGAGCTCGACCTTCCGGTTGATGTCGGCCGTGATCGGGGGCTCGGCGAGCGTATAGAGATCGTGCGGGCGCGCGCCGGCCGTCACCGGCACCACCGCCGACTCGCCGGCGCCATCGGCGATGGCGCGGGCTTGCCGCGCGGCCTCCTCCAGATTGGGGAGCGCCAGGTCATCCGTGTGCGCATACCCCGTCCGCTCGCCGGACTGGGCCCGGAGCCCGGCGCCCTGGCTCACGTGGCGGGACGCCTTCTTGACCGCGCCCTCCTCGAGCACCAGCTCCTCGCTGATCCGGTACTCGAGGAAGAGATCCGCGTGATCCACGCGGCGGGCCAGAGTCGACCCCAGCAGGCGCTCCATGACGGACGCGCTCAGGCCAAACTTGTCTGCAAAAAACCGTTCCGGATGCGCCAGCATGTCTATCTCCGTGGGGCTGCGAGGAGGAACTCATCCTAGCACTCGCCCCGGTGGGCTCTTTCACTTTTTGTGACGCCGAGCTCGGACACTCCGATTCACTGATCGGCGTCGTATTACGTCTTCGATTCCAGGTGTATCTAGCAGGTTCAGCCAGACTTTACTCGAATGCTCCTCAGGGCTCTCCGGACCTCGCCTGGAAAGCTTGAACGATCTCGTGGATATGGCGGAGCCCGCCCAGCACCGCGGGCCCTGGACTCAGGATATCATCCCCGTCGAGGGGGTGGATCTAGCCGTCCCTCACCGCGCTCACTTCTTCCCAGCCGGGGCGCGCGCGGATGCCCGCGACATCCACGGGCTTGCCGCACCAGGAGGCCAGGATGATCTGCGGATCACGGCGGGCGACCTCGGCAAGATCCACCACGCGCCCGCGGGCGGAACCCGCGCGCCGCAGCTCGGGGAAGATGTCGCGGCCGCCCGCGAGCTCGATGATCTCGGACACCCAGCGTATGCCCGCCATGGGAGGATCCGGCCACTCCTCGAAGTAGACGCGCGGACGATCCGGCCACACGCTGGAGTACTCCCGCACCTGCCGGATCTCGTCTCGCATGTCCAGGACCAGGGCGCGCGCCCGGTCGATCAGTCCCAGCGCGCCACCCACCATCAGGATGCTCCGGAAGATGTCGTCCATCGACCGCTGATTGGTGCACAGCACGGTGAGGCCCGCGCGCAGCAGCTCGGCGGTGACGTCGGCCTGGAGATCGGAGAACGCCAGCACCAGCTCCGGCTCGAGCTGCAGGATGTGGTCGACGCGGAAGGTCGTGAAGCCGCCCACGCGGGGCTTGTCGCGCGCCTCGGGGGGGCGCTCCGCGGTGCCGGGTACGCCCACCACGCGGTCCCCCGCGCCCAGCGCATAGCAGATCTCCACGTGCTCGGCCGACAGACAGACGATGCGCGCCGGGAACTCCGCGGCGGACTTGCCGTACATGGTCAGGACGATACCAGATGCGGACCCTGGGACGCCCGGATGCTGAACGCCCGATGCTATACTGCCCGCGCATGATCGTTCCCGCGGCGGAAGAGGTCCTGGTCCCCCCGCCTCCGCCTTCCCCGCGCTACTTCTCGCCCTGGTTCACGGTGTTCTGCACCGTGCTCGCCGTGACGCTGATATCTCTCTATGCCGCTCCCTGGCGGGGCTCCCCGCTGGACCAGCTCGAGCGGCCGGCGGAGTCGCTCGAGCGGATGGTCACGCGCGACCTCGACGTTCGCGACGCGCTCCGCTCCGCGCCGTCCTGGGAGCGGTGGCTCTACACGGTGCTGTCAGGCTCGGACGATCCGGTCGGGGAGGCGCTGCACTGGTACGACGAGCTGATCGAGATGGTGGAAGGACCGACCTCCGCGCTCTACCATGCCATCCTGCAGGCCGAGAGCGGCGAGCCGGCTCCCGACGACGAGCAGGCGGACGGAGCGCTGGTGGCGGCGTACTCTTCCCTGCCGCTGGCCCCGGAGGAGGCGCGCGCCCACATCGCCCGCATTCGCGCCACCCTGCCCCAGAACTGGTTCACCGACACCCTGGTGGCGCGCCTCGCGCGGAAGGCCGGCGACCTGCCGACCGCGGAGCTCGCCCAGGCCGACATCGTGGTCCGGGGCCGCCGCTTGCTCGGCCGCTGGCTGGGTCTGACCGCCACCGAGCTGGGGCTGGTCATGCTGACGATCGCGCTGCTCCTGGTGGCGCGCGCGCGCGGCGGCATTCCCACGCTGGGCGCCGCCGCCCTGCCCCCTCGCTGGGGATTCGCCGACGGCTATGCGCTGGTGGTCCGTGGCGTCCTCGGCTTGCTGGGGCTCACGCTCGTGATCCTGTTCCTCGTTCCCGACGCGCGCGGTCTCGTGCGCGTCGCCTCGTTCGCGGCGGGGCTCCCCGTCATTCTCTGGACGCTCGCCTACCATCGCGCCCGCGGCGAGTCCTTCCGGACCGCCTTCGGCCTTCGGCTGCCATGGGGCCGCATGGGCTGGCTGTTCGGCGTGGCCCTGGTGCTCGCGGGCGTGGGGGGAGCGGCGGAGGCCGGAATGGGCGCGCTCGCGAACGCGCTCGGCGTCGAGACGCACTGGGCGGACGGGCTGCCGGAGGACCTCCTCTGGGATCCGCCCTGGCAGGTCGTGCTGGGCACGCTCGACACCGTGGTCTGGACGCCCTTCGTCGAGGAGCTCACGTTCCGAGGCCTGCTCTACGGGACGCTGCGGACGGTGACCGGGGTACCGCTGGCCGCGATGGCGAGTGCCTGCATCTTCGCCATCGCCCACGGTTACGGGCCCACCGGATTTCTCTCGGTGCTCATCTCCGGGCTGCTGTGGGCGATCGCGTACGAGCGGACGCGCAGCCTGGTGCCCGGAATTCTGGCCCACGCGGCCAACAATCTCTCGGTGACCATCACCTACCTCGTGCTGCTTCGCTTCTGAGGGCTCCCCTCGCGAGTCGCTAGCCGGCGGCGCCGTCGAAGAGCTCGGTCCTCGCGATCTTCCGCTGGAAGGCGAGGTAGGCTTCCTTGGACAGGCGCGGCTTCTCCGCGCGGAGCACATTCCGCGCGCCCTCCGCGCCGCCGTACAGCATGTCCACCGCCATGAGCGCCAGCTGCTTGGCGGGCTCGACATAGGCGAGCCGGGGGTCGGCGATGCCGTAGTCCGCCCCGTGCCCGCTTCCCTGCGCCCCGCCCATGTACGGATGAAGGGTCGGCATGACGTGCGAGATGTCGCCCATGTCGGTGGATCCGCTCCGGTGCCCGGTGCGCGCCACCTGGTCCTCGCCGAGCAGCGCCTTGGCGTTCTCCGCGAAGCGGTCGGCCATGCCCCCGTGATTGAAGAGCGGCAGATATCCCGGCAGGGTCTCGATCTCGACCTGGGCGCCCAGCGCCAGCGCGCCCGCGCGCAGCGCGCGGTCCACGCGGATATTGGCGTCGAGGATGGCGTCCACCGTCTTGCCCCGCACGTAGGTCTCGAGCCGGACCTCGCCCGGGATCACGTTCACCTGGCTGCCGCCGTGCGTGATGATGGGATGGACGCGGATGGAGTCCTCGTCGCGGAACGTCTCGCGGATGGCATTGATCGCGGCCAGGCCGATATGGGCGGCGTAGAGCGCGTTGATGCCGAGATGGGGCGCTCCACCCGCGTGGGAGGCGCGGCCGATGTACCGGACCGTCTTCACGATGCAGCCGTTGTTCGAGGCCGACACGCCCGCCTTCTTCATCTCCGGCTGGGAGGTGGTGTGGATCATCATGGCGAGGTCCACGTCGTCGAAGTGCCCCAGACGGAGCAGCTCCGGTTTGCCGCCGAGGAACTCGAGCCGGCCCGCGCGCGCCTGCTGCACTCGCCACTCCACGTCCCCGTATTCCTCCGCGGGCACCGCGAAGAAGACGACACGCCCGGCCAGATGCTCGAAGGCCTTGGCCCCCACCAGGCCCATGGCGGCCCCGAGCAAGCCCGCCACCTGCGCATTGTGGCCGCACGCATGAGCGGCGCCGGTTTGCGGATCGGCCCCGGGGTGCCCCGCAACCACGAGGCCGTCCAGCTCGCCGAGCAATGCGAAGGTCGGCCCGTCCTTGGCGCCGCGCGCCTCGGCGCGCACGCCGGTGATGGCGAGCCCTCCCTTGGGCGTGAGCCCCAGTCCGCCGAGCGTCTCCTCGACCAGCCGCGCGGTCTTGACCTCCTTGAAGCCCAGCTCGGGATGCCGGCGTATGGTCTCGCCGATCTCGATGATCTTCTCCGCGTTGCGGTCGATGGCCTCACAGATGCTCTGCTTCAGCGCGGCGGCGGTGGTCATGTCGCATCCTTTCCCCATGCAGTCATGTCGTCAGGCGCGTCCCAGCGCGTCCAGGAAGGACCGCGTGGCCTCTCCCGGCCGGGTGGCGGCCAGGATGGCGGAGATCACACCTACCCCCGCGGCTCCGGCGTCGAGGACATCCCGGACGCGAGCGGCGGTGATGCCGCCGATGGCCAGTACCGGCGTCGCCACCGCGGCGGTCACCCGGCGCAGCGTCTCGAGCCCCTGGGGAGGCCCATAGGGGCGCTTGGACGGCGTGTCGTACACCGGGCCGAAGACGATGAAGTGCGCGCCCTCCGCCGCGGCCGCTCGCGCCTCCTCGACCGAGTGCGCGGAGGCGCCCACGCTGAAGCCGGGCCCCCCGAGGGCGCGCATGGCCGAGACGGGCAAGGAATCATGCGTGCGCTGCGCGCCGTCGGCTCCGATCGCCAGCGCCACGTCCACGCGGTCGTTGATGAAGAGGCGCGCGTCACGGCGCCGGGTGGCTTCGCGGAGCGGGGTCGCGAGCCCCAGGAGCTCGCGCACCGGGAGGTCCTTCTCGCGGAGCTGCACCGCGCGGAGCCCGGACTCGAGGCACTCGTCCACGACTTCGAGCAGGGGCCGCGAGGGCTGCTTCCGGTCCGTCACCAGGAGCAGGGAGAAGCCGGGGCTGCCGCTCAGCTCGTGCTCCAGTCCGGCACCCCCTCGATGGGCGAGGAGGCCGTCGCGTAGAGCTTCTTCCCGATGCGCCCGGCCTTGAAGGCCAGCCGTCCCGCTTCCACCGCGAGCCGCATGGCGGTGGCCATGGCCACCGGGTCCTTGGCGCCCGCGATGGCGGTGTTCATGAGCACGCCGTCGCAGCCCAGCTCCATGGCGATGGCGGCATCGGAGGCCGTGCCCACGCCCGCGTCCACGATCACCGGGACCGTGACCGCCTCCAGGATGAGCTTGAGGTTGTAGGGGTTCCGGATGCCCAGCCCGGATCCGATGGGCGCTCCCAGCGGCATCACCGCCGCCGCCCCCGCGTCCTCGAGTTTCTTGCAGGTGACCGGGTCGTCGTTGGTATAGGGCAGGACGCTGAAGCCCTCGCGCGCCAAGGTCTTGGTGGCCTCGAGCAGCCCCAGGGTGTCGGGGAAAAGCGTGCGCGAATCGCCGATGACCTCCAGCTTTACCAGGGTGCCCAGACCGGCCTCGCGGGCGAGATAGCAAGTACGCACCGCCTCGTCCGCGGTGTAGCAGCCCGCGGTATTGGGCAGGAGCGTGTAGCGCTTGGTGTCGATGTAGTCGAGGAGCGACTCGCCCTGCCCCGGCAGGCTCACGCGGCGTACCGCCACGGTGACGATCTCCGCGCCGGACGCCTCGATGGCCTCGCGCATGTTCTCGAACGAGGGATACTTCCCCGTCCCCACGATGAGCCGGGACTTGAACTCCTTGCCGCCGAGCCACAGTGACGTGTCGTACATGACGTCATCCTCCTCCCATCGGGCGCACGATCTCGACCTTGTCTCCGTCCTTGAGCACGGTGTCGGCGAACCGGGCGCGCGGCCACACCTCGCGGTTGAGCGCCACCGCGGTGAACTCCCGGCGGACCTTGAGGTGGCCGAGCAGGCCCTCGACGGTGAGCCCGTCGGGCAGCTCCATCGGCTGGCCATTCACGTTGACGGTCATCGCGTCCCCTGAAAGTAAAAAACCGCACCTCACCGGGTGCGGTCGGAGCGCGACGGTCGCGCCGCGTTCCCTTCGCTGGGATTATCCAGATCAGGTTCGAGGGGTCCCGGGCCGCACCCGGTTCTCAGGAAACCTCCCCCCGCGTCGCTGCCGAATTATACCCCACCGTCAAGCTGGCGGGCGAGCGCATCGGGGTCCGAGGTGGGTGCCTGGCACACATACTTCCGGCAGAGGTAGGCGGTGGCCCGGCCGCCCTCGGCCCGTTTGCCGGCGAGCAGCGGCAACGCCGCCGCCTCCTTGGCGCCGTCCGCCATTCCCGCCACCACGCGATTGGGGAGATAGCGTCCGAAGACGCGCTCGAGCAGGGGCGCCGCGGCGGCCTCGCCGCCTGAGGCGGCGGGCCAGACCAGCGCGATCTCCGGCACCGGGCCCAGGTGGAAGTCCAGCGCGGCGAGATAGCGCCCGAACCCCGTGGGGTAGCGCCGCATGAGATCCGCCATGGGCCGCAGCGCGCGGAGCGCCTGGCGCTCGTAGCGCTCCTCGCCGAGGTGGGCGGCGAGCCGGAAGAGCCACTCGATGGCCACCGCGGTGCCGCTCGGCACCGCATTGTCGAACAGGCTCCGGGGCCGGACAACCAGGGCCTCCTGATCCGACCCGGTATCGAAGAAGGCTTCCTTCGCCTCGTCCCAGAAGAGGCGCAGCGCCTCCTCGGCGAGGGCGCGTGAGTGGTCGAGCCAGCGCCGGTCGAACGTCGCCTCGTAAGCGTCGAGCAGCCCGGCGCCGACCGCGGCATGGTCCTCGAGATATCCCAGGATGTGCGCGCGGCCGTCCTTCCAGGAGCGATGGAGCCGCCCGCCCACCACCATCTGGGAGGTGAGAAAGTCGGCGCTCCGCGCGGCGGCGGCAAGATAGTCCGCCCGTCCGAGCGAGCGGCCCGCCTCCGCGAAGGCAGTGAGCATGAGCCCGTTCCAGGCCGCCAGCACCTTGTTGTCGAGGCCGGGAGGCACGCGCTTGTCACGGGCCGCGCGGAGGATGCCGCGGGCGCGGACGATGTGCTCGGCCAGGCGCTCCACGGAGATGCCGAGCCGCTCCGCCACCGCGGCCGGTGGGCGCGGGACGTGCAGGATGCTATGACGCTCGAAGTTCGGCCCGTCCGCCACGCCCCAGAAGGCCAGCGCCGCCTCCACCGTCTCCGGATCGGGGACGAGCGCGCGGATCTCCTCCGGAGTCCAGACGAAGAACTTGCCTTCCACGCCTTCCGAGTCCGCGTCCTGGGCGGAGAAGAAGCCGCCCGAGGGATGGGTCATCTCGCGCAGCACGTAGTCGAGCGTCTCCTCGGTGATCCGCCGGTACTCGGCGTCGCCGGTGGCAAGCCACGCGTGGAGGTAGAGGCGCGCGAGCTGGGCATTGTCGTAGAGCATCTTCTCGAAGTGCGGCACCAGCCACTGGGCGTCCACCGAGTAGCGGTGAAAGCCGCCGCCGAGCTGGTCGTACATGCCGCCGCGCGCCATGCGGGTGAGGGTGAGCCGCACCATGTCCAGCGCGCGGGGATTCTTGCCCCGCGCCCAGAAGCGGAGCACGGAGTCCCAGATCATGGGCTGCGGAAACTTGGGGGCGCCCGAGGTCCCGCCTTCACGCTCGTCGAAGTGCTGGGAGACGCCCTGGAACGCATTGAACAGGATCTCGTCCGTCAGGACGGTGGCGGAGGCGCGGAGCCCCTCGCTCTGGCGCATCTGCTCCAGGAGCTGCTTTCCCGATTCCGCCACGTCGCCCCGGCGCGCGCGATAGGCCTCGGCCACTCCCTGCAGCACGCGCGAGAAGGCGGGCATGCCGTGGCGCTCCTCGGGAGGGAAGTAGGTGCCGCCGTAGAACGGGACGCCCTCCGGGGTCAGAAAGACCGTCATGGGCCAGCCGCCGTGGCCCGTGAGCGCCTGGACCGCCTGCATGTAGATCTGGTCGACGTCGGGCCGCTCCTCGCGATCCACCTTCACGTTGACGAAGAGCTCGTTCATGAGGCCGGCGATGGCCGGGTTCTCGAAGGACTCGCGCTCCATCACATGGCACCAGTGGCAGGCGGAGTAGCCGACGGAGAGCAGCAGCGGACGGTCTTCGCGGCGCGCACGCTCGAAGGCTTCCTGTCCCCAGGGATACCAGTCCACGGGGTTGTGCGCGTGCTGGAGGAGATACGGACTGGTCTCGCGGGCGAGGCGGTTCTCGGTCACGGGCGTGGTGCCGGGTCAGACGAACGGGAGCGCGGCGACCCGCGCGGGGATGAGGGGCTCGCCGCCGCCGACCGCCATCGGCGCGCCGGGCTCGAGATGCTCGCGCCGGAGGTAGCCCAGCGCGATGGGAACACCCAGCGCCAGGGAGCGCGCGGATGACGTGAGGCGGCCGATCTCCTTGCCTTCCGCCATCACGGGCGTACCCGCGGAGGGCACGGTATCTCCCTCGAGGCGCAATCCGGCGAGGGCACGATTGACGTGTCCCCGGTACTTCACGCGCGCCACCAGCTCCTGGCCGATATAGCAGCCCTTGGTATAGCTGATGAGATCCTCGCGGCGGAGCTCCGGGAGCAGCACCGAGTCGTCCACGTCGATCCCGTACACGGGCTCGCCGCTCTCCACGCGCAGCACCTCGGCCGCCTCCTCGTTGACCGGGAGCGCCCCGGCCTCGAGCAAAGCCTGCGTGAGGGCGGGGGCATCGTCGGGCGCCACCCAGAGGAAATAGCCGGGCAAGGAGCCGAATTCGGAGCGCTGGATCACCCGCGCCTTGATGCCGCCTAGGACGGCCTCGACGTGAGCGTGCGCCGCCGCGGGCACCGGCATGCCGGCGAGACCCTCCAGCAACGCTTGCGACCGGGGGCCCTGCAGAGAGAGAACCCCGTACGCCTCGTCCAGGGCCTCGAAGGAGACCTTCTCCGATATGAGGTACTTGTCCAGGAGCTGCAAGGTCTTCTCGGTCAGCCGGGGCGGCAGCTCGAGCCACAGGCGGTCGGCCAGCGCGTATACGCGGAGCAGGGCCATCACCTTGCCGTGGGCGTCGAGGAAGGCCGCCGCGCAGCCCTGACCGGGAGCGAGCGCCTTCACGTCATTGCTGAGCATTCCCTGGAGGAAGCTCGCCCGATCTCGCCCCTCCGCCTCCGCCTTGCCGAGGTCGGAGCGGTCGCGCAGCCCGGACCCTTCGCGGACGGCACGATGCTGCTCGGCGAGCGACGGCATGGATGGCATGACGTCATTGTTGTCGGGGGCAGAGACGATGTCAACTTGCGGGCCCGTTCGGAGTCCGTCAGAATGCCGCCGTGCCCGCCCCGCCCCGCGTCTCCCCCGCTCTCCGCCGCCGGTTCCAGCGCGGGCTGCTCGCCTGGTATGCGCGGCATGGCCGCGATCTCCCGTGGCGCGCGACGTCCGACCCGTACCACATCCTCGTCTCCGAGATCATGCTCCAGCAGACGCAGGTGGAGCGCGTGATCCCCAAGTACCATGAGTTCCTCGCGCGCTATCCCACCCTCGCCCACCTGGCCCAGGCCGATACGGAGGACGTGACCCGCGCCTGGTATCCGCTGGGCTACAACGTCCGGCCCCTGAATCTGCAGGGCATCGCGCGGGAGACGATGGCGAAGTATGCGGGCCGGCTTCCCGACGATGCCGCCTCGCTGCGCAGCATGCGCGGCATCGGACGCTATACCGCGGGGGCGGTGCTCTCCTTCGCCTTTGGCCGCGACGCCTGCATCGTGGACACCAATGTGCGCCGGGTGCTGGGGCGTGTGCTGCTCGGGCCGCGCCGGCTGGCCCGGCTGCGGGGGCAGAAGACCATCTGGGATCTCTCTGCGGCGGTGCTGCCCGCCGGACGCGCCTATGACTGGAACCAGGCGCTGATGGACTTCGGCGCCACCTGGTGCACCGCGCGGGCGCCGCGCTGCCGGCCCTGCCCCATGCGAAGGTTCTGCCTCAGCTATCCCGCCGCCGGGACGCGCAAGCGCCGGCGTCCCTGATGGGCGGAGTCCCTCCCCCCCGCGCCATCTCCGTGGTGGCGGCGGTGATCGAGCGCGAGGGCAAGATCCTCATCACGCGGCGGCCGGCGGGCTCGCACCTGGCCGGCCTCTGGGAGTTTCCCGGCGGCAAGTCGCAGCCGGGAGAGAGCGATCGTGAGGCCCTCGCCCGCGAGCTCCGGGAAGAGCTGGGGGTCTCGGCGACGGTGGGAGAGCCGGTCGAGGTCGTCGAGTGGCGCTACCCGGACATTCATGTCCGGATCGAGTTCTTCCGTTGCGCCATCGACGGCGAGCCGCGCCCGCTCGAGGGCCAGGAAATGGCGTGGGTGGCGCCCGCCGAGCTCGATCGCTACGAGTTTCCCCCCGCGGACGCCGTCCTCCTCGAGCGCCTCAGGCGGTCGTGACCTCGGCGCGCTCGCCGCGCCGGCTCCAGGCTCCCCAGCCGAGCACGGCCGCGTAAAGGGCGAGTCCGGCGAGCTGGAAGGCGAGCGCCCGCATCACCAGCATGGAGGCGGAGACGAGGCAGATTCCCCGCAGCCCCCAGCCGAGCGGGCCCCAGGCATGCCCCACCACCACCGACGCCAGGGCGGTGGCGGAAACGGCGGCGAAGGCGGTCATGAGAATGATCTGGCTCCAGTCGCCCTTGAGCAGGAGCTCGGGGTGGATCACGAAGGCGAAGGGCACGAGAAATCCGGCGATGCCCAGGCGAAAGGCCTCGATCCCGGTGGCGAACATGTCCGCGCCCGCGATATTGGCGGCGGCGAAGGCGGTGACGGCGTCGGGAGGCGTGAGGTCCGAGAGCACGGCGTAGTAGAAGACGAAGAGGTGGGCGGCCAGGAGGCTCACGCCGAGATTTCCCAGGGCCGCCGCCCCCACCGTCACCGCGATCACGTAGGCGGCGGTGGTGGGAATGCCCGTCCCGAGCACCGAGACCACGAGGAACACCAGGATCATGGCCACGATCAGAATGCCCCCGGCCCAGTTGACCACGGTGCCGCCGAAGGCCAGCGCCGCGCCGGTGCGCGTGAGCACACCCACGATCATGCCCGATCCCGCCAGCGCGACCGCGATGGTGGCGGCGCTGAAGGCCGCCTCGATGAGGGCGTCCCAGCACTTGGCCGGCGTCATCCAGGTTGCGCGGTCGAAGAAGGACAGGATGAAGGTGACGACGATGGTGTAGAAGGCGGCGCCGGTCGGGGAGTACCCCTCCGCGAGCAGGTAGACGATCATGACGAACGGGATCGCGAAATAGCCTCGCCGGAGCACCGGACGCCAGGACGGCCGCTCGCTCAGCGGCACCGACTGCACGCCGTAGCGGAGGGCCAGGAAGTGGACCATGGCGAAGAGGCCGATGTAGTAGAGGATGGCGGGGATGGCGGCGGCCTTGATGATGTCGAAGTAGGAGATGCCGGTGATCTCCGCCATGATGAAGACGCCCGCCCCCATCACCGGCGGCATGATCTGGCCGCCGGTGCCGGCGATGGCCTCGATGGCGGCCGCGTTCTTGGCTGAATAGCCTCCCTTCTTCATGAGCGGGATGGTGAAGGAGCCGGTGGCATACACATTGGCCACCGTCGAGCCCGAGATGGTCCCGAAGAGCGCGGAGCCGATCACCGCGATCTTGGCGGGGCCGCCGCGCGCCCAGCCGGCCAGGCCCACCGCCACGTCGATCACCCACTCCCCGACCCCGGCCCGCATCATCACCGACGCGAAGAGCACGTAGATGAAGAGGATGTTGGCGGAGATGCCGGTGAGGAAGCCGTACATCCCCTCGTCGCCCGCAAGGTAGACGAACTCCACCATGCGGGGGTAGGTATAGCCCTTGAAGTTGAAAAGGCCGGGAATCCACTGGCTGGTCCCGAGATAGAGGAGGGACAGCGAGATGGTGAGCGCCATCCAGGGGGACAGCGAGCGGCGGCATCCCTCCATGATGAGCACCGCCATCACGGTGCCCAGCACGACTTCCACCGGCATCACCGGCGAGGCGCCCTCCCAGCGGTGATCGAGGCGCGTGTGGTCCCAGATGAGGTAAGCGCTGGCGAACCAGGCAATGGTCGCCCAGAGCCAGTCCGGCGCGCTGGGCCGATGGCGGGGAGACTTCTTGTTGAACGGGAAGGCCAGGAAGACGAGGGGGACGAGGAAGAGGAGGTGCATCGAGCGCTGGATGCGCGGCTCGAAGACCCCATAGCCCGCGGTGTAGAAGTGAAACAGCGAAGACAGGGCGGCATACGCCCCGGTGGACCAGTAAATGGTGCCGGTTAACTTCCTGATCTTGTGAGCTCCCGAGCCGCGAGGATAGCATCCGTCCCCGGTGTTTGTGCCCCGGATTGTGCCCGACTGCCTCCGGGTGGCCTCGACGAGGTCAGCGTCGCCAGATCCCCGATCCCTTCCACCCGTCGAGCCGTTGATGGAACGGCTGGAACACCGGCGCCATGTCGGCGGAGACGCGCGGGGTAGTGGCCAGGTTGGTCGCCAGGTAGCCTATTCGAGCGATCTTGGCCGCCGGCTGCGCCCCGGAGGCGAGCGGCGCGGCGAAGAGCCCGGCAGCACCCGTAAGGAGCGCGCGGCGCTCCATCACTCGATCACCTGATCCGCCCCCGCCAGCAGCGACGGCGGAATCGTGAGGCCAAGCGCCCTTGCTGTCTTCAGGTTGATGACCAGCTCGAACATCGTGGGCTGCTCGATGGGGAGATCGGCCGGTTTCGCGCCCTTCAGGATCTTGTCCACGAACGTCGCCGAATGCCGATACATCTCGGTGCGACTAGGCGAGTACGCCATGAGGCCGCCGCCCTCGGTGAACCGCCGCCCCGGATACATCGCCGGCAGCCGGTT
>Ga0134122_10002266_pt1 | contig 14123 bp, 8 predicted proteins | sample KB302_FD_96461 | JGI IMG/M metagenome (GOLD analysis project Ga0134122, IMG submission 96461) | Terrestrial soil microbial communities without Nitrogen fertilizer from Kellogg Biological Station, Michigan, USA - KB3-0-2 | ecosystem: Environmental > Terrestrial > Soil > Unclassified ... | reverse complement strand
CCTTTCGCCTGGCGTTCAGCGCCGGCAGATCGACAGTCGCCAGCTTCGACCACCTGGCCATCAGCGCCGCCGACTGGCGGCGTGCCTCGGTCACCGCGGCGATCTCTCGCGCAGTCGGCGCGGCGTCGGCCGCCTGCATCGCCATCGCCGCGTTCATCATGGTGCCGCTCAGCGTGTCGAACGCCGCCGGCCCGGTCGCCGGCGCGCCGCCGCCGCGCCCCGCACCGCGCCCGCCGCCGCGTCCTGCCGGTGCGGCAGGCGGGGTGCCCGCCGGCGGTGCCGGGACAGGGACCGCCTGCGAGGCACCCACGACTCCACCGGGACCCCGCCCCGTAGACGGCGGCGGCGGCGTCAGCGCGGCAAGCTGCTCTTTGAACGCCGCCGTGTCGGGATCGGTCATTCCCTCGAGCTTCGTCGTGAGGGCGCGGGCGTCTTCCGCCGTCGCGCGCGCCGCCTTCGCCCCCTCGTACATCTCGCGCGTGAGCGAGGAGACGGTCGCCAATCCCGTCGCCGGCGTCTTCACGCGTGGATCCAGATGCAGCGTCAGCGGCTGCGTATAGCTCTTGCCGTTTGCCGTGAGCCGCACGGTGTAATTGCCGGGCGCCGCCCACGGCGCGTTCACCGACGGATAGGTGTGGCGCGGCACCGCGGCGCCGCCGCCACCGCGTCCGCCGCCTTCGGCGACCGGCTGGTAGCGCAGGTCCCACGACACGCGGTGCATCCCCGCGTGCGTCGAGATCGTCATCGGCGGCGCCGGCCAGTAGAGCGGCAGGTTGCAGTCCGGCGCGGTCGGCGATTCGCGGCACAGTTTGTCGTAGGCGACGGGATCGAGCGCGGGATCCGGGTTGCGCACCGGATCCTCGCTCGAATACTTGCGCACCACGCTGCTGCTCGCGTCCAGGATCTCGATCGTCACCGGGCCCAGCGCATCCGCGGCGAGGTAGTAGTCGAGGATCCCGCCGGGCGGCGGATTCTCGCCCGCGGGGACCTCGGGCGGCCATGGCGTCGGATCGTTCATGCCGAAGCGGACGCGGACGGCCGGCGCCGGCTTGACGAGATACGCCGCGTTGGAGCCCGCGGCCGCGCGGATCGCCGCGGCCTGGCGCAGCGGCGTGACGTTGTCGAGGATCCAGTAGCCTCGGCCGTGCGTACCCGCAATCAAGTCCGCGCACAGGCACGTCGGATCGTCCTTCAATTGCAGATCGCGCACGGAGATCGCCGGCATGTCGAGACGCAGCGACTGCCACGAGTCGCCGTCGTCGAACGACACCCACACCTGCGTGTCGGTGGCGGCGTAGAGCAGCCCCTTCTGCTTCGGGTCTTCGCGAATCGAGTTCGAGACCCACCCTGGGGCGATCCCGCTGTTGATCTCCTGCCAGGTCTTGCCGCCGTCGTGCGTGCGCCAGAAATGCGGGTTGAAGTCGTCGACGCGCATCGTGTTCGCCGCGGCGTAGGCGGTCAACGTGTCGAAGTGCCCGGCCTCGATGTTGAAGATGCGCGTCCACGGCGTGATCTGCGGCGGCGTGACGTTGGCCCACGTGGCGCCGCCGTCCTTCGTCACCTGGATGTGGCCGTCGTCGGTTCCGGCCCAGAGGATCTTCACGTCCTTCGGCGACGGCGAGAGCGCGGTAATCGATCCGGACGGCGACGGCGTGACGGTGCTCGCGTACTTGCCGACGCTGGCCGGCACCTCCCAGGTCTGCCGCGTCAGGTCGTCGCTGATGCGCGTCCAGCTCGTGCCGCCGTCGACCGTCTTGTAGACGGCGTTCTGCGCGTAGAAGAGCACGTTCGGATCGACCGGCGACCACTCGAGCGGCATCGTCCGGACGTTGCGGTTGAAGGCGGGCGCGCCGGGCGCCGGCGCGGTATTCGGCCCCATCTCTTTCTTCTGTCCGGTGCGGCGGTTGAACAACGACACGCCGTTGCGCGAGCTCCCGTAGACCAGGTCCGGATTCTTTGGATCCGGCGCCGCTTCGCCGTACTCCTGGATCATGACCGGCTGCCAGTCGCGGAAGGTGATCTGTCCGTCATTGCCGCGGCTCTGCACGCAGGCGGAACCCGAATCCTGCTGGCCGCCGCAGACGCGGTAGGGAAAGGCCATATCGGTGGACACGTGGTACATCGCTGCCGTCGGCTGCGTGTACCAGTTGCTCCAGCTCGCGCCGCGATTGCCGGAGATCACCGCTCCCTGGTCGGAAACGACGAGGATGATGTTGGTGTCGTTGGGGTTGATCCACGCCTTCTGGTAATCGTCACCGCCGGGCGCGCCGCGCACGGCGGACCACGTCACGCCGCCATCCTCGGTGCGCCAGAAGACGACCGAGCAGCTGTAGACGACGTTGGGATCCTTCGGATCGACCGTCAGCGTCGGCAGATCGCCGCCGCCGATCCGCGCCAGCGGACGCGGGTCGGGCTGGCGGCTGCCGGCGGCGAGCGTCCAGCGATCGCCGCCGTCGGTGGTCTTGTAGATCGCCACGCCTCCAGGCGGCGTCACCCCCGGTGTCTGCGGGCCGCCGCCGCGTCCGCCGCGGCCGCCTGCCGCGGGCGCGACGCCGACGATCGCGTAAAGCGTCTTCGGATTGCTCGCCGCGACCGCGAGGTTCGCCTGGCCCACCATCGGGAGTCCTTCGGTCAACTGCTTCCAGGTCGAGCCACCGTCGGAGGACTTGAAGATCCCGCCGCTGTTGCTGTCCTGGTTGCCGCCGAATCCGCCGCCCTCGATGTAGCTCTGCTGCTGCTGCCACAGCGCGGCGTAGACGACGTTCGGATCGGCGGGATCGATCCGCACGTCGTTGCCGCTGGTGTACTCGTCCTTGTAGAGGACCTTCTCGAACGTCTTGCCGCCGTCCTTGGAGCGGAAGATGCCGCGCTCCTGGTTGGGCCCGTAGGGATGGCCGAGCGCGGCCACGAAGAGCAGGTTCGGATCGGCAGGCGAGACGTCGATCATCGCGATCATCTGCGTGTCGGCCAGCCCGAGGTGCGTCCAGGTCTTGCCGGCATCGGTGGACTTGTAGACGCCGTTGCCGGTCGCGAGGTCGGGGCGGATGATGCCGGCGCCGCTGCCGACATAAATGATGTTGGGATCGGACGGCGCCACCGCGATGGCGCCGATCGACCCGGTCGGCTGACGGTCGAAGAGCGGCACCCAGTTGGCGCCGTAGTCGGTCGAGCGCCAGACGCCGCCGTTGTCGAAGCCGATGTAGAAGACGTTCCGCTGGCCGGGCACGCCGGCGAGCGCGCGGGCGCGGCCGGCGCGCGTTGGCCCGATGTGGCGCCAGTGCATGGCGGCGCCGGGCTCGACCGCGCCTGCCGGTTGCGGCGGGGCCGGCACGGCCGCAAGGGTGGCAATGGCAAGCGTGGCAAGAGACCAGGCGGCAAGGTGACGGCGCATCGAAATCCTCATGTGTGCGCACAGTCTATTAGAGGACCGCTGCGCGCGGGAAGGGTTCTAGGGTTCTAAGGTTCTAAGGTTCGCGGGGTTCTGTGGTTCTAATCTCAGAGAACCTGGAACCCGGAGAACCCGTAGAACCTCTTAGAACCCTTAGAACCGTAGAACCACGTGCGAAGGAGATCTCATGGCGGAACGCAGCTGCTGGGAATCGGTGAAAGCTGAAGGAAGCGCCGTACTGGACAAACTGCGCGAGGTGGTTCGCGAAGGGAACGTGCGGCGAGTCCGCGTCCGCCAGGGCGACCGCGTCATCGCCGAGTTCCCGCTGACCGCCGGGGTCGTCGGCGCCGTCTTCGCGCCCGCGCTCGCGGCGATTGGCGCGCTGGTGGCGCTGGCGAAGGACTGCACGATCGACATCGAGCGCGAGCAGACGACGATCGTGGCCACCGACGGCGAGCGCGGTTCACCCGCGGCCTGAGGCGCGGCTCAGTTCGACAGGTTGAAGGTCACCGAGACCGTCATCAGCACTTCGACCGGGGCGCCGTTGAGCAGCGTGGGGCTGAAGCGCCACTGGCGGACGGCATCCGCGGCGGCAATCGCGAAGTCGGGGTGAATGTCGGCGCTCAACACGCGCACGGCCGACACGGTGCCGTCCTGGCCGATCACCGCTTCCAGCGGCACCACCCCTTCACGCCCGGCCGCGCGCATTGCCGGCGGATAGACCGGGCGCACGTCCACCAGCTTGCGCGGCGCGCGGATGTTCCCGCCGACCCGTACCGGCTCCGAGGCACGCGGCCGGGATCCCTGCGCCACCGGCGCCATCCGGGTTTCCTGGACCGTGATGGTTTCCTGCAGCGTGCCGACCTGCAGCGTGATCGCGCGATCCCAGTCGCGCGCGTTGCTCGTCAGATCGAACTCCTGCTCGAACGACCGGAACCCCGGCAGCGACGCGGTCAGCACGTAATGACCGGGCGGCACCTTGCCGAACGTGAAGCGGCCGGAGGCGTCCGACATCACGCGCGACATCATCTGCGAGGCGTCTCTCAGCGTGAACTCGACCCCCGGCAACACCCCTCCGGTCGTGTCGTAGACGGCGCCGGCGAGATCGGTCGGCGGGTTCTGGCCGGCGCGGAGCGCCGCCGTCGGCAGCGCAATCGCGAGCAGCAGCGCGGCAATCGCGACGGCACCGCGGCGGGACAGCGGACGGCGGTCGAGTCGGGCATTCAACATGGCGGCAATTCTCCCTTCGAGCGCGGAATGGGACATCGGCGTGGCCGACGGCCCGAGCAAGGTCGACGCGCGGCACATCCGCGCGAGATGGAGGAGATGTCCGGCGTAGTCGCGAGCCTCGACGCCACGCCGCAGCACGGCATCGTCGCAGGCGCGCTCGCTTTCGCGCCGGAGGCGCGCGCAGGCCAGCCAGGCGAGCGGGTTGAACCAGAGGATCGCCTTGATCGCTTCGGCGGCGATCTGCACGCACCAGTCGTTGCGGCGGACGTGGGCGAGCTCGTGACAGAGGACGATGCGGATGCGATCGTGCGGCCAGCCGGAGGCCCGTGCCGGCAGCAGCACGCGCGGCCGCCACACGCCGCAGGTGGCCAGCAGGCCTTCGCGGTCGGTCTGCAGCAGCACGACCTCGCGGGACAGCCCGTACTCCTGCGCGACCTGTTGCGCAAGACGTGACCACGGACCATCGGTCACGCGCGTCGCGCGCCGAGCGATCCGACGCAACCTGACGAGCGCGGCGATCAGAGAGGCCATCGCGACGGCGACCCCGGCGGCCCAGGCGATCGCCACGACCGGGGGGCGGTCCTTCAGGGGTACAGACGGCTGCGGTGCGGCGGCGCCAGCGATCGCGAAGGCTGCTGCGTCGGCGTCCCGCACGAGCGCTGTACCGCGGTCAACCGTCGGGGGCATCGCATGTGACGGCGATGGCAGTGGAACTCGCAGCGGCGGGACCACGAACTGGATGGGCGCGATGGTCACGGCGCCGAGCATCGCGCCGGCCAGGACGGCGTGGCGTACCGCCGCCGTCCGCCCGCGGAGCGCGGCGGCGATGAGGAGGCCTGCCGCGAGGACGACCGAGGAGCGGATCGCAAGATCGAGAAGCACGGGGGTCATCGCGTGTCGCTCCTCGCGCCTTTCAGCAGCTCGGCAATCCGGGCGAGATCGTCGTCCGACAGGCGCGCGGCCTCGCCGCCGAGGAGCGCCGCGACCGCCTGGGTCGGCGATCCGTCGAAGAAGGTGTCGACCAGATGCTTCAGCGCCGATCGCCGCGCGGAATGGCGGGGCACGGTCGGCAGGTAGACGTAGCGGAGCCCTTCCTCTTCGTGCCTGACGTGCCCCTTGGCCTCGAGCACGCGCAGCTGCGTACGAACCGTCGAGTTGCCCGGCGCGCCGGTCATCTCGGCCATGATCTCGGCCGCCGTGGCGCGGCCGAGCCGGTAGAGCGCGTCCATGATCTGGCGCTCGCGTTTGGTCAGGAGGGGAGACTTGGCTCGCGGCGACATGTGATTTTTATAACAGACCTGCGACTTTAATAACACTAGATCGGGACGGCTGTCAACCGATCGACGGTCAGCCCGGCCCCCTGCGCTCAGCGGTAGGCGGCCGCCTGGATTGAATACAGCTCCGCGTACTGGCCGCGCTTCGCCATCAGCGTGTCGTGGCTGCCGATCTCCACCACGCGCGCGCCGTCGAGGACGACGATCAGATCCGCCATGCGCACGGTGGAGAAGCGGTGCGACACGAGGATGGTGATGCTCCTGGAGGACCGCGCCGCCGCCGCGTAGCGCTCGAACAGCGCGTGCTCGGTTTCGGCGTCGAGCGCCGCGGTCGGCTCGTCGAGGATCAACACCAGCGGCTGCTCCCGCATGAAGCCGCGCGCGAGCGCCAGTTTCTGCCACTGCCCGAACGACGGCTCGATCCCCGACGGCCACGTCGCGCCGAGCTGCGTCTCGAGGCGGGAGGGCAGGCGTTCCACCACGTCGGTGGCCCCGGCGCGGCCGATGGCCGCGGTCACCGCCGGCACGTCATCGACGCGCACGACGTCGCCGAGACCCACCGTCTGCCGCGCCAGGAATTCGAACCGGAAGAAGTCCTGGAAGGCGCCGGCGAGGCGCGCGCGCCACTCCGGTGCGGGCAGGCGTGCGAGGGGCACGTCGTCGACGAAGATTGCGCCCGACGAAGGCTCGTACATCTTCGCGAGCAGCTTGACCATGGTCGTCTTTCCGGCGCCGTTCTCGCCGACCAGCGCGACGACGGCGCCGCTCGGCAGCGTCAGCGACACGTCCTCGAGCACGCGCCGCGACGTGCCGGGGTAGGAAAACGACACGTGGTCGAAGCGGATCCCGCGATTCAGTGTCGCGGGCACCCGCAGGTCGCCGCGCGCGGCCACCGACGCGGCGTAATCCTCGAGCCACGCCAGCCGGCGCGACCCGTCCATCCAGAAGCCGCGCAGGAACCCGATCTCGCCGACCGTCGCGCCGACGTACGCGGACAGCCGTGCGCCGGCCGCGAGCACGAGCAGCACGCTCTCTGACGGCGCGCGCTGCACCGCGGCGACGAACACCACGGCGCCGACATAGCCGAGACCGAACACCGCCCACGCCGCGGCATGCCACAGCGCGGACTCGCGCCGCGCCGTGACGATCGGGCGGTACCAGCGCTCCCAGGCCGATTGGCGATCGCGCAGCAGGCGCTCGCCGATGCCCGTGACGCGAACTTCCTTTCCTGGAGGCGCCGTCGTCGAGAGCGTGAACAGATGGCGCGTCAGCCGTCCAGCCTGCGCGGCGCGCTCCTGGGCGACGCGTTCGACAGCAGGACGCCAGCTCGAGGTCGCCACCGTGGGCAGCGCGAAGACGACGAGCAGGATCAGCGCCGGATGAATCGACATCAACAGCGCCATCGTGATCACGAGGCGCAGGATCCATCCGAGCGTGGAGAACACCGACATGTACATGTGATCGAGCACGAACACCTGGTTGCGGAGCATCGAGAGGCGGTCGAGATATTCCGGCCGTTCCTGGTGCGCGATGGTGCCGATGCTGGCCTGCAGGTGTGCGACGTGGGACTCGAGCGCGATCGTCACCTTGTCGCGGAAGCGGCGCTGCACGCGCGTGCTGATCGTGCGCAGGAACCAGGTGGCGGCGGCCGAAACGCCGAGCCCGATCGCCGCGACCTGCACCAGCGCCGCACGCTGCTCGAGCACGCCCTTGCCCAGCAGCATCAGCCACAGGGCGATGAGCGCGTCGGGCAGCGCCGCCAGCTGCGACAGCACGAACGACACCAGCATCAGCCGCGGTTCGTGGCGGTACCCGAGCCTGCACAGCCGCCACATGGAAGAGAGCGGCGGCGGCAGCGCCTCGATCGGCGGGATTCGATCAGGAGAGGACGTCATACGTCATCCCCTCCTCGTCGTCGAGCGGGCCGGGCGTAAGGAAGCGTTGCGCCTGCAGGTCGAACATCGTGCGGTAGCGCCCGCCGAGCGCGATCAGCTCGTCGTGCGTGCCGAGCTCGACGACGCGGCCGTGCTCGAGGACGCAGATGCGATCGGCGCGGCGGACCGTCGAGAACCGGTGCGAGATCAGAATCGTCGTGCAGGCGCGGGTCGCGGCGAGCAGGCGCTCGAAGATCTCCGCCTCGCCGCGGACGTCGAGCTGCGCGGTGGGCTCGTCGAGCACGACGAGTCCCGCGCCGAGCGTCACCGAGGCCAGCGCCCGCGCGAGCGCGACGCGCTGCCACTGGCCGCCCGAGAGATCGATCCCGCCGTCGTAGCCGCGCGCCAGGACCGTGTCGAGCCCGGCCAGGTCCTGCGCGCCCGCGGCGGCAAGGGCGTCACGCACCACCGGATCCGGCGCCCCTGCGGGCGCCACGTTGTCGCGGAGCGGCAACTCGAAACGGATGAAGTCCTGGAAGACCGCGGTGACCCGCGCGCGCCACGACTCGACGGCGAAGTCGCGGAGATCGACGCCGTCCACCTCGACGGCGCCAGCCTGGGGATCGTAGAGCCGGCAGAGGAGCTTGGCGATCGTGGTCTTGCCCGCGCCGTTCTGACCGACGATGGCCAGGGAGGATCCCGCCGGAATCGTCAGGTCGAAGTGTTCGAGAACGGGAGCGCCGTTGGCGTACGCGAACGTCACGTCGCGGAGGCGAATCTCTCGAGCGGGCGTGCCGTCCGCACCGCGGTTGCCCTGGCGGAGGTCGCCGGCCGGCCGCATCGCGGGTTCGACGCGCAGCACGGCGGCGACGCCGGCGGCGGAACCGTCGAGCGCCCAGCTGAACCCGCCGAACGCGATCATCGACACGCCGATCGCGCTCTGCGCGAAGATCACCGCCTCGCCCAGCGTGACGCGCGCGCTCGACGCCGCCGTGGCCAGCGACCAGAAGAACCCGAGGTTGGCGCCGACGACGAGCAGCAGGCTCCACAGGACCGGACGCTCGCGCAGGCGTGTCGCGGCGTACTGCAGATCGTGCAGGCGCGTCCGCCGCGCGACGAAACGGTCGATCGTCCAGCCGGCGAGGCCGAACAGCCGCAGTTCCTTGCTGGCCGGCGGGTCGACGGCCAGGCGGTAGGCGTACTCGGCGTCGCGCTGCGCGCCGCGGACCTCCGGCGTGTTGCGGTCGCGCCAGACCGCGCTCTCGCGGAGCAGCCAGTGCGTCGCCAGCCACGCGCCGCCGAGGACCAGCGGCGCCCACCACGCGTACCAGGCCAGCACCGCCGCCGAGGCGAGGCCGCCGATCATCTCCACCATGCCGGCGGCGATGAAATCCATCGAGATGAACAGCGGCGGCCCGGTCATGCCGAGATCGAAATCGCGCGCGAACGTGAGATCGCCGCTGAGCGTGGGATCTTCGAGGTGCGCCACGCCGGGAGGCCGCAGGCACGCCTCGGCCAGCCGATCCGAGAGCCATGCGGCGGTGCGGTCGCCGAGGCTGGCGCCGATCGCCTGGTGCAGCGGGCTCAGCACCTGCAGCCCGACGAAGATCGCGCCGACGACCGCGAGCGGCGGCGCCAGGGGACGCCCGCCCTGCACCGCGGCGACGAGGACGCCCATCGCGATGGCAAATGCCGCCGGCAGCGTGCCGCGCAGCAGCAGCGCGGCCCACCACGCGGCGGCGAGCGCACCGTCCGCCCGGGGCAGGACGGCGAAGAACTGCCACTCCTTGCGAGTCCACAGCCGCGCCAGCACCCGCGCATTCTGCCTCAGATCCGGTTCAGTCGTCGTCGCCGCGCACCGGCACGCGCGTCGTCGTCACGTTGCCGGCCGCGTCGGTCGCCTCGATCGTGATCCACGTGTCGCGCCCGTGCCCGCCCGGCACCAGCACGTGCTGCGAATCGAGCACACGTGCCTCGTCGCTGCGGCCGTCCTCGCGCGTAATGCCCAGGCGCACCGTGACCCCGCCGCAATTGTCGCTCGCCTCGTAATTGACGGTGACGATCTTCAGCCCGTGATCGGCGGGCGAGGGCGCAGGGCGCGAGACAGAGACGTCCCCAATCGCCGGCGCCGTCTGATCGGTCACGGCAACCGTCGCCGCCGCAGACGCCGATCTGCCGAAGCGATCGGAAACCGTGAGCGTCACGGCGTGCGCGCCGAGACCCAGTGGTCCGGTCACGTCGAGCGACAGGCGCAGCGTATCGCCGGGGTCGGGATCGGACGAGCCGTTGTCGACGTCTGACGCGGCAACGAGGGCCGTGCAGGCGGAGCCTGCGGCGATCGTCAGGCTCTTCGCCGACGCCAGCGGCGGGTGGTTGACGTACCCCCCGGCCAGGAGATCGGCGAACGTCCCGCCGAAGAAGCTGCTGTTCCAGTACGCCTTCTTCGCAATCTCCGCCGCAACGACGCGCGCCTGCTGCGGCGTGTTGCCGAACACGACGACGCGCGTGCCCTTGTCCCGGAACGGCAGCCGCCCGTCGTCATTGGCGGCCGTCGCCTCGCCGACCTGGATGTTCACCGCGTTCGGCATGCTCGCGGCGGAGAACTCGGCTGGCGTTCGCGCGTCGACGAACACCGCGGTACCATCGCGGGTGAACATGTAGTCCAGGCCTCCCATGTCGGTCTGCACGGTCTGGCTCAGCGCCCGCCACACAGGCATGCCGAGCTGGTAGCGCCTGATATTGGTGTAGCCGAGCTTCACCAGATCTTCGGACGTGCGCTTGCTCTTGCCGCACGACGGGCCGTTGCAATAGAGGATCATGTCCTGGCCCGGCCCGAACATGCCGGTGATCCGCTGCACTTCGAGCTCGTAGACGTTGATCGACCCGGGGATGTGCGCGATCGCGTACTCCTCCGCCGTCCGCACGTCGATCACCGGGATCTTCCCTTCGGCGAGGATCTTCAGCAGATCGTCCGTGGTGATTTCCGGCGTCTTCTGCCCGGCTTCCTCGAGGGTGGTCTGGAACACGCTCGGCCGGGGCGGGGCGGACTGTGCGCGGGCGAGCGCGGGAGTCGCCGCCAGGCCCGTCGATATCGTCATCGCGATCAGGAACGTGGAAGTGGTGGTTGTGCGCATCGTGCGTCTCCTTCGCGGCGCACAATGCGGCCCAGCCCCTACACTGCTCAATGGACCGCATCTCGTCCGTGGATGAAGCCGGGGTGACCCCGAAACCTGCTGGCGCAAAACGACTTGGAGGCACAGGTGAACCGGGCTTTTTGACAAGGGGTGGGGCGGCCACTAGACTCCACCCTCGCTATGGCCGACTCGCGGGACCTGGGCGTCGCGACTCGACGCCGCTTCGGCACCTTCGAGGTGGACCTCGCGACCGGGGAGCTCCGCCGCAACGGCGTGAAGCGGAAGATCCAGGAGCAGCCGTTCCGTGTGCTGGCGATGCTGCTGGATCATCCCGGCGAGGTGGTGACGCGGGAGGCGCTCCGCGAACGGCTCTGGCCCGCCGACACCTTCGTCGACTTCGAGCACGGCCTCAATACCGCGATCCGCAAGCTCCGCCGCGCGCTTGACGAGGCGGCGGAGAACCCGCGCTACGTGGAGACGCTGGCCCGGCGCGGCTACCGGTTCATCGCTCCAGTGACCGTCGAAGCATCCGAAGTGACGGGGACTCCGGAGCCGGTCCCCGGGCAGCCGCAACCCGCGAAGCGGTGGTCATGGTCGCCGGTCGTCGGCGCTATCCTCACGCTCGCGGTCGCGGCAATCGTCGTCTGGACCAGCAGGGCGGCGCGCCATGACGCTGCAGCCCCGCCCGCGGCGATGGACCGCTCCGCGCAACTCGCGGTGCTGCCCATGCGCGTGCTGACGGAAGGGGAGAACAGCACGCTGATGGGGATCGGCATCGCGGATGCGATCCTCACGCGGCTGGCCAACGTCCGGTCGATCAGCATCCGGCCGACCAGCGCGATCCTGCCGTTCGCCGCCGGTGGCGTCGACGCGGCTGACGCGGGACGCCGGCTGAATGTCGAGCACGTGCTGACCGGCACGGTGCAGCGACTCGGCGACGTCTACCGCTTCAACATGCAGATGCTGCGCGTGAGCGACGGCGCGCCCGAGTGGGGGCAGCAGATCGACGTGCGGCGCAGCGACCTGTTCGCGCTCGAGGACCAGGTGTCGGCGCAGGTGGTCGCGGCGCTCCAGCTGCGGCTGTCCGCGGTCGAACGTGAACGGCTGTCGCGCCGCTACACCGACAACCTGGCGGCATACGAACAGTACCAGGAAGGGCGCGCGCTGCTGGCCAACTATACCGATGCGAACCTGCGAGAGGCGATGGAACGCTTCCAGCGCGCGCTGGCGATCGATCCGTCGTACGTGCTGGCCGAGGCCGGGCTGGCCATCGCCGCGGGGATCTTCAGCGTGCGCTTCGCCTACGAGCGCGAGGCGCTCGACTGGGGCCGGCAGGCGGAGGAGTACGCGCAGCGGGCGCTCGCGCGCGACCCGAACCTGGCGGAAGCGCACCTGGCGCTCGCCAGCGCCGCCGGAACCCTCTACCGGAACTTCGACTGGCCGGTCGCGGTACGCGAAGCGCGCACGGCCCTGGCGATGAACCCGAGCCTGGATCTCGCGCACAGCGCGATCGCACGCGCCTACTATCATGTCGGACTGTTCGACGAGTCGCGCGCCGAGTCCGACGCCGCGGAACAGCGAATCGCCGGCACGAACCTGGAGGTCACGCGCGTCCGCCTGGCCAATCACTTGTTCGCCGGGCACTTCGAGGAAGCGCGGCAGTTCGCGCAGCCGCTCGTCGCGCGCACCGACGCGCCGGCGTTCCGGCAGTACTACGGGCTGGCCACGTTCTACACCGGGGATGCGGCGCGCGGCAAGGCGATCCTGGCCGAGACGCGGCGCAACGGCGCCCCGGATGTGCGGTCGCAGGCGTCGCTCGCCGGGCTGCAGGCCGCCACCGGCGAAAAGGCCGACGCGTCGCGGACCATCGCCGGCGTGCTGGCGGCCGGCTACATGGATCATCACGTCGCCTACAGCCTCGCGGTCACGGCAGCGCAGCTCGGCAACGTGCCGGACGCCATGAAGTGGCTGCGACAGGCGAGCGACACCGGCTTTCCGTGCTACCCGTGGTTCGCCACGGATCGCCTCCTCGATCCGCTCCGGGGCGAGGCGGCGTTTCAATCCTTCATGGCCGGCCAGCGCACGCGCTACGAGGAGGCGCGGCGGCGCTATCTCTCCCGATAGACGCACCGGCGCGCGATTGGCTGTTGCGGCGCGCCGCCGACACCCGTAGCCTGTGCCGCATGATCACCGTTCACCCGACCGTGCTCGAAGGCAACGGCATCCGTCTCGAACCGTTGACCGAGGATCACCACGACGCGCTCGTCGCCGCCGCGTCGGACGGCCGGTTGTGGGAGCTGTGGTTCACCGTCATCCCGCCGCCGGCCGGGATGCGGCGCTACATTTCGGATGCGCTCGACGGGCAGAAGAACGGGCACATGCTGCCGTGGGTGGTGCGCGACGCGCCAACCGGAGAGATCGTCGGCGCCACCCGCTACCACGACATCCAGGCGGCGATCGATCGCGTCGAGATCGGCTACACCTGGTACGCGCAGAGCCGCCAGCGCACGCACGTCAACACCACGTGCAAGCTGCTGCTGCTCCGGCACGCCTTCGACACGCTCGGCTGCAGGGCCGTCGGCCTGCGGACCGACAACTTCAACTTCCGCTCGCAGCGGGCGATCGAGGCGCTCGGCGCGAAGAAGGACGGCGTCATCCGTCACTTCGCGATGCGCCGCGACGGCAGCGTGCGCGATTCGGTGATGTACAGCATCCTCGCCGCCGAATGGCCCGACGTGAAGCGTCACCTCGAACTGCGGCTGGCGCGGCACTCCGAGTGAGAGCGACGGCGTATACTCTCGGCGCCACGACTGATGGCGGGAGGTCGAGATGCGCATGCCGAAGCCGGCGCGGATAGCGGTCGTACTGGGCATCCTTATTGGAGGCTGGTCGTTCGCGGCCGCTTCGCAGGAGGCGGTGGACCTCGGCGTCGTCGATCGGATCAAGGGAGAGGCCTTCGCGCGCTCCGAGGTGATGGAGCACCTCCGCTATCTCACCGACGTCCACGGGCCGCGGCTGACCGGGTCCCCGCAATTCGAGGGGGCGGCGACATGGGCCGTCGAGCGGTTGAGCTCCTACGGCGTCGCCAACGCGCACATCGAGCGCTGGGGGCCCTTCGGCCGGAGCTGGGCGATCGAACAGTTCTCCGCCGAGATGATCGCGCCGTCGTACATGCGGCTGACCGCGATGCCGCTGGCGTGGAGCGGTTCGACCGCGAGCCCGG
>Ga0134122_10002265_pt1 | contig 14126 bp, 12 predicted proteins | sample KB302_FD_96461 | JGI IMG/M metagenome (GOLD analysis project Ga0134122, IMG submission 96461) | Terrestrial soil microbial communities without Nitrogen fertilizer from Kellogg Biological Station, Michigan, USA - KB3-0-2 | ecosystem: Environmental > Terrestrial > Soil > Unclassified ... | reverse complement strand
TTTTCCCACAAACGCGATTGGGATTCGTGCAGGCCCATGCTCGGCCCTTCGGCGAGGAGAGTATCGCGGTCCTCCGGCGCAAAGCCTTGATCGTAGAGACCATGGCCGCCTTCATGCAGCACCGCGAGTACCGCGGAAGGGAGATCGTCCTCATTCACGCGGAAGGTCAGGCGCACATCGTCGGCACCGGCGAACATCGTGAAAGGATGCGTCGAACGATCGAGACGTCCGCGTTCGAACTCGAAGCCGATCGCCGAGAGGACGTCGCGGCAGAGCTGCGATTGCCCGCGGTCCGCGAATTTCAGTCCGCGCGTGACGCCCTCCCATGATGCGGTCGCTTCGGTCGCTTCCTTCACCAGGGGCACGAGGCGGTTGCGCACCTCATCGAGCACGGGATCCAGCCGCGAGCGCGTCATGCCTTCTTCATACTCGTCAAGAAGCGCGTCATAGGGTTCGCCGCCGCTGGCCAGCGCGTTGGCGCGCTCGCGCACGAGGCCGACCAGACGGTCGAACGGCTCGACCCAAATCTTGAAGTCTTTCTTGATGCGCGCGTCTTCCCAGGCGCCCAGCGATTGCGACTTCACTCTGGCATATTGGCGCACGAGGTCGTCGGGGAGCGCCAGAGCAACCCGGCGCAGCCTGCGAAGCACGGAGAGTTCACGCGCCAGGCGCTGATCGGCTTCGCTTTGCACAGCGACTTCCTCGACCAGATCTCCGAGACGGTCCGAGACAAGAAGCGTGTGGCGGAGGCCCTCCAGCGTGGCGAGCTGCTCGCCGCGTTCGGGGCGGCCGGCAGGCGGCAGCATGGTCTCCTCATCCCAGCCAAGCAACGAGATGGCGGCGTCCAGATGGCGCAATTCGAGGATCTGATTGCGCAGCAATTGCTCGACGCCTTCGGCGCGATTGAGCGAGCGTTTCGGGATGCGCAGTTCGGCAGGCGCGTCGGCCTCCAGCACGGCCGCAAGACCGCCGCGCTGAGCGACATTGACGACCTGCTTCTGCGATACGCGGCACATCGTTCCGAGCCCGTTTTCGGTCGCGGCAAAACCCATCACCGAATAGAACGGCTCGCCGAAGACGCGGCCGTCGTCCCCGACGACAGGAAACTCATGCACCGGCAGACGCGTCAACGATTGAAGCACCCACGAATGTTCGGGATCGGCGAACGCGACGGCAGCTTCGTTCAACCCTGCTTCCCACTCGGCCGCGGACGTCGCGACTCCGAGAAGGACACCCTTGCCGCCATAACCCCGGTTGGGTTTCAGCACGAGCTGCTCGCGGTGCTTGCGGGCATATTCCAGAAGATCGCCTTCGGCCTCGTGCGGCAGCGTGGTCTTTCGCGGGCCGACGACGCGCGTCCACAAAACGTGCCGCCGGAACAGCCGCCGGTCCTCGGCGCTGAACAGCCGTTCGGCAATGGTGGAATCGGTCAGCAGCTCGAAGCAGCTCTTGTGGTCGAAATCGCCGACCATCGAGGAGACGACGCGATTTTGCTTGAAGAGCAGCCGCATGGCGTCGAGCGGCTTGCCGATCTCGTGTTCCAGCTCGATGAGCTCGCGCAACTCGTAGTCGCGATAAGCCACGTCGACGCATTTGTCTTCGTAATAGACTTCGTCGCCCTCCACGCGCAGTTCACGCGGGTCGGCGTGCGTGATGGTCAGTTCGTAGCGCGAGCCCAAATATTGGCTGAGCACGGCCTGCTCGTCGGGCCCGTCATGGACATATTTCGGTTCGACGAAGCAGAAGCGGCAGGAGTCGCGGCCGATGGCGCGCGCATGATCGATCAGCACTTGCAGGAAGAGATCGCGCTGATCGCGCGGCAGTCGAATAGCGAGCTCGGGATCGTGCGCGAGCAGCGTCGGGACGACGTCGCGCATCACGAGCTGCTCGCCGAGCGGGCTGAAATAGATTCCGCCGACGCCCGTGAGATTGGCCTCCATGAAGCGGAGCGAATCCCGCCACGCGGCGCCGGTGAAATCGCATACCGCATCGAGGCGGCCGTAAATCGGATTGGAGCGTTGATGTTCGGCGGTCCAGCCGTGGCGGATCCACTCATCCTCGTCGGGCGTCACCGCGATGATCTTGGCGATCGCTGGGTCGGCAAGATAAAGCGTAGGCAAGCGTTTCAAGGCTTCGGTGAGCTGCAGGCAGACATAGTGGACGTAGTCGAACTGCTCATTCATGGCGAGCAGCGGCCGCAGCATCACCCGGATGGGTTCGCGCACGCCGTCGCGCTCGTAGATCATCTCATTGGCGAAGGCGTCGGCCTTTAGCCGCTCAGCGATGCGGGCGAGGGTCGCATCCGCAACATGGGTGGCCGCGCGGCGAATGCGGCCCTCGAGCGTTGCTCCGGAGAGCCCCAAGGATTCGGCAGGACTGAGCACTGGCCGCATGTCGTTTTCCGCACCCCCTGCAGTCTGACGTTCTGTTATCCGACTTTCAGCGCGATCCGCCAGGGGGTGCGCGAAAGGGAGGGGTGCTGCGCATGAAAAAAGCCGGCGTCGTTTAAGACGCCGGCTTGTCGGGATTCAGTGGACTCAGATCTACTGCTTGCGCCACTGCGTGCCGTTGGACCAGTCAATCGAGCGGGCGTCCGCCGCGACCGTCCCAAGCATGTTCCAGGGCGGCCCCATACTGATGGAAATCGCACTCGTCACGGTGCCGACGCCTGTCTCGTTCTTCTCGTTCTTCACTTCGAGATTGGACCCAGTCTGGGTGACGGTGAATGTCGTGCCCGACCACTGACAGGATTTGGCATCCGGCCCGCAGCGGTAGGAGCCGGCCAGATTGGGTCCTGCCGGTGCAGCCTGCGCCAGCCCGAAAAGGGCCGCCGCGGCGATGGCGATGGTGGATGAAACGGTCACTGACGTCTTCAGCATGATTGACCTCCTTCCGAGTTTTGCGCTTGAGCGCTTCGTTTGATGACTACCCATCCGCAGGCCGGCCGCCATTCGCATCTCCGTGATTGGGAGCGGCAGGCAAACGAATCTCCGTGAACAACGTCCGGCGGGTGATTTAGGTGCCGGTTTTGAGGGTTCAAGGCTCAAAAGCGACCGTTTCGGCGCCGCCAGTGGCGGGTTTTCCAACCCAGGTGTAAAACAGCCTCCGAACACAAAAACACGGCTCGGGAGGGCCCCTATGTCAAATGCCGCTCGGATCAGAAGGATGAGCTCGGTGGCGGTCACCGCGATGCTGGCATTGTCGAGCGCCGTCTTTGGCGCGCAGCTCGCGGTACCCACGAACAATCTGCCCAATCCGTATCAGACGTTCCCCAATTACGTGAAGATGCCCGCGGGCCGGAGCTGGGGTTCGACGGCCGGCGTCGACATCGCACCGGACGGCAAGAGCGTCTGGGCCATCGACCGCTGCGGCAAGAACACCTGCGTCGGCTCCGATCTCGACCCAATCTTGAAATTCGACGCCAGCGGCAAGCTGGTCAAGAGCTTCGGCAACGGGATGTTTGCCTTTCCGCATGGCATCTTTGTCGACAAGGAAGAGAACGTCTGGGTCACCGATACGGTTCTGGGCGACGGGCGTGGCCAAGGCGCGACCAAGATCGGCCAGACGGTGCAGAAACTCGACAAGAACGGAAAGCTATTGATGACGCTCGGGACGCCCGGAGTGAGCGGCAACGACGCCACGCATTTCAACGCGCCTTCCGATGTCGTCGTCGCTCCCAACGGGGACATCTTCGTTTCCGACGGACATGGGACGGGCACCAACGAGCGTATCGTCAAGTTCGACAAAAACGGCAAGTTCATCAAGCAATGGGGTAAACCCGGCAGTGGTCCCGGCGCGTTCTCGTCGCTGCACTCGCTCGCCATGGATTCGCGCGGGCGCTTGTTCGTCGCCAATCGCGACAATAACCGCATCGACATCTTCGACCAGGACGGCAAACTGCTCGATTCATGGGAGCAGTTCTCGCGTCCGAGCGGCATCTATATCGATCAGGCGACGGACACAATGTACGTCGCGGATTCGGAATCGGGTTCTACTTCCGAGGCGCACCAGGACTGGACGCGCGGGATCCGCGTGGGCAGCGCTAAGGACGGTTCGGTGAAATATCTCATCCCCGACCCGGATCATCCGGAGAAGGGAACGAGCGCCGCTGAAGGCGTCGCCGCCGACAAAGACGGCGTGATCTACGGCGCCGAAGTCGGGCCGAAGCGGATGATGCGCTACGTCATGAAGAAATAACGAACGGGTAATGGGAGGAATGCCGATGCCACGCTCAGCCGCGATGAAACGCGCCGGCCTGTTTGCCGCCGCAGCGATATTTGCTTTGTCAGGTGCAGTGTTCGGCCAGGACTATGGGACGCCGACCAACAGCGGGCCCAATCCCTATAAGTCGGTCTTCGATTGGGCGAAAATGCCGCCGGGCCGCACCTGGGGCTCGAGCGCCGGCGTCGACATCGATCCGGACGGAAAGAGCGTGTGGGTGATCGACCGCTGCGGCGCCAACACCTGCTACGGTTCCAATCTCGATCCGATTTTGAAATTCGATGCTTCGGGCAAGCTGGTGAAGTCATTTGGCGCCGGCATGTTCGTGTTTCCCCACGGCATTCACGTCGATCGCCAAGGCAATGTCTGGGTCACCGACGGTCAGGGTCGCGGCTCGCAGGGTCATCAGGTGATCAAGTTCAGTCCCAACGGCCAAGTGCTGATGCGCTTGGGTCAAGCGGGCGTCGCGGGAAACAATCCGCAAAATTTCAATATGCCCTCGGCGGTCTTTGTCGCGCCCAACGGCGACATCTTTATCGGCGACGGTCATGGCGGCGAAAGCAACAACCGCATCGTCAAATTCGACAAGACCGGCAAATACATCAAGGAGTGGGGCACCAAGGGCAGCGCTCCGGGCCAGTTCGACACGCCGCATACGCTGGCGATGGATTCGCAAGGGCGGTTGTTCGTCGGCAACCGCAACAACAACCGCATCGACATCTTCGACCAGGACGGAAAGTTCATCCAATCCTGGACGCAATTCAGCCGGCCCAGCGGGATCTACATCAGAAACGACGTGATCTACGTTGCCGATTCCGAATCGGAATCGGTGTCGCGCAATCACAATGGCTGGAAGCGCGGCATGCGCGTCGGCAACGTCAAGGACGGCAGCTTGACCGCGTTCATTCCCGATCCGGACGACGTGAAGATGGGCACCAGCGCGGCCGAAGGCGTCGCCGTCGACAAAGACGGCATCATCTACGGCGCGGAAGTCGGACCGAAGCGCCTGATGCGTTACGTTAAGAACTGATGACACTGACAACACCCAAGGAGAGCATGATGAAACGGATGGTGATCGCAATTGCAGCGCTGGCGGCTTCGGCGGGGCTCGGCTATGCGGCCGGTGTCACCGGTCCGATTCCGGACGCGGCCTCGCTCAACGCCAAAGCCTTCAAGATGACGCTGCCGAAGGACATCAAATGGGGACCGGCGGCCGGCTTGCCCGGCACCGACGCGTACACGCTGGTCGGCGATCCGGCGAAGCCCGGCTTCTACGTCGTGCTGAACCGTTTCCATCCGGGCAATTTCAGCCACCCGCATTATCACGCCAATGACCGCTACATCATGGTGATCTCGGGCACGTGGTGGGCCGACACGGGCGCGACATGGGATCCGGAGAAGCGCACGGTGCCGATCAAGCCCGGCACGTTCGTCATGCATCCGGGACGCGAAGTGCATTACGACGGCTCGCGCGCGGGCAGCGAAGAGGCCATTGTCATGATCTTCGGCGAAGGCCCGGGCACCCGCCACGAGTGCGAAGGCCCGACGGCGGAAAAGGGCCCCGGACCGTGCGAGGATGCAAGGAAGGCCGTGGGCAAGTGATCGTTCGATCCGCAAGGAGAGGCTCATGCGCAAATCGCTTGTCCTAGCCGCCGCGCTGTTGGCATCGGCAGGCGTGGTCAATGCGGCCGACCGGGACGTCGCGACGCTCGATCCGAACGTCATGAAATACACCCTGCCCGACAAGATTCCCTGGCAGGTCACTCCGGGGCTGGACACAGCATTTCTTTACGGCAATCCGAACCAGCCCGGCTTCTATGTGCTGCTGTTCAAATGGAAGCCGGGCAATTCCAGTCGCCCGCATTATCACTCGACCGACCGCAACATCGTGGTGATGAGCGGCACGTGGTGGGTCGGTGATGGAACGGACTTTGATTTGGAAAAGAACACGGTTGCCATAAAGCCGGGCACCTATGTCACGCACTACGCGCGCAAAGTGCACTATGACGGGTCGCGCAAAGGCGATCCTGAACCGGCGGTCGAGCTCGTCTGGGGCATGGGCCCGGTCACCACCGTCGGCTGCGACGGTCCAAACGGCGAGAAAGGCCCCGGCCCCTGTGAGGATGCACGCAAGGGAGCGCACTGACGCTGCGGCTTACTCCGCCAAAGTGAGTACGGATTCGTCGTAGGAGCGCGGGCCGAGGTTGCTTTCGGCGAAGATGCCGTGGTCGGCAATCCAGGCGCGGGAATCCTCAAACACGTCGCGGGTGTATTTTTCGAACACGATGCGCTCGCCCGGTCCCCAGCGCCGCGTGTCCATGCGATCGTGGAAGCGGACCGGAAATTCCTTCTTATAGTAATGCGTGTAGAGGTCCGGCCGAAGATCGATATCCTGTTGAGCGCGCTTCAGGGCGCGGAAATATTTGCGCAGGTCTTCCGCGTCGGGATTGCCGTTGATCATGGTCGCGATCATGAAGGTGCTGTCGATCACCTTCCGGAACCCCAACTGCTCGGCGAAATAATAGGGCCCGCTGAAGAGCGCCGCCGCCGGCACCTTGCCGTCGATCAATAATTCCATGCGGCGGAAGAGAAGACCGTCGGCGAAGGAGAGATTCATCTTCTCGAGCGGCAGATACTGCTCCAGCGCCTGCACGGTCGAATAGTGGCTGCCCGATTTGTAGCCGACCGAGATCGGCACGCCGGCCAGATCTTCCGGCGATTTCACGGGTGAATCCGCCGGCACGAAAATCCCCGACGGCGATACCGAATAGACGTCGGCATAGAGCTTCGCGTGACCCGATGAGGCGGCGACGTTGACGGTCCAGTGGCAGGCGCAGCTCACATCGGATTTTCGCCCCTGCTCGATCACATGATAGGCGCCGATCTTGTCCTTGGTGTTGTGGTTCTGGCCGTCGGTCGATTGCACCAGCTCGAGGAATTCGTAATCGAGCCCTTCCGCGGTGAAATAGCCCTTCTCCTCCGCTACCCATTCATGCAGACGGAAGTGCGGCTCGATGATGAATTTGGGCATGTGCTTTCCTTGTGGCGATAGCGGGTTGAGCGCGAGCTTATGCCAGTCGGAATATCCGAGAAAGCACGCGGCGCGGCGTTGAACGCCTTAACGGCTAGGCGTGGCCTCGGCGACGCAGGTCCAGCGGCCATTGCGGCACACGGGAGTTGCGGGCGACGCGCAAGCCGGACCGGGCTCACGACAGGCAGCCTCCACGATCCCCGGTTGTACGCCCCGGCCCTGACCCTTTCCCTGCCCCTTTTGGTTTGCGCCCCCCGGATCGGAACGTGTGGAGGACGCGCCTGGAGCCTGATTTGGACCCGAAGGGGCGGTACCCGCGGCAGCTGCCGCACCCAAGGCTAAGCAGAACAATCCGATGGCGGCGCGTGTTAGGACGGTGTGCATGGACAAACCTCCCAAGCAAAGGCTGGCGTGCCGATCTCTCTCTTGCTCTGTTGGGGATTCCCCCACAGATTCGGATTTCCAATATACCAAAGGCGGATGCCCGTGGATCGGGCTGGGTCAATTAGCCGCCATCGGCTTGCTCGTCTCCTCAAGGATGTCTCTTCGTAATGCCCGACATTAAGCATGATGTTCTAGCCGCGATCGGCGACACGCCCCTCATTCGGCTGAAGGGCGCCTCCGATCTCACTGGCTGTGAAATCCTCGGCAAGGCCGAGTTCATGAATCCCGGCCAATCGGTAAAAGATCGCGCCGCGCTTTTCATCATCAACGAGGCGCTCAAATCCGGCCGCTTGAAAACCGGCGGCACGGTTGTTGAAGGCACCGCGGGCAACACCGGCATCGGCATCGCCGTGGTCGGCAACGCGCTCGGCTTAAAATCCGTGATCGTGATTCCCAATACGCAGAGCCAGGAGAAGAAGGATGCGCTGCGGCTCTTGGGCGCGGAGCTGATCGAAGTGCCGGCCGTGCCGTACAAGGATCCGAACAATTACGTGAAGGTCTCCGGACGGCTCGCCGAACAGCTCGCGCGCAACAATCCGAACGGAGCGATCTGGGCGAACCAGTTCGACAATGTCGCCAACCGCCGGGCGCATGTTGAAACCACGGGTCCGGAAATCTGGCGTCAGACCGCGGGCAAGGTGGATGGCTTTACCTGTTCGGTCGGCACCGGCGGCACTCTGGCCGGCGTTGCGTTCTCGCTGAAAGGGTACAATCCCGACGTTTACATCGCCGCCGCCGATCCCATGGGTGCCGCGATCTATTCGTGGATCAAGACCGGCGAGCTGAAAAGCGAAGGCAACTCGATCACCGAAGGCATCGGCCAGAGCCGCGTCACCGGCAATCTCGAAGGCGCCCCGATTGACGACGCCTACATGATCCCCGACGAGGAAGCGCTGCCGCTGATCTTCGACCTCTTGGAATATGAAGGGCTCTGCCTCGGCGGCTCGACGGGGATCAACGTCGCCGGCGCGATCCGGATGGCGCGGCAGCTCGGGCCGGGACATACGATCGTCACCATCCTTGCGGATTACGGCACGCGCTATCAGAGCAAGCTCTTCAATCCGGAATTTCTGCGCTCGAAGAATCTGCCCGTCCCGCATTGGCTGGGCTCGCCTCCACCGCTTCCGAAAGTTCCGTTTCAATGACCGGCGAAACAGCGCTCGTCAGCACCGAATGGCTGGCAGCACGGTTGGGCACGCCGAAGATCCGCGTGGCCGATGCGTCCTGGTATCTGCCGCAAGCAGGACGCAATGCGCGCGCCGAATATGACGCAGCGCATATTCCGGGCGCGGTGTTCTTCGACATCGATGCGCTGTCGGACCGCGCGACCGATCTCCCGCATATGCTGCCCGGTGCGGAAGCGTTTGCGAGCGGTGTCCGTCGCCTCGGTATCGGCGATGTGGATTTCGTGGTGTTCTACGATGGAGCGGGACTCTATTCCGCGCCGCGCGGCCTTTGGATGATGCGCGCGATGGGGCATCGCAAGGCGGCCGTGTTGGACGGCGGACTGCCGAAATGGCGCCGCGAAGGCCGTCCGGTAGAAGGAAGCGCTGCGGCACCCTCCCCCGTGGGAAGGCGCCATTTTACTCCTTCACCCGATCGGGAATTGATGCGTGATTTCCGGGCTATGCAGAGCAACCTTCAGAGTCGGGATGAGCAGGTCGTGGACGCGCGCAGTCCAGCGCGATTTCGCGGTGAGGAGCCCGAGCCGCGGGCTGGAGTGCGGCCCGGGCACATCCCCGGCGCAGTCAATGTTTATTACGCGGACGTCGTGACCGCGGACGGAACGCTCCGTCCTGCATCCGAGCTACGACGGTTATTCGCAGAGCGCGACGTGAATCTGGAACGGCCAATCGTGACCTCATGTGGATCGGGAATTACGGCCGCGATCCTATCGCTCGCGCTCGAAACTGCGGGCGCGAAGAAAGTGGCGCTCTACGATGGATCGTGGGCCGAATGGGGCGCGCGCGCCGACGCCCCGATTGTCACCGGCGACTGACCGGAGGCTCGATCTGCGCAGCAAAGACATTCCGGTTACGGTCACCTATCTCGCGATGGAGAAGCGCGTTATCTCACCGCCGCCTCCGCCGCCGCTGATGAAGACCGCGCTGCTCAAGGCCGAACATCCGCCGGTGCATTTCTATCGTTATCTCTACGACGTTGTGGGACGTCCCTATTTTTGGGTGGAACGCAGATTGTGGAGCGACGAGCAGCTCAAGACGCTGCTCGCGAACGAGAAGGTTTCGCTTTACGTGCTCTATCTCGGCGGCGTTCCGGGCGGAATGGCGGAGCTCGACTTCCGCGAAAAGGGCATCGGCCACCTCGCCTATTTCGGCATGACTCCGGAATTCACCGGGCGCCGCATCGGTCCGTGGTTCCTGCATCAGGTCGTCGAGCTTGCCTGGGCGGAGCCGATCGAGAAAATCGTCGTCAATACCTGCACGCTGGATCACAAGAAGGCGCTCGCTACCTACCAGCGCGCGGGCTTCGTCCCTTATTCGCGCGCCGAGCGTATGGTCGTTCTGCCGCCGGACTTTCCGAAACGATAGGAACAGGCATGAGCTCCGAGATCGTGAACACCGCTGGGGCCCGCGACGTCGAACTGACGATCCGCGGATTGATTCTTGGCGCGGTGATCACGCTAGTGTTCACAGCAGCAAACGTTTATCTCGGGCTCAAAGTCGGACTGACATTCGCGTCGTCTATTCCCGCCGCGGTGATTTCCATGGCGGTGCTGAGCTTCTTCTCAGGCTCGAACATCCGCGAGAACAACATCGTGCAAACGCTGGCATCGGCGGCCGGCGCGATCTCGTCGATCATTTTCGTACTTCCCGGGTTGGTCATCATCGGCTGGTGGAGCAATTTTCCCTTCTGGGAGTCGTTCCTCGTCTGCGCTTCGGGCGGCACACTCGGCGTGTTGTTCACGATCCCGCTTCGCCGCGCTCTGGTGACCAATTCGGATCTTCCCTACCCCGAGGGCTTGGCGGCCGCTGAAGTGCTGAAGGTCGGTTCGGCGCTGCACGAACAAGGCGCCAACGCCACGAATGCGCGTGAAGGTCTGCATGCGATCGTGCTTGGGTCGGTGGCATCGGCGGGACTTGCCGCCTTCGCGGCGACCCGCATCGCGGCAGGCGAGCTGACGAACTTCTTCCGCTTGGGAGCAGCCAGTGCCACTGGCTACAACCTCTCCTTCTCCTTGGCACTGCTCGGCGCAGGCCATCTCGTCGGCTTGTCGGTCGGCATGGCGATGCTGCTCGGACTGCTGATCGGTTGGGCCGTCGCGATTCCTGTTCTGACCGGAATTGCTCCCGACCCGGCCGCGACCATCGAAGCTCACGTGATGCATGTCTGGACGACACAGGTGCGATTCATCGGCGCGGGAGCCATGGCCGTTGCGGCGCTGTGGACGCTCGCGCGTCTCGCCCATCCGCTGGTGTCGGGTTTCGCGCGGACCATCGCAGCGTCACGTGCGAACGCGACGTCGACGTCGGATCAAACCGACCGCGATCTCTCGCCGCCGATGATCATCGGACTGACGGTGCTGTGCCTCGCGCTGATCGTGGTGTTGCTCTACGGCTTTGTGCAGGGAACGCCGCTCGCCGCTTATGCGCTGCCGCTCACGCTGACTGCCCTGCCCTTCGTGGTCCTCGCGGGATTCATCGTTGCTGCGATCTGCGGTTACATGGCGGGTCTGATCGGCTCGTCCAACAGTCCGGTTTCGGGGGTCGGCATCCTGGCCATCGCAACCTGCTCGGCCCTGGTTCTCCTCATCGTTCCCGCAAACGCCGAGACGTCCCGTGCCCTCGTCGCTTTTTCGCTTTTCACCGTCGCGATTGTTTTCGGCGTGGCGGTCACTTCCAACGACAATCTCCAAGACCTAAAGACCGGACAGCTCGTCGGCGCAGCACCGTGGCGTCAGCAGGTGGCGCTCATCATAGGCATCATCGCCGGCTCGCTCGTCATTCCGCCGATTCTCGATCTCTTGGCGCAGGCTTACGGCTTTGCGGGCGCGCCCAACGCGGCGACGATCACGGAAAAACCCCTAGCGGCGCCGCAGGCCAATTTGATCTCGACGCTGGCCATGGGTGTGATCGGCAGAACACTCAATTGGAACATGATCGGCATCGGCGCGGCGATCGGTGCCGTCATCGTCGCGCTGGATTCATTCCTCGCCACAAAGAAGTGGATGCGCCTTCCGCCGCTTGCGGTCGGAATGGGAATTTACCTGCCGATGTCGGCGACGCTTCCGGTAATGATCGGTTCGCTGATCGGCTGGTGGTACAACAAACTGGCGGCGCGCGGGCCGGATCCGGCGCGGGCGCAGCATCTCGGTGTGCTGGTCGCATCGGGTATGATCGTCGGCGAGAGCCTGTTCGGGGTCTTGCTCGCCGGACTGATCGTCGGCCTCAACAATGACGCGCCCTTTGCCATTGCCGCGAGCGGCTTCGCGCCGGCGACGGTGATTGGTTTTGCAAGCTTCCTTGCGCTCATCGTGCTGCTGTACGGCTGGATGATGCGGCGAACGAAAACGGCGTCGTGACCTCGCTCGGCGCCACAAGCGAGGCCGGCGCTGCGCGATCGCGCGAATTTCTCGGCCATCCCCTCGGGCTATCGATACTGTTCGGCACGGAGATGTGGGAACGCTTCTCGTATTACGGGATGCGCGCGCTCCTCATCCTGTACCTGACGAAATATCTGCTGCTGCCGGGGCACGCCGAGACGGTTTGGGGATACGACGGCGTGAAAAGCACGTTCGAGTGGATGTTCGGACCGCTCGAAGTGCAGCCGCTGTCGTCTCTGATCTACGGTCTTTACACCGGGCTGGTGTTTTTCACGCCGTTGCCGGGAGGCTGGATCGCCGACCGTTGGCTCGGCCAAAAGCGCGTCGTCATCATCGGCATCATCATGATGGCGATCGGCCATTTCATGATGGCATTCGAAGCGCTGCTGTTCGTGGCGCTGACCATCCTGGTCATCGGCGTGGGTGTCTTCAAGCCGAACACGACGAGCCAGGTGGGTTCGCTCTACGCGCCGGGCGATCACCGCCGCGACCGCGCCTATTCCGTTTTCTATGTCGGGATCAATGTCGGCGCGTTTCTCGCTCCACTCGTTTGCGGCACGCTGGGCGAGGAAGTCGGCTGGCATTTCGGCTTCGCCGCGGCGGGCGTCGGCATGCTGATCGCGCTCGCGGTCTACCTCATTGGTTTCGACACGCTTCCGGAAGACGAGCTGACCAAGGCCAAGGCCGCTCACCATACGCGCCAGCCGCTGACGCGCGAGGAGCGGCGCGCGGTGCTCATCCTCATTCTGCTCTGCATTCCGATAACGCTGTACTGGGCGTGCTACGAGCAGCAGGGCAACACGATCGCTTTATGGGCGGCGGACAATACAGACCGTACGGTCGATCTTTATTTCTGGCGCGGCGAAATGCCCGCGACCTGGATCCAATCCTTCAACCCGTTCATGATTTTCGCCTTTACCCCGTTCGTTCTCGCGCTGTGGGCGCGGCAGGCGCGCGCCGGAAGCGAGCCGTCGAGCGTCAGCAAGATGATGCAGGGCTGCCTCTATATGGCGGCGGCCAATCTCATCATGGTCGTCGCCGCCCTGCTGGCCGGCGAGACGGGCAAGTCGAGCTGGCTCTGGCTGTTTGTCTATTCGGCGGTGCTGACGGTCGGCGAGATCTATCTTTCCCCCATCAGTCTATCGCTGTATTCCAAGGCCGCGCCGCCGCAGATTCTGTCGACCATGATGGCGGTGAATTTCATCCCCAATTTCCTCGGCGGCGGATTCCTGCAAGGCTGGCTGGGGACATTCTGGAGCGTCATGAGCAAAGCGGATTTCTTCCTGATGATCGCCGCCATTTCGGCTGTGGCCGCGGTCATGGTCTGGGCCTTCGAGAAGCCGCTGAAGCCGATCGCGAGGGAATGAACGTGCCATGACGCGCAAGGACACAAAGCTCGTTCAGCTTGGCCGCGATCCTTCGCTGCACGCGGGCGCGGTGAACACGCCTGTCTATCGCATGTCGACCGTGCTGTTTCCCGACGTCGAAACGATGCTCTCGGGCGGCCAGCCTTACACCTATGGACGGCGCGGCACGCCGACCACGCGGGCGCTCGAGGATGCGATTTGCGAACTCGAGGGCGGCGCGCGGACGGTACTGACGCCGTCCGGCCTCTCGGCATGCACGCTGGCGATCTTGAGCGTTTGCCGTGCGGGCGATCATATCCTGGTGGCGGACTCGGTCTACGGTCCCACGCGCGTGTTCTGCGAGCGCGTCGCCCAACGCTATGGCGTGACCGCGAGCTACTTCGAGCCGACCATCGGCGCCAAGCTGAAGGATCAGTTCAGGCCAGAAACCAAAGCGGTGTTTCTGGAAAGCCCCGGCTCGCTCACCTTCGAGGTGCAGGATGTGCCAGCCCTCGCCGCGCTC
>Ga0134122_10002262_pt1 | contig 14127 bp, 20 predicted proteins | sample KB302_FD_96461 | JGI IMG/M metagenome (GOLD analysis project Ga0134122, IMG submission 96461) | Terrestrial soil microbial communities without Nitrogen fertilizer from Kellogg Biological Station, Michigan, USA - KB3-0-2 | ecosystem: Environmental > Terrestrial > Soil > Unclassified ... | reverse complement strand
CTATGACACCACCAAGGCCACCGCCAATGCCGTGTTCAACGTGAACAAGATACTGGCGGCTGGTGGCACATCGACTATTGGCACCGTGACGATCACCTCGACCAGCAACACGTCCTGCACGCTGTCTGGTTCTGGTGGTTCTTTGGCGGCTGGCGATGTGCTGCAGATCTTCGCTCCGGTCTCGCAGGACGCGACCCTGGCCGATTTGGGTATCTCCATCCTGGCAAGCCGCGCCTGATGACGACGCTCAATCCAGCCGACAAGAGCGCCAACATCACACTCACCAACGGCGACCTCACCGCAACCTGGAACGGTGCCGCCGGCAGCGTGCGATCCACCCTCTCGAAGTCCTCGGGCAAGCTCTATTTCGAGGCGACGCATAACGCGGTCAGGGTCGTGGCCGGCGTGGGGTTGGTAAACGCGGCTTATGTGATCACGGGTTTCGCCAACACCGCGAACACGATTTACAGCCGCATGGAGGCCGTGGCCATTCAGGGCAATGGCACGAACCTGGGTTCCACTTCAGCGGTGTTGGGTGCCGGACAGACAGGCAGCTTCGCGGTCGATCTGACCGCTGCGTTGTATTGGGGCCGCAGCGTCGGTGGAAACTGGAACAACAATGCGGCCAACAATCCCGCAACAGGCGTCGGCGGGATTTCGTTCTCTTATCTGACAGGACCATTCTTTGTGTTCGCGGGTGGGGCTGCCGGCACGACAGGAGAGCAATCAACGCTGAATTTCGGTGGCAGCGGATTTGTGTATGCGGTCCCCGCCGGCTTCCAGGCGTGGGACGCGGCGTCAGCGCAGGCCCGTGTGATGGTGCTGGCATGAGCGGAGGACACGCCCTTGCCGTTTGATTTCCCGAACAGCCCGACGAACGGCCAGACCGCCACGAACGGCGGCATCGTATATGCCTATGACGGCACTAAGTGGGTGCGCGCCACCGGCAGCGGGACCGGCGTCACCTCGTGGAATACCCGCACCGGCGCGGTAACGCTGACCTCGGGCGATGTCACCGCAGCAGGCGGCGCGCCGCTCGCCTCGCCCGTCTTCACCGGCAACCCAACCGCGCCGACGCCATCGCCGGGCGATGCCGATACGAGCCTCGCCACCACCGCGTTCGTGCAGGCCGCAGTGCCGCCGAGCGTGGGCAAAAATGCCGTGCACAACTCGATGTTCGCTGTCGCGCAGCGCGGGGCGGGGCCGTTCACGGCGAACGGTGCATACACGCTGGACCGCTGGCAGACACAATCAACGCTGGATGCTGTTTCCTTCTCAGCCGTCGCGATGACCGACGCGGACCGCACAGCGGTGGGGGATGAGTCGGCAGCGACTTGTCTGCAAAATGTGTTCACTGGCAATGCAGGTGCCTCTGCATTTAACGAGATAATCCAATCGATCGAAAGTTCGCGTCGCCTGTCCGGTAAGACGATAACGCTCAGTTTCTGGGCGATTGCCGGGGCCGCGCTCAAGCTCGGTATCAACGGCTATCAGTATTACGGAGCCGGCGGCGGGACAGCGGCAAGCTGGGCTGCTACAGGAACAGCAGTTCAGTTGAGCACGACATGGACCCGCTATAGCGCCACGTTCAACGTGCCAAGCAGTGCAGGCAAGACGCTGGGGACGGCAGGAACCGACACCTCGGTGTTGCAAATATTCTATTCGGCCGGCGCTACCAATGGTCCGAGCGCGGGCAACATCGGCGTGCAATCCGGTGTCGTGAAGATATGGGGCGTGCAACTGGAAATCGGCTCCGTCGCGACGCCGCTCGAAAAGCCGGACCCGGTGATGCAGTTGCAGCAGTGCCAACGGTTTTACTGCATTGGGCAGGTGCTCATGGGATCCAGCAACCAAAGTGCTGGAGGCGGGCTTCTCGTATCACAACAGCTACCTGTCACCATGCGTGCGACGCCGACTGTCACCCCGACAGCTTCCGGTGGTCAGGCTAATATCAGCGGCCTGGCGGCTGGCGCATATAACGGCCTCAGTATTTATTTCAGCGGCAATGCAACTGTCGCTGGCGCTGCGATCCTGGGTGCCACATTCACTGCCAGTGCTGATCTCTGAGATAGCCAGTGGAGCGCAGGATCTAGCCATGCAGCAGACTATCACCCTGCCCTATCTGCGAACCACGCCAATCCACGTTCCGCGGCGCGACCTCGTGCTGTCTGCGTCCGACAGCCTGCTGTTGAGCGTCGCCGTCGTCGAGAACGACCGTCCGTCAGCCCAGGCACTTATCCTGAGCACCGACGAGGACGGCCCGGCGATGCAACTGGTGCTTTGGAACGAAACCCCATACGCGGATGTCTGCTGCGACTATCAACGGCCGGGCTCGGCCGCCGGGACGGTCCTGCAGTCGATTCCCGGCACGCCAGGCAGCGCCGCCGGGTCCTGGGACTTTTACCTGCCCACCGGGACGCTCGCCAATTTCCCGCGGCGCATCGGGTGGACGATCCTGCTGCTGTGGAATGACGGCGAGAAGTCCGAGGTGCTGAGCCAGGGCATCGTTAATGTCCTGCGCCCGTTCCTGCGGGGCACTCCGCTCTCCGCAATACCACCAGACCCTTCGCCGCCGATCATACCACCGGGGGCGGGTGACGATCTGTGGCTGCTGACCGATGACGACCGGCCGATCCTGGCCTCCGACACCTTGCTGCAACTGAGGACTTCATAATGTCCGGAACCATCCGCGTCATTGATCTGCCAGACCTTGGCGCCGTCACCGATGCGTCCTCGATCGTGGCGGACAAAACCGCCAGCACGGGTCGGTTCTCGGCGCTCGCACTCAAGAACTATTGCTATGTCGCGAGCCTGCCGGAGGCACCGTCCAACAACACGCCATACGGCAGGATGAACGGCGCGTGGACGCCGGTGCCGCCGGATGCGCCGTCGAACGGCCAGTCCTACGGGAGATTAAACGCCTCCTGGTCGGCGGTGCTGCCGGAGGCGCCGCTTACCGGCTCGGTGTATGGTCGGCAGAATGCAGCCTATACGCCTGTCCTGCCGATGACCGGCGGTTCGATTACCGGCAATCTCGGTGTAAGCGGCACAATCACCGGCGGGGCCGTTTACAGCAATCAGTATTCCCTGTCGTCGGCGACCGGCTTCGAGTGGACGTTCTGGATCACCGGCGGCAGCGGAGAGCACATTCAGCAGCATCGCGTCGGCTGGATTGACCTGTGGGACCCCGCCTCGGGTTCGCGGCAATGGAACGCCCCTGGCTCGACATTGATGAACCTGGACGCCGCCGGCAACCTGAGCGTGCTCGGCACCGTCTCGACGGCTCATAACATCATCACCTCGGCCAGCATGATTGCGACGCAGTTCTGGAGCGGCACGCCCGACCAGTTCGGCTTCTCCGCAGGCACTCCAGGAACCCGGATCTTCCAGTTCAGTCCAGGTTGTTCGCTGGAGTTCGTGATTTCCAACGCGACGCTGAACTGGAAGGTGAGCGACCTCCCACTGTGGGTCATGCGCACGACGGACAATCTGTGCTTCAATCAGCGGTCGAGTGTCGGCGGCAACGGTGCCTATCTCAACATCTCCGACCGCCGCGCGAAGGCCAACGTGTCGCCATCCGACAAAGGGCTCGCCGAGGTGCTGCAGCTCCAGCCGGTGACGTTCGATCGGGATAATCCAGCGACGCCACCCGGTGCCCCGATGGAGATCGGGTTCATTGCCCAGGACGTGCAGGCGATCGTGCCCGAGGCGGTGTGGGGCGCCGGCATTCCGCTGCAGGACGGCACCGGCGGACTGGACACGACCGAGCCGACGCTGGCGTTATCGAGCGAGACCATCACCGCGCTTAATGTCAATGCCATCAAGGAACTCAATGCGCTGATCGCGGCGCTGACCGATCGCATCGCCGTGCTTGAGGGCGCCGCCGCCTGATGTCGGACGCGCCCAACTCCGGCGAGCGACCCAAAACCGGGATGCGGCGTATCCCGTTTCCGCTGGAAAGCTATGAGCACCCGTCCCCGCCATTGTCGACCAGGCGGCTGGTGAATTTGATGGCTGAGCAGGAACCGTCCGACGCGCGCACCGCGGCCGCGCTGGTGCCGACGCCTGGCCTGTCGGTTTACAAGACAGTCGGGACCGGGCCGGTGCGCGCGATCAACAGCGATCTGCCTGGCATCGTCTATTTCGCGTCCGGCGACCACTTCTATCGGATGTTCTACTCGACTGGCGTGGTCACCGATCTCGGCTATATCGGGACGCCGGCGATGGACACGGCCGGGCACGACACGCTGATTACCACGATCGCCGTTGGTCCCACCGCGGCGGTCGTGTGTGTGCCACCGAACGCCTACACCTGTTCCCACGAGGGGCCGATCAATCAGATCGGCGGCGATTACCCTGGCGCCTATTCGGTGGCCTATCTGGACGGGTATTTCGTATTTGTGCAGTCCGGTGACAGCGGGCGCTGGTTCATCTCCGGCCTGTTCGATCCGCTCTCCTATGACGCGCTGGATTTCGCCTATGCCGACGCCGCGCCCAACGTGGCCCGGCTGGTCATCGCCCATCGTGGCGAAATCTGGCTGCTCGGCGAGGGCGCTATTGAAATCTGGCGCGACAGCGGCGACGCGGACTTTCCGTTCCGCCGACAATCGGGCGGCGTTATATGGGTCGGGTGCGCCGATTCAAAATCGGTCGCGCGAATTGACGGGTCGGTCTGGTGGCTCGGCACCGATCACAACGTCTATCGGTCCAACGGCTATCGGGCACAGCGGGTCAGCACGCACGCCATCGAGGCGATCATTCACGGGGATTTTGGCGAGCTGGTGTGCGGCCTCGCCTACGTCCAGGAAGGCCACACCTTCTATGCGATAACTCTGGCCACGCGGACGCTGGTGTATGATTGCCTGACCCAGGCATGGCATGAGCGGTCGAGTTCAACCGATGGCAGCCTGGCCTGGCGCCCACGATCGGCCAGCAATGCCACCGCGCTGCTGCTGTTCGGTGACAACCTTTCGGGCAAAGTGTTTGAGGCCACTCCACGGCTGGAGACCGATGATGGCATACCTCTGATCCGCCAATTCATCAGCCCGCCGCTGTGGGCGATGACGCGGCGGGCATTCTGCGCGCGGCTGGAACTGGAGATGGAAACCGGCCGGGCCTATACGCCGGGCGATGTGCGGCTCGAATGGTCGGACGATGGCGGGATCAACTGGACGGGTGGTCCGCGCACCATGAACGCCGGCGCCCCGTCGGATCTGCGCAAGCGGGTTTATGCAACGCGGCTTGGCAGTTTCCGACAGCGGGTGTTCCGCGTGACAGCGGTCGGCCGGGCGACGTTCTACGCGTTGGATGCCGATATTGCCGCTGGTGAGCACTGATGCCGCCGCTCGATCGCGGGCGCCGTCTGGCGCCACCGGTCAACGCGCCGCTGATGTCGCCCGACCGGGAGCAGCATTCGCAGGCGTGGACCGAATATCACCAGGACACCGCAGACGCGCTGGCTCGATTGCCTGGACAGGTGCTGACGCAGGCGCGCCAGGGCGTGGTGGACGGATCGGACGCGGTGGCTGGCGATGTCGGCGAGTATCTGACCGCCTCGCGTGCGGTGGGTGCGCCGCTGGCGCTGGGCACTGGCGCGGCGGGCGATGTGGCGTCGCTGCCGCTGACCGCGGGCGATTGGGAAGTCTGGGGCACGGTGGGGTTCGTGCCGGCCGGTGGCACTGTGGTCCGTTCCGTCGAGGCGTGGGTGAACACCGTAGCGGCGACGCAGCCGGCCGATGGCATGCTGCAGCTGATTCAGTTCAGCGCGACGGGGGCGCCGGCGGGCGGCACGCAGATCCTGCTCGCACCACCGCGACGGATTAGCCTGGCGGCGGCAGGCACGGCACATCTGAGCGCGATTGCCGGGTTTACGACCTCGACGCTAGGCGCCTATGGCGCGATCGTCGCTAGGCGAGTGCGGTGAGCAGGTTCGTGCAGATCGCGGCGGGTCTCGATACCACGCCGGTGCTCCTCGAGCTGCACCGTGCCGAGCACTTGTGGGATCGCAACCCAGAGCGGCGGCTGTATCCCGGCACGCCGCATGGGCAGATGACGGACATTACCGTGCGCTACATGCCCGAGGCCGAGTTGACGATCCAGACGCGGCGGCTGGAGCATCGCAACGTGTTCTGGTCAGCGTGGCGGGAGTTGCCGGCGCTGCGGCCGTTGGTGTTCGGGTTGATGACGCGCGTCGCCGCTGTCGAGCTAGGGAGCATCCTGATAACGCGGCTGCCGCCTGGTGGCGAAATCCTGCCGCATTCGGATGCGGGCAATTGGGCGCCTGAATACTACAACTGCAAAGCGCATGTGATGCTGGCGGGGCAGTCGATCACTGAATGCGACGGTGAGGAGTGTCTGCAGCGGCAAGGTGAGGTCTGGACGTTCGACAACCTGCTGATGCACAACATTCGGAATGTGGGTGAGTGTGACAGGATCGTCGCGATAATTTCCATGCGTTGCGAGCCATGAAACGCGCCGAGCATCAGCCGGAGACCGTCTCTCTGACGATCTATGCGGGTATCTACCTGAAGCTTTTCCGCGTGCCGGATGCCGATACCATTGTGCCAACCCACGCACACACGTTCGACCACATTACTGCGGTGCTGCAGGGCGTGGTCCGTGTATGGCGCGACGGCGAACTGGTAGGCGACTTCATGGCGCCGGCCACGATCCGCATTCCGGCCGGCTGCAAGCACGCGCTACGGACGCTGACGCCGGGTGCGGTGTTCGCCTGTATCCACAACGCCGATCGGCTCGAGGGCGATGAGCCCGCGGTTGCTGAGGAACATCATCTCGAATTGGAGGACTGAGCGATGCCGTGGGCCGTGGCCGCCGCTGGAATCTCTGCCGCCGCTGGGCTTGCCGGCAGCGCGATGCAATCGGGCGCCGCCAGCAGCGCTGCGGGCGCCTCACGAAACGCGCTGGCGCAGGGCCTGAAGACCGCGCAGACGGACCTTGAGCCATGGCGGGAAACCGGAGACTTCGGCAGGTATCAGACCGGCGCGCTGCAAGGCCAGTATGGCCCGGAGGCGCAACAGGGTGCGTTCGATGCGTTCCGCACCTCGCCCGGCTATCAGTGGCAGCTGGATCAGGGTCTGCGCGCGGTTGATGCGGGCGCGGCGGCGCGCGGGATGCTGCGCTCGGGGGCCACGCTGAAGGCCGAGCAGGCATTCGGCCAGGGCCTCGCTGACCAGGAGTTCACCAACTATTACAACCGGCTGTTTGCGCTGAGCGGTCAGGGGCTCACGGCGAGCGACACGGTGGCACGCGCGGCAACCGGAGTTGGTGGCAACATGTCACAGGTCGAGCAGAACGCCGGCAACGCACAGGCCAGCATCTACAGCAACGCCGCGCAGGGCATCGGCAATGCCGCGCAGGGCATCGGCAACATCTACGCGCAGAATCGGCTGATGGCCAACAGCGTGCCGCAGACGGCCGGCAATCTGTCGTCCTATGCGCCGGATGTTTCGAGCTACCAGTTCGCACCAGGCTTTAGCTTTGGATACTGAGCCATGAGCGGCATCGTTTCACCGTTTGCGCAGAACCCGAACGCTCTGTTGAGCATGGCGGATATCTACAAGGCGGCTGACACGCACCAGAACACGCTGTTGCAACAGCAGGCGTCGCAGCAGGCAATCGGCGCTAACGAGATCGAGTATCTGGCTCGTGCGTCGAGCGGGCTGCTGGAATTGCCCGACGAGCAAGCGCGCGCGGCGGCGTATCCCGGCGCGGTGGCGCAGTTGCAGCAGTATGGGCTCGCCAAGAACGCGCCGAGCGCCTATCCCGGCGAGGCGGCGCTGCGGCGGATCGCATCGATGGGCACGTCGAGCGCCGATCTATACAAGCTGGGCGCGAACGCGCGGGCCAAGGCCAGCATGCTGCCCGATGATGCTGCGGCGCCGGGCACTGGCGGGGCCACGACGGCGGCCAACCCGGCATTGGCGATCCCGGCGCGTGGCACCGGCGGGCCAGGAGCGGGCGCGACGTTGCCGACCGAGTGGCTGCCGCATTTCCAGGAGGCCTCGCGTGAGACCGGCATTCCGGTGGATCTGCTCATTGCCCAGGCGCGGCAGGAGTCGTCGTTCAATCCGAATGCGCGCGGCGCAGCAGGCGAGATCGGGCTGTTCCAGATCAAGCCGAGCACGGCGCAGAGCCCAGGGTTCGGCATGACCGGCGTCGACCCAGGAACGCTGAGCGATCCACGCAGCAACATCTTGTTCGGTGCTCGTTACCTCAAGGCGCGCATGGGCGGCGGGGACCCGAACAACCCGGCAGATCAGGCGCGCGCGCTCGCGGCTTACAATGGCGGCGGCGATCCGAACTACGTGACCAACGTCAACCGCTATCGGCCTGGCATGTCGCCCACCGATCCGAATGCGGCGGTTACGACCTACACGCCTGGGGCGCCCGCTGGAGCCCCGACAGCGCCGGCGCCCTATAAGCTGGCTGGACCGATGCAGCCGCCGCCTGCGGCCTCCACAACGCGCGCAACGGCGCCTCCTGCTCGGGTGGAGACGACCGATCCAGAGACCGGGCTGCCGGTGGTCTCAGCGCCGCTCGCGCCACAGAACCCGCTGGCACCGCCGCCACAGCCGCCAGCCGCGGCGACGCAGCCCCAGGCTCCGGCGATCCCGCGCCCGCAGCCGCCCGAGCCATTAACTGGCGGTTTCACCGCGGCACAGCGGGCTAGGCTGCGGGAGGCCCAGCGTGATCCGAACGTGACCAGCGAGGAGTTCGGCAAACTCAAGGATACATACGTGCAGGCCAACGCCGCCCGGCAGGACAAGTATCAGACCGAGCTGCGGACGTGGCAGCGGGACGAGGAGGTGCGACAGAAGGAGGCGGCGGCTGCGGCGCGGGCCGACCAGGAGTTGGCACTTAAGGTAATAGACGCCGACAAGGGCAAGAGCGACGCTGACCGCATCAAGCAGACATTGCTGACCATCGGGCCGAAGATAAAGGCGGGGTCCGCAACGCCCGAGGATATCGCCCGATACACTTACGACTGGAACGAATACGCCTATGGCGATGTGCAGGAGATACCCAACCCGGATGGCACCGGCACAGTAAAGGCGCGGGTGCCGCGAGAGGTGCGCCAGGATCTATTCCCGCCACCTCCAGGCCAGAACGGCCCGCTCAAGCCGCAAGTCGTTCCCGGCACACAGAAGCAACCCGAGGCTGCACCGACGCAGGTCGTCGGTGGGATACTCACCAACGCCGACGGCCAGGCCAAAGCCATGAAAGCCCTAGCCGATCTAGAGGCTTACCCTGGAGGCGTTGGCGCTGTGGCGTTGCAGCCGAATTTCCTCGCACAACTGACAGACCCTCAAGGGGTGGCTGTGCGTGCGTCCATTGCTGATGTTCAGGCCCATGAGTTCCATACGCTGACCGGCGCATCTCAGACTGCGTCGGAGGCGGGGCGACTGAAACCCTTCGTGGTCGACCCAACCGATACCGCAGAGGCGATAAAGACCAAGCTAAGACGCTCGCTCGATCTAATCCGCGAGACCAACCTAAGAGCCTACCGAGCATACGGCCCCGAGGTGGGAGGTCGCAGGTATCCTGTGGTCGAGGAGGCTATTATTGCTTCGATACCAGCCACAGCGATCAATCGCTTAAGGGAGAACCCGAAAGAAACGGCGCAATTCGACAAGATATTCGGCAAGGGCTCCGCGAAACTGGTGCTGGACAATGGCTGAAGAGAACCCCTACGCCGCGTTCAGGAACGATCCGCCATCTGGCGCGGTTGGTGCGGAGCCGGAGTCCTCTGCGCCCGGCGGCACCAATCCATTCGCCGAGAAGCTGCCGCCAAATATCGATCCAGTGACGCGCCGGCCATGGCAATATGCCGGCAATATTCCAGCTGGCGATCCGGTCGGAGAATCAACCGGCAAGCCGATCGCCGAGGACCGCGCGCCAGGCTTCGGCACACAGGCGATCACCAGCCTCGCCACCGATCCAGAGCAGCGCCGCCGCATCATTGCCCAGCAGCTATTTCCCGACCTGAAGCCGCAGGAAGCACAGGCCCGGATCTTCTACGGACCAAACGGCCGGATGGCTGCAGTCGGTATGGATGGACAGCCATATTATGTTGATCCTGACCGGCCGGACTTCTCGGCGTTGCGGACCTTCTCTCCAGCCAACCTGGTAAAGAACGTCGGCACCCTTGCGGGGCCTGCGCTGCCCGCTGCTGGCGGCATCGCTGGCGGAGCTGCCGCCGGCCCTGCCTCCCTGGTGGTCGGGCCCTTGGCGGCGGCTGGCGGGGCTGCCGCTGGCGATGTGGCGCGCCAGACACTGGCCGGGCAGTTCGACCCGCAATCCGAACGCACGCCATACAACTTCCGGCAGACCGCGGGCGAAGGCGTTGGCGCAGGAATAGGACAGCTGCTTGGTGCTGGTCTGTTGCACCTTTTCTCGCCGAACCGACTTGGACTTAGCGGTCCCGATGTCCGAACTCTGCAGCGCAACCCAGCAGCGCTGCAGGATGCCAATCGGCTGTCTCAGCAAGCGGAGACGCAGGGCGTTACTCTGACACCGGGACAGGCGAGCCGGCTGCCATCGCTGCTGTCGCATGAAGATGTCATGGCGTCTGGCTCGGCGGGGCCGGGCACCGCGGATATTGCCGCTCAGTTCTACGGGCAGCAGCGCAACCAACTGAATCAGGCATATCAAAGCTACCTGGATCGGGTGTCGTCGGCTTCCGACAAAACCGATGCTGCTATGCAGTTCCAGCAGGGTGCGGAAGATGCAACGCGGCTCACTCGGCAGAACGCGAACGCCGTAGCTCGTCCATCCTATCAGGCAGCCGAGCGCGCCGGACAAGTGATGTCGCCCGACCTGGCGCAACTCGCCGAGCAACCGGCGGTGCGTGACGCACTCCAGGCCGCCCGCACCGATTATCAGAACCTATACCGCCGGCCCGCACCGGAAACGCCAGACTTTGCATTGTGGGATCTGGCAAAACGGAAGCTAGACGATGCGCACGGCACCGCGAAACGCGAGGGGCAGAATACCACCGCGATGTCGATTGATAGTCTGCGGGGCGACGTTCTGACGCATCTCGATGCAGCCTATCCAACCTATGCCACAGCGCGCGAGGCATCGGCGCCTGGGCAACGCATGGCTGCTCGGTTGCAGGATGTCTCCGGCAGCACGCCGGGCGGAACTCTTGGCACCGAGCGTGCGCGTGCCATCGTGGCGCCGGTGTTCGAGGGGAATAACCCTCGCGCGATAGCTGAGGCGCGCGACGCCTTTCACGCCGCAGGGCGTGGAGACGAGTGGAACGCTGGCGTGCGGGCTTACCTGCAGGATGCATTCGATACGGCGAGCAAGTCGCAAGAGGGTCTTAACCCGGCAATGCTGCGCCGGCAGTTATGGAGCGATCCAAATAAGCGGGCGGCGATCGAGGCGTCGATGACGCCGCAGCAATTCCAGGGCTTCAACAACATCATGGAGACGATCGAGGCGGTGGCGCGCTCGCGCGGCATGAACAGCCTGACGCAGCCTCGCGCTGCTGGCGCGGCTGCGCTTGAGGATGTCGCCGGCTCAACTGCCGGCGTGCGTCTGGTCAGAGGGGTATCTAGCGGGCTCAGCCCACGCGTTCTGAACGTGGCCGCGACTGCTGGCGACAAGATCGCCAGTAGCATGACGCAACGCAATCTGGAGAAACTGTCAGAGAAGCTTTTCAGTCCAGACGGTGTGGCGTTGCTCAATCAGACGGGACTGATGGCGCCCGGTAGCCAGCGACTGGTTTCTGCTGTCGCTGAACTATTCGGGCAGCAGGTTGGAGGAACCGATGTTGTCGCGGGCCGTCCTCCTGTGCCAGGATTGGATGTGCGTCCGCCACGCAATCGGTTGATGGCAACTCAGTGATGTGCCAACCACCAAAAGACCGTGCGGGTCTTAATCGCTCTCGCAGCCTGTGAACGTTGCTCTGTGCTGAGGGTATCCGACTCATGAGTGTCTATCGGTGGAAGGCACCACCTGTATTTCTTGCTGTAGAACCAGCGCGGATGCTCGAATAACACCACCACAAGCAGACACCAAACCAGCGCGATCGCACTTATCACAGCTGCACTCATGGCTTGGTTCCTGTCGGTGTGGTGATGACGGTGCCGGGCGGCAATTGGATGTAAGTGCCTGGCGGCTGTCGCTCCGGATTAATCCACCGACCGACCCCGATGATGATGCCGGCCACGGCGGCGATGCCGACCAGATAGGCGGCGGCCACCTTGGCGAACTCATAGCGCATCTGCCTTGCCTTCCACGCCGTGTCAGCTTTCTTGTTCTCGATTTCGGCGGCCAACAGCTTGAACCTCAGCTCGCGTTCGCGGTCGTCGCTCACCGGGCGTATGGGTTGCGCACGCCCTGGGACGAGAACTCGCTGCCATACCGGCCGTAGGGATTGTTGATGCTGTTTGGCGAGTAGGGGCTACCGTATTGGCCGTAGGGGTTCGACACGCTGTTAGGATCGAACTGGTTGCTGTTCAGGTTGCCGAGATAGGTGCCATCTGGCGCGTATAGGCGCGGGCTCTGCGCCATTGCGGGCAGGGTCATGGTCGCGAGAACAGCGGCGAGAATGATGCGTTTCATGTGAATGCTCCTATGTGTGAAACAGCCAGAAGCGGCCGATGGCCACGCCGGCGGCCAGAGTAGCGGCGAAGGCAAGAATGGCCTGCACGACGAATTTTCTGGTCTCCAGGCGGATTTCCTGCCGGAGACGTTCGGTCTGGGTTGTCACTTCGGCCGCGCTTGGCGCCTTAGCCATTGTCGTCCGCCGAGAAATCCCCACCAGATCCAGAATGGCACCGTCAGCGCCAAACCGATCAACGGCACCGCTGTCCAGGCGTCCATCTCAGGCTCCTTCGGCCACAATCACGGCAACGACTACGAGCATGACGCCGAATAGCGACCACATGATTGTTGGAAATGTCTCTAGAACGCCGCGCGAGACGAGCGGCCCGGCAATACCAGTGATGATGGCTCCGACACCGAGGTTGCCGATGGATGTTGCTAGCTGTCGGACTTGAGCCTCGCTCACTTCGGCCGCGCCTTCTTCTCGTCGGCCTCGAGGGCCTGTTCCATCAGGGCGCGCATGCCGGACACCCGGTTCGGGCATCGGTGGCGGTGCCAGTAGTCGTCGATCCGCTCCAGCAGTTCGTTCGGCAGTCTGATCGACAGCGTGGTGCTTTCGTTGTCGCTCATGGCAGTTCATCCGATGGTTCGAGTGCCCTGACCCGCCGCTCCAGCCTCGCGTGGCGTGAGTGCATGGCGCGGACCTCGGTGGTTAGTGATGTAACGCCGGCCTCGGCCCGCGTCGTGATCGCGAGCAGGACGGTCATGTCGTCACGGAACGAGGCGATCTCCTCGAGGATGCGTTTTTGCTGGCGGGCCAGGAACTCCAGCGTGACGGGCTGTTGGTCGCTCATGCGCCCTCGCGCATGACTGCATCAACCGTGTGGTCCTGAATGGCGCAGTAAAGTTTCTTCTCGAACTCGGCGGCGTCGCGCTGGCTGACGCAGTGGAACTCCAGAACTTTCGTGTCTTGGTTGCTCATGACGAGCACGTTCCACACCGTGGAGCCGTCGGTCAGCGTTTCGGTCTTGGTCGTGATGTAGGCCATTGCCTGGGCTTCCTTGTGCTTACCGGAACACATGTAGCGGGACATACCGACTACTACAACTGCCCTTTCGGGTTAGGAGCCGCCATGTCACTGGTCTGGGTGCTGGTCATTATCCTGGTGATCGTTGCCGTGGCCGGTGGTGGCGGCTACCGCGCCGGATGGTATGGCGGCTCGCCCTACTACGGCGGCGGGCTCGGCCTGCTCGGTGTCGTGTTGGTCGTGCTGATCGTTCTGGCGCTGGCCGGAAGACTATAGATGGCTAACGGCGAGCAGCAGCCGCAGAACGTCACCCAGGCGGCAACCAGGGTCGCCAACAGCCTGATCGCCACGCTACCGCCGGCGTTCGTGGTGCTCGTCGGACTTAACGTCCTGTTCCTCGCGGCGGTGCTCTGGTTTTTCAACTCGCAGTCCGAACAGCGGCTGATGCTGGCAGGCAAGATCATTGATGGCTGCTCTGCAGTGCAGGCGAAGCTGATCGAGCACGAGCTGCGCCAATGAGCATCACG
>Ga0134122_10002258_pt1 | contig 14135 bp, 8 predicted proteins | sample KB302_FD_96461 | JGI IMG/M metagenome (GOLD analysis project Ga0134122, IMG submission 96461) | Terrestrial soil microbial communities without Nitrogen fertilizer from Kellogg Biological Station, Michigan, USA - KB3-0-2 | ecosystem: Environmental > Terrestrial > Soil > Unclassified ... | reverse complement strand
TTGAGTTCCTCGGCCTGTGCCTTGGCCTCGTCTGTCTTGGCGGCAGCGATCACTTTTTCGGCGTTGGCGAGCTCGGATTCGGCGCGAGTCTTGAGCGCCTCAAGTTTGCGCAACGAGGACGTCAGCAACGCTATCTCGCGCGGCGCTTTCGCGGCGGCTTTCTTCGCCTCGTCGGCCATCTTGACGGCCTCGGCCGCCTCGCGGGCGAGCGCCTCGGCCTTGGACGGCGCGGCAACGATAGTCTCTTGGTTCGGCACTAACAGCGCCGGATGAGAGAATTCGAGCGGCTCGGCGTCATTTGGCGAGATGATTATCCGCATTCCGATCCGCGTCTTGTCGAACACCTTCTCGGCAAAGCCAAAAGGCATCCGCACGCAGCCATGCGAGGCCGCATATCCGGGCAGCGGCCCGCCGTGCAGCGCGATGCCGTTCCAGGTGATGCGCTGCATGTTCGGCATCGAGGCATCGTCATACATGGTTGAGTAGTGTTCTTTTTCCTTCTCTAGGAGGGCGAAAACACCGGCTGGCGTTTCGCGTCCCTTGGTGCCGGTTGATACCGGTGCGCGAAAGATCCAGCCGTCGGCGTCGTAGAAAGTGACCTGCTGTGTCTTGATCGACACGATCGCCATGATCGGCTCGCCTGCATCGCGCGGAGCGATTGCCTCGGTAGGGTGCGCGGGCCGCTCCTGTTTTGCCGTGGCGCCAGCGATTAGCACTGTCAGCGCGGCCATCGCCGAGAGCGTCACAATAGCGGGAGTTCCCCAACGGCGCATCGGCTTGGTGGATTGCGCTGTCTTAAATCGATTTATCATGCCATGCCCTGGTTACGTGTCCGCGCTAGCTAGTCGTCGTGTCAAATCGCTTCGTCTCTCAGGGACATGAAACATCCGCTCAAGTTATAGCAGAGCGACCGAGCTCGCATAGTGAGCAACTATGAGTTGTTAGTCTTTAAAAGATAAACGAACACGATGTTTTAAGATTTTAACGCGCGAAAATACGTTTGATTCACAGAATCTCCCATATGGGATATGACTGGATTTCGCCAATCCAGATTTACGAGAGTGAGTATTACTGCAGAAAAAGCCGCCAGTATTTGACTGAGTGGCAATTACAGCATGCACACTCAGTTTGACTTCGCAGAATCTGCAATATGGGATTTTTCACTCTGTGAATTCCTTCTCACAGCCAAAGCACCTTGCGGCGTAGTGCAAGGTCGTCGCGCAAGACCTGAGAAGCGCCGTGCCAAGTCACTGCACCACGTTCCAAGACCACTGTGCGGTCGGACAACGCCAAGGCCAGGTCGAGATGATGGTCGACAATCACCATCGCGATCTCGGCGCGCAGTCTGTCGAAGGCCTCAAACAATTCCTCGGTGACCGCGGGAGAGAGCCCCTCAAATGGCTCGTCGAGCAAAAGCAGCCGCACGTCGCCGACCAGCGCGCGGGCAACAGCGACCATCTGCTGTTCGCCGCCCGACAGAAAATCCGCGGGCGTTCGCCAGCGGTGACCGAGCTTCGGAAAAAACTCTATGACTTTTTCCTCGTCCCAATGCTTTCCTTCGCCGGTCAATCGTTTAAGACGACCAAGCTCAAGATTTTGCGCGACTGTCATGCCGGCGAACAAGCCGCGGCCCTGCGGAACATAGCCGATCCCGTTTCGCGCGATAACGTCGGAAGGCTGGCCAGCCATATCGATGTTGTTGAACCGGATCGCGCCCGCCACCGGCGGCACGATTCCGATCAGGGTCTTTAGTAAAGTAGTTTTTCCGGCGCCGTTGCGGCCGAGCAAGGCAACGATCTCGCGCACGCGCACATCGAGCGACACGGCATTCAAAATATGGCTCTTGCCATAAAATGTATCGACCCTGTCTACATCGAGTAGAGGCTGAGCGCCTGCCGACGACACATGGGTTTTGGCAGCCACCGCTGAAGCGCCGGAGCCGATATAGACTTCGCGCACCTTCTCATTGCTGCGCGCATTCTCGACGCTCCCGTCGGTCAGAATTGTGCCCTCGTTCATGACGGTGACGTGATCGGCGATCTGAAAGACACGGTCGATGTCGTGCTCAATCAGCAACACTGGAATTTCTGAGGAGATTGTTTTGATGAGTTTTGCGATTCGCTCCCGTTCCGCAACGGCAAGTCCGGCCAGCGGCTCATCTAGCAGAAGAATTCGCGGGCGCGTTGCCAAGGCCAGGCCCATGTCAAGCAGGCGCTGACCTCCATAGGACAGCGATGACGCTTCGGTGCGTTCAATACCGGCAAGGCCAAGATATCCGAGAAGAGCTGCGGTTTCGGTATTGATATCGACGATTGCGGCGGCTGAGCGCCACATCGCGTAACGCATTCGCGAACGGGCTTGAACAGCAAGGCGGATGTTTTCGTCAACGCCTAATCCAGCAAACAGATTGGTAATCTGAAACGAGCGGCCGACGCCCGCCGCTGTGATGTCTTCCGGATTCAGTCCTGCGATCGATCTGCTATCGAGTTCGACGGTCCCGCGTTCCGGCCGGTAAAGACCAGACAACACGTTGAATGCCGTCGTTTTACCCGCACCGTTTGGGCCGATCAAAGCATGCAAAGTGCGGTCGTTCACTGAAAGATTGAAGTCCTGCACCGCATGGATTCCGCCGAAGCTCTTGTCCAAATTGCGTGCCGCAAGCACCAAACCGCTACCGTCAGCCACCCTCAACAATGTCTGCGGCAGTGACAGAACGTCCGCGGTTTTGCGGCCAGCCATCGCCGCTCCCTCGATTACACGCGTGCGAAAGGGCGCTAGGAGGCGGCCCGCCACGCCGACAAGGCCGGTTGGTGAAAAGACGATAAAGCCGATAAATAGCAGCCCGAAATAGAATAGCCAGTGTGGTGTCCAGATCGACAGGAATTCGCGGAACAGAATAAAGAACAACGCGCCCAGCGCGGGTCCCAGAAAGCTGCGCATCCCGCCGATCACCAACATGGCGATGAGCTCGCCCGAAAAGGCGACTGCCAGTGGCTCGGCCGAGGCGAAGCGGTGGTTGAACACCGAGAGCATGCCGGCGACGGCGACCACAGCTGCCGACATCACGAATCCGATCAGCTTGTAGCGGTTGGTCGGATAACCGATGAAACGCGCGCGCTGCTCGTTTTCGCGGATCGCCAACAGCACGCTGCCGACCGGCGAGCAGTGAAAGCGCCAGAGTAAAACGCAAACCGCCATCCCGATTGTGGCAACAACCCAATAGTAATTGTCGTCACGCTCGAGATTGATTCCCAGCACAATCGCGCGCGTGACGCCGCCCAGCCCGCTCTCGCCACCGGTAAATTCGGTCCAGCGATAGGCGATTGCGAATAGCAGTGCGGTCAAAGCCAGCGTCAGCAGCGAAAAATAAACACCGCGGCGGCGCAAGATCAGTGCACCGGAAAGCGCGGCGGTGACGCCGACGAAAGCGATCGCGAACAAGGCAGGCAGAATAACGCTGCCGGGAAACCAGTAATGCTGGCTCAACGCAGCGGCATAGGCGCCAAGCCCGAACCATGCGCCGTGACCGAACGAGACCAGGCCCGTATTGCCGACCAGGATATTGAGGCCCATGCAGGCGATCGCGAATACCACCACGTCGATCGAAGAACGCAGCGGCAGCCCGGCAAAGTCGAGCACATAGGGAAGAATGATCAGCGAAACGGCTGCGACGATAAGTGATACGAAGTTTTTCCGCATCGGCGCCTACTCAAATTTCTCGATGCGTTCGCCGAGGAGACCGCGTGGCCGCAGCAGTAGCACCAGCGCCATCAACAGATACATCGACGCTTCACCCCAGGACGGATTGAAGTAGATGGTGACGCCTTTCACCACGCCGACCAGCATGGCGGCCACGATCACGCCCCAGAACGAGCCAAGACCGCCGATCACGACGACAACAAATGCGGCGGTGAGGATTTCAGCGCCCATCGCCGGATGCACGCCTGAGATTGGCGCCAGCAGCACGCCGGCAAGACCGGCAAGGCCGACGCCGAGCGCGGCTATGGCGGTCATATAAGGCGCCAAGGATATGCCAAGCGATCCGACGATATCGGGGTTCTGTACGCCGGCCCGCACAACGCGTCCGAAGGCAGTCCGGTAAACGATGAACCAGGTCGCCGTCACGGCCACGACCGCCACACCGAGGATGATCAGTCGATAGCGCGGATAGATGAAGTCGCCGACGAACACCTGGCCACGCAGTTCGGACGGAATCGAGAACGGCAGCGGTGAGGCGCCGAAGACGATGCGCAAGCCTTGCTCGATCACCATCGCCAACCCGAAGGTCAGCAGCAGGCTGAGAATCGGGTCGGAGCGGTAAAAACGACGAAACAGGGCCCGCTCGATGAGAATGCCCAGGCAGCCGACGATGATGGGGGAGGCAATGAACGCGCCCACAAATCCGATGCGGTTCGCTAGGACCACCGCAAGATAAGCGCCGATGGCATAGAAACCGCCATGTGCCAGGTTGACGATCCCGCCGAGTGCGAAGATCAACGAGAGACCGAGCGCGATCAGGAGATAGTAAGCCCCGACCAGCAGCCCGTTGAGAACCTGCTCGAGAAGGAAGACCAATTGCACGCGAATGGCTCGGAGCTGAAAAACTGGGGCATCATTCCGGACGCTGCCAAGCAGCCGTCCGGAATGACACGGGTTCGTTCAATGAATCATCCGATCTTGCAGGTGCCGTCTTTCGGCGGGGCGAGAATTTCCATGTCTTCGGTCGGACCCGGGACGGAGCCTAGTGCGTCATAGATGTCCCATTGGTCCTTCATTTTCGACGGCTCTTTGGCGCGCACCGCATACATCTCCATGACCATCTGGTTGTCATAGGGGCGGAAGTATGCCTCGCGCGCCTTCATCACGTCGAACTTCGCACCCTTCCGCAAATGCTCAGCGAGCTTCTGCGGATCAGCGGACTTGGTTTCACTCATCGACTGCGCGACGATCTTGAGCGAGTTGTAATCGCCCCACGACTGATTGTCGGGCAGCTTGCCGTATTTCTTCTGGAACGCGTCGACGTATTTTTTTGAGCTCGGCGTGTCCACGAGGTGGTGCCACACCAGCGGCCATATGCCCGAGAAATTGCCCTTGCCGGCGCCCCAGGCGACGACAGTGTCGAAGCCGAAACCGGCCACAGGGAATTTCAGCCCGTATTCGGCATATTGTTTGAGGAAGTTAGTAATCTGGTTGCCGGCGAGGTTCGATGCCACGACATCGGGTTGCGTCTGGCGGATTTTCAAGAGATACGGTGAGAAGTCCGTCACGTCGGTAGGCACCAACTCGTCGCCCGCAAGCTGCCCACCATTCTTCTCCAGGAACCTTTTAGCAACGCGCGCAAGATCATGGCCGAAGGCGTAATCCGCAGTGAGCGTGAACCATTTCTTTCCCTTCACCAGATTATCGCGCAAGAGATAACTGCCGACGCCTTCCACATACATCGAATTCGCGGCTTCGATGTGGAACATGTATTGATTGCAGCTGGCGCCGCGCAATGCATCGGAGTTGCAACCGGTGTTGATGAACACTGTCTTCATCCGGTTAGCCACCTGACCGATGGCAAGGCCGGAGGCCGACGAGATCTCGCCGATGATCATCGCGACCTTGTCGCGCTCGATCAGACGCTCCGCTTTGGCGGAGGCGGTTTGCGGATTGACCGAGTCCTCCATCACCAGCTCGATCTTGCGCCCCATCACGCCGCCGGCTGAGTTGATTTCTTCGGCCGCGAGCTTGATGCCCATAACGGCATATTCGCCGAGGGGGCCGAGAAACCCAGTGAGCGGAGTGAGATGACCGATGCGGATGGCATCAGCCTGCGCCTTGACGATTGCGGGCATGCCGATCCCGGCGAAGAGCGCGGAACCAGCTGCACTCTTGAGAAGCGTCCGTCGTGACAGATTGGAATTCATAACAATTTCCTCCCTTTAAGGCCTATTGAGCGTTGACACCGCCCCGGCGGATTCGACTTTGACGTCCTTGCAGCGCGCTTGCCGCGACTTTTTCTTGCAATTACGGTCGCGCGGCATGACAGGCTTGTCCAGCGGATTTTCAAGGGGGAGGGCTGCGTGAATCTTGGCATAAAGGGGCTGCGCGTGCTTGTCACTGCAGGAGCGGGAGGTATTGGCCGAGAAATTGCGCGGGCTTTCATCGGCGAGGGAGCAAAAGTGCACATCTGCGACGTTGACCAGAAGGCACTAGATGCGTTGGCGAAAAGCGACCACAAGATCACGCAGACCAGAGCGGATGTCGCGGACCGCAAGGAAGTGGAGCGATTGTTTAAAGAAGCGATCAAGGCGCTCGGCGGCCTCGACGTGCTTGTTAACAATGCCGGTATCGCGGGCCCAACTGCTCCCGTCGAGAAGATAGTGCCCGCGGAATGGGACCGATGTCTTGCCATCAATATTACCGGCCAATTCAATTGCGCGCGGCTTGCGGTGCCCTATCTGCGCAAGAGCAAGAATCCTTCGATCGTGAATTTATCCTCTTCGGCGGGCCGGCTTGGCTTTCCGATGCGCACGCCTTATTCAGCATCGAAATGGGCTGTCGTAGGCCTTACCAAGTCGCTTGCGATCGAACTCGGATCTAACGGCATCCGCGTCAACGCGATCCTGCCAGGTATCGTCGAGGGTGATCGTATTCGCCGCGTGTTCGAAGCCAAGGCCAAGGCGCGAGGGATTTCATTTAAGCAAATGCGTGCCGAAGCGTTGTCGCTTGTCTCAATGCAGACCACGGTGACGCCGCAACAGCTTGCTGACGCGATTCTGTTTGTCTGTTCGTCCCGCGGGCGAACCATTTCTGGCCAAGCAATCTCTATCTGTGGTGACACGCAGATGCTGAACTGATGTTTTCCGATCGTTCCCCAACTGCGTGCCTGGAAAATGGAAGGGACTCGAAATGTACCTCGGACGGATCGAGTGAGAACCCGGAGAACTTTTATAGGCCTTAACTGCCGCCCGTGGAAACTGCTGGCGCCGTGACGCGCTGAGAAAGATGTTGTTTGCCGCGATGCAGGACCGTTGTTGGCACGAAACGGACTTTCCGCCTACCGCAACGAACCAACGCTCGTTAACGAGCACGTGATCGAGATCGAACATGAAACTAAAGTCAGAGGACCTGGAGAAAATCTCCGATGTCACGCTGGATCACTACAACGAGCGCGCCGACGATTTCTGGAAAGGCACACGTGATCACGACGTCAATCAGAACATCGCTTCGCTATTAGAGCACATCAAGGATAAACCGCCTTTTACAATTCTAGATTTTGGCTGCGGGCCCGGCCGCGACCTCAAGGTATTTACCGAACTCGGCCACATCGCGGTTGGTCTGGAAGGTGCCACACATTTCGCTGTGATGGCGCGCGCGCACAGCGGCTGCGAAGTGTGGCAGCAAGATTTCCTCAAGCTCGATCTACCGAACAACCATTTTGATGGCATATTTGCCAACGCCGCACTGTTTCATGTACCCAGCCAGGAGTTACCGCGTGTGTTGCTGGAACTGTACGCAAGTCTGAAGCCGGGTGGGGTGCTGTTCAGCTCGAACCCGCACGGCAACAACGAAGAAGGCTGGAACGGTGGGCGCTACGGCGTGTATCATGATTTTGATACTTGGCGCCGCTATGTGTCAGTTGCGGGGTTCGTTGAGCTTAACCACTACTACCGCCCCACCGGACTGCCGCGCGAGAAACAACCGTGGCTAGCAACCGTCTGGCGTCGATGAGGGCGAATTGGACCCGAACCGGGACGATAGCGTCAGTCACGATGAAAGTTATCAGTCTAAAGCGAATCCTGAAATTTTTTGTGATGGTCTTTGCAGTTCTGTATTTCTTCATCGACGCAATATTCTTTTCAATTCTCAAACGCGCATTTGTGCGACTTGGCAGATTACCCATCTCGATCAGGATAGCTGAATGGATATCATCGCTTGGGCCCTACCAATCTCTTGTTCTATTTTTGACACCGCTCGTGATTTTGGAGCCGGTTAAGCCCGTCAGCGTTTATCTCATCGCCACAGGTAAAATGGTGTACGGATTAATTGTTCTTATTGTAGGCGAAATCCTCAAGATCGCGCTTGTCGAACGACTTTTTCACGCCACGCGAGAGAAGCTACTTCAAATATCTGCATTTGCGTGGATATATAATTTCTTGGAATTGGGACTAGACTACGTTCAGCATCTGCCTGGCTGGCAGTATGTATTGAGGCACTACCGAACAATCAAAGCATCGGCTCGTACGTTTTTGGAAAGACTACGTAGGCGAAGAAAACATAATTAGTATTCGAAAGTTGATGGTGCCGGCTCAATTTTCTGGGATCGACTTCTTAGGGAAGTCGCTCGGTTGACCCGGTATTCGCAGAATCGGCAGTATGGAACTTCGACTGCAGTCGAATGTCCGCTTTTGGCCCAAAACGGCCGAGGCTGCCGCAAGTCAGCCAGCGCTACGACCGCACCTTGTACACGACGTCGTGCTCTCGCGCGTGCTCGACCACCTTTAGGCCGAAATCGTCCTTCGGCCCCACTTCAGTCGCTGGCGCATGATTAACCTCAAGGGACTCGACCTTCTGTTTGAAATCGGTGGTGTGTCCACGAATGTGGATCATATCGCCGACGCGCAACGTACCGGATTCGAGCCGCAGGATCGCAACTGACAGGTGGCCGAAATAATGAGTCACGACGCCGATACGTTTCCCCTGCGGAACGGGTCGCGCTGGCGGGCTGGGTGACGTTGACTTGATCGCGGCCTTTGCGGTCGACTTGGTTTTCTTGGGTGATGCTCTCCGGAGGGGTGCCTTCGCCGCCCTGGTGACGGGGGTTTTCTTACGCTTTGACTTGGTTTTGCCTTTGGCTTTCTTTTTTGTCGCCATTACAGCCTCCCAAATAGAGTTACCCTCACTGGATCTTGTACGGCAGAGTAAACCCAACAACGTCATGCCGGTGGCTTACTCAGTATGGTTTTGCCCAGCTCGGACTGTGCTTAATCATCTTATCAAGCAATTCGATAAATGCGCGGCGCTCGTTTCGATCGAGACAAACCAACATATCGGCTTCGCGCGCAACGAAGCTGCTGAGAATAGCTTAATAGATTTTTTCGCCTCCAATTGATGCCCGCCGCACCTGTCGACGACCGTACTGCACGTCGGCTGGGGGAGTATCAGCGGCTGATCAGAATGGGCTGTTGACTCTTCCTTCATAGGACTAGAACATAACAAGAACAAAAGGAACGTCAATTTTGGTTAAGTCCCTGAATAATCTGAGAGAAAAAATAGCTCACCTTGAGACAGGCTATCGCCCTCAAGGGTCGATAGCACCGGTTCGTCTTGGTCACGCATTTGCAGACACCGTTTTGAACGGTGGCCTGAAGTGCGGAGCCTTGCATGAGGTTTTTGCCGATGAGCGTAATGCGCCGGCGGGCACGGCATTTGCGCTTGCACTTGCGTTGCGTCTGGCAGCGAAAAAAATTCTTCTATGGGTGCAGCAGGATTTTTCAGCAACTATTTGCGGCCAGCTTTCACCTTCAGGTTTGCGTGAACTCGGTCTCAATCCAGAACGATTGATCTTAGTACGCGCGTTCGATGTCGCGAGTGCCTTACGCGCGGCTTCGGATGCGCTTTCCTGTAATGCGCTCGGTGCGATCGTGCTCGAGCCCTGGGGCGAAGCAAAAATCTTCAATCTGGTCGCCAGCAGGCGTTTCACGCTCGCTGCCGCGCATTCCGGCGTCAGCATGATCATGCTTCGCGTAGCTTCCAAGCCGCGGCCGAGCACGGCTGAAACACGCTGGCTTGTCGAGTCAGAGCCTTCATATGTGGAAGACTGGGGAAATCCGGTTTTTTCAGTAGCTCTCGTGCGAAATCGGCACGGGCGTACCGGCTGTTTTTCGATGGAGTGGAGTTGCGATGAGCGTATCTTTCGCGAACCGGCGCATTCTCGCATTATGGTTTCCGAAGCTTCCGGCCGACCGGCTAAAACGCTCCACACGGAGAAGCGATACAAACGCGCAGGATAAACTGCCGCTTGTCGTTGTTGCCAGGATTGAAAACACACTCCGAATTTCGGCGGTCGACGGAAATGCGGCTGGGCTTGGCTTGATTCCGGGACTTACACTTGCGGACGCGCGTGCGCGCGTTCCCGCGTTGAATGTCGTAGAGGCAGATGAGATTGCAGATGTAGCGCTGCTGGAAGCTATCGCCGACTGGTGCGGAAGGTTCACGCCTTTTGTTGCACTCGATCCGCCATTCGGAATTTTCCTAGATATCAGCGGTTGCGCACATTTGTTTCATGGTGAACGGGCGATGTTGGAAGACATATCCACCCGTCTCAACGCCCAAGGGCTTAACGCATGTTCCGCAATAGCGGGAACGGCGGCTGCGGCAAGAGCATTGGCTCGCTTTTCGAAGGGGACGATCGTTGCGGCAGGGGAAGAACAAAAAGTCGTTTCAGAACTTCCCGTGACGGCGCTGCATGTCGATCACGCGATCGTCACGGCATTAAAGCGCGCAGGTTTGAAAACCATTCGAGACGTCGCCAGCCGCGCTCGCTCCGAACTGTCCGCACGGTTCGGTGCGGCATTCGTTTTCATTTTGGAACAAGTGCTAGGGCAGGCAGATTCGCCTATTTCACCGCGTCGGCCGTTACCCGACTACATAGTCGAGCGAACTTTCTCTGAGCCGGTGGCAACGGCCGATATAATTGAAAGTGCCATTCTATCGCTCGCCGGTACGCTCGAAGGAATTCTGGAAGGACAGGGGAAAGGTGCACGTACGCTCGAAGCGGTTTTCTTTCGAACTGACGGCGTCGTACGCAGCATTTCAATCGAAACAGCTGTGCCACTAAAGAACGCGGAAACCGTTGTGCGGCTTTTTCATGAGCGGCTCGATGCGCTGGCAGATCCGCTCGATCCAGGATTTGGTTTCGACCTGATCCGGCTTTCGGCTGCAAGAGTGGAGACACTAGACCCCGAGGTTAAGAGCTTTCATGCGAACGGGCAGGACGTGCATCAAATCTCCGCTCTCATCGATCGTCTCTCCGCGCGCTTCGGCGCTGGTCGTATTCTGCGATTTCATACTCAAGACACATACATCCCCGAGAGCGAAGGAATTGCGGTTGCCGCCCAGCGTTCAATTTATGAAATACCTTGGGAGGAAGTGCATGAGACAGGTGAGCCACCGCGTCGTCCGGTGCGAATGCTGGCGCGCCCAGAGCAGATCGAAGTAATCGCCGAAGTGCCTGAAGGCCCGCCCGCACGTTTTATTTGGCGTCGGGCGATGCATTTGGTTGTGCGCTCCGAAGGCCCCGAACGCATAGCGATGGAATGGTGGCGCCAGAATGATGTCGAACTGACGCGCGATTACTTTCAGGTTGAAGACAAGGATGGCCGCCGGTTTTGGCTTTACCGCGACGGTCTTTATTCTCGCGAAACCGATTTCCCGACTTGGTACATGCATGGATTGTTTGGATGAGCGAAGCCGTTGCGTATGCCGAGATTGGCATAACCACAAACTTTTCCTTTTTGCGCGGAGCCTCGCATCCGACCGAAATGATATTTGCGGCAGCCCTGCATAATCTTCATGCGGTTGGAATCGCCGACCGCAATACGCTTGCCGGGGTTGTTCGCGCTTATGAATCGTTCGATCACCCTGATCTTCCCCGCAGGCCAAAGCTCCTCATTGGTTCTCGGCTCGTATTTGCGGATGGAACACCTGATATTCTTGCTTATCCGAGCGATCGAAATAGTTACGGCCGATTAAGCCGGCTGCTTACTGTCGGTAATCTCCGTACGAAAAAGGGTGAGTGCATTTTGCATCTCACCGATTTGTTGGAACACCGAGACGGGCTGTTACTTACAGTCATGCCCCCGGTGCAGATCGGCAAAGAAACCGAAACGGCGCTGAGAATACTCAGTGACATCTCGCGCAGTGATTTATGGTTGGGTGTGTCGATGCTCTATCGCGGTAACGATCGTCGACGCTTGCGCAAGCTGAAGAAGGTCTCTTATGAATTCAGCATTCCCTTGATAGCGACCAACGATGTGCTTTATCATGCTGCGCATCGGCGCGAATTGCAGGATGTGGTGAGCTGTATTCGCGAGAAATGCACAATTGAGCAAGCAGGGCGAAAACTCGAAAAAAATGCCGAGCGCCATTTGAAATCAGGCGCAGAAATGGCCCGCATCTTTCGCGATGCGCCAGAGGCGATCAAGGAGACCATACGTTTCGCGGATAAGATCAGCTTCTCGCTTGATCAACTGAAGTACCGTTACCCGGATGAGCCGGTGCCCCCCGGAAAAACGGCGCAACAGCATCTTGAAGATCTGACATGGGCGGGAGCTGCCGAAAAATATCCGGGAGGTCTAGATCCAGAAATCCGTAAAACCTTGATCAAGGAACTTGCCCTGATCAAATCGCTGGATTACGCGCATTACTTTCTGACAGTGCATGACGTGGTGCGTTACGCACGTTCAAAAGAAATTCTCTGTCAGGGCAGGGGATCGGCTGCGAATTCCGCCGTTTGTTACATGCTCGGTGTAACTTCCGTGAACCCGGTTGAGGTGAATCTTCTCTTCGAGCGGTTTCTTTCGCAGGAGCGCCGAGAGCCTCCCGATATCGACGTCGATTTTGAACATGAGCGCCGCGAGGAAGTGATTCAATGGATCTTCGAGCGATATAAGCGGCATCGAGCGGCGATTACCGCTACTTTGATTTGCTATCGGCCGCGCAGTGCAATCCGCGATGTTGGCAAAGTGCTAGGTCTTACGGAAGACGTAACGGGCGCAATCGCGAATACGGTCTGGGGTTATGGTGATCGCCTGAGTGAAGCTCAGATTCGCCAAGCCGGCCTTGATCCTCAAAATTCCATGATCGTTCGTGCGATTTCCTTCGCAACAGAGTTGCTCGGATTTCCGCGCCATCTTTCCCAGCATGTCGGCGGGTTTGTGCTCACGCAAGAGCGTCTCGACGAAATGGTGCCGATCGGCAATGCCGCGATGGAGGATCGCACCTTTATTGAATGGGATAAGGACGACATCGACAGAATTCGTATGATGAAAGTCGATGTATTGGCGCTCGGCATGCTCACTTGCATCCGTAAGGCATTCGATCTGATCGCAACTTACAGCAAGCATTACACGCTTGCTTCAATGCCTCGCGAAGATCCGCTTGTTTACGACATGTTGTGCCGCGGCGATTCGCTCGGCGTGTTTCAGGTCGAAAGCCGTGCGCAAATGAATATGTTGCCTAGGCTCAAACCTCGCTGTTTTTACGACCTCGTGATTCAGGTTGCGATCGTTCGGCCTGGCCCTATTCAGGGCGACATGGTGCATCCCTATCTAAAGCGGCGAAAAAATCCGAACGCAGTTATCTACCCGTCGCCTTCTCCAGAGCACGGTGACGCGGGTGAGCTCAAACGAGTACTCGAAAAGACTCTGGGTGTTCCGCTTTTTCAGGAGCAGGCAATGCGGATCGCGATCGAGGCCGCCAAATTCACTGCTGATGAGGCGAACGGTTTGCGCCGTTCCATGGCAACGTTCCGCAATATCGGCGACATCCATAAGTTTCGCGAGAAAATGGTCGGAGGGATGGTGCGACGTGGCTATGAACGAGATTTTGCCGAACGCTGCTTCAGGCAGATTGAAGGGTTTGGCACATATGGGTTTCCAGAGAGCCATGCAGCAAGTTTCGCCAATCTCGTCTACGCATCGTCTTGGATCAAATGTCATTATCCGGAAGCATTTGCCTGTGCGCTTTTGAACTCCCAACCCATGGGATTTTATGCGCCTGCTGAAATTGTTCGCGACGCACGGGAACACGAAGTCGAGGTACGGCAAGTCGATGTAAGTGCAAGCGACTGGGATAACACGCTCGAAAGTCGCCATAGTAAGAAGCCTGCGCTTCGGCTTGGTTTCCGGCAGATCGACGGCATGAAGCAAGACTGGGGAAGGGTCGTCGCTGCTGTTCGGCATCATGGGTTCACGACGGTTGAGTCCGTGGCACTCGCGGCGAAGTTGCCCAAACGCGCAATGATGCTGCTAGCCGACGCGGATTGTTTTCGTTCGCTCGGGGCCGATCGCCGTATGGCGCTATGGGCAGTCCGGCGTCTGCCTGATGACGATGCGCTTCCTTTGTTTGCGGCTAGTCATGTTGAAGGC